>Ga0070730_10001016_pt1 | contig 28236 bp, 25 predicted proteins | sample Coa_R1_3_FD_66447 | JGI IMG/M metagenome (GOLD analysis project Ga0070730, IMG submission 66447) | Surface soil microbial communities from Centralia Pennsylvania, which are recovering from an underground coalmine fire - Coalmine... | ecosystem: Environmental > Terrestrial > Soil > Unclassified ... | reverse complement strand
TTCCAGTAGGGATACCTTGTTACGACTTAGTCTTTGTCGCTGACCTCGCCGTAGTAGCGCTCCTCCCTTGCGGGTTAGAGTCAGCCACTTCGGGCGCTGCCAACTTCACTGGCTTGACGGGCAGTGTTCTGAGATAGCGAACTCATTACTGAGTATTCCTTCTCTCCCGACTGGGCACACGGTTTTCCCGTACCCTAGCCGACGCTTGATAATTTTTTACTAAACTGATTCATGTTTTTTCGAATTTCTCGCAATTTTTCAATTCCTTCTAGCGTGAGATGTTCTTTTCTTTTGAATATTTCTACAGCTTGTAAGAAACATTCGTAAGAAAAGCGTTTCTTTGCACGTAGTGGGAACTTTGTGAGAAACGGAATTAATTTATCAGTGATTTCCGGAAATGAAGAAATTTTTAATTCAACATGTGGATGCCATCCATATCTTTCGTAAGAAAGATAATAAATTCTTCCACAGTCAATTGTTTCTTGGATATTTTGCAGAATTTCTAAGTCATCGCTTCGTACTTCAATTTGAAAATGAAGCCGAGCGTCGACGCCTAGCTTTTTTGCTTTATGTTTGGAAATGACTATTGTAAAACAGCCTTCTCCATCGATAAAACCTGCAATATATTCTCCTGGAATTTTCATATCAAGTCTGTCCTTCTCCCCATTTTCATGAGGTTTACTATGACAGTTGCAGACTTCCTTTTACTTATTTGATTTCATCACTTCGATCATACTCAAAAATCATTAAATAATTATGAAATTTGAGGAGCAAAAAGGATCTCCCTTCGTGCACATATATTCCGTTTGTTTCTATCTCGAGCCCAATTACTTTTTTCTTTTTGCGAATAAGTTGCTTCCCCATTTGTACGGTGGGTGACCTAAGAAAAAAGCCGTTTTGACTTCAAGCTAGAAACTGCTACTTTCACCCTTCAGCCTTTTCGTTACCGAAACAGGCCTGTGATTTTGCTTGTGTTCGCTTATTTCAAACACGTGAGATTTACACTCACTGGATTACATGCGCGGAAGGCGCATATTTACGTTGTACAAGGAGCGAAAACGTATTCACCGCAACCTGCTGATTTGCGATTACTACCGATTCCGACTTCATGAGGGCGAATTGCAGCCCTCAATCTGAACTGAGGAGCCGTTTGTAGGATTGGCTCAGGGTTACCCCGTCGCGACCTATTGTCGGCTCCATTGTAGGATGTTTGTGGCCCCAGATGTAAGGGACGTGCTGACTTGACGTCGTCCTCTCCTTCCTCCCTTGCAAAGCAAGAGCAGTCTCTCGTGAAAATATAACACGAGATAAGGGTTGCGCTCGTTACCGCACTTAAGCGGACGTCTCACGACACGAGCTGACGACAGCCATGCATCACCTGTGTATCACTCTCGAAGAAGCCCTACTTTCATAGGGCGTGCAGATACATGTCAATTCTGGGTAAGGTTTTTCGCTTCGTATCGAATTAAACAACATGCTCCACCGGTTGTGCGCTCCCCCGTCAATTCCTTTGAGTTTTAACCTTGCGGTCGTACTCCCCAGGCGGGATGCTTAACGTGTTAACTTACGTCACCTCCGCGAAGCGGAGGCAACTAGCATCCAATGTTTACGGCTAGGACTACAGGGGTCTCTAATCCCTTTGGCTACCCTAGCTTTCGTCCCTGAGCGTCAGTCGTGTCCTAGAACTCTGCCTTCGCGCTTGGCGTTCCTCTCGATATCTACGGATTTCACCCCTCCACCGAGAATTCCAAGTTCCCCGAACAGACTCAATCCTGATAGTTTTTCCTGCCTGTCCAAAGTTGAGCCTTGGGCTTAGACAAGAAACTTATCAGGTCGCCGACGGTACGCTTTACGCCCAGTAAATCCGGATAACGCTCGCACCCCACGTATTACCGAGGCTTCTGGCACGTGGTTAGCAGGTGCTTTCTAGCGAGGTACGGTCAAAATTTCATCCCTCGCCACAGCGGTTTACACTCCGAAGAGCTTCATCCCGCACGCGGTGTCGCTGCGTCAGGCTTTCGCCCATTGCGCAAGATTCCCAGTTGCTGCCACCCGTAGGTGTAGGTCCCGTGTCTCAGTGACCTTGTGGCCGATCGTGCTCTCACACCGGCTACCCGTCATCGCCTTGGTAGGCTATTACCCCACCAACTAGCTGATAGGACGCAGGCTCCTCTCAAAACGCCTTACGGCTTTGATCTCGCGATCACATGCGGTATTACCCAACCTTTCGGCTGGCTATCCCCCATTTTGAGGTAGATTCCTACGCGTTACTCACCCGTCTGCCGCTGATCTATTGCTAGACCCGCTCGACTTGCATGCTTAAGGCACACCGCCAGCGTTCATCCTGAGCCAGGATCAAACTCTCAAAAAAAGTTTGAGTTTTGGCTCAATTTACTTATTAAAAAAAGAATTAAAACGGATTGTACTTTACCATCAATGATGGTAAACAATCTGTTTTAAAGCAGTTTGCTACCACCATGTTTATTTCAGATGTTTCTCTTTCTGCTAATGAAGAAAGAGAACATGGTTTTGAATTGTTAAAGAACACGGAAAATCAATATAAACAAAACCAAATGAATGGTTTGCGAATGTTTTGATTGACCGATCTTGGAAAAACAGTTTCCTTCCCGATACGGGGGACTTGTTTTTTTGAGGATCATTATCTTAACAAAGTTTGACAGAATGTCAAACGGCACTTTAACAAACAATAGAAAATAGGTGCTTAGTGAAATGGGTAAGAGTGTATACTAAAAATATGCCAGAAGGAACTTCAGGGGAAAAACCCACTATTGATTACGATTACGCACATTCGCAGGACCTTGTAGATGCTTTTCCAGATTTCAAAGGGAAAATGGAAGAGAAACTGAAAGTGACTGAAGACGCTCAGGCAGAAGTAGTTGACTTGCCATTTTTCTCAGTAGTGACTGACAAAGCTAAGTTAGCCTTGGAAGGTAAACGAGAAGGATTCATAAAAGTTGACGCAGACCAGTTGAGAAAAGTTTTCGAACACACTGCTGCTCACGGTTATACCGAAAGTGATAGGAAAGTTCTTAAACCGCTCACACAACAAATCGGAACTGTTCTCACATTTTCAGCAACACTCATTAGTACATTACTCATATCGCCAGAGAAATTTTTCACTTTAGTTAATGCAGAAAAAAAGCGACGAAATATTGTCGAAGCAGAACGATTTTTAGAACAAATTGAAACTATACTCTCCTCTGCATTGGAGGATGAGTCTTTAAGAGAAAATATTTTCTCTCAAATAAGTCTTATGAGAATTATTGAAAATGTACCCGGAGAAAGCATAAAAATGGCCGATCTCTTGCATCAACTTATCGATACTTTTTTGTCGATAGAATCGGCACAAGACACAAAGAAAATTGATACACTACGTTCTTTGTACGAAAAATGGATCCCGCTTGAAGAACGACTTTCAGAAGAACAAATGTTCTGAGTGAGTTTCTAATCGATAACTCCACCGCCGATGCATACAAATTCATTCTTGGATTTCAATGATGGTGTATAAAAAACGGCAGACTGTCCCTGAGCTATTCCTTGCACTGGTTCTATAAGTTTTATTTTGATATTTTCAGGATCACTTTCATCAATGAAAGCATCGTGCAGTTGGCCAGTATGGCGAATGCGGACTTTTACTTTTTGTGGTTTTTCACCGATCCAGTGTAGATCTCGAATGGAAAATTCAGACTGATATGCTTCGGCTCCAAACCCGACAACTAACTGATTGCTAGCCGCATCTTTTCGAATCACATAGAATGGTGGAATGTTATGTTTATCAATGACTGTGCCGTCACTTTCTTCAATGAAAGTTTTTGGAAAAATCGCAAAACCGTGGCGTTGCCCAATGGTGTAAAACCACAGCCCATTATGCTCTCCAACTACGTGGCCTTTCGTATCAACAACTTCACCAGGATTTTCGCCCAGCCGTTCTTTTAAAAATTCATGCACATTGATATCACCGATAAAACAGATTCCCATAGAATCTTTTTTGTTTGCAACTGAAATGTGACGTTTTTTTGCTTCAGCACGCACGTCTTTTTTGGTTAGGTGGCCGATTGGAAAAAGAATATGTTCGAGTTGTTCTTGTCGCAATCGATAGAGAAAATATGTTTGGTCTTTGTGCGAATCTTTTGAAGTGAGCAGCATAGACCGACCGTCTTTTCCGCCAATTTGCGCGTAGTGGCCAGTAGCTACGTAATCAAAACCGTTAGCCATTGCCCAATCGTAAAATAAGCCGAACTTAATTTCTTTGTTGCACATGACGTCGGGGTTTGGGGTTAAGCCCTTTTCGTATTCTGAAAAAAAATACTCCACAACTTTTTCTTTGTATGCTTTTTTAAAGTCGAGCACTTGAAAAGGAATGTTGAGCTCTAAAGCTACTGTAAGTGCGTCTTTGCGGTCTTCCTCTGTGCGGCAGCCCGGTGCGCGCCAGCATTCTAAATATACTCCAGTGACGTCATACCCTTGCTCTACCAACAAGTGAGCGCTGAGTGAAGAATCAACACCGCCGGACATACCGAGGGCGACTTTTAGATGTAGTGGCGAGATCTTTTTAGACATGGGGAGGTTATGTGAAATCAAGAGTCGATCTCAACCCAATCTTGGTAAATATGTTCAATGGTTTTTTGAACATCATTTTTTAACTCGGTATCACTTCCTAAAATACGCTCAGGGAAAATCATCTTTCCAAGATGAACATTTTTTTCTACGACTGAGCCGAAAGGTCGAATTCCGTCTATAAACAGAAAATTATCATTTTGCAAATCTTCGTACTCATAACTTGGTTTTACAAATTTATAGTTTCCTTGCTTATCATATCTATAGATGCCAGGTAATAAATCTTTTTTAATTTTTATATCAGCATCGAATTTGTTACAGAGGCTAATGTGTGCCCCTCTCAGTCCTTGACCTTTTTTATTTCGGTGGTCGTCAAAATCTTTTTTTGGGTACTCTATTTGAAGAAGCTCTCTCAAGTGAAACTTTTCTAATTCGCTCGCAAATTGCTGACGCTCAAAAAGTGTATACATTGGAAAAGATCCCGTGTAACGCGCATTGCACTCAAGAGGAAAAACTCGTCCTCTTTTTTGATCATAAATAAAATCAATACCAAAAATTCCCAAGTATCCTTTACTATGTAAATATTCTCCAATCTTGACGACAACTTTTTCCATCAATTGAGTTGCCCCAGAATAATTCTCGGAAGCAGCCGACCAGTCATGTCCGCAAAACTGTCCTTTACCCCAATCTAGATTTGTGACCGTTGAACAGTCAATAATTTGCAGTTGGGGACAGCCAGTTAAGATCCCATAACGAGTGACACAACCAAGCATGCTTGTGGGAGTTCCCGTAAAAAATTCAGTGATAATAACTAAAGAATCAGGAGATTCTGAAGACTTCATTTCAGTTTGAAGTTTTTTGTAGTCATCTTGATTTTTCACGAAAATTGTTTGTAAACCGCCATGTTTTCTGGATTGAGAAAATTGAAAAACCACATCTCTACTCAATCGTTTGGTGAGTTCGGTGTAAGAAATATTTAAGAGGGATCCAACCGTCTGAGTTTCGTGGCGAAGTGAAGAAATTGAAAGTTCCTCTAATAATTTTCTAAAAAAAATCTTGTTTTCAAAATTTCCACTCAGTTCCACACGATTACCAATAATTTTCCAACCGTATGTATCACAGACTTCCTCAATTTTTTTGGTAGGCTTCTTAATAAGAATGCTTATTGGCTCATTTTTAAAACGTGACTGAATATAGTGAATGGTTTTTTGATCGGCCAATAGATCAGAAGGCTTCGTTTCAAAAATATGTTTATTGTCGTGAACTGTAAAAATACCCAAACTGAGTCCGTGGGCTATTTGGCTATCTTCTTGTGCGGGAGCCTTAGAAATAATGCCATACCTTTTAAAGTATTTTATATTGGCTATTCCCCGATAAGAAAGGAGGGTTAGAGCCAAAACGTTCATTTGTTGGCAAATTTCTTTTTCAGAAAACATGGGTAGTCTCCAACATATTGTATTCAATAATTTTCTGAATCTCAGTCATGTATTTTAAGGGATCGAGTGTAAAAAAAGTTGGCAGTTGGGGTTGAAAGTTTGGGTTTAACTGAATGGCTTTTCCAACATCTCTTATATCAAGTTTGCCGAAATACAAAGGTGTGGGGTCAAAGTTGTTTTTTTTCAACCAGTCAGAAACTCGAATAAGACCATCTAGGTAAACGAGATCTTTTGTAAATCCTCCTGGAGTGGCAGTATCTTCTATTCCCCTTTTCGTTCGAATCGTAACGATCCACCTTCTCTCAAGGTCTTGGATATATTTAGACAAAAAATTCCAAACTTCTACAAAAGAATGTTGCTGAGAATAATTTACGGCAATATACCGGATTGCACCGATGAATGCAGATTTAAATGAATGGGGAATGAGCGCATGTAGGACTGCGAGCCCTTCTTCTGTGGTGAGATACTCACCAAAACCAAACTCTTTCTTTTTTTTATACCACGGTTGCTGCTCATAATTTATTCTTCGTAGTGCATGTGTGCCAATCTCATGATAAATCATGCCAATAAGTCCCTCTTTGTGAAAATCAACCGGTAACCTAAGTCTTAGTGTGGTCGAAGTCATCATCGCGCGTGAGACAAATGAAGATGACCAAACAACGTCAAATCGTTTATCAAGTTTATGCAGATTCAAGAAAAGTTTGATTTTTTTACTCGCTTCTTGTTGCGAGATACGAGCGCCTTCCAACATAAATAAGTCCTGCTCATTTCTTCCAAAGTATGTTTTTTCTACAATCGCTGTTGCTAGATCTGAAACTTTTTTTTCAGGTAACCCGTATTTTGTTAATGTTTTTTTGTCAATTTCTTTTTCATAAATAAATTGAGGATTGTATTTTTGGTTAGCAAAAAATTTTTCTTTTTCTTGAAGAAGATTGATGGGGGTTAAGTCATCTACTATGCTCATACCTCAACCTCCCCAATTAAAAATCCTGGCAGATCACGGCGACCAATTTCCACTTTATAATTTGTTTTGTTTAAACGCTTGCTTACAACCATGCCAGTTGTCACGTTGCGATTTTTGAGTTGGAAGTTTACTTCGATGACTGGCAATTTCCCTTCGATCCCTTCTTGTTGACGCCATAGCAAGTCTTCCAAATTGACAAGTCCAAGTTCTTCCGCAAAGTTTTCACCGATGACTGAACGGAAACGACCAGTATTCACGAGCGCTTCAATCGAGTGGAGTTTGCGTTTTTTATCGAAAATTGAAACGGTCGGTTTATTCGAAATAATCAGTAATCCTTCTTCGGCTTTAATGTTATCGGAAAAGTTTTCCGCAAATAATGCTTGCGCAATTTTGACGCCGTGTTCGGCGTTCCGAACCTCCAAACCTTCTACCCGCTCCAAACGTCTCTTTAAACCAGCGCGATTTGCCAGTTGGATTGAAAGACCAGGAAAGCCATTGAGTTCGACGATTAATGGACCACGCTCTTCGTGGATAAATAAATCGGCGCCCATAAAGTTGTAACCGGCAAGTTGTGCACCGCGAACCGCAGTTTGCAGCGTTTCTTTCCAAAACGGAATCGTAATTCCGCCAACTTTTCGTTTTGAATATGGAATGCGAGTAATCGGAGTCGTTTTTCCTTGTACGCCAAACGTGGTGGTGCCGGTAGCGATATCAATTCCAACCGCAATCGCACCTTGGTCAAGGTTTGCGCGACCATGTGACTCAGCGGTGGGAAGTCTCATCATGGCCATAACGGGAATGGAGTTAAAAACAATGACGCGAATGTCTGGTGTGCCCCGATATGCATGCTTGGCAATTTTGGGGTGGGCGGTGATTTTTTCTTCGACGATTGCTTTATGCTCGCTGCCCCAGGTACTGAACTCTCCTTCCAATATATTTCTCACATGCAAATTCAATTCTTCTTCAGTCACGCGGCGATTGTCCGAATCAATCCACACATTCTTATCTGCAACTTTTTTGTTGATGACCCACACACCTTTGCCTGCGCTGCCGCTTGCTGGTTTGATCACAAACGGAACTGGTACAGTTTCCCAAAGAATATTTTTCAACTGATCATTGTTTTCAAAAACATGGTAAATTTCCGGAGTTGGAAGATTGTGTTCTTTTAATAAATTTTTGGTGCGCAGTTTTGAAAAACCATACTTTTTTGCTGCAGCAGGATTGAGCATCGTATAAAAATACCGCGCATTCATTCCGAGGATGTGGGATGGTTTTGTTGGCATGTTCCTGTTTACTCTTCTTCAATAATAGGTCGGAACCGCAACCATTCAGTGACGCGTAAGCCGACAAACTTGCCGACTAAAATATTGAACGCGACGGTACAAATAATGAGTAATTCTGGTTGAAGCAGAGCAAGTTTTTGCATGAACTCCCAACGCAAAATAAAACCGGAAATAAACGCGAGCACGAGTGTCTCTAGAGCGATTGCAAAGGCGTCCGTTGGTTTGGTACTGGCTTGGGCATCAAGAAAGTTCTCGGACAACAAAACCAAAATAAGAATTGGAAAGATATTAATGCTCATGAGTTTGGCGACGTTTAACAACGGAGCGGCAAGTAATACAAAGAGAATGCTCATTGAAATCATCCATAAAAGCAAAGCGGTTCTAGGCAGATACGATAAGCGCAAATTTCTGAGGATTTTTTTGGAAAAAAGCGCAACAGAAATGATTGCTAAGAAAATAACAGTACCAGCAAAAACACCTGTTGAAACCAGTGCAACCGATAGCACCGCTGGAATGTAAATTCCAAAACCGCGCAAACCAATAATGTGGCGTGAGGCCGCGATGAGTGAGGCAATGAGTGGAAAAAGTAAAACTAAGACGATTGTATTTGCAGGAACTCCTTGTTTGATTGAGTAGCGAATTGCGTAGGCGAGAAAGTTATGCCAACTTAAAGGTCCAGCTGGGTTAGCGTCTAAGTAAGTGGTAAGGCGATCGTTCCCTTTAGTCGTCGTTTGTGTAATATCAATGCTTGGCTGTTGGGCGTATATCTTTTTTGGAGATATGACAAAACAGCTTAAAATAACAAAAAGGGCGAGGATCAATTTTTTCATGCCGGTATTGTACCAGGCGAGCTGTTCAAAAACTACTACTATAGGCCTAGAAGATCAGGTCAATCAAGGACTGGATAAGACTCAAGGCAAAGGAAACTAAAAGCAGGCTCAATATCCAGTTCAATTGCACGCCACCTAGCTGGATTTGGTCAATATGGAAGCCAGGCACTAAAACGATGGCCAGCCAGAGCACAATGACATTAATGAAAAGGGAAAAAAGTCCTAAAGTGATAATAGTAATCGGTAAAAACAAAATGCTTAAGACGGGTTTAACAATTTTTTGAAGAAGGGTGAGGACGATACTGGCTACTAAAAGTGTGGCGATGTTTCCATAACTAATTGAAGGGAACAACCAGGCCAAAAGTGCGAGTGATAAACCAGTCACGATAATCGGTTTGAGAATTCCCATGCTTTTAGCCTACTCCAACATCCCTTTCGTGCGCAAGCGGCTGTGTTGTTTTTTGGAAAAGCGGTGCGCTTCGTCACGCAAGTGTTGTAAGATGAGTAGTGCTGGGTTTCCTTCCTCCAAAACGAGCTCGCGGTACTGTGGTTTTTTTGATTTCGGTTGATTATTTTTGAGTGTTTCGTGTAATGGAATAATAATACGGTCCGGTTTTTTAGCGAGCGAGATCACCGGGATGGTCCACTGCCAAACTTTGAGCACAGCACGTAACTGCCCTTTTCCCCCGTCGATCACCACAAGGTTGGGAATGCCCCACTCGCTGTGGTTTTGTCTTCGCAGCAAGGCTTCCTGTAGCATCGCAAAGTCGTTTGGAGTTTTCAATGTGCGAATATTAAATAAACGATAATCCGCTGTGTTCGGCTTTCCATCAGTAAAACTCACGAGTGCCACAGTCGCATTCGTGCCTTGGATGTTGCTCACGTCATACGCCTCAATTTTTTGCAGTGGATAATTTTTGGGCAACGGAAAATAGGTTGTTAAAATTCGGCGCAGATAACTAAGCCCTTCTGTGCGCAACGATTCTTGCAGTTTTGGTAAATGAAGTTGGAGATCAGGTTTTAATTTATACGATTTTTCCGTTACGGCTTTAATGAGTTGGACACGGTCGCGCAGTTCGGCGGCGCGTTCGTATTCCTCAGCAGCAACTGCTCTTTTCATTTCCGCTTGCGCTTCACGGACAACACTTTTTTTCTGCCCTTTTAAAAACAACATGAGTTGCTGAATGCTTTGTTGATATTGTTCTTTGGAAATTTCGCCAACACAAACGCCGGGGCATAAACCGAGGTGATAGTAAAAACACGGTTTATTTTTGATTTTCAAGTTGCTGCCGTTGCACCATGGAAAAATGCGACGCGCGATGCCTAGGACTTCATTCAATTGATAGGCGCTGGGAAACGGACCAAGAATGTTGCCCTTTATTTGGCCTTTATCAATCTCTCTTTTCCTGATGGTAAGGACTCGCGGAAATTCCTCGTCGGTGATTTGGACATACAACGGACTTTTGTCATCTTTGAGCAAAATATTATATTGTGGCTGGTGGGTGCGGATGAGCTCTGCCTCAACGAGCAATGCTTCTAGTTCACTTTCTAGAATTGAGTACTTCAGTTTCTGCGCATGGAAAACAAGGCGCCGCGTTTTGCCAAAAGTGCCCTGCCACTGTTTGTACGACGCAATCCGATTTTTGAGGTTTTTGGCCTTACCAACGTAAAGAACATTATCTCTTTCGTCGAGAAACCAGTAAACTCCCGGCGATGACGGCAATGAAGACCACACCCCCGCCCAAGCCAACTGCAGTGAAGGGGTTCGCGGTGAAGTCCGAGGGGTTGAGGCCGCTTTTGAGTTCATGACTAGATGATATGTGAGACAGGCTCAGTGTCAAGGTGAACGGATATGAGTCCCAAAAGTTTTTGGTTTTGGTGCGCAAATGGATCACGCGTTTTTGAAAAGGTAGGAGATAGTCTAGTTTGTTGCGATCCGCTTCAACAAAAACCTGCGGATTGTCTGTTGCCACCTCTAGTGGCAGATCGTACCAGGCAACACCAGTTTTGTTGGCGATTGTGGCGCTGTACGTTTGGTTGAGCGGCCAAAAAAGTGAAAAGTCTTTTGTTATTTCGGTATCAATTTGGAGTTGCGGTGGCGGAACATCTTCGCCGAACTTTACTTCAACGTCTTTCGTATTTTGGCTGCTGCGTTTATATGAACCGGCTGCATACGGTGTGGTGCTCGAACTGCCATTGATTGCGAAAACGAGGTGATTGAAGTCAAACTGGTCAAAGTAATTGATGCCGCCGGTGGTATTGCCCCATGTTGGATCGATTGGTACCCAGGTTTTTTTATCTGCATCGTAGTATTCTGGCCATGCATGCAAAACGTCTTCTACCAAACTGAGTGGGCGCAGTCGACTGTTTGCTGTATACGCAAAACCGGTCAACCGTCGTGCCGGAATGCCTGCCGCACGCGCAATCGCAATAAATAAATCAGTAAATTCCTGACACGCGGCATTTGTTGGCGCATCGAGCGCTCCGAGCGCTCCTAACCGATCGATAGTGTCGCCACCAACTTTTGCATAGTCATATGTTAAATGACTCACAACATAGTCATAAATTTCGCGCGGTGTTTTATATTTTTGCGCAAGTTGTTTGATCTGTAGATCGTCAGCCTCCCAGTATTTTGTGGATGCGGTGAGTTCTGGTGTAGGTGGTGATTCTGGTACTAAATCTGGTTGCGGTTCCAGAAAAACCGTCGCTTTACCAGTTAAGTAAACATCAAGATTTTTTTCCGAAGCAATTTCATACGTGGCAATCCAGTTGCCATCGCTATCACGGTTCATTTCTTTCGGCAATGGATCTAGAGAAACATAGTTCATTTTTTGTTGTGGGGTGTCTGGGGGTAACGCAACTTGAATCACACCAATGTTGCCAGTTGGATTTTCTAAGTTGTAACGAAGCGTGTAATCAAAAATTTGTTTTTGGCCAAACAGGGCGGAAATGCTTTGGTTCGCGAGGTTGTCAAAGTGCAAAGTTAAAAAGGGTGATGCATCTACTAACGAATAACTATTTGGAGTAACGCGTGCCGGTTGGCCAAATTTATCAGGAACTTTCAAATACACGTCGTATTTTGAGTAGTCACTGATGTTGCTCAGTTTTGGCACGTCAACTTCGAGGACGTTGCCGCTAATGACTGCGGTGTCCGGATTGTCGAACTCGATTGTAAAACTACGACCCTTCCCTTCACCAACAATTGCATCCGAAAAATTAATCGTAATTGTGGTTTTGTTTTGGCCGACCGTCACGTTTGATGGTACATCGCCGTGGTCATCGAAAACCCGCACGTTTCTGAGTTTATTTGTGCTGACTTCTAAACCGTATTCTTTTGCAAACACAGTCGCTTTTTTATTCACTAAAGTGAATTTTTGTTGGACGGAAGTATTGCCGTTCTCACTGACTGTATATGTGGAAGAAAGGGAGACGTTGAAGTTTTCGTCTGCAAACACTGGTCGTACGCCAAAGAAAAAGAAACCTACTAAAAGAAAAAGATAACGACATTTTTTTGGAAAAAATATCAACTTCATGTGGTTATTGTAGCAGGAGTTGGTTTTTAATAAAAAAAATTTGTATCACAAAAATTTACAATAAAATCAAATTTAGAAAAACTCGGCACTCATGAGTTTCTGGTACCAGAGCATTCGCTAATTAATTCAATCTGGCAACGTCCTATAATTGACATTTTAGGTATATTTTGATATATTCTCCAGTCTGCTGTAAACAACACTCAGTAAGCTTCATTATAAATAAATATTTGTATTTGCAGCGGCCTGGTCATTTCTTTGCAGCAGAGTTTGAGTACTTCTTTGAAGCAGCGTTTGCGCTAGGAAAGGAAAGCACTCTTTAACATACCGTGTGCGATTTTTCCTATTGCCACATCTATGGCGCTCTTTCTGTTTCCCAAAATGAGAAACGGGAAAAGCGCCATATGGCGTGGTGTCGCCCCAAAAAGGGCGGAGGACAAAATCGTGGCAATCTCGAAGGACTGTGGACGCTGTCATGGTACGGGCCAGATGAACAAGGGGTACAAGGACATCTGGGGTGGCTGGCACAAAACGCAGCGATGCGATGTGTGCAACGGAAGCGGGAGAAATCCCGACTACCGTGAGAAGCGATGCGAGTATCGCGGAGGTTGTTATACAACCATCGTCTACTCAGCAAAAGCAAGTCACCCGCCGACGCTCTGCCCTCACCATAAAGAGGTGGTGGCACGCGAAAAGCAAGAAGCCAATGCCAAGCGTGAACGGGAAAATCGAGAGCGCGCTCAACGTCAAAACGCAGCGCGCGCCAATCAAGGTCAACAGGGTCGCAAGGAAAACCGTGAGTCCGCACAAGATAAGTTTCGTGATGCTTGCAGGAACGCAGGTATGAACGACACTCAGCGACAGGAATTCAGTCGCTATCTGCATAATCGCGGCGAACTGACAGACTATATGTCTTACTCAGATATCCGCAGTAAAGCAGATCAGTGGTTGCGCGAACATCGTTGACTTTGAAGTCTTCACATTTGGGGCGGTCGAAAGATCGCCCCATTCTCATGTCATGGGAGAGATTTGTAATATCTGGGTTTGTGAGTTTTTTCATCAATCGAATACATGACATACTCTTGGGTTTCATCATTTTGGTAACCGAGTAAGCCGAATTGGTTTTTTTGAACGTTAAGTTTCCAACCATTATCGAAAGTAAGCACTGCATTTTCTGCATTATTCTTAAATGAAATTGAGGATAAAGAATGAACTGTTTTTTTTAGCCCCGCAGCACAGTTCCTCAATTTTTGATAGTATTCGTGATAATCCAAGCTTTCATCAGGTGAAGAACTACAAATAATCTCATTTTCGTTCTGCAACTGCCAATCTCCATCAAGGATGAGTGTTATTTTTCTTTGTTCATCAATAAACGAAAACCGAAGTACTGAGTCTTGAGTGTGATAACAGTCTCTCAACTTCATTCCTGATAGCGAATTGAGGCTCTGGATATATTGACTAGTAGTAAGTGGGACCTCTTTTGTCATCGATAGTGTATTATAGTCTAACTATGCAACAAACACTTCAAGAATCGCGAACTTTCCTCGCAGCTGCTTCGGATGCATTATTCAATTATTGTGTAAATTCCGCTTGTAAGTATTTTCCAGTATAAGATTCTTGCTTTTTAACAATTTGTTTAGGTGTCCCCACCGCAATCACATCGCCTCCGCGCTCTCCCCCTTCGGGACCAAGATCGATGATCCAATCGGCATTCTTAATCACGTCTAAGTTGTGTTCAATGAGAATCACGGTATTGTTTTGCGCAACAAGTCGCTCTAAAACGTATAAAAGTTTTTGGATGTCTTCAAAGTGCAAACCAGTTGTGGGTTCGTCCAATAAATACACGCAGTGGTCTAAAGTACGAACCGAAAGTTCGCGCGCCAGTTTTACGCGTTGCGCTTCGCCGCCACTCAGTGTGGGGGCGGGTTGGCCGATTTCAATATATCCGAGTCCAACTTCTTGCAACGTTTTGAGTTTATTGCGCACGGTGGTGTGGCCACTAAAAAACTCCACTGCTTCATCGACGGTCATGTGTAGCACTTCCGAGATATTTTTGTCTTTGTAACGGACAGCCAGCGTTTCTTCGTTGTAGCGCGCGCCATTGCAGACCTCGCACGTCACATAAATGTCCGGCAAAAACTGCATCTCAATTTTCAGTTGTCCGTCACCCTGACACGTTTCGCATCGCCCACCTTTGACATTAAAACTAAACCGTCCCGCGGTGTAGCCGCGCGTGCGCGCATCTTTCGTGTTGGCAAAAATCGTGCGGATGTAGTCAAAAATTTTGGTGTACGTTCCAGGATTTGAACGTGGAGTTTTACCAATCGGGCTTTGGTCGATTAACGAGATTCGTTTCACCTCATCGGGAATCATGATGGACTCGACGTGTCCAGGCGACTGCTCGATGGACTTTGCCAGGTTCCAGGCTACATTATAATAGAGGGTGTCGTGTAGAAGTGTAGACTTGCCAGAACCCGAAACGCCAGTGATACACGTAAGTGTGCGCAATGGAAAAGCCACATCGACTGATTTGAGGTTGTGGTGAGAAGCACCATAAATTTTAATTGCTGGTTGGTCCTGGATTGATTCAGCCACCGAATCGGGTGACAACAGTTTTGTTTCTGGTTTTGTATTTTCGCGCGCAACACTTTTGCGGCGACTGAGATACTGGCCAGTCAATGAGTGACGATCGTCCATAATTTCTGCCGGCGTTCCTTCGGCCACAATTTCGCCACCATGCTTGCCGGCTTTCGGACCAAAGTCGAAAATATAATCAGCGGCGAGCATTAAGTCGCGGTCGTGTTCAACAACAATCACGGAGTTTCCTTTATCGCGTAAATTTTTTAGTGTTTCGATAAGCTGATGGTTATCGCGTTGGTGAAGGCCGATCGTTGGTTCGTCCAAAACGTACAACACGCCGGTGAGGCCGGTGCCAATTTGTGAAGCCAGCCGGATGCGTTGTGCCTCGCCACCAGCAAGTGTGGCCGCTTCGCGGTGGAGGGTTAAGTAATCCAAACCAACGGCATTTAAGAAATTTAAACGGACGCGAATTTCTTTCAAAATTGCCGCGCCGATGGTCAGTTCTTTCTTGGACAACACTTTATGGATCTGTTCAATCCATTCTTCTGCGCGCGTAATTGGGAGCTGGGTTACTTGCGCAATATTTTTTTTGTCGATGGTAATCGCGAGGGCCTCCGGTTTGAGACGTGTTCCATGGCATTTTGGACAAACTTGCCTTTCCATGTATTCTTCAATTTCTTTGCGGATAAATTCGGAGTCAGTTTCTTGGTAGCGGCGCTCCAAATTATTCATGAAACCTTCAAATTTTTCTTCAATCATAGTTTGGCGGCCAAATCGATTTTCCCCTTCCACTTGGTAAATGCGGTCAGATCCAAAAAGAAGTAAGTGTTGTGTTTCTTCGCTCATGTCCTGGAACGGAGTGCGCCGGAAGTCGTATCCCTCTTCAGCCACTACTGTCTGCACCAAACGCGACCACCACGTATCGCTGCCCATCATGCGCGCAAATGGAATGATGGCGCCCTCGCTGAGTGTGAGGCTCGCCGCCACAATTTTTTTCTGGTCAATTTTGAGGAGCGATCCCAGTCCGCCGCATGTTTCACACGCGCCGTGGGGCGAGTTAAATGAAAGCAACCGTGGTTCAATTTCTGGTAACGAAATGCCGCACTCACTACACGCAAATTTTTCACTGAATAGACGGTCGGTAAATTTTTTCGGGTTGGTTGGAAAATCCAGTGAAGCATCTTCGATAAATGAAATACTTGCAAGACCTTCGGCGAGTCGCAACGCTTCTTCAACAGATTGCGACAACCGGGTGCGGAAAGTTTTGCGCATCGCTTCATCTTTGAGTTCTTTGCCAAATGTGGCGAGTCGGTCGATGACTACTTCAATCGTGTGTTTATTTGTTTTGATGAGTGAGAGATCGTCGTTTATGTCATGTAATTTACCGTCTATTCTGATTCTCTGGTAACCTTTTTTTTGCAAGTTTTCGAAGAGTGCCGAAAATTCACCTTTGCGGTCACGAACCACTGGCGACAAAACGAAAATGCGCGCTGCGGCCTGAGTTTTCGTGCGCTCATCTAACTCAGTCATCACGTGGTTCACGATTTGGTCAACGCTCTGGGTGGCAATTTCTTTGCCACAGTTTGGACAGTGCGGATGGCCCACCCGCGCAAAAAGTAAGCGCAAATAGTCATAAATTTCCGTGATCGTACCCACGGTAGAGCGTGGATTGTGTGAGGTTGTTTTTTGGTCGATAGAAATTGCAGGTGAAAGACCTTCGATGAGGTCAACATCCGGCTTGCCCATGACGCCTAAAAACTGGCGCGCATAGGAACTGAGACTTTCCACGTAGCGGCGCTGTCCTTCTGCGTACAACGTATCGAATGCGAGTGAGCTTTTGCCGCTGCCGGACATACCAGTCAAAACCACTAACTGGTTTTTCGGAATTTCCATCGAAATATTTTTGAGATTGTGCTGTCGGGCGCCGACAATTTTAATGACGTTTTTGGTGTTTTTGGGCATACAAATTACATTTTTTTCGCAAATAAAAAGTCTATTAGTATAGCGAATTTTTAGCGAAAAAGATAGCTTTACATACTCTCACATTATGAGATTTTAGTCTCATGAAAATATCCAAAACCTCTAAACAAACACAAACTGTTTATGCATTTATAGACAGTCAGAATTTAAATTTGGGAGTAAAAAGTTCTGGTTGGACATTGGATTTTAAAGAATTTTTGAATTACCTTCGGACCAAATACGCTGTTTCCAAGGCGTATCTATTTATTGGTTACATGAATGGAAATACTGGGCTATATACGTTTTTACAACAAGCGGGCTATATTCTTGTTTTTAAGCCAACTCTCGAACGCAAAGAAGGTGAGAAAGTATTTGTTAAAGGAAATGTTGATGCAGAATTAGTGCTTCACACAATGATTGAATGGAAAAACTTTGACAAAGCAATTATTGTTTCTGGTGATGGTGATTTCCATTGCCTTATTGAGTATTTAGAAAATAATAAAAAACTTGAAAAGGTAATTGCGCCCAACCGCAAATACTCTTCATTACTTAGAAAATTTGCAAACAAAATTGTCCTAGTTAATCTTTTTCGCGATAAAGTCGAAAAGAAAAAAGCAAAATAAAAAGGAGGCATTCCCGCGGCCAAGAACGAATCTTTAACCTTTGGTAGTCCTCCTATCGTGATGAGATTATTATAAAATATTTTTAGATGTAAGACAAGATCTAATTTTTTCGATTGAAGCTTATGATTTATGCAGAATTTATAACGTTCCGGAGTAAACTGAAAAGAAAAGTGAGCAGTTTATGGATAGGTGCTCAGCTATCGGTTGATTAGCCCTTATTTTCGAGCTCTTCAACCCTTTCTCTGAGTGACGAAACTTCATCGCTCAAAGTCATTCTGTTGATGTCAACCCACATGCAATAAATCACTGTCGCAATGACGGCGATTGCGATGAAGAATGGACTGACCCAGCCGAAGCCTGCGAGAAAGCTTATCGTTAGTACGCTAAATATAGCGCGCTTCATTGTTTCCTCCGAAGCATTATCCAACAATGTTATAATTATATCAAAATATATCAAAAATTGTGCACGAGTTTCTCGAGGAAAAAGCTGCTTTTCATTCTCAGTAAGTTAGTAGAAGAATAATTCAAGAAAATTCCAATCTTTTCACCACATCCCTCAACTCCGCAGCCAACTCAAAATCCATGTCATTTGCGGCTTGTTTCATGCGGCGGCGCAGTTTTGCGGAGAGTTGTTTTTTGTCATTTGGAGTAAGGGCTTCTGGATCGACTGTGCTCAAATCAACTTCTTCATGTTTACTAAGCGAAATAATACTTTTCTTTTTATTCGCGACCGGAACGGGTCTCCCAAAACGGTCTTTCTTTTTATACTTTGGCGTTTCTTCTTCCAACTTCGCAATCATTCGCTCACGGATGGGCTTGTAAATTGTGGTCGCAGTGATGCCGTGTTGCTGGTTATATTTCCACTGCGCTTTGCGGCGGCGCTGTGTTTCATTAATCGCTTTTTGCATCGATTGCGTCAGGTTGTCTGCATACATAATCACGTGTCCCGCTTCGTGACGCGCGGCGCGGCCGATGGTTTGGATGAGACTTGTGGCCGAGCGCAAGAATCCTTCTTTATCTGCATCCAAAATGGCCACAAGTGTGACTTCAGGAAGATCCAAACCTTCGCGGAGTAAATTAATGCCAACGACAACGTCGTATTCACCTCGCCGCAAGTCGGCGAGAATATCAGAGCGCTCCAGTGTTTCAACATCAGAGTGTAAGTATGCAACTTTGGGAAAAAGTTCTGGATTCATTTTGCTATCGGCGACTTTGGCTCGCGTAAAATAGCGGCGATCAATCGGGCCAATTGGCATGTCCTCAACCGGTAATTCATCACCTTGATACTGGATTGTTTCCGATTGGTCGGCAGTCGCAAATTCTTCATTTTTTACTTCATGTTGTTGCAAAAGTTTCGTCACTTTTTCCACATCATTTAAGTACTCAGTCAGCGCCTCCGCCATTTTTTTCGTCAATGTTGTGACGAGCGTGCGTTGGCCAAGTTGTTTGCGCTGAATAATTTCCACGATCAAATCTTCGATTTGACCTTTGGTGGGGCGCAGCTCAATTGTTGGATCGAGGAGGCCGGTGGGGCGAATGAGTTGCTCAACAACTTCGTTGTCAGACATGGAAATTTCCCACGGATTTGGTGTGGCGGAAACAAATAACAAATCTTTCATTTTGCCCATGAACTCCGGAAATTTGAGGGGTCGATTATCCAGAGCAGAAGGCAGGCGGAAACCATAATCAATGAGTGTTTGTTTGCGGGCTTGGTCGCCGTTATACATGCCGCGAATTTGCGGAAGGCTCATGTGTGATTCGTCGACGATCGTCAAAAAAGTTTTTTTGGAAAAAATATTGGCGTTTTCATGGAAGTAATCGATGAGTGTGAAAGGTGGATCACCGGGTTGGCGGCCATCAAAGTAGCGCGAATAATTTTCAATGCCGTTCACAAAACCCAGCTCGCGGACCATATCGATGTCGTACTTCACTTTTTGTTCGAGACGATAGGCTTCCACAATTTTGCCGTTTGTGCGCAGTTCTTGAAGACGCAGTGTGAGGTCGCGTTCGATTTCTGCCAAAGCCTGACCTTGGGTTTTTGGATTCGTCATGTAGTGCTTCGCGGGGTAAATGACGAAGCGTTTTCCGCCACCACTTTCATCAATTGAAGTGCCGGTCAGCGGGTCAATCCGTTTGATGGAAGTAATGCGATTTGCGAGTGTTTCAATGTGCAGCGCAGTATCTTCATATGCTGGCCAAATTTGGATCGTGTCACCGCGCAACCGGTATGAGCCACGCTTGAACTCCATGTCGGAGCGTTGGTACTGCAAATTATTGAGTTGTAAAAGCAGTGACTCACGCGGAATAACTTCACCTTCAATGATTTCCAAAACATACTTGCCAAACTCCACGGGTGAGCCCAAGTTATAAATACATGAAACTGACGCAACCACAATGCAGTCCGGCCGCGTTAACAAATTTGTGGTCGAAGCTAAACGCAACTTATCAATTTCATCATTGATCGTCGCCTCTTTTTCAATATACGTGTCAGTGGTGGGAATGTATGCTTCCGGTTGGTAGTAGTCGTAGTACGACACAAAATAGCTCACCGCATTATTCGGAAAAAAATCGCGAAATTCTTGGTAAAGTTGGCCGGCTAATGTTTTGTTGTGGGCGATAACTAATGTTGGCAATTGAAGCTTTTGGATAACTTGGGCCATCGTAAATGTTTTGCCGCTACCAGTCACTCCCAGAAGCGTTTGAAGTTTTTTATTTTTTTCAAAACCTCGAACCAACTGCTCAATCGCTTTTGGTTGGTCGCCGGTTGGTTGGAATGGTGAAGTCAATTGAAATTGCATAATGTTACAATCACACCGTGAAAGTTACTGCGTTCCACACCCGTTTAGTCCGCAATCACGATAATCTGCTACAGATTATAGCCGAAAGTATCCCGATTCTGCCAGAGAAAAGTATTTTGGTAGTTGCCTCAAAAATCGTGAGCACGTGTGAGGGGCGGTTTGTCAAAAAGACAACTGATGACAAATCAGAAAAGCACGAGCTCGTGAAAAAAGAAGCTGAGTTGTATATCGATCCGCACTCTTCAAAATATAACTTAATGCTCACGATCAAACGGAACTGGATTTTTGTCAATGCGGGCATCGATGAATCAAATGCAGACAACCAATTTATTTTGTGGCCGGAAGACCCCCAAAAATCAGTCAATGAGATTTGGAAATTTCTCCGCTCGCATTATGGAGTAAAAGAAGTTGGTGTAACGATGTCTGATAGCGCAAGTATGCCACTGAATTGGGGGGTGACTGGACAAGCGATTGCCTACTGTGGTTTTTATCCACTGAAAAGTTATATTGGTAGGCCCGATTTATTTGGCCGCGAAATGAAAATGGAGCAAGTGAATATTATGCAAAGTGTCACTGTAGCTGCAGTTTTAGAGATGGGTGAAGGTGCGGAGTCTACTCCATTGGGGTTGGTGGGAGATGTGCGTGACGTTGTTTTTCAGGACCACGTTCCAGCGGAAGAGGAACTGAAAGCGCTCAAAATTGAAATGGAAGACGATGCATATGCGCCGCTTTTACAAAATGCGAAGTGGCAAAAGGGTGGTTCCTAGGTTTCTACTTTTTTCCCACAAACTGCCAACAATTTCCTTCGGGATCTAAAAAGGTACAAAACCACACTTGGTTTTCAGCAGTGGAAAAAGGCGCTAGAAATGGTTTTGCCACAATCGTCACCTCAGGCAGATCTTTAATTTTCTGGTACCACTTTTCCACTCCTGCTTCGGGATACAAATTGAAAAGATGACGAAAATTTTCTTTGGCTTTTCCTTTTACTTCGGAATGTTTGCCTAACCACAAATTCAAATCGCCGGCAACTAGAAACATATATCCATAGTCGCCAGGAATATTGAGCTGGTCAATGAGTTTGAGTCCCAGCACATCACGGTAAAATGGCATGAGTGTGTCCGGATTTTCCGAAAAAATGAGTATTCGATATTTAGAAAAATTTGGCATAATAGGCCCAATTATGACATACCTTTTTTTCTTTGCCCACCCCGATGACGAAACAGTTGCTTCGGCAAGTACGATTAAACAACTCATTGATAATGGTGACAAAGTGGTTGTTGTGAGTGCGACTGATGGCGCTGCAGGCGAAGTTTACGAAAAAGCAAAATCTTCACTGGAAAAATTTGGTTCAGTTGGGGCGTTGCGCCGCGCGGAACTGAAACAAGTTGCCCAGTTTCTCAATGTCACAAAACTGCATATTTTGGATTTTGCTGATGGCGGCATAAACAACCAACACGTTTGGGGAGAGTTAAAAGAGGTGTTCATTGATTTAATTCATCAATATAAACCAGATGTCATTATCACCATCGACCACTCTGGTTGGTATTTTCATTTAGACCACGTTGGCGTTTCGATTGCGGCGACGTTGGCATATCAACAGGCCGAACATAAAGCTGATGCATTTTTTCTGTCGCTTTTTAAAGTGCGTTTGCCCAAATGGCAGTATGTTTTTCCGGAAGAGTTGCCGGTGACTCATGTAGTGAATGCGACTGGACACAAAGAACTTAAATTGAAAGCTGTGGATTTTCATGCTTCGCAAAGTATGGAAACGTTTCGTCAAAAACTGCGTGAAGAAGAAACTCATGAAGAACTCTACCAACTTGCCTTCGCTTCAAAAAAAGGAAAAAAGATATTTGCCAATCACCCCATTTTCCGCGCAGTTACATCGTAGATCGGTTCAGCAACTGCCCCAAAACGAAATTTATACTCTTCATCACCACGCAAGAAGTCGTAGCGGTCTCTCCCCAATTCTACCGCCTTCTGAATGGTGTAGGAAGTGAGTACAACACCCACGCTGAGATGCCCGAACCGATTTGGGTCATACCCAGAGTTGTATAAGAAAAATTGGTTGTTGTAGTCAAAGCAAAATGCGGTAGCAATTCTTTCATTTTCTATGCGCAAAAAGAATAGTTTAAGCCAATTATTTTCAGCCGCAATTTTTGCAAAGTCTTTGAAAAAAGCTTTTTTTGCTGGTGTCCAAAACGCCGCTTTTTCTTCACTTGAAAGTTTATGAAGTCTGATGAAATCATCAAGCGCTTGCTCTAGATTTGCCGCATCTTCTACGACTTCCAATTCTGGATTTACCTCTTCTTCGATATTTTTTAATTTGCGTCGCAGCTCATGTCGTTGTTTTTTCCCAACCATTTGCAAGTACTCTTCCCATGTTTTTGGTAAAGTAATAACCGGACAGACATTTTGTTGAACTTGTTCGATTTTCCAGGCTTGCACTTTCATCAATTGAAGTAGCTTCGTGAGTGTCGATGAATGCTGCGGGACACTTAGGAATGAACACTTTCCCCAATTAAAGTGGCCGTCCTTGAGCATTTCCACAAACTTTTCATGAACTTCGCGTTCTTTTTCACGGTCGATAATTAAATCGGCATAATCAGTTAACTCTCTGTTACCAATTATGCATAGGTCATCGCCCTCTAAATATAATGATGCCACACCGCATAACTGGTTGTTGTCACGAAATGTTAGCACACAGAGTTTGCCGGTCCCAAAATGTTTCCACCAAGTTTTTTGGAACTGTGGGGTGTAGAAAATGTGGTTAATTTTTGTGCGTGAAAGCAGTTGAAGCCACTCTGCCTCTAGATCAACGAAACACTCAGGATTGTCGAAAATATCGATATTCATTCTTTGTGTAGTATACTTTATGAATGAACTCTGTATCTACAAAAACTGGCGACAAGGGAGATTCTGGTTTGGCAAATGGGCAACGTTTCCCGAAAAATGATCTCATTTTTGAAGTATTAGGGACACAAGACGAGGTGAATTCGTGGTTGGGTTTGGCGATCGCCAAACTTCCTGAATACTTTACAGAACAAAAAAAATTCCTCACTCAAGTCCAGGACTCGCTCTTTTATATTGGTGCTCAACTGGCACGTGCTCCAAAAGCGAAACTCAAGCCAGAGCGCCTAACTACTCTAGAAAAAAATTCAGAAAACCTCCAGAAAAAAATGGTCAAAAACTGGACAACCAAGTTTCTTTACCCCGGGGGAAATGAAGCGGCAGCGATTTTGGATGTGGCGCGGACTGTAGCCAGAAGGTTTGAACGGATTGTGGTCCACTATGCGCAAAACGAATCAGTTGATCCGTTGATTTTGAAGTACGTGAATCGCTTATCCGATTACTTATATGTCCTGCGTTGTTTCGTGAACCACGAAGAACGCTACAACGAAATTCGCTTTGAACCAAAAGATTCATATAAGAAGGAAGTGTTTGGGAAAACGAAGTAGTCAATCAATAACTGCGCCACCCCAAAACCTGTGACGACTGTTGAATGTTTTTTTGGCTGGAATGCAATGAGGTGAAAAACCCAAGGGTAAGAAGTAAAAGAAAAGTAAAAAAGAGTGCTAAAGAGATGTCGCTGACTCTCTTAATGTGCTGGTGTTTTAACATATTTTAGAGTTCAGTGCTTTGTGAAAAGCTTCCGGCTCTAAAAGGAAAATGTACTCCTTTGCGAGGTGAAAGTAAAGAAGGTGTCAGGTTTTTGTCAGCTCAATACTGAAATTTTCGTATCAACCCCACCACTCTCCCCTGGATCTGGACGTTCGTAGCGTAGATGGGGCTCATCGTAGAGTTGGCTGGTTCGAGGCGCACGCGCGTGGCTTCTTTGAAAAAGCGCTTAAGCGTTGCGAGACCGTTATCTAGTAAGGCCACCACGATGTCGCCATTATTGACTTCTTTTGTTTCTTCTATCACCACATAGTCGTCAGGCATAATATGGTCATCAATCATCGACAGGCCTTTCACTTTCAAAACATATGACCTCTTTTTGCCACTAATCATTTCTGGAGAAACTTTAAACGTGGCGTTTGGATCAGTGAGTGGTTCGATCGGTGATCCGGCAGCAATGAAACCTAGTAAAGGCAGATCAATGCTATCGGTAATGCGCAAATATGTACGGTCCAGCAACTCAATGCCGCGCACTGCGCCCTCAAACTTCTTAATTACTTTTTTACGTTGCAGTGCTTGGAGGTGCTCATGGACGGTGGCCAAAGAAGAGACGCCAATTGAGTTCGCAATTTCTTGCAACGTTGGTGAGTAGCCATTTTTTTGGATGTACTGGGCGATGAAGTCGACGATTTGGCGTTGGCGCTTGTAGAGTGTAATGGGCATGAGCCTCCTTTTCCTTTTATTTGGGCGTAAGTATCCCGAACTAAACATCATTAAACCGAAAATATAACGAAGTGACAACGAGATCTTTTCGCATCCAAGTGAATCAGAAGTTAGCCGTAGTTTGGAAGAGCTTTGCTGAGATCAATTTTTTGGATAGATTGATGCGCTAATGGTTGTGAATCCAGCTGGGCGAGTGTTTTGTGGAACGGTACGCTGTGTGGATCGTCGTAAAAAACTCCAATTGGCAACTTTTCGTGTTCGTGCGTTTTTTCCCATGCGACCACTTTATTGTTAGGGCTAAAATCCGTTTCCTGTAGATTATAGACGCGCTCTTTAAAGTAGTGATACGTGTTGTGATGATTAAAAGTAAAGCATGGTTGGAACATGTCGACTAACGAAAAACCCTCGTGCTGGATGGCTTGTTTGATGACATTTGTAAGATGGGAAATATTGCCCGCAAAACCGCGTGCGATAAATGTGGCATCAGAAGTAAGTGCCAAGCCGATTGGATTAATCGGAACTTCGGGAGCTCCGAGCGGTGTTGATTTGGTGATAGTTCCCTTTTCAGTAGTTGGTGCAGTTTGGCCAGTGGTTAAACCATAAACTTGGTTGTCGTGGACGAGTAATGTGATGTCGTGGTTGCCGCGCATTGCGGAAATAAAGTGGTTAAGCCCCTCGCCGTACGTATCGCCATCGCCAGCCACGACAATAACTTTGAGAGAATGGTTTGCGAGTTTGATTGCTACCGCATTGGGGATCGCGCGGCCGTGCAGTGCATGGAAACCGTAAACGCGATTGAAGTCTGTCATATTTCCACTGCAACCAACGCCATACACAATCACGACATTTTCTTCAGGATAATTGAGTTCAGCCAAAGCATTTTTAAATGCTGTCCACACGCCAAAGTTGCCACAACCCGGACACCACGTGGGAAAGTATGGAGACTTCATGGATTCTTTGGTAATAAAGTTGTGGTTGTTTTCGTCCATAAATTTTTAAAGTGTTTGTAATTCTGTGATAACTTCTTCCGTAAAAAATGGTCGGCCGTCGTAACGACGGATGTGATGGTGCATTTCCACACCAGTTTCTTGTCGCACTACTTGCTCCATTTGGCCAGCAATATTACCTTCGACCATCACTAGTTTTTTGGCTTTGGTTGCATGGGCGAGAAAACTGTCTTTCGGAAATGGCCAAACGCAGGGGAAATGAATGAGGTTTACTTTGTGGTCATTTTCACCATTCATGTTTCTCACAACTGCATCTAAAACCAATTTCGTCGAACCCCAACATACGAGTGTCATGTCGGCTTCTTCCGGGCCAGAAAAAGAGACTGGCGGCGTTTCCTTGGCCACACTTAATTCTTTGCGGTAGCGTTTTTCATTCATCGCTTTCGTCATTTTGGCATCTTCGGTAGCGTAACCAAACTCATCGTGTTCGTAGCTATTTGTCACATTAAGGCCATGGGGTTGGCCAGGAATGGAACGTGGTGAGTAGCCTTCTTCATTGACGACATAACGACGATATGAATTGTCGGCGGGCAACTCACCTTCGACAAAACTGTAGCGTTGGTTTTCGTATGTATCAGCCGGTTTTGGCATTGACGCATATGACTCCAAAGAAAATTTATCTGATAACACAAACACAATCAGATGATATTTTTCGGCTAAATAGAACGCGACGCGCGTTAACTCAAAATGTTCTTGTACACTGCTAGGAGTGAACACTACCCTTGGGCACTCACCATGGCCAGCGTGCAAAATAAACTGCAAGTCTGATTGGCACGTCCATGTGGGAAGACCAGTTGCGGGACCGGGCCGCTGACCGACGCAAACGACGATTGGTGTTTCCATCACTGCCGCTAGCGAAGTTGCCTCGACCATCAATGCGTAGCCGCCGGTTGCGGAAGCAGTCATCGCGCGGACGCCAGCATAAGAAGCGCCCACGACTTGATTCATTGCGGAAATTTCATCTTCGGCATGTTTTACCACTAACGGATACTCTTTTTGCAGCGCAGCTAACGTATGTAAAATTTCTGACGTTGGTGTCATTGGATAGGCGCTAAAGTATTGAAGGCCAGCAGAAACTGCGCCTAATGCAACTGCATGGTTCCCGGAAAGCAAAATCTGTTCACGCTTTTGTGGTGTGAATGGCTGTTTTAAAACTGGACAGTGCTCTTTTGCGTATTCATACCCGCGAATCATTGCTTTGTGGTTTTTCTCCACAACGTCATCACCCTTGCTTTTGAATTGATCAGCCACCACTGTTTTTAAAATTTCGATATCCAAACCTAATATCCACGCACTCACGCCCAACGCCACAACATTTTGCGCTAAGAAATGTCCCGTCTCTTCACGCGACATGTTTATCATAGGAATATCAAACAACTGCGCGTTGGTAAATGCATATTTTTGCATGTCATATTGGTCTTGTGTCGCTTCGCAAATGACAATGGAGTGTTGGTCAATTTCGTCGGTATGGAGTGAGAGTGTTTCTTCGTCTAAAGCGATAAGCAGATCAATGTGTTTTTGTTGACACGTTTGTGGCTCAAATGACGCGTGAACTTGATGTGTGCAGTGACCGCCGCGGATGAGCGAAGGATACTCGCGATACGCAAACACATTCATGCCGTGGCGCAAGCACAACTTCCCAAACATGATGCCGGTGACATCAATACCTTCGCCAGCGCGGCCGCCTACTTTCCAGTTGATAGAATTTTGCATTTCCATAAATGAAAATTCATTGTATGCCAAGTGGCGGATCAATAAAAGTAGACCTTCACCCCAGCTTCTTCAGCGATCATGCGTAGGCCATCGTTCTCATAAAATTTTTGGAGACTTTCATCACGAAAACTTTCCAACTGGCGAATACGTGCCAAAATACTCATTGCTGCGGAGCGCTGTGCTGAACCACGGTTGATTAAGTTGTAGTAGGTTTTGCGCATTTTAACAGTGCGTTGCGTAATCGCTTCCGAAAATAACTGGATCTGTGATTCCGGTGAGCGCTTTTGGAAAACTTCCAGACCTAAAATCAACTCCCACTCACCCTGTCCAACCAAATGTGTGAGTTCTTCTTCAGTGGAATAGGTTTGAAGTGCCGTCTGTTTGTGGGGATGCAAGACAACTGGCTCTTCGACTGGCAGTTGTTTGTTATTTGCCATGGGTCTATTTTAACACTTCACTTTCACATCCAGCACCCAAAAGCCGTGGTCGTTGATGGTAAGCGGATTTATTTCAAACTCTTTGAGCCACGGATTTTCAATCAGCAGCCGTTGAAAATCACTCATGTACTCCACAAGTTGTTCTACTTGCTCCGGT
>Ga0070730_10001015_pt1 | contig 28238 bp, 24 predicted proteins | sample Coa_R1_3_FD_66447 | JGI IMG/M metagenome (GOLD analysis project Ga0070730, IMG submission 66447) | Surface soil microbial communities from Centralia Pennsylvania, which are recovering from an underground coalmine fire - Coalmine... | ecosystem: Environmental > Terrestrial > Soil > Unclassified ... | reverse complement strand
ACGTCTTCGCGGCGCTCGCGAAGCGGTGGAAGCAGAAGGTGAATCACGTTTAGACGGTGATAAAGATCCTCGCGAAATCGTCCTTCTCGTACCAAAGTGAGCAGGTCCACGTTGGACGCGGCGACGATGCGCACATCCACTTTGATCTGCTCCGTGCCGCCAAGTCGCATAAACTCGCGTTCTTGAATCACGCGAAGCAGCTTCGCCTGCGTTTCCGGGCTGATAGTGGCAATTTCATCAAAAAATATAGTGCCTTGATCGGCGACTTCGAAGAGGCCCTTCTTGGAAGCAACCGCGCTGGTGAAGGCTCCCTTTACATGGCCAAAAAGTTGCGATTCGAGCAGGTCCACTGGAATGGACCCGGTGTTCACGGGTACAAAAGCCTTGTCTGCGCGCGTGGAAGCGGAGTGGATGGCCTTGGCGATCAGTTCTTTGCCGGTGCCGCTCTCCCCGCTGATCAGCACGGTCGAACGCGAAGGCGCAACCTGAGTGACAAGATCCAGGAGCGTGAGCATTTTTTCGCTCTTGCCGATGATGTTGGGGAAATTGAAGCGCTGCTTCAGAGCTCGTTTGAGATGAACGTTTTCTTCGCGAAGACGGCGCGATTCCACGGCCTGGGCCACTTGCGCCAGCAATTCATCATTGGACCAGGGCTTCGTGATGTAATCGAGCGCTCCACCCTTGAATGCGGCGCGCGCCATATCAATCGAACCGTAGGCGGTGATTAGTACGACGGAAAGATGCGGATCACGCCTGCGAATTTCTCGAAGCAATTCGATGCCATTGCGGTCCGGCAGGCTAACGTCCAGCAGCAGCAAATCGAAAGGGTGCTCTTCCAGTTTCGCTAGGCCGGATTCGCCCGTTTCCGCGCTGGAGACGCCATAGCCCTCACTCGTAAGCAGAAGCTCGAGGCCCTCGCGGATTTCCGATTCGTCGTCGACAACCAGGATAGAGCCCTTAGACATGAACGGACTTTCTGACCGCGGGGAACTCCACATGAAAAGAGGTGCCCTTGCCGGGAGTTGACCGAACATCGATCTTCCCCGAGTGTTCCTTGATGATGCCGTAGCTCACGGAAAGGCCCAATCCGGTGCCGCGGCCGTTGAGTTTTGTTGTGAAGAAAGGATCGAAGATGCGGTGAATATGTTCGCGGGCGATACCCGCGCCGGTATCAACAACCTCAACCTCAACACTTCCATTATGCGAGCCTGTACGCACTTCCAACAAACCACCGCCGGGCATGGCGTCGCGTGCGTTCAGGAAAAGGTTCAGAAAGACCTGCTGCAGCTTGTTCTCGGAACCCCGGACCGCGGGAAGCGTTTCGCCAAGATGCTTGACCACTTGAATCTGCGCAGTTTTCAGGGGATGGGATACCAGCGACAGAGTCTCTTCCACTACGCGGTTCACATCGATGTCCGCAGCCTCGCCTGCACCGGTCCGGGAGAAGTTCAGCAAGTTGTTGACGATTTCGCTGGCGCGGAATGTTTGCTTCACGATCTTCTCGATAATCGATTGACGTGGATCCCCGTCGGGCATCTGTTTTGCCAGCATCTGGATGTAGTTGGAAATGACCGCCAGCGGCGTGTTCACTTCGTGCGCCACGCCGGCTGCGAGAAGACCGAGTGAGGTCAGTTTCTCCGTCTGCGTCATCTGTTCTTCCATCCGCTCTCGTTGCGTAACGTCATCGAACAGTAACAGGCGCCCGATGCGCTCGGCGGACTTGCTCACCAACGGCGTGATGGAAACATTCAACGTGAGAGCCTTGCCCTGGTGGTGAAGGCGCTGCTTGTAAATCCCCGTGATCTGCTCCTCGTCTCCTCGTGCCGCGATTTCCGCAGCAAGCTCTTCGGGGAGCAGGGAACGAAGCTGCCGGCCAACGGCCTCCTGACGGGCGACCCCGAAAAGCTGCTCCATGCGCGTGTTCCAGGATTCGACGATACCTTCCAGATCGACGGCCAGCACTCCCACGTTTAAGGATTCCACGATGTTCTCGCTGAAGTCCTTCAGGCGAGCGATCTCCAGCGCCTTCTGCTCCAGCGACGTATAGAGCTGAGCATTATCAAGAGCTACCGCGACGTAGCCCGCAATCGTTTCGACTAGCTCGACGTCATCGCTGGAAAGGTAGTCGCCGTCAACAGTCTTGCCGAGTCCCAATACTGCCACGGTGTGCTCGCGAATCCGGCACGGAACAAAGTAGTTCAGGTCTAACTGTTCCAGCGTGCGGCGCACGGACTCGCTCACATTTCTGGCCGCGCGGGGCGACTCAAAAAAGAGCGCCCCACGCGCGAACTCGGGCCGGGCCGGACCGAGGAAACTGAGATCAAGAGGCTCCGCCAGTCGTACGCCCATGGAGCGAGCCAGCCGGAGATGGCCGGGGTTCGAAACGTCTTCGACAAAAATGGCCAGGCGGTCGACAAGCAGTGTCTGGGATACCCGGTCCATCACCGAACCGAGCATGGGCTCAAGCCGCACTTCATTCGTAAGCGTGCGTCCGAACTCGATTAGGGTGCGGCGGTAATCCAAGCGATCGCGGTAGAAGAAACGATCGAGGCGAGACTGAATCCATTCGCGGAATGGCTGGAAAAGAAAGGCCGCGATCACGATGGCGATGATGCCGCCAACGGGGCCGTTTGCCGGGGCGTGAAAAATCTGCGGGATGAGCGCCACGAAAAAGAAATAAATCGTGGCTACGGCAGCAGTTGCCGCAGTGTACGCCAAGCCGCGCTTGAAGATGATGTCGACATCCATCAACCGGTATCGAATGATGGCGTAGCCGAAGCACAGCGGAATGAAGACCAGGCTGACGGTCGAGAACTTCATCCAAGGCTTCAAGGCGGCATCGATGACGTACGGGAGGATGTAGAGAGCCGCAAATGGCATCGTTCCGATGAAGGTGCCGGCGGTCAACCATTTCAATTGTTGCCGCAGGACGCCCGCGGGCGCAGCGCGGTAATTCCGATAGAAAACCAGTCCGGCAAACAGCAAACACGCGCCCAGATAACTGTATGCGATCTTGTCGAGCAGAATGCGGGAGCCAAGCCAGGGAACCCACCCGAGGACGCCGAGGGCGGTGCTCACGTGCACCACAAGAATTGCCAGCGGAGGGACATACACCAAGCTGAGCTTGGATATAGAACGCTTGAAGCCTTCCGTGTGTTCCGGGAAGACCAGCGCAAAATGCAACAACAAAGCTGGCATTAAAACTTGCGCTAGAATCTTGACCCAATAGACTTCGTAGTCGAAGGTGTCCAGTTTCCCGCTGTAGTGGAAGGAATAAAAGATAAACGAGACCAGGCAAAAAATATAGAAGTGCACGGCGCGCGGGGCGTTCCACCGCCGGGCAAAAATGAATAGCCCGATAAAAAGATAGATCAGGCCGATGGCTCGCTCATAATTCTCGATAGAGGTAGGTTTCTCAGCCGGCGCCGTCACGAGAGGCGTCTCGAACTCCTCGCCATTCCGCAACAGCTTGTAGCGCACCTGAGTCCAAAGACCCGCGCGCCACAAGCGTTTGGTTATTTGGACCTGTCTGGTGACGGGTGTGCCGTTGATGGCGAGCAGGCGATCCCCGGCACGCACACCAGCGTGGGCTGCGGGGGAGCTTTGGGCCACTTGTTGCGCTTGGATTCCCTGCGTCGTGTCCAGCCACACTACACCGTCATCGGGGGACTCGAATTCGCTTCTCTGGACGAAATTCAGCCAGGCAAAAATCATGGCCGCCAGCGTGGCAAGCGCTAGCACAACGGCCCCGAGGCTGACTCTCAAGTTCTGCTTCATCGCAAGCTCAGGCAGGGCGACACCCCGCCGCTGATTCCTAATTGCAAGCGAATGTCCATTCTTTGGAAGACTGCTATTTCCGTAACCTCTTTACAATTCAATAGATTGCAGGGAACGGAGGGGGGCCATCCGTTAGTAATCCACTTTATGGGAGGAGGCATACAACTTTCTAAAGCCAATTTCGCTATCAGAACTGTAGGCTTAGACCACCCCGGAACGTGCGAAATGCAGGCATCAGAGTCACACGCCCATCTTGAGTGTTAAGTGTCAGATAGCCCTGAGCGAAAAGATTGTCGCACTCCGCATTGGCCTCCCAGCGGCCGGGACCGAACTTGGGCAGGCGTTGATGCACCCCGAGATGAAAATAGGGCTCCATGTCAAATTGGGAATCGCCAAAGCTGTCCACTCGGGTCAGCGTTGTCCCGCCGATCCACTGATATCCTAATGTCACCCGAGTACCAAAACGAGGCACCTTTTCAGAAACCCTAATTCCCGCTGTCTGACGGCCGGCCGTGCGGAATAGCTCTCGCAGCGGACCGACTGCGGCGCTGGATGGTGTCAGGGCGCCGGCAAAGGCATAAAGCGCTGTGAGTTCGACGTCATCACCCAGTTTTTCTTTATACGCCGCGCGCGTCCCCCAACTGCTCGAGGACCCGCCGTCATAAGAAAAACCGTTTGAGAATACGTCCTGGAAATAATCCGCTACTGGAAGATTGCTCCCTCGCCCGAAGATCGCGAGATGGCTGTTATCTTCATGAAACGCCGCCACCTGCAATTTGCCACGATTCCCCAGCTTCCGCTCTGCGGCGATCTCTTCGTGGAAACCACTTTCCAGCACTGGGCGTCCACCCCGCCACATCAGGACGGGGAAAGCATCCAGTTGGTTCAAAGCGGCTCTGAGAGTACTGTCGGCTTCACCTTCCATTGATTCAATTGGCTCAGGACCAGTTGGCATTGATGCAAAAATCAGGGACGCCTGCCAATCGTCGGAGATGCGCGCGTCGAGCCGCATCCGCGGCCGCACAGAAGATGCCGGCCGGCCGAGTCCGACCAGCACATACTCACCGCCGTATTCAAGCACCGTGCGGCTACCTAAAACTAAGGAACCGCCCTGATCAATGCGCACACCGCGAAACGCGGGACCAAAATCTCCTAATTTCGACTCGCGCAGCACGAGGGCCGTGTGCGGACCAGCGCCCAGCGAACCCGTGGGAAGCCATACAGTCGCGATTCCTCCCGCGGGCGAGTTGCCCTCATAGCTCATGATCCCAGCCAACACAAGCCTGCTCGCTTGACCTAGCTGCTGATCATAGGCAAAGGCTGTCGCTGGGCTGGCCGGAAGATTGGACACCGAACCGGGTCGGCGCGCACCATCTGTAAATTCAAGGCGGCCGCGCGCGGGCTCGACCGGAACGCTATCCGAGTCTACAACTACGGCACTGAGCGGGTCCTGCTCGACCCACTGAAGGATCGGGCGCATCGAGGTTGCCGAGCGCAGTACCCACTTCCAATCATCCGCTTCGGCGGCGCCGGCGGAAGGAGCGCGCCGGAGCTGTTCAAGAGAAGCGAACATGGACTCCATTTGGATGCGCACAAGCGTCGTCACATTGGCGCTCACGCGGATGTGCTTTTCGAGCGTCGGCAGGAAGCCGGCCAGTGTAACCCGCACCGTATAAAATCCAGGAGCGAGCCGCTCGCCGCGGAATATTCCTTGAGTGTTCGTGAAAAAACTGAGTGGTGCGGCGGATGCAGTCGATTCGGCGATCACTTCGACGGTCGCTCCGAGTTGTGGCGTGCCAACACCGTCCCGAACCACTCCCGCGAGGATCCCCGGAACAGACTTCAGCTGCGCCGTCGCCGGGGACGCTCCCAGAATCGAGAACGCCACGGCCAGGACCAGTGCCCCCATGACTCGGACATGTCCTTTATTCACTTCCAACTACCTCCCCGGAACCGTATTAGCTGCTGCCTTTGTCGGTTCCTGTGGGCCCCTTACTGTAAATTCAGCCGACTTCGAAATGGATTGATTGGAAATGCCGTCCGTCGCGTCTATCTGGATCGTGTATTTGCCGGGCACAAGGGTTGCCAGCGGGAGCCATCTCTCAATGGTCACCTGGTCGCCCGTTTGCTTCATCTCTGCCGAAGTTTCCTTGAACTGGAGCACCTGCTGCGCCCCTTTCTTGACGGTGTACTGGAAAGTGGCGTTGGACTTATGAGTTTTTTCGTCCGGCTTTAGATTGTAGACCTGCAGGTAGATTCCCAAACGATCCGTCGTTGTGAAGTCACTTTCGATGCGCGGTCGCACCTTGGTCGAGCCTAGAACGAATTGGCCGGTGCCAATTTGTTTGGCGGGAACATGCTCGAGTTGGTCCGCAAGAATCAGCGTGCTCGCATCCAGCTTATCGTCCGCATAACGGGGGACTGCGAGCCGGGTATTTACCACGCCAACGTTTCCGCTCTGAACATCCTTGACCACGATATCCAGACGATAGAGTCCCGGACGCAGAGGCACTGCTTTCTGGTAAATGGACTGCAGCTTAAGCGATTTCTGGAAGAGAGAATCAGGAAAATCTTTTGCAACAGGGTCTTCGAAAGTCTGGACGACTCGTCCGGTCAGCGTGCTTACACGTCCAAAAATATTCAACGTCGCCGAATGAATGCCATCCTTTGCCTGGAACGAAAGTTGGCCGTTCGAAACCTGGATGGTGATCGGAACTAATACGGTGTCGTTGGTGACTTTCAAGAAATCCGTGCGCCAGTTAAACTTAAGCTGATCGCGAACGATGCGTGCCGTCACAATGGCTTCCAGATCCTTGAACTTGACCTCGGGCGGTTTCTGTATTTTGGCGTAAAGTTCCAGGCGGCTGAATTCATCCATGCTGGCCGGCGTTCCGCCCAATGCTGTCGGCAGGTTGGTGCCGTCGGACCGCGTAAAACGGTCCGTCTTTGAGGCCATGCCCATGGATTCGAGCAGACTCAATCCAGCGCCCGGCACGTGAAGCAGCGCGTCCTTTTCCGAAGGATCCATCGTTAGGTGGTATTCGCCGGAACCGCTGGGATCGACGAATTCGAGTTCCACGTTTTCGCCGATTCCTTCCAGATACCGATAGCGCCACTTTTCCCAAGCGTAGGTGGTCGTGGATCCCCCGCCCTCTTCCATGGGCCGGTCGTAAGTTCCGCCGGTCGGATGCGAGTCGACCTCGTCCGCAGGCCCCCACATGATGTATGTCCGTCCGCGGTCGGTTTTCCATCCGGGAATGCCGGAGGCATAGTGTTCGTTTGCGTAAGCGATGCGCCTGTAATGCTCCTCTTTGAAATCATTGTCGGGAAGGTCGGGATTGCTGCTTCTTCGAAGCCAAAACTGCTCGATAAACTGTTCGCGCTCTTCATTCGTATCGAGCTGGAGGAAAGCATTGCGCTCTTCGGGAGAAATGATATAAACCACGTCCTCGTTGAGCCATTGCTTGTACTGACTGTCGAGCTCCTTGAGGGTTTTTCGCGCTTTTTGTTTCTGTTCTTTCCTCTGCTCTTTCGAGAGCGTCTGGGGTGGGGCGGGATTATTGGGGTCCTGGGCATCTTGAGCCGAGCCAGTTGGTAGGAAGATGGCAAACGAGAATGCAGTAGCAATCAGGGTCCGAATTACCCGTGGCATGAGCACACCTCAACTTCTTCTAGGACGATTGGATTCTACGCTTTGACAAGCTAGCCGTCAATCGCGGAATCCCCTTCATTTTGAGAGACTTGCCCCCTGATTTCGGTTAGAAACAGGAAGTCGGCAAAAAGTTGCCTGACAGATTTTGACCTGACCGAACGGACAGTTCTCCTGGCACGGTCGAGGTACCAAGAAAGTACGGCCAAAATTCACTTCAACTTGTGAGAACAGGAAATACCGGGTGAGGCTTCTTACTGTACGCGATGATTCTGCACGTCCGAACCTACCAAGGTATCGAATATGGCCAGGACGTGGCGGCGGTATTCCATCATGCGGCTGAAGATGTCACGCAATTCCGGTTCGCGTTCCGCCTCGCGGTGCCATTTCGCAAGAACCATAGCTGGCACTTCGATATCCCTGCGCAGTTTCTCAGCGGAATGACCGCGCAGGAACAAACCATAGAAAAACGCGGCTTCTCGCTGGGGAAAGTCGAAGTCGTGCACAACTTCCGCGGGAACGATTTGTGGCAATGTGGCCATAGAGAAAAAGGCAGTGTACCGAAAAGATTTTCCACGTCAAGTAGTACGATAGGCTCCCTGCCCCTCTTAAGCAACTATCCTTCCCAACGATTAAAGCACTCTGGTACAACCGGGGGGTTGCCAGCGGGTTCTAACCGCCGTAGGATGCTTAGAGGCATGGCTAGGTTACCTAATTCGCTGGCGGGACGGGCTTTCGGGCGATTTGCTCGATTTGGGCTCCTGAGCGGGCTTCGCTCGATCGAAATCAACCGCGAAGAATTCCGCCGGCAACTCAAGAAAAAACATGGCCTGGACGTCCCGGACTTCCGCCATATGCATTGGGTCCCCGTGTCGCGACTGGATGCCATTGCCAGGACGCTCATCAAGGACACCGAGCGTCTTGCGCTCCTGGAAGGCGCTGGGTTTGGTCTTGGCGGTATGATTACGATCATCCCGGATGCCGGATTGTTGACGATTCTGACCATCCGGCTTATTCAGAGGCTTTGTCTGCTCTACGGATTCGAGCAGAATGGCGAAAACGAAAGATTGGAATTGTGGATGGCGGCTGCCGCAGCCACGGGAGTTGATTACGGCAAAGACCTGGCGGAAAAACAAATTCTCGAGAAACTTGCGCCGCGTATCGCAGAGCGGTTGGCTGTGAAGTTGGGCCAGGAAACGGCGGAAAAGTGGGTCGGACGCATGATCCCGCTCGCCAGTTCCGCCATCGGTGGCGTGCTTAACTTCACGTTTGTGCGCGCCTGGGGAGGCCGTGTGCAGCGCAACCTTCGCGTGCGACATGTGGCCGCCAGGCCCTCCTCTGCCGCGACTCCAGCTTATGCTCCTGCACGAGCCGTCCTCGTCTAGACTCCGAAGCGGTTCCAGGCAGCAATGCGTGCGGGGATGACAAGATTCTTCGCGGCTTAGCCATGCGAACCATCCTTCAGATTCTTTGCTTCGCCTCTTTATTCTTGTCGTCTCTTCCCGCCCATGCTCAGGATCAGGAAGAGATCAAAGGTGCGCCCGCCGAATTGGCCGATGCTCAGGAAATCCGCGCACAGATAACTGTCGTCGAAAAACTCCAACCCAAGTTCCCGGATCAGGGGGCCGCTCTCTATTTCCTGGCTGCGGCGAAAGAACACTTGAGAGAGACTCGCGAAGCGCTGGATCTCCTGAAAAAGTGTCTCGCTCTTCAGGAAGGATTCGATCCTTCCGGCGATCCCGCTTTTCTGGAGTTGAAAGAATTGAAGGAATTCAATGCGCTTATTGAAGACGTACATCGCGATTTTCCGGTTGCGATGCAGGCGCGCGAAGCGTTTCGGACATCTGAGAAGGACCTGGTTCCGGAGGGCCTTGCCTACGACGCGCAACGAAATGTTTTTTACCTCAGCAGCCTCAATCGGCGGAAGATTGTCCAAATTGGCCTGGATGGCAGCATTTCTGATTTCGTGCCGGGAGACCGGTTTGGCCTCTTGCCAGTGTTGGGTATTCGGCTCGACCCGAACACGGACACGGTGTGGGCCGCTTCCTTCAAGGACAGTGGCCAGACGGAGTTGTTGCATTTTGATGCCACCGGAAAACTGCTGGGACGCTTCAGGCCGGACGGTTCGGCAAAGCACGGGTTTAATGATCTGGTGATTCGAAAGAACGGCGAAGTGATTCTGACGGACAGCCTGGCCAACGAGGTGCTCCGCTTCGATCCAGTGACGCGCAGTTTTAAAGTGTTGCCGGTCCATCGGCCACTCTTTTATCCCAATGGAATTGCCTTGAGCGGCGACGACCGCACGTTATACGTCGCGGACAGCCTGGGCGTAGTGTGGGTTGACCTTACGAGTGGTCAATCTCGCGACGTCGATCCTGGACCTCGGAGCACTCTCGCCGGCATCGACGGCCTTTACTGGCACAGCGGCCGTTTAATCGCCATTCAGAATGGCATCGGCTCGCCCCGCGTCGCGGCTTTTCATCTTTCCGGCGACGGCCTTCGCGTAACGCAGACAACCGTGCTTGAAAATCGCACTAATTTTTGCGTCCTGCCGACGACTGGCGCCATTCGTGGCTCGGACTTTTTCTTTATCGCGAACTCCCAGATCGATAACATGAACAACGATAAAGTGATGGACGTAACAAGATTAGAAGCGGTCCGTGTCGGCGTTCTCCACCTGCCTTAAAATGCGTCTGCGGGAGCCACGGCAATGATTCGGGAGTGGAAATTGGCGACCGAGCGCCGTAGAGTAATACTGTGCTGGGTCGTTTCAGACCCGGGATGAGATGAGCGCAAGCTCAAAGGGGGCACGCAAAATGCGGAGAGTTCAGTCACTTCTGAGCGGAATCGTATTGGTAATCACTGCACTTGGCCTGGCATTTGTTCCCCTGCGCGCCTCGTCTCGCTCCGCTGGCGCCGGACCGCAGGACGCAAACGCCGAATCGGTTCCGGCGTTCCACAGTTCCGTTCCAGAGGGACAGTTGCCGGCGACCTTGAGTCCCTCTCAATTCAACGAGCCGGTTGCGCAAAACGCCTACCGGCTTGCAGCCCGTATCAAAAAAGTTCTGTATCAACAGCCATGTTATTGCCACTGCGACCGCAGCCAGGGCCATGGGAGCTTGCTGGACTGTTTTGTCAGCAAACACGCCGCGGTTTGCGGCGTTTGCGAACGCGAAGATTTCTACGCCTACGAACAGTCGCACAAGGGCAAGACCGCCGCGCAGATTCGTGAAGGCATCGTCCGCGGCGATTGGCAGGCGGTCGACGTGACGAAGTACGAATCACCCATGCCCGCGAAGTAGTTTTCCTCGTTGCGGAGTTGCTCTGGTCCCGTTGCGTTTCTTGACATGGCTTGCCACATGGCAGCCTAGTTCGTAAACTGTACGTGCCCCGGCCAATTCAAAGGAGGATGCATGCGAAAGTGCGCGACGTGGTGTTCGCGGGCCCTGGTGGTCGGTATTCTATTTTGTCTGGCGGGTACGCCCTCGAGGAGCCAGGGGCAGGATAAACAGCATGTGGTTTCACTGGACGAGCTGAAGCAGGACGCGGCGCGTCCAGCCGAAGTCCGGCAAGCCAACGAGGCCGCCGTCAAGAATCTGCTTTCCTCCGAAAATGGGCAGAAAGCCCTGAAATCCGCGAATCTCGACCTGCAAAAAGTTGACAAAGCTGTAAGCCAATTGAGCGATGCGGATCTCGCGAAACTTGCGGAGCGGTCTCGCCAGGCTCAGAAAGATTTTGCCGCCGGAAACCTTTCCGACCGCGATCTCTTGTGGATTATCTTGATTATCGTGGCCGTGCTCATCATTGCTCTCGCCGTTCGCTGAGCCCTTTCTCAGGAGACGTCTCCATACGCGGAACAAGCGTCTCACTCTCGTTTCTCTGCTGATCGTTTTCCTGGGAAGCGCCGCCTCTGCGACGCCCCAGGGGAGCGCCGGGGTGTGGCTCGAAGTCCCTTTCATAAAACAAACTGAGGATGGCTGCGGCTCCGCCTCGATTTCGATGCTCATGCAATACTGGGGCGCTCACGGCGCGACTGTAGCGCCCGCGCGCGCCAATGTGGCCGAGATTCAGCAGAAGCTTTATTCGCGGAAGGGCCGCGGCATTTTCGCCTCCGACATGCAACGATATCTTTCGGAATCGGGCTTTCGCGTGTTTGCCGTCGCCGGCGTCTGGAGCGATTTGCGACACCATTTGTCGGATGGACGGCCTGTGATCATCAGCCTGCAACCCGGCGGCAAACGGGCGCCGCTGCATTATGTGGTGGTTACGGGAATCGATTGGGAACATGAATCGGTTTTCCTGAACGATCCCGCTCGCGGCAAACTCGTGCGCGTGGAACGCGCGCAATTCGAGAGAGAGTGGCATCTTGCCGGCAACTGGATGCTGCTCGCCGTGCCCATGCCAAAGGTGTGATCGCGCGACTTGTATTCCTCCTCTGCCTCGCCGGGGCACTGCATTCTTCTGTCCTTGCGCAGACTTCTCCTTCAGACTCGGCCCGGCTGGTCGCCGCGCGCGCCGCGCTTGATGCTAGGCAGTGGGAAGAAGCAGCCAGGCTCGCGCAAGGGCCCCCTGATCAGTCTCCGGACCTCGACTTCGTTGCCGGCCTCGCATTGGCTCACACGGAACGTTTGAAGGAGGCTAGGGAGGCGTTCGAAGCGGGGCTCAAAAAAGCTCCGCGCGACCCGCGTTTTCTGGTTGAGCTTGCGGGCATCGCCTACAAACAGAAAAACTTCGGGGTCGCAAAGCAGGAACTTCGTGCCGCCTTGCGACTAGACCCTCATGACACTTACTCCTCTGAGTTCCTCGCAACGCTCTTCTATCTCGAAGGCAATCTCGAAGCCGCGCTCAAGTATTGGAATGCGATTGATAAACCGCGCCTGCAAGCAGTTGAAGAATCTCCCGCGCCGAAACTGCGCAAAGAACTTCTCTCGCGCTCCATCACCTTCAACGCACCTCAAGTGTTGACCGAAGAGGCGCTCCTCAGTACCAAAGCGAAGCTGGAGAGTCTCGGCATCTTTCCCCGACAGAGGTTCGAACTCGACGCGTCGAAATCAGCGGATTACGTCGCGACGATCCACCTGGATGAGCGGAATGGGTGGGGCGACTCAAAACTTGAAGGAATTGTTTCGCTCCTCAGCGGACTGCCGTATGAAACCGTTTATCCCTCGTATTACAACTTTGGCCGCCAAGCCATAAATTTCACGTCCCTGGCGCGCTGGGATTCGCAGAAGCGCCGTTACTCGGGCGAACTTTCCGCTCCGCTTTTTCATAATCCCGCCCTGCGCATCAAGGTTTACTTCGACGCGCGGAATGAGAACTGGAATCTCTCGCAGACGTTTTTCGCTCCCGGCACGCCGCTCACGGACTTGAACCTGCGGCGGGCGGCGGGGGGCGTGGAGTTCCGGGCGGTTGCAAATGGCCGGTGGAGCTGGACCGCTGGATTTGAGTTTGCTCATCGAACCTTTCAAAACCTTGAGGGCCATGGCTCAGCAGCCGAGCAGCCATTCTTCGCGGATACAAGCTCCCTGGCGTCCTGGCTCGGTGCGGACCGTTCTCTTTTGCGGATTCCGGAACATCGATTCACACTGGATTCCTCGGCCGAGGTGCGCGCAGGCCGAGCCTTCAATCGAGCGCTTGGCCCATTCGTGACTGCGCGCGCGGCGCTCCGTGCGCACTGGTTTCCCCGTGCCACCACCGACGACTATGAAGTGCAAGCCGCGGTTCGAGCCGGAGCGACCGCCGGAAAAACCTCTCTCGACGAACTATTCCAGTTAGGTTTGGAACGAGACAACGATCTCTGGCTGCGCGGCCAGCGGGGAACCATCGACGGCCGCAAGGGCGCAGCCCCTCTCGGACGCCGCTATTTTCTGGTGAATTGGGAAATGGACAAAAATATTTATCGTGGCGCATTTTTCAAAGTGAAGCTCGGACCATTTCTCGATAACGGCGCTATTGCGGACTCTTCCGGTCTGTTTGGTTCGCAAAGCTGGCTATGGGATGCGGGAGCGCAATGCAAACTGCAAATCTTTGGAACCGTAACCGTGGTTCTTTCGTACGGCCGCGATCTGCGAAATGGACGCGACGTATTCTACGGCACCGTTCTCCGATAGCCGCCAATACCTATGCCCGAGAATCTTGAAACCGCTCATTGCGGCCCTTCGTCTTTCTTCCAGGTGGCGTGTCAGTCAGCGTGGTGCTGGCACCTCATGAATTCTAAAGCGTCAGCATATCGATCAACGCGAGGGTGGGAATGAGAAACCGTGAATATCTGGTAGGGCTCGGTGTGACCGTACTCTTTGTCATGGCCATCACCTTGGCAGGAGCTGCACTGCAGGCCTCGGCAAAGCCTGCTGGCGACTCCAGTTCTTGGGGGTTCGACACAGCGAATCTCGATAAAACGTGCAAACCGTGCGATGACTTCTACCAGTTCGCCATGGGCGGTTGGATGAAGGCCAATCCGGTTCCGCCCGCCTATTCCACGTGGGGCTCATTCTCGCAACTCCTCGACAAGAATCAGCAAAACCTTCGGCAGATTCTGGAAACAGCGGAAAAACAACAGGTCGCCGCGGGCTCGAACGAACAAAAGATCGGGGACTTCTACGCCAGTTGTATGGATACGGCGGCCATCGATGAAGCCGGTACAAAACCGATCGACGCGGAACTCGCCAGAATCGCAGCGATGAAGAGCGGCGCCGACTTGCAAACCGAGGCGGCGAAGCTGCAGGAAGAAGGCGTTGGAGTCCTTTTTCGCTTTGGTGCTAATCAAGACGCCAAGGACAGCACACAGGTCGTCGGATCCGCGTTTCAAGGTGGGCTCGGACTGCCGGAGCGCGAGTATTACCTCAAGCAGGACGACAAATCGAAGACCCTGCGCGATGCCTATGTAAAGCACGTCGCCAGAATGTTTGAGTTGCTGGGAGACTCCCCGGACGCGTCCACAGCGGAAGCAACCACAGTCCTTCAGATTGAAACCGCGCTGGCCAAGGCCTCGATGAAAAACACCGACCTGCGCGATCCGGAAAAAACGTACCACAGGATGAAAATGGCGGACTTACAGGCCATGACCCCCGATTTTAATTTGGAAAGTTACTTCAGACTGTTGGGCCATCCGGAACTGAAGGAAATAAACGTTGGTCAGCCAGAATTTTTCAAAGCTCTCGACGCACAGCTTACGGCGACGCCGCTCGCAGACTGGAAGACCTACTTCCGCTGGCACCTATTGAATTCCACGGCGCCACAGCTTCCGCAGAAGTTTGTGGACGAGGAATTTGAGTTTCGCGGCAAGACTCTGACCGGGGCCAAGGAAATTCAGCCGCGCTGGAAGCGCTGCACGCAGGCGACCGATCGCGCGCTGGGAGAAGCGCTCGGCCAGGTTTACGTGCAGAAATATTTTCCGCCCGAAGCCAAGGCCCACGCTCTCGTCATGGTTCATAATTTGATTTCGGCGCTTCATGACGATTTGCAGACTCTTCCCTGGATGAGCCCCGAAACGCGCGCGCAGGCCACGGCCAAACTCGAAGCGTTTGCCGTCAAGATCGGTTACACAGACAAGTGGCGCGACTATTCCGCTTTGAAGATTGACCGCGTTTCCTATCTCGCTAATCAGAGACGCGCCTCTAGCTTCGAATTTCAACGGCGGCTTTCGAAAATTGGCAAACCAGTGGATCGGACGGAATGGGGCATGACGCCGCCCACGGTCAACGCCTACAACAACAGCAGCATGAACGAAATCGTCTTCCCGGCGGGAATCCTGCAACCTCCTTTTTACGACCCCAAAGCCGATGATGCCGTGAATTACGGCGGCATGGGCGCGGTCATCGGCCATGAAATCACTCATGGCTTCGATGATCACGGCAGCCAGTTTGACGGCCGCGGCGATCTGAAAAACTGGTGGACTCCCGACGATCTGAAGAACTTCAAGGAACGCGCCGCCTGCGTCCAATCTCAATTCGATGGTTACGTCGTGGACGGCGATTTGCACGAAAATGGCAAGCTGGTTCTCGGCGAGAGTATCGCGGACCTGGGGGGCCTCGCGATTTCTTATGCGGCTTACGAAAAATCCCTCGAAGGCAAGCCACGGCCTCCGGACAAGGACGGCTTCACACCCGAACAGCGCTTCTTCCTCGGTTGGGCCCAGGTCTGGGGGGCAAACGATCGGCCCGAGTACGAACGCCTGATGGCTAACACCAATCCCCACCCGCTGCCTCGTTTCCGCGGAAACGGGCCGCTATCGAATATGGCGGAGTTTGCCAAAGCCTTCGGCTGTAAGAAGGGTGACCCGATGGTCCGCGAGCAGGTTTGCAAAATTTGGTAAGTTTGCCCGTCCTCAGGATTTCATGGGATGGTCAGAAATGGAAAACGACGCCGCCCATGAGCTCAAAATTGTTCTGTGATTGACTAAAAAACGTGGTCCTCACCCAGTCGGCTTCCAGTCGTCCTGAAAAACGCGGGTTGAAGCGATAATCCGCTCCGCCTCCCACCTTCACCGCGAATGCGTTCTTGCTGTTGTCGGCAGTCTGAGGTTGTACATGTGCTCCCCCGAGAATGACATGCAGCCAGGGCTCCCATCTGCGCTGTCTCCAGGCGACCTTTGGCCCCCCTCCATACACCAGGAGCTTCACGTGTTCGTTGTTTTGCAGGACCGGAGAAAATGCGGTGGTGACGCTTCCCTCGATTCCGAACCACTCATTGGTGAAATAAGTTACCGAACTATCGACGCCCACGGCGCTGGCATTGAAGATCGAAGATCTGAACCTGAACCAATCCACGCCAATCGCAAGCTGCCAGCGGAAGTCCTCCCGGCCACCATAGATGAATCTCGGATCCGGACTCGGCGATGGGCTAGCATCAGGCGCGCCGTTTCCGGCCGTGCTTGCCATGGCCGCGCTCGCGGCGACGCGTGGTACGGGAGACAGCGCGATGACATCCGCGGGGCGAAAAAAGTCTGTGCTTGGAGCCGGTGCCGCGGAAAATTCGGCTGCCACATTTCGGATCGTGTCTCTCGCGTCGGAGGTTTCTTCCTGTGCTCGCACGGCGCACGCCGTCCCAAGAATCAAAAACGCTACAACGAGTTGCCTATTCATGATTTTCCCCTCAGAGGGTTGACCCCACGCCTGGAGTAAGCCCTTCCGTTACGGTAAACAAGACCTAGTGTCTTTGTCTACGCTCTTTCAACGGGTTGGTCCTAAGAAAGACGGGGCAGAGAGGGTTGCCCAACTTTTCGCAAGGGGTGAATCTGAGAAGCGCACGGACTCTAGCGCCCGTGCCTCAGATAGTCGTCGGTTTTGTTTAGCCAATCTTCCCGCGGCGGATTGAAGACGTCCAGATCCACCGTGTCTTCCATCGCCCAGGCTTCATGTGGCATGTGCGGAGGGATGCACAGTACTTCCCCTGCTCGCACCACGATCTCTTTTCCATCTATAGCGAATTTCAAGGCCCCTTCCAGAATATAGGTTACCTGCTCGTTGTGATGGTGGTGAAGCGGTACGTGAGCGCCTTTCTGCATGATCACGCGCGCCAGCATAATCTTGTCCCCAACGACCATTTCCCGGTCAATCTGGGGATTCAGCTTTTCCCGCTCCACTTTATTCCAGGAGGTATATTTCAACTGCGGGGCAGTGCTCATGGTTTGGCTCCGTAAAGGTTTGCCGCGTTATCGTGCAGGTACATGTGTGCCAGTTCAAGAGCTCTTTCCTCGCTAAACGCGCCTTCCGAAACCAGTTCGGCCAATGCTGCGGCAATGGCTGTGCGCGCCGAGCACACTGCGAGCCAGAATGTCTCCTCAGCTCCCACCGCCTCATTGAATGGGAAGGCATCCGAACCGAACATGATTTTGTCCGGGAAAAGTGAAATCCACTGCTTCAGAATGTTTTTCAGTTCCGAGGGATAAACGTAATAGCCCATCAAGGACGAATCGGTATACACATTCTTGGCCGCCGTCATCCAGATCATGTCGAGAGTGTAGGGGTACCCGCCGTGGATCAGCACGAAATTCACCTTGCTGTAGCGTGGATCGCGCACAACGTTTTCCAGATTCAACGGATTCCCGTTTCGCATGCTGAAGTAGTCCCCGATGCCCACTGCGCTGTGAAAATGGACGGGCAAGTTGAGTTTTCCTGCTTCGTCGATCAGCACTCGAAATACGTAGTCCTGAAATATCCGGTACTCCTCGGCGCTGGGCACGCCGCCCGAATGGTATTTCGCGTAGATTGCCTCGGCCCTATCCCGCGGCGGATCGCTGAAATAGAGAGAACGGAAATAAGCGGCCTCAAACTTCATGGCCACTCCGCCTTTTTTCTTGTTGTCAGCGACTGTTTGTCGCACGAAGGCTTCATATCCGGCCAGATCGGCCGGAAGCGCGCTTAGGTTTTCCTGATTGAGGTAACGGTGCAGCACCTTTTCCTGTAGCGGAACGTAAACACTCATATCCGGGTTTTTCCCGGCCTGGCCCCGGTTGTCCAGTGGAAACAGGAACGAATCCACGAAGAAAACCCAATGAAATCGCCTCGGATCAAGATAGGGCGCCAACGCGACTCGATTCGTCAGGCACGTCTCGATCCTCAATTTGTCGAGAATGCCGTCCCAATACGCCGTCCCCCCGGTAGCTTCAGCAGCTTTCTTCTTTTCGATCAGCCACTTCGCATGTTCAGGCTTAAAGTCCTCGTAGGGGTATCCGAATAGCGATTTGGCTGCCGCGACGAACTCAGGGTTCGTCTCATTCAAACGTAGCACCGTGCTCTCTCCAGGCGGTGCCGCCATCGCGTCCATGTCGGAATCATCGGGAAAAGTGGCGTGCGAGTGATTGTCGTAGATGGGAATTTGGTCGATCTGCTTCAGCAGTCTCTCGTAAATTTTCGGCACGTCCGTCCCAGCCAGAGGCTTGGCTTGCCCGGCCGCGTTGCCGCAGCAGACGAGCGTGGCCATCGCTCCTATCACCAGGCTCTTTCCCAGACCGATCTGACCCCTCATTCCGCCGCTCTCCTAGCGGGCAACCGCCGCTCGCCACCGCGAGGATACCCGCTGCATCCGCTCTAACGCCTCTTCCAGCAGGCGCCGCGAGCTTACCAGCGAAAACCGCAAGAAATTCTTCCCGCCTTGCCCAAATGCGGCTCCTGCTATTCCCGCGACGCCTGCCTCTTCAAGGAGAAGCGTCGCCAATTCCTCGGCCGCCAGCCCGGTCTCTTCGATATTCACCCACGCATAGAACGCCCCGCCGGGCGGCTGGCAACGAAAGCCGGGAATGCCATTAAGTCCAGCCACAAAAAGATCGCGACGCTTCCGGTACTCCTCAACCATCGCATCCACAGCACCGGTGGAGTCATGCAGCGCTTCAATCGCTGCAACCTGCGTGAATTCCGCCGCGCAAGTGAAAGTGTTCAGCACCAGCAGATCCATCGCATCCACCACGTGCTTTGGCGCCACGGCATAACCCAGCCGCCATCCGGTCATCGCAAAGCTTTTCGAAAACCCGTCAATGATGACCGTTCGCTCCGCCATCCCTGGCAACGACCAGATCGACTCGTAATCTCCTTTGAACAGGATCCGCGCGTAAATTTCGTCCGAAAGAATCCAGAGATCATGCTTTTCGCCCAGCGCCGCAATGCTCCGCAGCGCCTCCGCGCTGAAAACTGTCCCCGTAGGATTGTTGGGAGAATTAAATATGAGCGCGGTTGTGCGCGCCGTGACTTTCCTCGCGATTTCATCCAAATCAGGCTGAAAACCGTTTCTTTCTTCCAGCCCGAACGGCACCGCCTTAGCGCCTAACCCCCGAGTGAATGACGGATATATCGGAAACCCGGGATCGGGGTACAGCACCTCGTCGCCTGGCTCGATCAACGCCATCATCGCCAGGGAGAGCGCCATCTTGCATCCCGGCGCGACGATCACCTCTTCCGGCGAGACGCGCAGCCGCCGTGTCCTCCTCAAGTACTCCGCGATTGCCTCTCGCAACGCCGGAATTCCGCGCGTGGACACATAGCGGTCCCGCCCTGCCGCAACCGCGGAACGCACGGCATCCACCACCGGAGCCGCGGGATGGAAGTCCGGCTCGCCAAGTTCAAGGTGAATTATTGAACGCCCCGCCCGCTCGAGCTCCTTCGCTCGGGAATAAACGGCCAGCGCCCCTTCGCCATTTAGTTCAGACACTCGTGACGCGATTCGTCGCATAAAGTTCCGGAGAATCCTACCACTTTGACGCGGTGTATGCGTGTCGGGGCGCTGATTCAATGCGCGCACATCCTGCATTTGCGCTCGTCCCTTGGTGCTTGACTCAGCCTCCACCGGGCGAGACCATTACTTTGGGGCTACACTGGCGCAACCTGTCTCGCCTCCTCACCGTCTAACTTTGTAGCAGTTCAGCCAGTTTCCCCATCGGGGTGACATATGACCCACGGCGCCGCGTTTCGTTCGCTTCTCTCCTTGTCGTTCATCGTCTGTCTTGCCGGTATCCATCCGGCGGCCGCCGATTCCAGCCATGCCCGTGTCATTCGCCTGAGTCTCGTCCAGGGCGATGTGCGATTTACTCGAGAGGCCCACGGTGACCCGCTTGCGGATCAAAAAGCTGTCTGGGAAACGGCGCAAGCCAACCTCCCCGTTCGTCAGGGCTATGTGCTCGCTACGGACAATGGCCGTGCCGAGGTCGAATTTGAGAACGGCGCGATGGCTTTCCTCAACGAGAACACCGTTCTTGAGTTCTACGACCTTTCTCTCGAGGATGGTGCCCGCACCACTCGTTTGGTTCTCCGCCAGGGTTCCGCTTCTTTCTATGTCAATCCTGCAAACGGCGATTATTTCAGCGTTACCGGGGGCGATTTCACCGTCGAAGCCAGCGGCAAAGGCTCCTTCCGCCTCAACAATTTTGACGACGGCAGTAATGTGGATGTTTTGACAGGTCACGCTTCCGTCCTTCACAAAAAGGAAACCACCCAGCTCACCAAGGGCCAGTCATTCTCCATGAAAGCTGGTGAAGACACCTTTAGTCTCGGCCGCATTCCTGCCGACGATGAGTTCGATCACTGGGTTTCTGGCCGCATTGACACCGTCTCCACTGCCACCAACGCTTCCTTGCAATACACAAGCTCTCCCTACTACCTTCCGGGCTACGCCGATCTCTACACCTATGGCTCCTGGTTTTCCTGCGGTGGGTTTGGGTATGGTTGGCGGCCTTTCGGCGCAAGCTTGGGATGGTCGCCTTTCTCCATGGGCCAATGGATTTGGGATCCCGGCTTTGGCTGGACCTTTGCCAGCTTTCAGCCCTGGGGTTGGGCTCCCTATCATTACGGAGGCTGGTTATTCGACGCTTCTTGCGGCGGATGGTTTTATTCCCCGCCTGCCTACTTCGCCGTTTTCCCCGGGTACCCCAGAACTCGAGTTCGTCCCATCGTTCACCCGCCTCACACTCTCTATAGGGCGTCCACCGCTGTTTTCGTTCGCCAGAACGGAAAGCTTGGTGTCGTCCCCATGAACCCTCTCGATAAAGCAGGCAAGCCGCCTTTAAATCTGCAACACGGCGTTTTCTCCGCCGAACCGGCTAGAAGCGTGGCTCAGCCAATCTTGTCCGCAACGTCTGGGCAAAGGTGGGAGACCGTGAAATCGCCGCCACGCAATTCATTGGAAAGCGGCCTGGTATCCACCACCGCTCCGGTGCGGACTTCCCGAACGATTCTCGAAGGAAGTGGCGGCACGCGCGCTGTTTCTTTCGGTCGCGATTCCTCTATTGTCTACGATCCCCGCGAGCACCGCTTCGTGAACACCAATTCCGCGCCGCCATCCCTGAGCCGCGGCCCGGAATCGACCGCGGAAAAGAATGCCACTGGTACAATCCGAAACGACCGTGTCGTGGAAGCAGGCAGAAATAACGCTCCACGAGGAACAAGCGAACGAGTTCCTGCTGCGCCCACGTCGGCTCGCGCATCAACTCCACCTTCGCGTTCTATCGCTCCGCCACCCGCGCCTCGCTCCTCTGGCGGCGGAGAATTCCGCGGCGGCGGCCCTGTGTTTACGGGGGGAGGAGGCTCCTCTCGCGGTTCGGCAGCCCCTTCCGCTCCCGCCCCTCACGTCTCGACTCCTTCGGGAGGCGGGCGGCCGCACTGAAGCGAATCTCAGTCCTGATTCTTGTTCAATAGAACGGCTCCGCGGTTTGGAGCCGTTCTTTTCTTCTAGCAACCTTGATGCAAGGACAACGCGGCCGCCGGAGTTCTCCAGTGTGTCAGGTAAAGATCATTCCCGCGTAACCAACGACGGCGCTGAAATCCCCGGAAATATCTCCCGAGGTCGAGTAGCGCACCAACTCTGCCTGCGTTTTCCCCAACTCATTCAACGCTGTGAGCATCGCGACCGTGGGCCCCAATCCGCACATCGAAATCGCTTCGTTCCTGCAGGTGTCGTAAAGTCCCCGGGCGTCGAGCGCCAGGATTCGGTCAATCGCTTTGTGGTCTTTTACCCTCGTTGTCGCGTCATCTTCGTAATGGTTCAAGTCTGAAGTGGTCAACAGCAGGATCTTCTCGCTGGAAGTTGCAAGCACGCGTCCAATCGCTTCTCCTGCGGCCACGAGGTCATCGAATCGTGCCGTTCCCAGCGCGATGGGCACAAAAGTAAAGTCCGGTCTCAGCACCTGCAGGAACGGAATTTGCACTTCGAGTGAATGCTCGGCGCTGTGCGCCAGGCTGTCTTCGCGCAGAAGAGGACAGGACTCACGCAACACCTTCGCCAGCGGCTCGTCGATCGGCGCATCGCCAAGCGGCGTGCGCCAGGCTCCGCTCGAGAGAATCGCGGCCTTCTCCCCGTGCGGGTAATGGCGCACGCCCAGAATCACGATTCTCTTGGGAAAATCAATTCGGGCATACGCCGCCCCCGCCACGCGCCCTGAGTAGATGTAGCCCGCATGCGGAACAAGGCATGCCTTTGCCCGCACTGGCGCGCTGGGTTCGTCATCAGGCTTGGCGCATTCCCGAACGAGTGCCGCAAGCTCCGTAGGATTGGAAGGATAAAATCGGCCGGAAACGGCAGGCAGGCGAAGCATCGAGCGCCCCTGCAAATCAAATGGGCTTGGAGGGTTTGCCTTTGATCTTCAGAGCTTGTTTGGTGGTCGGATCGTAATAAACCGTCACTTTGTCGCCGTACTGGTAGCCGCCTTTGTCGACAATGGCCTGCATCTTGTCCGACACCTGCCGGGACAGCGCAAATGTCTGCAGGGACATGTCGTTCCCCTTGGCACGGACCGTGATTTGTGCGATGTTCGCGTTCATCACGTAGCCTTCAAATTTTCCCATGCCCAGCGTCTTCGATTTTGGTTTGATCGTGTTTATGATAATCGGTAGTGCCGTATCCACCACGATCGGGGCGATCACGGTGGGAGACTGCGCGCGCGCGGCCGGGCTGCACAAAACCGCTAACAAAAGCGCTGGCAGACCCACTCCCGCGATCTGTTTCTGTCCCTTCATTCTATGTCGTCCGTTGCGATTCGCAGCGATTTCAAAAATCGCACATCCTGCGGTGTCATTGTGAGTCTGGCCGCCGGCTTCTTCTCCGGAACTTGTTCGAAGGATTCCTGGTCGACCTGAATCCGCAGTGACTCCAGGAAGCGCCGGTCTTGCGTCGTGAGCGTTGCCGCTTCCGCCGCGGCTGCGTCGCGCTTCGCCAACCCGATAGTCGCATCGAGCTTCAGCACGATATCATATCCGTGCGCGCGCACTCCCGCGATGGCGCCGGTGATCCGATCGGACTCCGACACTGTATCGTTGATCGCATGTCCCAATTCACGGAGCAGGTTTTTCAGCTGATCGTCGAGTTGCAAGGGCGGCTCCCCTTCACTTCATTTTTCATTCTAGGCCTGCATTTCTCAGGATACAAGCCGCCTCGTTTCCGATTGTCTCCAATAGGTTCATAGTCCGTTAGGGCAGGCCAGAAAGCCCCGGGCGACCGTCCTGTGCTGTGTTCTGTGCCGGATTTCACCCTCATTTTGCGTTAAGATGCCCTCATGTCTTCGGCAATCACTCCGCCTGCGACTGCGGCGCGCCAGGGCGGTTTCCACCGGTTTTGGCGTACCCTCCGCCAACTTTTCCTTGAAGTTGTCGGCGCTACTTTCGCAGTTCTCGGGCTGGCCTGGCTCAATCTTGCTTTGCGCTCCTGGACCCGCGATGTGGCCGGATGGCTCATCGCCGCTGCCGTCACTTTTGCAGTGCTTTTCTTTTTTTTTGCTCTAAGTTCCTTTCTCCGCGCTCGCAAGTTGTAATCTAATCCATGTAAATTGGAAGAGTCGGATTGGCTCTCGCTTGCTCAGGGTAGAATTGGGGATTCCGAATTTAGAGTGCCGGGATTCGAATTTCGCATTTAGTGTTTGACTTCGCGGTTTACATTCATGGCCGACACCAAAACTCCCGCCGCCGTTTCGAAGGAACGAAAGCCCCTCTTCACAACTCTTTCCGGCCTTCCCATCGATCGCCTCTACACCCAAGAGGACCTCTCCTCTTCCGATCCCGAATCCTCCATCGGCTATCCCGGCGAATTCCCCTTCACCCGCGGCATGTACCCCACCATGTACCGCGGCCGTCTTTGGACCATGCGCCAGTATGCCGGTTTCGGAAGCGCCGTCGAGTCCAACCAGCGCTATCGCTATCTTCTCAGCAAAGGCCAGGCCGGCCTCTCCGTGGCCTTTGATCTTCCCACGCAAATTGGCATGGACTCCGACCATCCTCTCGCACTCGGAGAAGTCGGCAAAGTCGGCGTGGCCATCGATTCCCTCGAAGACATGGAAACGCTCTTCGACGGAATCCCTCTCGAAAAAGTCTCCACTTCCATGACCATCAATTCCACCGCTGCCATCCTTCTCTGCCTCTACGTCGCCGTCGCCAAAAAACAAGGCGCCAATCTCGCCAGAATCTCCGGCACCGTCCAGAACGACATCCTCAAGGAATACATCGCCCGCGGCACGTACATCTATCCCGTTCGCCCCGCCATGCGCATCGTCACCGACATCTTCGCCTGGTGCCGCGATCATCTTCCCAAATGGAACACCATTTCCATCTCCGGCTACCACATTCGCGAAGCCGGCTCGACCGCCATCCAGGAAGTTGCTTTCACTCTTGCCAACGGCATCGCCTACATTCAGGCTGCCCTCGACGCCGGCCTCCCCGTCGACGACTTCGCTCCGCAGCTTTCCTTCTTTTTCAACGCTCACAGCGACCTGCTCGAGGAAATCGCCAAGTATCGCGCCGCGCGCCGCCTTTGGGCCAAGATCATGCGCGACCGCTTTCAGGCCGAGGATCCTCGGTCGCTTTTCCTCCGCTTCCACGCGCAAACCGCCGGCTCCTCCTTGACCGCTCAGCAGCCCGAAAACAATATCGTCCGAGTTGCCATTCAAGCCCTCGCCGCCGTCCTCGGTGGTTGCCAGTCTCTCCACACCAATTCCATGGACGAAGCTCTCGCTCTTCCCACCGAAGACGCCGCCCTGATCGCTCTCCGCACCCAGCAAGTCCTCGCTCACGAAACCGGCGTCACCAACACGATTGATCCCGTTGCCGGCTCCTATGCGATCGAACACCTCACTGACGAAATCGAGCGTGGCGCCGTTGCCTACCTTTCAAGAATCGACGCTCTGGGGGGCATGCTGAAAGCCATCGAATCTGGCTTCGTCCAGGGTGAAATCCAAAAAGCCGCTTACGATTTCCAACGCGCGGTAGAATCCAGGGAGCAGATCGTCGTCGGCGTCAACGACTTCATTGCCGAAGAAGCCCGCACCATCCCCACCCTACGCATTGAGCCAGAAATCGAGCGCTCCCAAATCGCCCGCCTGAACGCCCTTCGCTCCAGACGCGATTCCGCCAGAACGCGATCCGCCCTGGCCGAACTCCAGCGCCGCGCCACCACCACCGAAAACCTCCTCCCCGCCATCCTCGCCGCCGTCGAATCCTACGCCACCGTAGGCGAAATCTCCGACGCGCTCCGCCGCGTCTTCGGCGAATATCAGGAATCCGTCGTCATCTGACATGAAACTAATTCTCGCTTCCGCTTCTTCCCGCCGCGCCGAGATTCTCCACGACGCCGGCTTCTCTTTCATCATCATGTCTTCCGCCGTGGACGAAACTCCCTTCTCCGGCGAATCTCCAAGCGATCTCGTCCAGCGCCTCGCTGACGCCAAAGCCGAACTCGTCGCCGCCCGCGCCGTCGGCCCCGCCATCGTTATCGCCGCTGACACCGTCGTCTCTCTCGACAAACGCGTCTTTGGCAAACCCCGCTCCGCCGACGACGCCCGTCACATGCTCGAAATGCTCTCCGGCCGCACCCACTCCGTGATTACTGGCGTCACGCTCATCCGCTTGCCCGACGCGGAACGCCTCCAATTCGTCGAAACCACTCTCGTCTACTTCGCACCGCTCGACTCCGCGGAAATTACCCGCTACCTTGCTTCCGAAGAGCCTCACGACAAAGCCGGCGCCTACGCTATCCAGGGTCGCGCCGGCCGCTACATCCCGCGCATCGAAGGCGATTACTTCAACGTCGTCGGCCTCCCACTGGCCCGCGTCACCCAAGCCCTCGCGGACCTCGGCTGGTCCGAAGACTAGTGCTCATGAATATTTTGTCCACGCCATGGTTTTGGGGTTTCTCTGAATTGGGTTTCCTCATCTACCTTAATTTTCGTTTTCCAGCGAAATGCCCTCAAAATACTTCGGCACGATCACCTTCGTTTTCGGCGAGGCAGCTTGAATCTCTTTCACAAAACTCTGAACTGCTTCAATCGCAGGCTGCTGCGATGCTCCGTACGGAGCCGTGAAGTTGTCCCAATGAGTCGGGATCACGAGCAGCGGGAAATGCAAGGCCCGCATAAGTCTGCCGCTGTAGTCAAAAATCTCGCTCCGTGAGCCGGCTGCTCCCGCCAGAACCACATCTGGTTCCAATCCGGCGATTTCCCGCTCGATGTAATTCATCCCCCCAAAGGCAAGAATCTGATGACCATGGAATCGAATGAGGTATGCAAGCGTGCCTCCTTCCGGGTGTATTTGCAGCAGAGTCAGAGGAGCTTTCATTCCTGCTGGTGCTGTCAAAGAGCTGAAATAGTGTTTATGGTCTAAGGGGCTGTGGAGGCTGGGAATCACCTTGATTGAAAGACTCCCAAAATCATAATCCTCTCCGCCTCGAACTGTGATCAGTTGCGATTCTGGCACGCCGTAGGCGCGTAGCACATTTTGCGTGCTTTCGGTTCCGATGACCACTGCGTGCGTCTTCAGTGCGATAGCAGGAACGTCCAAAACGTGATCGTAGTGCGTGTGTGTGACGAGCACATAGCTGGCTTTCGCTATGTGTGCGTCTATCGCCGTTTGGTCGGATACAGCAATGTCATTCCAACCGTAGAGCGGGCGCTTGTCTTCCGGTGTTCGAGCAAACGGTGGCCTGCCCGGTGGCTGCGGCCCGAATATTCGCGAAACATAGGGGTCAATCAGGATAACCGCGTCCCCGTCACTGATTTCCCACCCGGCGGTTCCCAGCCATTTGAGAACTACGCGGCCGGCTTTCTGCGGCCTCGGCGGGTTCTGTCCCGCCAACGCAGATATTGCCGCCAGCGCGACTGCAAAGCACGTCGCCCCAAATTTGCGCATGGTTATTACCTCCATTTCGTGCGATTGGTGCGAAGTCTAGTGCCGCTGGGTCTTGGGATCAATACTCTGTGCGCCGAAGGCGCCTCCCAAAACGAAAAAAGAGGTGCCCTCCTTTCGGAGAGCACCTCTTTCGCTTCAGGGGGTGAAAAATTGACTATTTGGGCTTCGCGCCTGCTTGCGTCCGGGCGTTATGCTTCTTGTGGTAGATGTTCCTCGATGCCTGGTTCTGCTCGTGGTTCACTTGGGCCTTCTCTCCAGCCGTCAGCTTGCCGCCGTTCGCTGCGCGGTCCGCTTTCACCTGCTGGTTGATGCCCTTCTGCTGATTCTCGAGTTTCGCCGTTTCTCCTGCGGTCAATTGACCGCTCTTCACGCCTTGCGCGATGCGGTCTTGTTGATTCTCGCGCCGCTGTCCGACTTTGTTGTTTCCGTACTGTGCTGTGTTGGCGTTGTGCTTGTCTTTGTAAATGTCTCTTGAAACTTGATTCTGCTGTTTGTTGATCTGCTGTTTTTCAGCGGCCGTCAGCTTCCCGCCGTTCGCGGCGCGGTCCGCCTTGGTTTCGCCATTGATCGCCGCTTCTTTGGTTTCCAGCTTGGACGTCTCGCCCGCCGTCAATTGCCCGCTCTTGACGCCATTCGCGATTCGGTCCTGCTGGTTTTCCTTCCGCCGCCCGATCGTCGGATCCGGTTTCGCTGCCGGTGCAGCCGCTTGTGATGCGGGTGCCGGCGAACTCGAACCCTGTGATGACGATTGGTCCTGCGCCATTGCCACACTGCCCGCCAGCAATGCTGCCACCGGCAAGGCGCTCCACTTCAGCCATGTGTTTTTCATAGTTCTCCTCGACAGTTTTCCCTCTGCTTCGTTCCATCCGAATCTGGAAATTTCGGGTCACCCTGTAATACACGAGTTTGAAAAAAAAGTTGTTGTCGCACTACTGGTCGAAAGTGCAGGTTTAGCCTTTTGGATAAGGCGTTTCCGCTACTCTTTGAGCACAAACCCTGCGCTTGCCTCGTGCCGGCCGTGCTCTATGATCCTGCGCAAAAAGCCAAGTTCAGCCTCCGCGGATAAGCTAGTCAGTAAAACAAAAAGGGCGGCCAATCAACAGACTGTTACGAAACAAGGGCGAAAGAGAGATTAAAGCGATGCTCCGAGTTCCGGAGCGTCGCTTTTTTGTTTTTTGGGGCAAGTTCACGCGACTGTTGCGTGACTACGGTCGGAAACG
>Ga0070730_10001014_pt1 | contig 28269 bp, 20 predicted proteins | sample Coa_R1_3_FD_66447 | JGI IMG/M metagenome (GOLD analysis project Ga0070730, IMG submission 66447) | Surface soil microbial communities from Centralia Pennsylvania, which are recovering from an underground coalmine fire - Coalmine... | ecosystem: Environmental > Terrestrial > Soil > Unclassified ... | reverse complement strand
CGCCGAATCGGAACATCATATTTCCGGCAATTATGCGGAGCTGGACCAAATCGCAGCGCTTCAATGGGTGCAACGAAATATCGCGGCGTTCGGCGGTGACCCGAATAACGTCACGGTCTTTGGCCAATCAGCAGGCGGCGCAAGCATCAATCGGCTGCTAGTTTCGCCATTGGCAAAAGGCTTATTCCAAAAGGTCATCATCGAGAGCGCCGCTGTCTTGAACAGCCGCGATTCCAAAACTAATCTGACCGAAATGGAAAAGCGCGGCCTTGCGTTTGCCAGGACAAACGGCGTCTATTCGTTGAAAGAATTACGCGCGATGCCGTCTACAAACATTCTTGCGGCTGCCGCGAACATCCGTTTCGACCCGAACATTGACGGCTGGGTGTTACCGGAATTGGCAGTGAATATTTTTGCGCGGGGCGGTCAATATGCGGTGCCAATGCTCATCGGCTCGACTTCGGACGAAGGACAGTTGACGCCGGTCAAGGCTGAGACGTTCCGCGAGTTTGCGCGAACCAATTATGGGGCAGAGGCCCAAGCATTTTTGAAATTGTATCCTGCCGGTTCCGACGCCGAAGCTGCGCAATCCAAGCATGATGCGCGTCGTGACGAGAGCGCTGCAGGCGAACGCGCTGAAGCTCGTGCTCAAACGAAACTCGGCCAACCGGTTTATCTTTACTACTTTGACCGCAAACCGCCGGGACATGACCGCGCGCGTTACGGTGCATTTCACGCGGCGGAAATCGAATATGTTTTTAATACGCTCGACGTCACCGACCGGCCGTGGGAAGAAACCGACCGCAAGCTCGCCGATCTATTGATTTCTTATTGGACAAATTTTGCGGCAACAGGAAATCCCAACGGCATCGGCTTGCCCGAATGGCCGGCCTACGATCCAAAGACGGACCTTTCCATGGAACTGGGCGACAGAGTCGGGCCGCGAGTCAACGACCACGTCCGCCTCGATTTTCAGGAACGATTCTTGAACAGAGCTGCGCGGTAGAGAAAATGCCGATTGCATCTACAGGCCTTTAGGACAGACTACTGTGGTTCACCAGAACCAAAAACGCACAACTTATGGGCAGCGATCGCGGGTTCAAATCGTTCGACAGCAGACAGACTCGCCTTGTGCCGCCTGTTCTTGGAACGTCAATTGAGGGATGAATTGCCGATGGCATAGTTCTCCCATCCATATTTCTCCAAGACAACATTAGTTTTGGAAAGACCGAAGTTCTTCAAACTGCAGGGAGCACGCCGTGAGGCACGTTCTCCTTGCCTACGAGCCGTACATGCCGTGCAGCCCGCACACAACCGACTGGTGGGGCAGGCCAGCAGTTGTAGGCACAACGACGGTCGGTTCCAGAACAATCTCACTCCGCAACGCCCAGGAGACCAGCAAGAGGGCTCTGTCTTGTCAAGAATATGTAGAGCGCGCCCGCATCAGATGAAAAATGATAACTCGTATTCATTGCTCACCTCCCCGTGTGACGTTTTACGCCATCGCCTATTTCTCTTAAGCAGCCCGCGAATCGCTGCCCACATTTTTGGATGGTATTCCCGCTTCCGGCATCCCAAACCAGCGCAGAATTGCCATTGCCGGACACCAGTTGGTGAACCCAGACTGGAAAAGATTCAATCCCACAAACGCCGTAAACAGAAACCAGTAATGGGAAACCCAGTAACCAAGCGCAAGCGAAATCAGTACAAACGCACCCGCCATCAATCTGAGAGTTCGTTCAACCGTCATTTTGCTACCTCCTTTTTCTTTTTGTTCCTTATGCTGCTGCATCGACCACGTTCTCTGGAGCGTGGACGTGAGGCGGCACCTGCTCACAATGTCTTCGCTCACTCAGGTAATACAGGACCGGCACTGCCATCCGCGACAAAACCGTTGAGGCCACCTCCCCCGCCATGAGAGAAAGCGCCAAGCCCTGAAAGATCGGGTCGAACAAGATCACACTCGCACCCACGACTACGGCCGCCGCCGTCAGCAACATAGGCCGAAATCGGACCGCGCCGGCATCAACTACCGCCTGGGCCAGCGGGACACCGTGCGAGCGTCGCAGCTCGATAAAATCCACCAGAATGATTGAATTGCGCACGATGATTCCGGCGCCGGCAATGAAGCCAATCATGGATGTGGCAGTAAAGAACGCACCCATGAGTGCGTGGGCGGGCAAAATACCCACGAGCGTCAACGGAATGGGAGCCATGATGACCAGCGGTGTCTTAAACGACCGGAACCAGCCCACCACGAGCACATAAATCAGTACGAGCACGGCGGCAAATGCCACACCAAGGTCGCGGAAGACCTCAACGGTGATGTGCCATTCCCCATCCCATTTCATGGAATAGTGATCTGTCGATTCCGGTTGGACTACGTTGTACCGTTTCAGGGCATAGCCGCCGGGCAATTGGAGCTTGTCAATGGCGGCGTTCATCTTCATGATTGCGTAGACCGGGCTCTCTTCTTCGCCTCCTACATCTCCGGTGACGTAGACGACGGGCTGCATATTTTTCCGGTAAACGCTCTTATCAATGGTTGTCTGCTTAAGATTGGTTACCTCGCGTAGCGAGACCTGTCCACCCTCGGCAGTGGGAAACTTAATGCTGGAAAGTCCCTCGATGCTGGAACGGTCAAACCGTTCCAGTCGTACCTGAATTGGAATGTCTTCCCGGGCATCAGGCACATGCAGCAGACCCGCATTCGTGCCATGTAACGCAGCCTGGACAGTCTTCGTCACATCAGAAGCCGAAACCCCGTGCAATGCCGCTTTTTCAAGATCAACCTCTATGTCGTACTTGGGCTGCGCATCCTCTACGTACCAGTCAATGTCCACGACTCCGGGAGTCTGCTGGAAAATTCCCTTGATCTTCGCCGCAAGCTCGATTTGCCCTTGATAGTCGGGACCATAAACTTCGGCCACAAGTGTTTGTAGCACCGGCGGGCCGGGCGGAACTTCACTGACTTTGATTCGAGCGCTGAACTGCTGCGCAATCTTCTGTAGCTCTGGCCGCAGGCGCCGCGCGATCTCGTGGCTCTGCGCGTTGCGCTCGTGGCGCGACAGCAGATTCACCTGAATGTCTGCCTGGTTGGGCTGGCCGCGCAAAAAGTAATGCCGAACAAGTCCATTGAAGTTGTAGGGGCCTGAAGTGCCGGAGTAGATCTGGTAATTCAGTACCTCAGGCTGCTTTGCCAGATAATGTGTAAGTTCCTGCGCTACTCTCGTTGTCTGCTCCAGCGTTGTGCCATCAGGCATGTCAATGATCACCTGAAACTCGCTTTTGTTGTCAAAAGGCAGCATCTTCACGTGCACAAGCTTGAACGGCACCAATGCACAAGCAGCCAGCAACAACACGACAAGGCCTGCCAGAAAGATCATGCGCCGCTTAGGATTCACAATGAGCGGGTTCATCAGGCGGCGGTAAAGTTGGGTGATGAACCCTTCGGAGGCGTGGGATTGCGCCGACCCTTCCTTGCCGTAATGCCGCAGCAAGCGTAATGCCGCCCATGGTGAGACCACAAAGGCAACGATGAGAGAAAAGATCATTGCTGCCGACGCGCCGACAGGAATCGGACGCATGTAGGGACCCATCAATCCGCGAACGAAAGCCATGGGTAGAATCGCCGCTATAACCGCAAATGTGGCCAGGATGGTTGGATTGCCGACCTCATCGACGGCTTCCACCGCGACCTGGGCAAGCGGTCTTCCGCAGTTGTTTGGCAAACGGAAGTGGCGAACGATGTTTTCGACTACGACAATGGCATCATCAACCAGGATGCCGATGCTGAAGATCAGTGCAAATAAGGTGACCCGATTCAGGGTGTAGCCATATAAATAGAAGATGGCGAGAGTGAGCGACAGCGTTACCGGAATCGCCAGCAGGACCACGCCGGACTCACGCCAACCCAGGGCGAACGCTATGAGCAGGGTCACGGAAAGTGTGGCCAGGAGCAGATGCTTTAACAACTCGTCTGACTTGTCCTTTGCGGTTTCTCCGTAGTTGCGTGTAACCGTGATATTCAGGCCGGCAGGTATCACGTTGCCTCGCATCTCTTCAATCCGGTGAAGCACACCTTCCGAGATAAATGTCGCATTCGTGCCTTTACGTTTGGAAACCGTGATGGTTACCGCGGGAAACTCTCCACTGGTCAGGGTGGTGTTCGCGGTGATTGGCGTTCCCGCATGAGCAACGCCTGCGCCGTTGCCAAATAAGACATAATCAACCGGTTCGGCCGGTCCATCCTCGATCCGGGCAGCAACGTCGCGCAGATAAACGGGCTTCCGCTCGTGCACGCCCACAACCACTTGCTGTAGGTCTTCGACCCGTGTGAAAAAGAGGCCGGCCTCAACCTGGAACTCACGGTTATCCCGGGAAAAACTGCCGGCATGATCACGAGAATTTGCTGCCTGTAGTTGGGAGGTCACCTGCGGCGGTGTAAGACCATAGGCGGCCAGTTTTTCCGTATCCAGCATGACGCTTACGGTTCGGGGCTGGCCTCCGATGATCTTCGTCTCCGCGACATCGTCAGTCTGTTTGATGGTGTGTTCCAACTCATCCGCGATGAGGCGCAGATGATAGGAGTCATACTTCGCGCCCCAGAGCGTCAGCGCCAGGATTGGCACATCATCAATCGAGCGGGCCTTGATCACCGGTTGTGATACTCCCGGAGGAATCTTGTCGAAATTCGAGTAGAGTTTGTTGTAGGTCTTGACGATTGCGTCTTCTTCTTTAGTGCCGACGTAGAAGCGCACGATAATGATGCTCAGACCGGGATGGGATATTGAATAGAGATACTCCACGCCGGGCACTTCGCGCAGGAGCTTTTCCATGGGGATGCTGACGCGCTGCTCAACCTCCTGGGGAGAGGCTCCTGGCATCTGCACCATGACGTCGAGCATGGGGACAACGATCTGCGGCTCTTCCTCGCGGGGTGTTTGCCAGATCGCGAATGCTCCCAGCAGTAACGCAGTGGCAATGACAAGGGGAGTCAGCTTCGATTCAATGAAGCTGAGTGCGATCCGTCCTGCCAAGCGGAGCTTCATTACCGCACCTCGATCCGTTTTCCACCGAGCTCACGGTCTCCAGGAGTGGCAACCAGCGTTTCTCCCGGGCTGAGCCCCGAGAGCACTTCAACCTGGTCTTCGGTCGCGCTGCCAAGCGTCACGTACCGGAGAGTCGCCAGCTTGTCGTCTCCAATGACATACACCTCACGAAGCTGTCCGCGCTGCAAGATGGCGGTTTCTGGAATAACAAGAGATCGACGTTCCCCGCGTGAGAACTGCACGCGGCCAAACAACCCGGACCGCAGGGCTGGATTCGCCGGCAACTCCACTTTTACGGTGAAACTGCGGCTGGCGGGATCGGCTGCCGGGACGATTTGGACAACCTTGCCATCCAGCGGCTTATCCCCGATTGCATCAACCACTACCGGAGCGTTCTGCCCAAGGTGCACATACTTTAAGTCGCGTTCATCTATCGTGGATTCAAGACGGTAGTGTCCTGCAGCTTCGACCGTCAAAATCGCCATGCCGGGTGTGGCAAGCGTCCCGGGATCAGCCTGGCGGGCAGTTACGGTCCCATTAAATGGTGAGCGTAGACGCGCACGCCCGAGAATCGCTTGCGATTGCCGCAGCGCCGCTGTGGCTTGCTCATGGCTGGCGCGCGCCATGTCGCGATGCGCCGTGGCGGACTGGAACCGCGTTTTGACCTCGTCATATTCCTGCGGGCTCAGCGACTTCTTCTCATAGAGCGACTGATAGCGTTGCAGCGTAGAATTTGCGAGCGCAAGCTCGGAGTCGGCGGCGGCCGCTTCCTGACGGGCCGCCGCAACTGCAGCTTGAGCCTGCGCGGCGCCCGCCCGCAACTCGGAATCATCGATGACCGCCAGTGTCTGGCCTTGCCGGACGGCGTCACCTTCGCGCACATTGATCGAAACAAGGTAGCCTGTCACCTGAGAGGCCATTGTGGCGGTCTGTTGGGCGCGAAGCGTTCCAACGGATTCAAAAATATCTGGAACCGTTTTTTGTTGTGCTTTCACCAGCGCCACATCATGAACCGTTTCAGGAGAGGCAAGCGTTGCTCTCTGACTTGAAGTGCACGATGTCAGCAGATAGGTGTTGGCTACAAGCAACGTTATGCAGAGAAGCAAATTTGGGTGTTTGTGTTTCATTGTGTCACCACGGGCGATTGCGAACTGAGGGATCCGCTTGCCAGCTCAAGCGCGGCATAGCTCACGTTGTAGCGGTAGACGGCATCCCAATAGTTCATCTGCGCTGTGCGCGCGGCATCTTCGGTCTTCAGTAAGTCGGTGATGGTCGTCAGGCCAGAGGCATAACGATTACGCGTAATGCGCAGGCTCTCTTCCGCTTGCGCTACGGTGGCGTGCGCGATTGCTATCATTTGTCGCGCGCTGTCCCAGTCGTAATATGCGCGGCGCACCTCCAGCCGGACGTTATCTTCAGCCGCATGCTTTGCAGCCGATGCATGCTCCAACAAAGCGTTCTCGCGTGAGAGCTGAGCGCGCTTCTGGCCGCCGGAGAAAAGATCGAGCTTCAATTCGGCGCCCGCCATCCAGTTGCTGTGGCCGTTTGTCAGAAAAGCGGCATTGTCCAACTCCGATGCTGCGAACACATCCACGCGAGGGCCGAAGGCAGACTTGGCCAGTTGAACGGACGTTTTTTGTGCCGCGACCTGCTCTGAAACCTGTTTGAGATCAGGGCGCTCCTTGATAGCATGCTCTTCCGCGACACTGAGCGGGATTTCCTGCAGCTCTCGTTCCGCCAGATTTTCGTTCATCTGGAATTCACGGTCCAGGGGAACACCCAGGCTTGCGTTCAACTGTGCCCGGCTTAGCGCAGCGGCATTGCGCAGGCGCACAACTTCCTGCTCTCGTGTGGCCTGGTTGACCTGGGCCGTCAACAAGTCCGATTCCACAACAGTGCCGGCCTCAACCCGGGCGCGGCTGTCATCCACCACTGCTTTTGCCGTCCGGTTCGATTTTTCTGCTACCTCGAATTGCCGGTTCGCAAAGAGCAGGCCGTAGTACGCCTGGATAACCCGGAAAATGGTCTGCTGGTCAGCCATGGCAAGCTGGTCGGAAGCTGCCTGATTAAGTTGTTTAGCGCGTTGCAGGCTTAGAGAAGAAGCAAAAGAATCAAACAGATTCCATTGTGCGCCGAATCGTGTCGCAAAATTACTGATAGGAGTGGGTTGGTTCAGACGGTTGAGGGCAAAGTCAGCGGCGGTAAACCTCGATTGCCGCAGGCGGGTCCCGAACACATAAACAGGATCATTGCTGCGGGTAACGGCTTCGGAGAAATCAACATGCGGGAAAAATGCCGATCGCGCCTCTAGAATATCTGCCCTGGCCACGTGAGTATCCGCCAGCGCGGCTTTCCGTTGTGGGTTACTTTCAAGCGCAATCGCGACTGCCTGTTGCAGCGTAAGTGGTTCCATCTGTTGGGCTACAACGGGGCCACGTAGTACCAGGCACAAAATTCCGGCGATCAAGCTGTTCCGCATGTGGAGATTCACTTCTTTCAACGTTCTCCGCGACGGCTGTTCTTTCTGCGCTTGCCGTCTGGGACAATATTCAACTCTGCCATTTGTAATCGGGCGTATTGTGCCGCGCTGTTGCAAACCAACTCACACAGTTTGAAAACCATCGGATCTGCGATGCTGTAGCAGATGTTCAGCCCTTCGCGTCGCCGATCCAGCAGGCCGTCCTCACAAAGAGCCTTCAGGTGCTTGGAAATATTGGGCTGGCTGCCTTCAAGTAGCTCGACGATATCGTTGACGGGCTTCTCTCCATCCTTTAATACCTCGAGGATGCGCAAACGCATCGGTTCTCCCAGCAAACGAAAGCGTTTTGCGACGAGAACGGTCATGGCTTCACTCAACATATTTCGATATCTACATGCCTATATAACCATGCAGGCATTTAACTTTCTGTGACCGCCATCACGCAGGTGTGTGATGGGTGGATTGACAGGAAGTAACAGACGGTTACATCGTCCGGATCACCCGTTGCGCCGTCAGCGATCCCCATGCTGTAATGGCCGGACCTAACCTGGGAAGGACGTAATAGCCCATCGCGTTTGCACTGGCGGCTCGGACGTTGGTTAGCCTGCCCGCTGCGGCGCTTTGGGTAGAATCCAATCGGATTCCGTCGCCGTATGGGTACGAAGGCGCGACGATACTTGCAGCTCTGACATCGTGGCCTAATGCCGCATGTGCCTAGATTAATAGCACACTCTTATGCTATCTCCATTGCTGCTTACTGCACTTCAACCGTCGTTATCCTTGCAGCCACACGTGTTGCGGGTTGGGCAGTTCGCTCGCACTCTATTGGCTTTACAAATGGCGAATGTCCGGTGCAGAGAGAACGAAGAGTGTGCTGGCCGAAGACCCTAAGCGCAAGATCGTCGCGGCGCGACAACGCAACCGTGGCTTTGAAACCTAGGACAACGTCATCACTTCTCCGCCCTGCACAACTGTCTTTCAGCGTCACATTTGTTCTTGCTAAGTCCGTTATGCAGGCGAACAATAGCTGAGGGGGGAAGAATGGAACCGGCACTCACACATGGAATCTCTCTTGAAGAGATCGTAAACAGCGTTACACATGGAATCGGCCTGGTCTTGAGTGTTGTGGGGTTCGTGGTTTTGCTCGTACTGGCGATCATGCACGGGACCGCTTGGCATATTGTGGGCTGCGCAATTTACGGCAGCACTCTCATTTGCCTGTATGCGGCCTCGACGCTGTACCACGGCATTTCCTCGCTACGCCGGAAGCGTGTGCTGAGAATGTTCGACCAATCGGCGATCTATCTGCTGATTGCGGGAACCTACACCCCATTTCTGCTCGTCAATTTGCGGGGCGGATGGGGATGGTCATTATTAGGCATCGTCTGGGGATGCGCAATGGCGGGGATCGTTTTCAAGCTCTGGTTGGTGGAGCATTTCAAAGTCTTCTCCATGGTGCTCTATCTGGCGATGGGCTGGCTTGCGGTGGTAGCCATCAAGCCGCTACTGACGCATGTTTCAGCGGTCGGATTGGGATGGCTGGTGGCTGGAGGTGTCATGTACACAATCGGGATTGTGTTCTACGCCTCGCGAAGAATCCCATTCGGTCACGCTGTTTGGCACATGCTCGTGATGGCAGGAAGCTTCTGCCACTACTTGGCAGTGCTTTACGCCGTCGTCCTGCCCGCAAGAATCTGATTTACGGCACCATTCTTCTCGTCCTTCTCGGCGTTGTAGAGGGCTCGGGTTGGCGCGCTGCGTGTGGTTGACACCCAGTCGAGTGCCTGGCGGAGATCGGCAATGAGGTCTTCTGCGTCTTCAATACCCACCGAATAACGCACGAGGCCGTCGCTGAAGCCTGCTATGCGCCGGTCTTCCGTGGAAATTCCCGCGTGCGTCATCGAGGCCGGATGTTCGATGAGCGTCTCTACTCCACCCAGAGAAACAGCTAATGTAGCCAATCGAACATGGTCCATGAGTTTGCGACCCCGTATGGTCAAGAAACTCATCCCGGTCGCTCAAATCTGCTGAAGGATCGTGACTTACAGTTTCCGATTTTCCCTCTTCCAGGCATTATTGAACTCTGTTGAAATTTGTTGTTTCTAAGTAATTGTTATTGAAGCGTTTGCCTGCCGGTGTTTGAAAACTGTTGAAGTTTATTGTTTTTGGATGCCTTGACAGCCTCAATTTTGCCTACAGTCTACGAGAAAATCCTTGCTGTCTGTTGGAGCTTTTGCGTGCCACAGGATGGAGCCTGCTACGCAGTCTATTTTCAGCGTTAAGTCAGTAACATGCGACAGCCCAAGCAACAGCGACCTACCAGATAACTTTCACCGCAAACTGCATCTGCCGTGAAGAGGTCGAAGTCGCCGTCAGCAGGCCCGCATTGGAATTCAACGCCCCAGCTACGGTAAATATTTGGCGGTTCGGATTTGTCGGAGGATTGAAGTTTGCATGGTTCATAACATTGAAAACCTCCCAGCGGAACTGTACGTTGAAGGTCTCCGAAACGCTGCGAATCGGATTGTTCTTGAATAGAGAGAAATCGAATTCCTCGAGTCCCGGCCCGATCACCGTATTGCGTCCTGCGTTGCCGAAAAGGTTCGAGCATGTGCCCGGGAATTGTGGATTGGCAGCCGTACCATTACCGAGAAAGGGGATACACTGACTGGCGATAGCTGGCATCGCGCTTGGCAAGCTGAAGCAATTGGTATTGAGATAGTGCGGACCGTTAGGTGTCGTCTTGAAGCTGCCGTTCACCAGATTGCATCCACGCACGCGGTTCGGGAAAGCATAGGGGTCTGCACTTTTGAGGCCAAGCGGATCGCCGCCAATAGTAGTTGTGAAAGGCAGGCCGCTTGTCAGTGTCAAGATACCGCCCGGCTGCCATCCGGAAGCGAACCATTTTGGGACTCCGCTCCACGACTTTGGACTCGGAATCATCCACAGACCATTGATCATGAGTACGTGGCGCACATCGAAGTCAGAGAGTCCGCGTCTCACTTTTGCGTTGAAGGCCGGCAAGCTTGAGACAGAGTTGCCAAACGTATCTCCTGCGATCCCCGACGAGCTTGTGTCAATGCTCTTGGAGAACGTATAGGAGCTTTGGATCTGGAAGCCATGGCTGAGGCGTTTGATCGCCTCCACATTCAGGCCGTGATAAACGGAAGAAGTGGTCCAGGTAACGGCGCTGATCTGCCTGACATTCGGATTCAGTCTGGTGGACGTACCCTTGTTGAGTGGACCAGGCCAGAGAAAGCCGGCTGGGGTGAGCGTCGGCTGGACAACATTAATATCATCCACATGGAACGGTTGATGAATACCGTGCGAGCCGATGTACCCCAGCGTTACCGTGAAATTTCGCGCCAGCTCGCGCTGGAGGTTAAAGGACCATTGCTCGACATAGTTGCGGTGCGGGTTCGGCTGAACGTATCCATTGCGAAGGGTTGTCACTGTCAACTGATTAAACGCACTTGTCGGGAATGATCCCACTGGAGCTGGTGAGACGTTTCCCGCCAGAGAAAAAGGCGCGGAGAGCAGCGAAATAAGCTCGAACTGATATGGCAGGGGCAAGACATCATAGATTCCAAATGCGCCACGGACCGAAGTTTTGCCTGTGCCCAGCGGGTCCCACGCGAAGCCAACGCGCGGCGCAAAGTTTTTGAGCGTGGGATTGGAAAAGTACGGCGAGCCTAGCTTAGGCGTAGTATCTGTGCTCAAGTTGACCAGTGTTGACAGCCGATTGGAACTTTCCGTCGGCACCGTGGCCATCTCGTAGCGGAGACCGAGATTAAACGTAAGATTCGGCCTGAACTTGTAATCGTCCTGAATGTATCCGCCGTAGATATCCTGGCGGAGATCACGCGGAGAGATGGCCGAGCTGATGGGGGCATTGAAGCTGGTCGGGTGGTTGGTCAGGAATGCTGCCAGCCCGCCAAATATATATTGTCCGTTGGGGTTCGCGGTGCCAAGCTGGTTCGATTGGATGTGTTCCGCGTAGAAGCCCAGTTTTAGCGAATGCTTGTTGCGGGTCCAGTAGAGGTCATCGTAGACCTGGTAAGAGTTGTAGTGAAAATCAAATTCTCCTACCGCCCTTAGGCCGCCTTGAAAGTTGGTAAGACCGGTCACATTGATGAGGCCAACCGGGAGTCCAGGCACGAAGCCAAGCGACGTGTTCGCTGCCGCCGGATTAATCGCGCTCAGCGTCGTCGGCGCGATGGATACAGTGCGATTGAAACCAAAACGTGCCACATTGACCAGCGCCGGAGAGAAGGTGTGTGATTCCTCCAGCGCAAACGTATGGCGACGCGATTTCGTTCCGATATTCTTGAAGTTGTAGGTATCGGGACTGGTGGTCTCGCCTCGATCAAACACGTAAGTGCCAAAAAGACTGTCGGATTCCAATAGCTTGTGATCAATGCGGCCAGTGACAAAATCCTCATTTGTGACCTGCTGGGCAACAAAGCTGAACTGGCCGGTATCTCCATTCACAATACCGTTGGGAGCCGGAAATAGATTTAAATACGGCACAACCAGGGGATCAACCGTCACGCTGCCGGCAACAAGCTGGCCCGAACGCGCTGCCAGCGAGGGTACGGTATCAACATTGGTGTTACCCTGGCTTTGGCGCAGACCTTCGTAATCGGCGAAGAAGAAAGTACGGTCTTTAATGATGTGCCCGCCTGCAGACCCACCAAATTGGTTTCGCTTAAATGGAGGCCTTATTGCAGCCCCATTCACAGTGTCGAAAAAATTGCGCGCATCAAACACATTGTTGCGCAGAAATTCGTAACCTGTGCCATGAAAGGAGTTCGTGCCCGAGCGTGAAGCCGCGTTGATGACGCCGCCAGAGGTTTTACCGTAATCGGCAGGCGCATTGCTGGTGACGACCGAAAATTCCTGCACGGCATCCACGCCAAGCACGGCGCCCTGTATGCTGCCGGGCGCGCCGGAGGCGTAGTCGTTAATGCTGACGCCATCGAGACGGTAGTTGTTCTGCTGAGGACGGTTACCGCCAATGGTGACCTCTGATCCCAGGCCGCGGTTGGGGCGGTCGTTACTGATAGCCAGAGGCTTCTGCGTACGCACCTGGGCGACGCCCGGTTCCAAAGTCACAAGCAACGTCCAGTCACGTCCATTCAATGGCAAATCAACGACGGTATGAGAATCCACAACGTTGCCGACCGACGAAGACTCCAGTTGCATCAGCGGTGTTCCGCTCTCTACGTTGACAACCTCAGTTGTCGCACCTACCCCAATCTCAAAGTTGATCGCAAGCGTATCTTGCACATGAAGATCAACATCGGACTTGACGACGGTCTTGAATCCAGGTTTTTCAACCTGAATGCGATAGCTCCCGGGCGGCAGATTCGCGATGGTATACCCTCCCGAGGCGTTGGTCGTTGCCTCATAACGTATGTTTGTGCCTGTGTTGATGGCAGTTACCTTTGCATCCGGGATCACTGCCTTGCTTGGATCGCTAATGTAACCAGTCAGTGAAGCGTTTGTGGACTGGGAGTAAAGAGCGCCAGTCAAACACAAAACGAGAACAACAGCGAGCGCGATGTGGGCTATTCTATACATAAGAATTCTCTCCTTTAGAATTTCTCTTTTGCCCGATTCAGGAAACATTCAGGTCCACCCGATAAGTGCAACCCCACGTACACGATTGAAATAACCATGACTTACTCACGACAACGGCCTTCAAGCCTTAGGAACTAAGAACAGCAATGCCAGGCCAAACGCGACCAGCGCGACCGCAAAAGTAATGACCATAAATCCCATCATGCGCCGCATGCCAATACCCGCGATGGCCAGGATTGGCAGAGCAAAAAAGGGCTGAATCATATTTGCCACTGACTCTCCCATGGCCACTGCCATCGTGGTTCCGGCCATGGAAGCATGAAGATCTCTTGCCGCTGGCAATATAAAAGGTCCCTGGACCGCCCAGTGGCCGCCGCCACTTGGAATGAAGAACGTGATAATCAAAGACGATATGTACGTCCAGAACGGCAAAGTTGTCGCAGTCGAAAACGACAGGAATGCTTTCGAGATCACGCCTGCCAATCCGGTGGCAGTCATGATTCCCATGATTCCTCCATACAGCGGATATTGAAGAATCAGCGGCCCCGTGACCCGGGCAGCGTTTTTTACCGCGTCTACGTAGGCAATCGGCCTCCAATGAAACAGCAGCCCGAGCAGCAAAAAGATGAGGATGACTGAATTGATATCGAAAGAGAACCCGGCTTGGCGCCAATGCCCTGCCAACGCCGCCGCGCCAAACACAACCAGCAAAAGATTGAGGATCCAGGCGCGATCCAGCCAGGCGGCAAGAGTGCCGGTTTTTTCCGTAGTCTGTTTTCGCTGGTCTTCGGTGCGCAACCGTTCCGGATCCACAATGATCGAGTCTTCGGGTGCAGGCTCGGTGTAGCGGAAAATAATCGGCAGCAAAACGAACAATGCGATGACAGGCGCCAGGTTCATGCGCGTAAAAATGGTCTGGGTCAAAGGCAAGCTATGTCCGGCAATTTTCTCCACGAGATTGAGCGCCGACCCGGGAGTCGCCTGCGACAGCGTAATCGAGCCCGATAACCCTTCTGTCGAAATGACAAAGCCAGTGTAGGCAGCCGCGACCAGCCAGCCAAAATCGAGGCGCACGCGTTTTGCAATCTCGCGCGCCAGCAGGCCTGCGACCACCAGGCCAAAACCCCAGTTGATCCAGGAAGCGAGCATTCCGATCACGATGGTCAGCGAAACTGCGTCGCGCGGAGTTTTTGGAAGAGAAGATATTTTTTCCAGAAGCCTGTGGACCCATGGTGAAGTGGCCAAGGAATACCCGGTCACCACTACCAGCACCATCTGAAATGCGAATGTCAGGATATTGAAGACGCCGTTATACCAGGCCACCCCGATATCTCGAACGGATGAACTTCCCGTCAACGTGTATGCCAGGATGGCAGTCGCGAAGGTGAGAATTACGGCAAAAATATATGGATCAGGCGCCATCTTTTCGAACAGGTAAACCAAAAAAGTGCTGACGCCGCCACGCGATGCGCCACGCTTCGCCCCCTGAGGCTCAGGAGAAGCTTGTGGTTGAGGTAGAACGTTTGTTGTCGTCATCAAATTAGCCTCTCCCGCTATCGAATTACGCCTATTGCAGCGGCAACCATGGCAGCACTTCCGTATGTTCTATTTGCACCGATTGCAAGGAATTTGGGTCTAGACCCAATGCTTTAAGAATCGTGGGCGCAACCTGCGTGGTTGCAACCGGGGTCTTGACCGTTTGTCCTTGCGCTCCTGGCATGGAGATCAGCAGACCAACGTTCATATCCTGGTCGAGGAACCCACCGTGCTCGGCAAGTTTGGTGCTGGGCTCGCTGTACATCACTCCCAAAATGGGCTGAACGATGATGTCAGGCGTGCGCGGATCGCGTTGAGGATCAGGAAATTTGAGCTTCAAAGATTCGCCGGAATATATCTCCTGAATTCCCGCTTCCACCTGTTTCGCTTCTATGGCCTTCACTACTTCTGCTGTTTTGCTCTGATCTTTCAGCCAAAGAAACGCGACGGTATCCACGGTGGAGTGGGCGAGCAATCCCTTTTGCACTCCCTCGACGATGTCGGGGATAGTGCCTTCATCCATCAGCTTGCGTTTTGTCTGGTCAATTGGAGACTGGCCGTGCTTGGCGCTTATGACAATAAGGGTCGAGTCGAAAAGACCTCGGTCTTTAAATTCTTTCACCATTTGGCCGATGGCATTGTCTATCCAATCCATCGCACCTTGCAGTCCGGGGCTGGGTGTGCCGCTGCCATCCAGGTATCCGTTTCCCGCCAATTTTTGCACCACGCTCACAGTGATGAACGTCATTCCAAAGAGCTTGGGAACTCCAACCTGCTTGGCGCCGGTGTGGTCAAGCCCCTTGATCTGGTTGAGCACCGCCTGCACTTTCAAGGCGTCATGTTTTTCAGCGCCGGCAATGCCCTTCTTCACTCCGGGCGCGTGAGCTTCCGGCGTGTAGAGATCATCAACCCCGGTCCCCGAGGGACCGAGCAGGAAATCGCCAAAAGTCGGATGCTGGTCAGACCACGCCGTCTTGCCGCCGTTCTTCTTCACCACCTCGAAGATTGTGTTGACACGCAGAAAATTGTGGGGGAATACCGGCGAACAATTCTTCTGAGGATCCAGGGCCATTTTTTCGGGATCCATTCCTCCGCCCGCATCTTCAGCATCGGGATCTTTGTCTGCGGTTTCGTCAAAAGTGATGACCGCGCCGCGGGTTGCGCATCCCGATTTGGGTGGAGACAGTGAGCGGTCATATCCATCGCTGTAATAGACGCCGGTCGAATCTGGAGTGCCTCCGGTAACCAGCGCCAGCAGTCCAGGCGTGGAATCTGCAATCGGGGTTGACGCATTCGAGTAGATAATTCCTCGTTTGCCGAGCTGGGCGAGAGTCGAATCCGGCCGGTTCGCCATATATATCGCGAGGTCGAGTGCGTGGAGGCCATCAATGCTGATAAGCAAGGCACGCTTGATTTTGGTAGTGCTTCTTTTAGATGAACCCGGCTTACCGGCTGCATTCTTGGATTTCTTTGAAACGTCCGGCTGCGCGGCCACAATCACACTGCATACTAAAACCAGCATCACCGCAATTTGCGGTTTCTTCATTCTTCTTTTCTCCACCGTTGCACTCGTTACGGAAGACAAGCGCATCAATTTATGACTGTCTCTTAAAACCCGGATAATCGTAGGATTCGATAATGAAGCGACGCTGAAGCCTGAATGAAAATACTTTCAGATTCGGTCTGGGGTCTAAATATGACTTCTGGGCGGGGCACAAGAAAAAAGAGGACGAATTGGATTGCTTTTGCCACTGCCCGACCGCAGGGAAGGGCCATACGTATTGCGAAGATTCAATCCCCTCGCAATGATGACAATGCTCCGAGCAAGGGATCGGTACCGGCTGGCTCCGCTTTTTTCGCTGGTACGCGCGGTAATTCAATACGAACCAAGGTCCCCTCCCCTTCTTTGCTGAAAACTTTTATCTCTCCGCCTAAAACCGTGCAAATGGACTTCACGATTGAAAGCCCCAGACCTGCGCCGCCAGAATGCCGTGACCTGGCCTTGTCGGCGCGATAAAAACGTTCACAGATGTGGGGCAATGCCTCTGCGGGAATGCCTACTCCACTATCATGGACCTCCAGCACCGAATGTTTGTCATTGGCCTCAACCACCAGGCGTACGGAGCCTCTATCAGGCGTGTACTTGATTGCGTTGTCCAACAAGTTGACGACAACCTCTTTCAATAACGCCGAGTCGCCTTTCACCATGACGTCGGGCGCGATGAGATAGAGGACATGAATGGATTTCTCATCGGCCAGCAATCGCATTTGTTCCGCTGTGCTCATGACCAGCTCGCCCAGGTCAATGACTACGGATTCCGGAATCGCCTGGCCTGCTTCTAAACGCGATATCTCAAGCAAGTGGTTCACGATCTTGGTGAGACGCTCAATTTCCTCCAGGGCGCTGCCAATGGTCTCCAGCATCTGCGGGGAAAGCTGTTGGTGCTCTGCAACGGATTCCAGCTCGCCTCGCAAGATCGCCAGCGGCGTGCGCAGCTCATGCGAGACGTCGGCCGAAAAGCGGGAGATGTGCTGGAATGATTCTTCCAAGCGCGTCATCATGCGGTTCAGCGAGGTCGTGAGCCGTTCGATTTCGTCGCCGGTGTGAACCACCGGCAACCGCTCTCCGAAATTGTGGGAGCTGACCTTCTCGGCTCTCTGTGTGATTTCATCCAGCGGCTTCAAAGCGCGCTTCATCACGATGTAGCCACCGGAAACCGCACCTGCGATGATGAGCGGCATGCCCAACGCAAGCATAAGGACGAACGCATGCAACAAAGTTTCACTGGCCTTGGAAGAAGCCCCTACTTCAATCAGGAAAGAACTGCCATCGGGATTGACGAAGGGAACAGCGGTAACAAGTACGCTGTACTGGCCGGCCCCGTGTTCTTCGCGCCAGAGCTCAGTACGCACAGGCCCTTTGACCGGAGGAACCATGGCAGGATCAAAGCGCTTATCGAGAGGCACGGGCGAGAGATATAAAACCGTGCCATCGCTGCGCGTAACGCGAATGAAACGGCCGGTGATCTCCGGCGCCATCTCGTTAATTTCCCCGACCACAAAGGCCTCGCCCTTGCGGTTAACATCCACCAGCAGCTTGTCGCCAATGGATCGGGCATCGCTGAGAAGAGAATTTCGTAAGCTTCTGTTCAGGTAACCGGAAAGCCCCAGGTACACGCTGGCGCTAAAGAGGACCAGGCAAACTCCCAGAACTCCGGCGTACCAGACGGCCATGCGAAAACGCAGAGAGTGGATGTTCATCCTTCCGCTCCTTCCCGGATGCTGTAACCCACGCCGCGCACGGTGCGCAGCAACTTGGGTTCATGGCCGTTGTCCACTTTGTTTCGCAGGTGCCGAATGTACACGTCCACGATATTGGTGATACCGTCAAAACTCTGGTCCCACACGTGTTCGATAATCATGTTGCGCGAAAGCACACGCCCGGCATTGGTCATCAGGTATTCCAGAAGGGAATATTCTTTGGAAGTGAGTTCGATGCGGCGCCCACCCCTTTTTACCTGTTGGGTGAGCCGGTCGAGCTCCAGATCGCCAATTCGTACCGTGCTGGCGCGGTTCACCGGCCCCCTTCGCATCAGCGCTTTCACTCTTACGAGTAATTCGGCGAACGCAAAAGGCTTGGTGATGTAGTCGTCAGCTCCCAACTCAAGGTTGGTCACCTTGTCCTGCAGCGCGTCACGGGCCGAGAGAATGAGGACAGGAACCGCAGAATTGTGGCGCCGGAGCCTTCGCAACACTTCACTGCCGTCGAGTTCGGGCAGCATCAGATCGAGGACGATAAGATCGTACTGATATGTAGTAGCGAGTTCGAGTCCACTTTGCCCATCCCGCGCTGCGTCTACTGCATATCGCTCTGCGACCAATCCCCGTTTGATGAAGCCAGACATCTTTACTTCGTCTTCAATCAAGAGAATGCGCATTTCGATACGACCCAATCATAACGTATTCGCTGAACGCCGCATGAACGAAAAAGGGAAATTTTGTTATTTCATGTAACTATTATTTCTGAACAAAATTTCATTTTGCTTTCAGGAGACAGTCATTCATCTTGCGTAGCGTTTGTGAGTCCCTATTGGGAAGGTCGTGACCATGAAAAAAGTTTATTTTGCTTTCTTTGCTTTCTTGCTTGCTATGACTCCACAGGCGAAACCAGTGGATAACGCACCTTTGAAACTCGTCCAATCGGTTGATCTGCCCAACTATTCCGGTGATTTTGACCACTTCGCCGTAGATCTCGATGGCAAGCGCCTGTTCCTCGCCGCCGAAGATCACGGCACAGTGGAGGTTTTCAATCTGAACAGTGGAACGAAGATGAGGACCATTGAAGGCTTCGAGGCTCCTCACAGTTTTCTTTTCATGCCGCAAGCCGACCGGCTGCTTGTCACCGACAGCGGGAAAGGTCTTTCCAAGATTCTCGACGCCAACAGCTTCAAGGTAATTAAGACCGTGCAAATTACGCCAGGTGCGGATTCCATCGGCTTTGACCGCACCGCTCACCAGCTTTACATCGTTACCGGCGGCAAAGATGTCCAGATGGATCATTCCTTCCTGTCAATTGTGGATCCGGTCAACGGCAAACACCTCGGGGATATCCCCTTTGACGCCAACCACGTCGAGGCCATGGCCATTGAGCAGAGCGGATCAAGGCTGTTCATCAACATCACCGATCGAAACCAGATTGCGGTGGTTGACAGGAGCAAGCGGCAAATCATCGATCGCTGGCCGGTCAATGAATGCCAGCAGAATTCCCCGATAGCTCTGGACGAGCCTAACCATAGGCTGTTTGTCGTGTGCCGCAAACCTGGAATGCTGGTTGTCTTCGACACTTCCACCGGGAAATCAGTCGCCGGCCTTCCCGCACCCGAAAGGGCTGATGATGTTGCTTTTGATGCGCAGCGTCACCGCGTCTACATCACCGGTGGAGAAGGCTATATTGGCGTGTATCAGCAAAAAGATCCTGATCATTATGAGCTGATCTCCAAGGTGCCAAGCGCGGTAGGTGCAAAAACTGCCCTGCTCGTGCCTCAACTGAACCGGTTGTACGTCGCTGTGTCTCCCGGAGAAGGAAAAGTTGGGGCAAAGGTTCTCACGTTCCAAATTGAATAGACTTTTCACGGCGTTAAAAAGGGGGATTGCATGAAGCGAACGCTACTGGTGGTTTTCGTACTGGCATGGGTGGTCCCCATGTTTTCAGAAAGGCCGCCGCACGCCAGGCCCAGCCCTGAAACCTTCCACGCTACTCTCGATCCAAAACTTCCTGCCTACAAGCCGCACGGTCGGCTCGCCGGCTCGCTCAGGGGAGTTCAATCCGATACCACTCCAGGACTTGTGACTCTATGGATCGAAGGATTCAGGAAGTATTATCCGAATGTCGAAATAAAAGCCTCCATTGAAGGATCGGGCGCTGCCGGACCGGCGCTTACCCAGGGAACCACCGAATTCGGACTCATCGCGCGGGAGATGATGGAAAAAGAAGAAACCCCGTTTGAACAAAAGTTCGGGTATAAGCCTCTTGAGGTTGCTATCGCTGGGGGAAGTTACCGCACTGTGGCCTTTACCGACGCCCTGACGCTCTTTGTGAACAAGCAGAACCCCCTCGAAAAACTTTCTTTTGACCAGATTGACGAGATTTATTCCAAAACTAGAAATCGCGGTGGCAAGGAAGACATCACGAAGTGGGGGCAGCTTGGCTTAAAGGGAGACTGGGCAGATAAACCGATCCACTTGGTTGGAGTCAAAGAACCGAACGGCTTTGAGCATTTTCTGCGTTTGCGCATCCTTGCCGATGGCCAGTGGAAAGACGGGATCACAGTGCAGGATACGGTGTTTCCGCTGGCCCCCATGGTTGCTTCTGATCCGTATGCGATTGGCTATGCCGGTTTTGGCTATCTCACCGATGGCGTAAAACCGCTGGCGCTGGCAAAAACAAATGGCGGTCCTTATTACAAAGGTACGTTCGAGGAAGTAGCGTCGCAGAAATATCCGCTGAGCCGCGTCATCTATATTTACGCGAACCGGGCGCCGGGAAAACCGCTCAATCCAATTTTGAAAGAGTTCGTACGATATATTCTCAGCCGGCAAGGCCAGCAGGCCGTGATTCAAGATGGAATTTTCCTGCCTTTGCCGGAAGCGTATGCACAACAGGAGCTGAAAAAGCTCGAATAAAAGAGGATTGCACTGGTCGGCATGAGGTCCCGGCAATTGTAATGTAAGTTTCCGAATACTCGCTTTTATTTCTGAACGAGTTTTTATTTTCGATTCAGAATCGTTTAATCCTGCGGGTATGTAGTAGCACGGGCTTGGAAAGTCGGAAGTTGAGTATGTAAGTCATTGTGACTCATGACAAACTGGAGAAGCAAAATGCAACGTGTGCAATTGGTTTTTGCTGGCGTGGTTCTACTGTGTATCTCTGCGTTGCCCGCCGAGCACCCGAAATTTAACGAGACCCTTCACGCCAAAGCCAGCCCTGACCTCCCTGTTTATAAGAGCTCCGGAACTCTTTCCGGCTCAATGAAAAGCGTGGGCGCCGACACCATGGAAAACTTAATGAAGCTGTGGATCGCCGATTTCCGCCAGATCTATCCCGATGTCACCATTGACATGGAAGCCAAGGCCTCGGGCACGGCCGCTCCGGCGCTCACCGAGGGCAGGACCCAGCTCGGCCCGGTTGCGCGCGAGATGCTGCCCAACGAAATTGCTCCCTTCCAGCAAAAATTTGGTTACGCACCCTTTGCCGTGAGGGTTGCCGGCGGCAGCTTTCGCACTCCGGGCAAGACACATGCGATTGCATTTCTCGTAAACGCCCAGAACCCGATTCACAAGCTTACGTTTGCGCAATTGGACGCCATTTATTCCAAGACCCGCAAGCGCGGCTACAAAGAAGTGGCCACCTGGGGTGATGTGGGGGCAAAAGGTGAATGGGCCAACAAACCGATTCATCTTTGGGGGCTGATTCGGCCCAATGGCATCGCCAACTTTGTCCAGGAGCGGGTATTGGAAAACGGTGAATACAAAGACGGCATCACTGAGCGCACGACCGTCGGTTCCCTGCCTGCTCTCGATGCAATCGCGCAAGGCGTGGCCGCCGACCCCTATGCTATCGGCTACTCCGGATTCAGCAGCGTTATAAAAGGCACGCGGCCGCTTGCCCTGGCCATCAACGATAACGGCCCGTACTACAAAGGCACATTCCAGGAGGTAGTGACCCAGGCGTATCCCTTGAGCCGCGTTGTTTACATTTACTTGAACCTTGCTCCGGGACAGGCACTCGATCCGAAGATTAGGGAATTCCTGAAATTTGTCCTGAGCAAACAGGGACAGCAGGATGTGGAGAAAGAAGGAGTTTTTCTGCCGCTCCCACAAAAAATGGAAAAAGAGGAACTTCAGAAAATCGAAGAACATTCAGGATCAGATAAGACAAGCCAGCATGCAGGAGTGAAAGACTTAACTCATGGTTACTGAGGCTACGGGTACATGAATGAATTTTCATCTTTTGTTCAGGGCTGGTTCATTCGGGCAATCTATTGTGCCAGATGGTCATCCGAGCAAGGCCGGCGGTCCCTCCCCGGAGGTAAGAAATATATCTGAAATGAGGCATTCTCCATGTCCATACCGAAGATAGGAACGTCGCGTGCCAGTGGCAGACCGCATCAATCCCTGAATCAAGAAAGCTTATTTTTCGAGAACTCAGATCTACTAGCTGATATAAGCGCCCAACGCAATCGGCCTTGCTCGGGGTATGGCCGGCAATTCTTCCAGGTGTCACTGCTTTGCCTCATGCTGGTGTGTCTTCGCGGCACTTCGTGGTGCCAGGCGGAAGGTGCAACCCTTCAGGGCACAGTCAGTGATCCGACGGGGGCGGTCATTCCCCATGCAACCGTCAGCATCACCAATGAAGCTACCGGCGCGATACGAAACTCAGAGACGAACGTTGCGGGAATTTATTCCGCGCAAAATCTTGCGGCCGGAAGTTATCGAGTGGTTGCAACGGCAACCGGTTTCCATGAGAGAAAGATCGCTGGCATGGTCCTCACCGTCGGCGCCGTACGGAATGTTGATATTACTTTGAGTTTGGGCGCAAACACGACACAGGTCGATGTAACTGCAGCCGGCGGTTACAGCGCACCGGCTGTGGATACAGCGAGTTCCTCGATCCAGGGGATAGTAGATGATAAAACTGTGCGTGAGTTGCCGCTGAATGGGCGCGACTGGACCAGTCTTGCGGCGCTTCAGCCGGGGGTTTCGCAAATCTTCAACCTGTCAGGTGATATTGCGACTGGAAGCGCCCGTACCAACCGGGGACTGGCCTCGCAACTGACGATCGGAGGCAACCGCCCGCAACAAAACAATTACCGGCTTGACGGCATCAGTGTGAACGACTATGCAAACGGAGGACCGGGAAGCGCCCTGGGAGCAACTCTTGGGGTTGACGCCGTCCAGGAATTTTCCGTCATTACCAGCAACGCGCCCGCTCAATACGGACGCAGCTCCGGAGGTGTCATTAACTCCATCACCCGTTCCGGAACGAATTTGTTCCATGGGTCGGTATACGAATTTTTGCGCAACAGCGTCTTTGATGCGCGCAATTTCTTTGACGGTCCCACCGTCCCTTCGTTCCGCAGAAATCAGTTTGGCGGCTCTATTGGCGGTCCGATCATCAGGAACAAGACGTTCTTCTTCGCCGACTATGAAGGGGTCCGGCAGAGCCTCGGTATCAGCCAGATTGCGATTGTGCCCTCGGCTGCCGCCCGGCAAGGCCGCCTAGCATCGGGCAACGTTATCGTGAATCCGAATGTAGTGCCCTACTTTTCTCTTTACCCATTGCCGAATGGCGCAGTATCAGGCGACACCGGACAATTCAACTTTGTTGGACAGCAAGTCACGAACGAAGACCTCATTACCACCCATCTGGACCACAATTTTTCCCAGAATGACACTTTCCGAGGAACAGCGCTCTATGACACCAGCTCCAGCAGTTCTCCAGATAATCTCAACGAGTTGATCCTCGGTGCAGTTTCACGTCGCGCGGCAGGCATTCTCGAAGAGACGCATGTTTTCTCGCCGCATCTCGCCAATGTGGTTCGTTTTGGGTATACGCGCTCTGCGGTAGGAGCGCCCACGACGGCATCCGTGATCAATCCGGCGGCCGTCAACACCGCCCTTGGATTCATTCCCGACAGCCCTCCGGGGCAACTACTCGTTACCGGCATCTCCCGATTTGAAGGAGGGCCGGGGGGATTGGGGCCATTCTTCTACCACTACAACTCTTACCAGCTTTACGATGACGCAACTTTCGTTCACGGGCGGCAAACCATCTCGTTTGGCGGATACGTCGAGCGGATCCAGAATAATGCTTTGGGCGGCGTGCTCCCGTTCGGTGAATACAGCTTCAGTTCGCTGACAAACTTTCTGCAGAATAAAGCGACTTTCTACGAGTCCGCTCTGCCAGCCACGCCGCGCACCCCGCGTGATCTTCGAACAACGATTGCTGCTTTCTACGTGCAAGATGATTGGCGGCCGCGCGAAAACCTGACGTTGAATTTAGGCTTGCGCTACGAGATGTCCACTGTACCCAGTGAAACCGCGGGAAGGCTTGGCGTCCTGAAGCAACTCACGGATCCGCAGCCTACGGTCGTGTCTGGCTACTTTTCCAATCCAACTCTTCGCAATTTCGAGCCTCGGGTTGGCTTCGCCTGGACTCCCTTTCACAATGGCTTGACCGTTTTCAGGGGGGCCTTTGGCGTCTACGATGTGTTGCCGCTGCCTTATCTTTTCAATCTGCCTGCGATCGGATCGGCGCCATTCTACCTGGAAGGCCGCAATACTGCTGTTCCGCTCGGCGCATTTCCAACCAATGGATTTGCCGGCAAGGTTCCACTGACGAAGCAGGCGTATATCCAGCCGAACCCGGGCCGCAATTATGTCATGCAGTGGACATTCAATATGCAACAGCAGCTCTCGCCCAGCACAGTCTTCACGCTGGGATACATTGGCTCCCATGGCATCCACCAGCCGTTCAATTCAAACGATATGAATATTGTTCTTCCAACAAGCAAGGCTCCGCTGGGGTATCTCTGGCCGGCCAAGGGTGGTACCGTGCAGAATCCGGCAGTCGGGGCAGTGACCGGGCTATTATGGGTGGGCAGTTCCACCTATCATTCCATGCAGGCGGAATTCAAATACAGCCTTTTCAAGAGGCTTCAAGGTCGCGTCTCCTATACCTGGTCAAAGAGCATTGATGACAGTTCGTCCTCGGTGGCCGGCGCCACCTTCTCGAATTCGGCGGCGAATCTGCCATACTTTGATATGTCCATTAATAAAAGCCTTTCGGATTTCGATGTTCGCCACGTATTCTCTGCCAACTACCTGTATCAACTTCCGGATCCGGGAAAATCTGCCTGGGCCTGGCCTTTACGCGGATGGACTTGGGGAGGCATATTTTCCGCTCGCACGGGCCTGCCTTTCACGGCCATTATTGGAGGTGATCCTCTGGGAACAAAAAGTACCTCGTCGTTCGATTATCCGGACCGGGTCACAGGATGCGGCAACCTTATCCATCCCCAAAGTGTCGAGTACCTCAATTTGAGCTGCTTTGCATTCCCCACACCCAGCACCCGGCTGGGAAATAACCGCAGAAACAGCATCATCGGCCCGGGGTTGTTCGATGTGGATATGGCTCTCATCAAAGAGATTACTTTTACCGAACGCTGGCGCGTTCAGTTCCAGGCACAGGCATTCAACTTGCTGAACCGGGTTAACTTCGCGCCTCCACAAACCACACAGCAGCAGATTTTCAATGGAAGCGGCAACCTCCTGTCTACGGCTGGCCAACTGACAAGCACGCTAACCAGCCCGCGGCAACTACAGTTCTCGCTGAAGGTACTTTGGTAAAGGTTGCCGAAGGCCACAACTTTGAGAGGAGAAACAATAGCAATGACACGATTCAAGTATTTAGTTGGCTGTTTATTTGCACTTCTGGTTATTTTCGGCAGCGTTCATTCCGCTTTGTCGCAGACGCCCAAAAATAAAATCTACGCACAGAAGCTGGTGGATGAGACCATTGCCAAGCATCCCGACTTGCTTGTGCTTGCCATGCATGTGACTCCTCCGAACGGCTCTGACAACATCATTATTGCTTCCAACATAGGACGAATCGGCAAGAAGGCCGACGAGGACGATCTCCGCGTGGTCCAAACCGGCAAGTCCAACCTGGAAATCAACAAAAAAGGAGATCGTTTCGAAGTAGAGCTGGTATTGCAGGATAATTCCGGAAAGACGATCGGCGCCCTGGGCACGGTTTTCGCCTACAAGCCGGGCGACAAAGAGTCTGATTTTAACGACCGGGCTGAGAAGATCAGAGATGAGCTTCGGAAACAGATTACCTCGCTGGAGAAACTGTTCGAACCGATTCAATAGGACTTCGGGCAACTGAGTTTTGTATTGAACTCGGACCCAGCCGCATATTTTCCTATGTGGTCGCGGCCCTCGCCTGCTGATATCCGATGGAGGCCCCAAAAAATGGCGTGTGTACAGGAACATACAAGACTCGGAAATGCATCGCGACCACAGTGACAAAATCTCAAGTGATAAGAGTACTCGCGTGGTTTCACACAAAGGTCTGCCAGTGCGTCCGGAGACACGTCTTGCCCGAATTAGGGTTTTACAATGCGGTAGGCAACGATTTCGAAACTTGGTGCAGCGCTGATGACCAGGTGCGTGCGCAGCAGAACCTCGAAATAGGGAACAGGTTGTTTGCCGGTGACGCCGAGCGTCGTGCGCAACTGCCGCACCCAGCGCTCCGTCGTAATGAATTCGGCGCCGGCTTCACTCGACCCCATCTCCGTGCCGGAGATGATTAAGACGCTCTTGCCGGCGTCCCGGCTATTGGGGAGATACGCGACCCGGCAGTAGCCGAGGGTGTTCCAGGTTGCGGCGTACGTGCGTTCTTCGCCGGGAAGCGGAGCTTGATTTTCAAAGGATGCTGCCGGACCTGCTTCGTCGAACCGGCTGCGGAAATTGAGGGGTCTTCGAACAGCGCCAGCCAGGGATTGGCCCGGCGGGGACCAACCAGGATCACATTGTGCGACTCGAAATGGCGAGGACTGGCATCGCGTGCGAGAATCACATCGGTCGGTATCTGGTGGATGGCATTGAGTAACCCAATGCGTCGCACCAGGCTGGCATCGGTAATGCTGGTGTATTCGCGGATCATCAGGCGGCGTGCAATGTCGCGCGAAGCTGGATCGTGGAGCTGCTGATCGGCAAGCACCGAGAACTGTTGGGTCTCATACTCGCTCGGAGTGAGCTGATACTTAATCAGGTCCTGAAACAGCGTCAGGTTGCTGTCGGAGAGCACGACGTATGTGTGCTCGCCGTTTCCGAACATCTGTTGCCAGAGCAAGTCAACCGCCGGCTGCGGTTCCAGATCTCCGCTTAAGCGCTGATGGAGTTCGTGGTTTGCTTTCCATAGCCAGATACAAAGAACAGACAAGACCAGAGTAAGGCAGCCCAGCGCCAGCAACAGCTTTCCCGGCCGGGTTTTTGCAGATTCAACTTTAAGGGGAAGCAAAGTGCTGCTGCCGGCTTCGACGTTGGTTTCGGGCAAAGAAGCTTCAAAAGCACGCTGCCGGAACACCGGCATATAGCTGCCCTTGGGGATTTCGATGATCGTCGGTTCTGCCAAGCCTTCGGAGGAGAAATATTGTTGCAGGCGCTTACGCAACTGAGAAGCCTGCACCCGGACGAGCGTGTCCTGGCTGCCGTCAAAATCCAGTGATTTGCCGAAGACCGCTCTTCCCAGCTCCTGTTCGTGTACGATGCTTCCTGGATGTCGCAGAGCGCGCTCGCAAACGTACAGCAAAAAATCACGCTGCCGGTGAGATTTTTGGAATGCTGTGCTGGCTGCTACCCGCTGCACGAGTTGCCATTGCGGACCGGAAACAGAGTCTGCATCTGGTTGTTGGGCCTTACCCGGCTGTGAATTCATACCGCTGGCATTTAATGTCTCGGCCAGCGGGAGTATACCACCAGATAGGGATTCACCGTGAATTCACAGCGAATTCACCTTTCGGCGCGGATGCTGATCCCCTAAACTCGCGGTCGCTGATTTTTCGGGGAAATGTGTTGCATGAAGGCCCCTAAGGAGATTTTCAATCCATGAAACGGTTGGGGTGTATTGCTGCCTTTTTCCTCTTTCCCTTGGTCGCACTGGCGCAATCGCCCGTAGTCGTTACCCTCCATCTCGGCAACTCTGGGCCCGCCATTCCTGACGATTTCATCGGTTTAAGCTATGAGAGCCAGCATGTGCTGCCCGATGGCAACGGAAGCCACCTATTCTCCGCTTCCAATACCGCCCTGATCAAGACGTTCCATCTGCTCGGCGTCCAGAACCTGCGGGTCGGCGGTAACACGGTTGATAGCGGACCTATTCCTTCCACCGCTGATGTAGACAACCTGTTTGCATTTGCCAAGGCCGCCGGTGTAGATGTGATTTACACCTTGAAACTGAAGAATTCCACCGCAGCAGACAACGCTCCACTTGCGGAACACATTCTGACCAACCACACCGCCAATCTCACCTGCTTTTCGGTTGGCAACGAGCCC
>Ga0070730_10001013_pt1 | contig 28280 bp, 14 predicted proteins | sample Coa_R1_3_FD_66447 | JGI IMG/M metagenome (GOLD analysis project Ga0070730, IMG submission 66447) | Surface soil microbial communities from Centralia Pennsylvania, which are recovering from an underground coalmine fire - Coalmine... | ecosystem: Environmental > Terrestrial > Soil > Unclassified ... | reverse complement strand
CCCGAAAGAACTCGGCGATAATTTGCCGTTTGCTGTGTTCAGGAGCAATAAATTCAAATCCGTATCTTGAATACTTCCGGAAAATCGTTTTCACCTGCAAGGGAGTCACTTCACGGCCTGCAACCCGGAACTCGACAGACATCATTTCTCCTACCGGCAAATCATTTTCAATGATCGCGCCGAAGCCGTCTTCGTTGTAATCCACACACATCCCTGTTACCCTGCGACCCTGAAATTGGATCACGACAAAGCGGTCTGTTTTGTATCGTGTAGAACGCCGATTTTCAAAATAACTGAGCGCCCCAGATAGGTCCTTCGGCATGAATGCACCACTTCAGGGGGTAGGTTGTAGGGGGTAGGTTGTGCACACTCTTACACAACCGGAGATTAGAGCCAAGTTACCAGAGTAATAAGGTAAATGCTTTCAGGGCAATTCCTCTTCATCTCGGAATTGTCAGCATGGTCGTAACGAGGCTGGCGTCTTCCGAATCAAGACAATGACAGGAATTCTGGAATCTTGGTAGTTTTCTTCAATCGGCTATTGCACTTAGGGTCTGGGCAGCACCACGTCTCTTCCTCGCCCTGGTTATCATAGGATTCCAGGTATAAGGCTGCCTTATCATTGGGACACGCCTTCTTTCCATACCTGTCTGCTAAAACGTTCCCACTGATAACGCCAAAATATCCGTTCCGGCTGTCGTAGTGCCTTGTGCATCCTTCCACGCTGCAACCATAAAGCGGCAGCTTGGAACGTTCCCCGATCTTGGCTGATCCCTCTGCCACTTCAGGCGTCATGGGACGGTAGTGTTTGTCGCACAAAGGATGAATTTCGCTTCTGGAATGCATGTCAGTTTAATCACGGCAATATTAACCGCTTCTCTTGCCGTGTGTTCCATATTGTTACTGGATCGTAATGGAACGTCAAATGACCTTAGTAACTGTGGAAAATACCCCACACATAGCGGGAAGGATGCAACCGTCATTTACGGAATTCCAATATCTTCGTTCCAAATCGCTGGATGCGTTTGGATGAAGGACCGCATTAATTCCATGCACTCAAGGTCGTTAAGGACAATACACTGAACCTGGTGCGCCGCCAGTAGGTCTTCCGCACCCTGAAAAGTTTGGTTTTCGCCGATAATGATTTTGGGAATTCTGTACAGCAGGCTCGTGCCCGTGCACATGATGCATGGACTTAAAGTAGTAACCAGAACCAGCCTGTTCCAATCCCTACGGCGTCCTGCATTCCTGATGCACACCACCTCAGCATGAGCTGTCGGATCGCCGGTTTGAATTCTCAGATTATGCCCCTTAGCGACTATGTTGCCGCTGAAGTCTGCCAGGGCAGCTCCTATTGGAATACCACCTTCCGATAAACCGGCCTTGGCCTCTGCTAAAGCTTCCATAAGCAATTGTTTTTCATTCATAACAGGGCAAACTACCCCATTGTACTTCTCCAGGAATCCCCGCTTGGAAACATGGAGGTAAACGATATTTAAAAGATTTACCCCTCCGATGGAAACGGTAGGTCGCCTCAGCGTTCCTATTCCTGGCACGGCCGCATCTATTCCCCGCTTTCTTACGCAAAACACACGTAATTTTTCCGCTGGGTATCCCTGCCACTGATCTTGATGATTTTCTGGCTATTCCGAGTTCGCTTCGCAAATGCATACCAGAGAATGCCGGTGCCGCGTGGAAGCGATGTTTACTCCTTGCCGACCTACGATGCCCTGGGCCGGCATATGCAGTTCCACTATGACGGGCGCAACCGTGTGACCCCAGATCACCTATCTGGGCCTGACGACGGTGAAATACGCCTATGACAGCACGCGCGGGCGCTTGCACAGCATGACCGACCAGAGCGGTAAAGTCACGACCTACGACTACGATGATGCAGACCGGTGAAACTGTACAAAGATGACTCGAGATATAAATTATGTAGTGACTTCAGGAAAAGAGCGTTTCATTGATTCACCAGCATTACAATGTAGAGGACCGAATTCACTTGGCGTTGGGAAAGGGCATGCCTGCAGGAAGAAGCACCGCAAAAAACCGCAAAGGAGCAGAGAATTTGTTTCTTCGTCCAGGATCGCGGCCTGCACCGTAGTCCCTGGGGGTGATAGGCTGAGTCGCGACTATGCTGATCCCCTTCGTAGATGGGACAACATCGTGGCCGGCTCTTTCCAACTCGCAGCAAAGCAACCTTCATCAGAATGATCACAAGCGCGTTTGCAGCCCACTGTATAAGACTTGGTTAAGAAAGTAAACATTCGCCGCCTCCTAGCGTTATTTTTGGTCCTACTTGGCTTCCCACGTGCCGGCTTGGAACTGGAGCGGCCGGCCGACCCTGCCAACATCGAATACATCGAACACACCGTCGATGCCCTGCTGCAGCAGATGACTTTGGAAGAGAAGATAGGCCAGTTGACTCAGTACACTTCGGCCACTCCGGAGACACTGGAGTTGGTCCGCGAAGGGAAAGCCGGTTCGCTATTCAACGTCACCGGCGCAGAGAATACAAATGCCGCACAGCACATCGCCATGGAGCAAACGCGACTGAAGATCCCGTTGCTCTTCGGCTACGACGTTATACATGGCTACCGGACGATTTTTCCCGTCCCCATCGCCACCGCGAGCAGCTTCGACCCAACGCTCATTGAACAAATCGAGCGCGTTGCAGCCCGCGAGTCGACCGCCGCCGGAGTGAAGTGGACTTTTGCTCCGATGGTGGACATCGCCCGCGATCCACGCTGGGGTCGCATGGTCGAAGGGGCAGGCGAGGACCCTTATTTGGCTTCGGTGGTGGCAGCCGCGAGGGTTCGGGGATTTCAGGGAGACGACATCGCTGACCTGCAAAGCCTGATCGCTTGCGCAAAGCATTTTGCCGCTTACGGCGCGGTGGAAGGCGGCCGGGATTACAACACGGCCGAGGTGCCAGAACGATTGCTGCGTGAAATATATTTGCCGCCCTTTCACGCTGCCGTCCGGGAACGCGCAGGTACTATCATGACGGGCCTTCACGATGTCAACGGTGTTCCCGCTACCGCAAACTCGCACCTTCTTACCGATATTCTCCGAGGCGAATGGCACTTTCACGGCCTCGTGGACAGCGACTATGACGCAGTCCAAGAGTTGATCGCGCACGGCGTTGCGGCCAACGAGCAGCAGGCGGCCTTGAAGGCGCTTATTGCCGGTGTGGATATGGACATGGACGACGGCGCCTACCGTAGCTTGCTGTCACTTCCTCCAGACAAGTTGCCGATCAAACGTTTGGACGAAGCCGTAAGGCGAGTTCTCCGCCTGAAGTTGGAAGCAGGTCTGTTTCAACATCCCTATACTGATCCCGAACGCGAACACGTTGCGGAGCTTACGCCTGAAAATCTGCAGCTTGCGCGCCGGGCGGCACAGGAATCCATGATTCTGCTGAAGAATCAAAACGAGCTCCTGCCCTTGGACAAGTCGCTGAGAACGATCGCTGTCATTGGTCCGCTTGCGGACGATAAGAGTGATCAGTTGGGCTCTTGGGCCGCCCAAGGCCGCGCCGAGGATGCCATCACGCCGCTCGAGGGCATCAAGGCGAAGCTCCCGCAAGCACAGGTGATCTACGTCAGGGGCGTCGACATTCCCTCATTCGAGCATCCGTCGCCCGCAACGACTGCCGGCGCACCTGCACCGCTGACAGCCACGGGCGTTCCCCGCCTCGGCACCGCAACCGGGTCGGCAGAAATTGAGGAAGCCGTCAACGCGGCACGAAAGGCGGACGCGACGATTATCTTTTTAGGCGAGCTGGCCGAAATGACGGGTGAAGCCAGCTCACGCGCCTTTCTTGATTTTCCCGGCCGGCAAGAAGATCTGCTGGAGCAAGTGGTCGCAACCGGAAAGCCGGTCGTGCTGGTGATCGAGAGCGGCCGTCCTTTGGACATTCGCTGGGCAAACGATCACGTGCCGGCAATTGTGCAGGCGTGGTACCCAGGGGTACAGGCAGGCAATGCCATCGCTGATATTCTCTTTGGTGACGCGGCGCCCACCGCCCGGCTGCCGATGACTTGGCCGCGCTCGGTAGGCCAGATTCCCGTTTATTACAACCACAACAACACTGGTCGACCCACTTCTCCTGATCGCTGGCATACCGGATACATCGACGAGAGCTCGCTGCCCTTGTTCCCGTTTGGCTACGGGCTTACCTACACTACCTTTCGCTACAGTAACCTTGAAATACTGACACACTCAGTCCCATCCAACGGAACACTGAGAGTCCAGGCGGATATCGAGAACATAGGCCGGCGGACCGGCACCGAAGTCCTCCAACTGTATGTTCATGATCGGTGGGCGCCTACCTCCCGTCCCGTGCGTGAGTTGAAGGGCTTCCAGCGCATTACCCTCAGACCCGGCGCGAAAAAAACTCTCGCGTTCGCCGTGAACGCCAACGACTTGGGTTCCTACGATACTCACATGCGCTGGGTCATACCACCCGGCACGTACGATGTGTGGATCGCGCCCAACTCCGCCGAAGGTCTTAGGGGCACTTTCCAGGTATTCAATCCGATTCCCCGAAAGGGTCCGCGATAACGAACACACGTTCACTTCGCCTGACCGCCCTCCGTAGTAAGCAGCAGCAATGATCAAACTCCGCGCGTCTCTCCTGCATCTCTTTAAGCTAACTTCGTCTAGTGTCAGCCCTTCGTTTGAGTACAGCAACTCTGCTTTAAGAGCAGAAACGGCGTATGAACCATTACAAGAGCTTTTGGGGCGCCTGGGACGAACGTGTCTCAGCACTTCGCAACGTACCTCCGGTGTTGAAGATCGTGTGGCGATCTGGTCCGGCGGTCGTGGCGGCGGGATTGGTGTTCCGCATTGCAATCTCGCTCCTGCCGCTGGCCATGCTGGCCATCACCAGGCTAATCGTAGACTACATCGTCCATGCAGTCAGTGGCCATCAAGCCATGCCGCAGCAATTTTGGCTGCTGGTAGCAACCGAGTTTGGCCTGGCAATTCTGATCGGCATTCTTGTACGGATCATCGATTATTTCGACGCCCTGCTCGCCGACAAATACTCGAAACACGTGAGTGTTCAGGTGATGGAGCACGCTGCTGCACTCGACCTGCTGGCCTATGAGAACCCAGTGTTTTACGACCGGCTGGAGCGGGCGCGAGTACAGGCCACCGATCGTCTGGCCATGATTCAAGCCATTGGGCGCCTCATACAACAACTGGTTACATCTATCTCTCTTTCCCTGTACATCGTCAGTTTCTCGCCGTGGCTGCTGTTGCTGTTGATTGCTGGTCTCGTTCCCGCATTCCTGGGCGAGAGCCACTTCGCTTTCCTTGAGTATTCCAAGAACATCCGCCAGACTCCGATCCGCCGGCACCTGGACTACTTGCGCGTGTTGGGAGGGAGCAAAGAGGCGGCCAAGGAACTCAAACTTTTCGGACTCAAGGATTTCCTGACTAGCAGGTTCACCGGCCTGTGGGGCAGGATTTACGACGAAAATATTGCCCTGCTCCGGCGCAGGCTGCTGGCAGGTTTGTTTCTCTCCGCGCTGGGCACGCTGGGCTACTACTCAGCTTATGTCTTTATCATCTGGCGCACTCTGAGCGGTGCAATCAGCGTCGGCGCCATGACCGCGCTGACAGGCGCGGTTCTGCAGGTCAGCGGATACATCCAGCAGTTGTTCTCGACCATGTCAGGCATCGCCGACCAGGCATTGTTTCTTACCGACCTGCTGGCCTTCTTCGAAATGCAGCCCACAATTCGCTCCAAGGCAAACGCGTTGCCGGCGCCGCGACCGATTATGCATGGATTCGAATTTCGCAACGTCTCGTTTCGCTATCCCGGAACCAACCGCCTCATTCTGCGCAACCTGGATTTTTGTCTCCGCCCGGGTGAAAGGGTGGCACTGGTTGGCGAGAACGGGGAGGGAAAGACCACCATCGTGAAGCTGATGACCCGCCTCTATGACCCGACTGAGGGCGAGATCCTGCTTGATGGCGTGGACCTTCGCGAGTACGACCTGGAGACCCTGCATCGTGAGATCGGAGTCATCTTCCAGGATTTCATGCGCTACGAGATGACAGCCGGTGAGAACATCGCCGTCGGCGACATTGAGGAACTCGACAACCTGGAACTACTCCGGATCGCCGCGCACAAGAGCCTCGCCCACGAGGTCGTTGAAAGACTTCCACGCCGCTACGAGCAGATGCTCGGTCGCCGTTTCGAAACGGGGGTCGATCTTTCCGGCGGCGAGTGGCAGAAACTCGCGCTGGCGCGCGCCTACCTGCGGGAAGCGCAACTCTTGATTCTCGATGAGCCTACCGCAGGACTCGACGCTCGCAGTGAATTGACTGTATTTCGCCGCTTCGCGGACCTCACTGAAGGCAAGACTGCACTGCTCATCTCTCACAGGTTTTCCACAGTGCGAATGGCCGATCGCATCGTGGTGCTCAATGGCGGGCGGATTACCGAGGAGGGTAGCCACAACGAATTGGCAAACCTCGGCGGCCGCTACGCGGAAATGTTCGAAATGCAAGCCGCCAACTATCGATAAGGTCACGAAAATGGCAACGCTTCTTCAAATCGTTTGCGCAGAGGGAGAGCGCTTTCCTGAACCGCCACTCGAGTCAGGCTTGAGCGTCGAGCACGCGCGTGCGGCGGCAGAAGAGTTGGCGGGCAATCTGATTCTTGTCAAAGAACCGGGCCCGTCCCGCCCTTTTGCCCGGCGCAGGCAATCCATTCGACGCGCGCTTCAGCCGTTGCTCGCCGGTCTGGTACCCTCGGGGCAAACATCTTCAGTACAAATCGGGGTTTCCGAGGAGCTTCGCTGGCTGCGGGAAAACACCAGGCTTCTTCACGCGGCGCTGCAAGATACAGCGGACTTGGCCAATATCAAACACTTTCCGCATGTCCGCACGGCGAGTGGCGGTGTGGTGCCCAGAGTTGCCGCGATTGCTGAAGCTTTTCTCGACGCGTTGGACTTTCGCTTCGATGCCGTCGCTTTCGCGGCATTCCTTGATTCGATTGAGGAAACCATTGTCCTCAACGTGGGGGAAGTATGGGCGCTGGTCCCTTGTCTTAAGCTGCTGCTATTGCAGGAGGTCGCGTCTCGGGCCTCTAAGCTCCTCAAGCATCCGGACCGCATTTACGGCGTGGCTGACTGTATACGCAGTTTGCATCACGTCGGCCAGACAACCTGGAAGACTGTGCTTGAGCCGCGCATTCTGATAGACCACGTCTTGCGAGAAGATCCGCAGGGCGCCTACGCTGCGATGGATTTTGAAAGCCGCGACCGATACTGGAGTATCATCGCCGAGATTGCCGCCCATTCCGACTTGAGCGAAATGGAGGTGGCCATTGAGGCCCTGTCGCTGGCCCAGGAAGCACGATGCGCCAGTAGAACCAATCACGTCGATCCTCGTTTGGCTGCGCGCCGTAGCCATGTTGGTTATTACCTCATGGGAGAAGGAGTTACACTCCTGCACCGCAAAGTCGGATTTCGTCCCGGCTTGCGCCAGAAGATCGCATTGTTACTGCGCCGGCGTCCCAACGTTTACTACCTTTCCGGCATACTCCTACTCACGATAGCGGTAATGGTAACGATGTTGGCGCTAACCGCCGGCATTTCTGGAGCGGCGCCAGGTCTGCTGTTCGCAATGCTCGTCCTGTTGTTGCCCTGCTCGCAGATCGCCGTGGAGCTGATGAACTCTCTGACCGCATGGTTAATGCCGGTACAGCTCCTCCCCGAACTCGATTTTTCCGAAGGCATTCCCGATGACTGCGCCACCGTCGTAGCCGTGCCCATCCTGCTCCTGAATGAATCGCAGGTGCGTCAGATGGCCGAGCACCTGGAAATCCTCTACCTTGGTAATCGCGATCCCAATCTTCATTTTGCCCTGCTCACCGATCTTCCGGACTCCAGGGAACCGGTCAGCGAAGACGACCCGCGCATCGTTCTCTGCGCAGAGCTGATCAGCAAGCTGAACGAAAAATATGCGGCTCAGGGCCGGGGATCGTTTCTGTTCCTGCATCGCCATCGCGTCTATAACCCGCGCGAGCGAGCGTGGATGGGTTGGGAGCGCAAGCGCGGCAAGCTGATGGATTTTGCCAGGCTCTTGCGCCACAAGTATGACAGCTTCCCCATCAAGGTCGGCGATCTTTCGCTGCTGTCTGGCGTGCGTTTTCTGATTACTCTCGACGCTGACACGGAATTGCCCCGCGGATCGGCCCATCGCATGGTTGGCGCCCTGGCGCATCCGCTGAATCAGGCCGTTCACGATTCGCGAAACCTCGTAGTCTCCGGCTATGGCGTCTTGCAACCGCGGCTTGGCGTCAGCCTGCAAAGCGCGGCACGGTCTCGCCTGGCCAACATTCTCGCCGGAGAGCGGGGACTGGACATCTATACGCGAGCTGTTTCCAACGTTTACCAAGACCTCTACGGCGATGCGATCTTCACGGGAAAGGGGATATGGGAGGTTGATACTCTCCTGCGCACACTCGACAGCCGGTTCCCTGAAAATGCTTTGCTCAGTCATGACCTGATCGAAGGGGCCTATGCTCGCACCGGACTGGCCAGCGATATCGAACTGGTTGACGATTATCCTTCTAACTACAGCGCCTTTTGCCGCCGGAAGCACCGCTGGATCCGCGGTGATTGGCAAATTGCCGAGTGGCTGTTGCCTCGCGTCAGAGAGGCGGCTGGTGATCGCGTTCCCAATCCACTCTCAGTTGTTTCGCGGTGGAAGATTTTCGATAATCTGCGCCGCAGCTTGGTCGAACCCGCGGCCTTGCTGATGCTGGTGCTCGGTTGGCTGGTGCTGCCAGGCTCGGCTCTGCGATGGACGATCGCCGCCATCGTTCTTATGTTTGCGCCGGCGTGGTTCCATTTTGTGGCTCCCCTGCTGTGGTCCGTCTGGAAACGCAATCTTGCAATCGCGCGCCGCAGCCTGCCTGCATTGATTACGGCGAATGCTGCCGCATGGCTGCGCCTGACCTTTCTCGCCCACCAGACTCTGCTTTCCCTGGACGCCATCACACGGGTTCTGGTTCGGCGGCTGGTGACGCATCGGGGCCTGCTGGAGTGGGAAACCGCGGCCGAAGCCGAACTATGCAATGGCCGCAAAACCATAGTTGATCTTTACCTCAACTCGATTCCGGCGATGGCCTTCATCCTTGGCGTTGTGCTTTGGCTACAGCGGACCAACGTGCTGTGGGCGGCAGCGCCTGTCCTGTTGCTCTGGGCCTGCAGCAAGCCCATATCGGTGTGGCTGAACCAACCGCATCACAAGGCGCACCATGAAATCTCTGCGAATGATTGGTTGTTTCTCCGGGACATCGCATTGCGTACGTGGCGCTACTTCGCCGAGCACAGCAAACAAGAGCACCATTGGCTGATTCCAGACAACATTCAGGATGACCCTCCGCGGGTTGCCGATCGCACTTCGCCAACTGACCTCGGCTTCCTGCTGAATGCCCGCCAGGTGGCGTGTGAGATGGGATATCTTACCGTCCCTGAGTTCGTGCAATTGACAGCGCGCACGCTGGGCACCATGGAAGCTCTCCCGAAATTCCGTGGGCACTTGTTCAACTGGTACAGCACGCGCACTCTTGAGCCGCTGTCGCCCCGGTTCATTTCTTCAGCCGATAGTGGGAATCTCACGGCGGCACTTTGGTCGCTCCGCGAGGGATGCCGGGAACGTTTGGAGCGGCCGCTACTTCCAGCATGTCTGCTGGAAGGCTTTGCAGACCATCTTCGTATGCTTGACCAAAAGGGCACGTCTGCGCACGCCTTGTCGCATCCCGGGAAGCGGCTTTCCAACCCGGCAGACTGGTTACAGTACATGCGCGAAGCTGTAGATATGCTCCCTCGCTGTTGCGATCTGCCGCCTGACCGTCGCGATGGTGATCTCCGCTGGTTTTTAGAAGAGGCCCGCCGGCGTTACGAGAGCGTCGCCTTGACAATACGCCTGTACTGCCCATGGCTGCTGCCGGAATTTTCTTCGCTTCGCGATAATCCGGCGCTTCATTTTGAATCTGGTGATTCGGAAACGCCATTAGAGCGGCTGCCGGCATTCATCGATGGGCTTTCACATCGCCTGGCTTCGGCCGCCTCCAGTGCTCCCGCAGAGCAGCCTGCTTATCAAAGCCTGCAAGTGCTGCTGGGCGAGGCACGGCAGAACTCTATCCGTCTGATTCAAGACGTACGCCAAATCGCCTGGCGCGCCGGTCAACTGGCTGCCGACATGGATTTTCGTTTCCTGCTCAATCGCCGCGGCAACCTGCTCTCCGTCGGCTTTGATGCAGACTCGCAGCAGCTCATGGCGGCTTGCTATGACCTGCTCGCTTCCGAAGCCCGCTTGGCGGTGTTTGTCGCCATCGCCAAGGAGAACATCTCTCAGGAATCATGGTTCCTTCTGGGGCGCACCCATGGCCTGAACAATGGCCGCCCGGTGTTGCTGTCGTGGACAGGAACAATGTTCGAATACCTGATGCCCTCACTCTGGATGCGAACCTATCCTGAAACGCTCCTCGCGCGAGCGCACGTAGAAGCGGTCCGTTCACAGCAGGCCTATGCTGCCGGCAAGCGCACCCCATGGGGTATCTCGGAATCTGCTTATGCCAAACGCGATGAAACCGGCAATTATCAGTACAGCGCGTTCGGCATTCCTCCGCTCGCGCTGCGCGAAACCGATATGGATTCTCCGGTTGTCTCGCCTTATTCCACCCTGCTGGCGCTGCACGTCGATGCTGTCGCCGCATTGCGTAACCTGCGTCGCATGGCTAAGGAAGGCTGGCTCGAAGGCTACGGTTTTTGCGACGCCGCGGATTACACCCTCGCACCGCGCTCCTCCCGCCATCGTCCCTACGAACTCGTGCGTTGCTGGATGGCGCATCACCAGGGCATGAGCATGCTCGCGATTGCCAACCTGCTTCACCACAACGTTGTGCAGCGGTGGTTCCATAATAATCCGCAAGTGCAGGCTACCGAACGGCTGCTGCAGGAGAAGCCGGTCGCCTGGATTGAGCGGGATGCCCTGCAACGCGCAACTGAGGCAGCATGAATCTTCTGGGTGTATGGAGGGTTCGAAGAAGAAAGTAAAGTTTTTCGGACACGCGAGACCGCTCACCGAAATCCAACGTCGTCTTTCAGCTCACAGCGATAGCTCTTGCTGCGATCTTTATCAGTCGTGGCCGTACAGTTTGCCCAGCTCAGGCACAAGCTCGGACCAAGAGGAAAGACGACCTGGCTCCCATTGATGTCCGCTTCAATGCTCACGCCTTCACCTGTCTCGGGCACACTAAAATTGAGCGTGCGCCCGAAAATGACGGGATAGGAATCCCGGATCACTTCGCTTCCCATGGGATGGTAGACCTCGGCTTCTAACAAGAAGGTCGTTGTGTCCGACCAGTTCAGTATGGAAGCCGTGATCTCGTTTCCACCTTTGGAATATTGGTCCGATTCTATTTTTGTAAACGGGCAAGGTCCTGCTATGCATGAGAGCCTGACGTTGCGAAACTCGTTGCCTTCGCCAGCGCTGAGGGTCGTCGAGCCGATGGTAGCCTTCCATTTTCCATCCGGCGAACAGGGCCAGTTGCCATTACAGGGGACGTTGCCTGTATTCACAACCTCAAAAGCCTTCACCGCACTCCCAACGTTCACCGATTCGGTGCTCTTCACCGAATAGCGTATCTTGACATTTGCGATGCTCGTTGTAGGTTGCTCTCTTTGCGGCTGTACGTTCGACGAGATTGGGGCCATGTCTACGATATAGAGCTTGTCGCTGACAATCTCATTCAATGACAGGGGTTGATAACCGGGATGACGAAACTCCAGGTGAATGGACTGCCCTTTTCGTACCCAGCCACGCAATTTCAGGCTGAAATATCCCAAAGAATCTGTCTGGCCGCCAGTCGCCGTCGAACCCAGGGATGCGGTGACCTCAACGCCGGCAATCGGCGATCGCTTGCGGGGATCCGAGTTCCGTTCCAACACGACTCCTGGCAAGGAGATAGGGCTCCTGGCGCAACTCAGCAGCAGGCCGCTCAGCATTGCAAGGAGCAGAGCGAGTGCCACAACCAGCTTCACTGACTTCCGCCTCCAGGCCTTTGCCGCTCTCATCGCATATTCTCTCGTGCCCAGCGCGCAAGCGCTGCGTTTGGAATCTGACTTTTCATCACTCTCCACGACTCAAAGACTCACGCTGGTGGGAACCGCGCCCGGCGCGAGCATTGCTTATAATTCTTATGTGCTTTACAGGAGGCGCAGGTTTCGAGCTGCTCTATCGAGACCATCCACAGAAATCCTTCCCTACGCTCAGGATTTCGGCTGGCGGCTCTCGCTGCGCTCACGCCGCCAAAACGCCTCAACTTAAAATGTATTGAATGGACGATAAAACTTGCAAATCAAACGCGCTTTCCCGGCGTGAGCTGCTGAAAGGCATGCTCGCCGCCGCCGCCGTTTCCTGCAGCAGACCTGCCGCGGCCGGCGTTGCAGCACCGGACCAGCAATCCCTCTGCAGCACGAGCTTACCCCCACCAACTCAATTATCCGATGATGATGCTTTTTTAGAGGAATTAGAAAAAGCAAATTTTCTTTATTTTGTGGAACAGGCGAGCCCGCAGACCGGTCTAGTTAAGGATCGCAGCAAGGTGAACGGGCCGGACAACACGCTGGTCGCGAGCATCGCGGCCACCGGCTTCGGGCTTACCGCCCTTTGCATCGGGCACAAGCGGGGCTATATTGAGCTCGCCGACGCGCACAACCGCGCCGTCATCACCCTGCGTTCTCTCTGGAACAAACTTCCTACCCACCGCGGATTCTTCTTTCATTTCGCCAATGTCAACACCGGCGAGCGGATGTGGGAATCCGAAATTTCCTCGGTGGACACCGCCATCCTGCTTTGCGGCATGCTGACCTGCCGCAAGTACTTCGAGGCCCATTCCGAAATCACTCGCCTGGCATACGATATTTTTAACCGCGTGGATTGGTCCTGGGTTGCCGAAGACACAAACTTGCTATCCCTCGGATGGGCGCCCGAGGTCGGTTTCCTCTCCTATCGTTGGCAATCTTACAGCGAATTGATGATGATGTACCTGCTGGGCCTGGGCTCCTTGAAATATCCGCTACCTGCCGATGCCTGGACGGCCTGGAAGCGAACCACCTTCGAGTACGACGGGCTTCGCTATATCGGTTCTTTCGCCCCTCTGTTTATCCACCAGTACTCCCAGGCATGGTTCGACTTCCGCGGCAAGCGCGACCGGTACACTGACTACTTTCAGAACTCCATTGTCGCCACCGAAGCCCATCGCCGGTTCTGCCTGGAACTGGGAAAGACGTTTTCCGATTATGGCGATGATCTCTGGGGAATCACCGCCTCCGATTCACAAAAGGGCTACGTAGTCTGGGGCGGCCCACCGGCCGTCGGTCCCATCGATGGAACCGTGGTTCCGAGCGCGGCGGGAGGATCGCTGCCGTTTCTGCCGCAGCCCTCGATACGCGTTCTTCGCACCATCAAAGATCGCTATCCAAAAGCCTGGAGCCGTTATGGCTTCGTGAATGCATTTAACCCACTGAAGGATTGGTACGACAGTGATGTTATCGGCATCGATACAGGTATCACCATGGTGATGGCCGAGAATGCGCGCACAGGCTTCGTCTGGGATGTCTTTATGAAAAACCTGGAAGCGCAGCGTGGAATGCAGCGCGCCGGATTCAAGCCCTACAAATCAAGCGTGTAGTTCGAGGGTGGGGTTCCAGGGCGCTCCGAGAGTCTGGAAGCGATCATTTAGAAGCCCAGGAGTGCTGGAGCGGCGGTTCAGGTATTGCGCCGAATCATTAACGAATACTCCGACTTTGTAGTGGTTCAAGAAAAAGCGTAAGAGTTTGGAATCCGAAGCGTTCATAAAATCGTATGTTCCGAGCACCGAATGTTTCCAAGTAGCAATCAGCCCCGGCCGCATCGGCTTCAGCGAGCCTTGGCAACAGGAGTTGGTTCCCGAGGCCCCGCTCTCGCGAGTGAGGAGCTATGCCGATAATCGACAAGTACCAGGCAGTTCCCACGTGCGGCGCTGACTGCTCACTCATCCAGTTTACGATATCGTCATAATTCTGTGGGCAGCCGCCTACAAGTGCGGTTTTTGCGCGTCCTTAACAGACGCGTGAAAATCGTCGATTTTCAAGGTTTCAGAATGGTCGGGGAGAGAGGATTTGAACCTACGACCCCCTGGTCCTGAACTATGAAACTCAAAAATCCAAGTGCTTTATCTGGTGTCGCTTAGGAACCAAAAAGCCATTCTTTCTTTCTCTTAATTGTACCGAGTTGTACCGAAGCTTCCTTTCTCTTATCGATCACCGCATCGGGACCCAAATGGCCGAGTGGGTGCGAGTGGCGGCTTGCTAAATCTACCTGCCCTGTTCGTGCTCACCGATTTCGTTTATTTTGTTTGCGCTACAGTGCTCCCATTTGCACTCAAATACCTGATTTGCAGCCCAAGAGTCCAGCAATAGTCCAGCACTTCTCATCCTCCAAGGTACCGTAAAAAGGCCGGGCGCAGAAGGTTGAAAGGGCTGGCGTCGGCGGTTCGATTCCGTCCCTGGCCACCATCTAAAAGTCTGCACCGTGAGCACCGTCTTTGTGTGTCTCTATAAAAGGGGACCTATGTAAACGCTTACTACGATGAATGCTCCCCCAAGGTGGATACCTCCCGGCAAACCAGTTGACCAAAATTGGCAGGGAACGTGCCTTAATGGCTTGCTTTGGGAGATTCCAAGGTCGTTTGTAGCCATTCCTATTTCACGGATCGCAAGTGGATCAAAACGTAATTCAAAATTGAGTTTAATTTGCATGCGTCGAGCCGCAAAGGAGAGTTGATCATGACCCAGGTACGATCGTGCTTTTTTGTTTTATGCGTGTTTGTATTTAACGTGTTCGGAGCCGGAGCGGCCTTCGGACAGAGTGTTCATAACGTTTCTTCCCTCAGCCAATTGCAATCCGCGATCAACAGCGCAGTCCCAGGCGACCAGATCATTCTGCAGAATGGTTCCTACACTGCCAGCGGATGCATCACCGTGGGAGTGGCGGGCACTTCCTCGCAGCCGATTCTGATCGCGGCGCAGTCCATCGGCGGTGCTACGATTGCCAATGGATGCTTCACCTTCAACAGCCCGGCTGTGTTTGACACGGTGCAGGGCTTCGTGATCACGAACCCGGGAACGACGGTCTTGAACCCTGGCACGAACCATATCCGGATCACCCGCAACGTATTCGATGGCGGAACCACGGGACGAGATGTTGATATTGACGCCAGCAACGACGACCAGATTGACCACAATAATTTCCAGAACAAGACCAGCAGCGGCCAGTTCGTGCGCATGACCAACCAGGGCGGGACCTGCGCCGGCGGTAACTCATTGCGGATTTGGGTGCACCACAATTACTTCTTTAACGATTCGGGCGGCACCGGCAATGGTGGAGACGCGATCGAGAACGGCGGCGACAGCACCGCCACCGCGAATGATCTGATTGAATTCAACCGCTTCGAACAGATCAACAGCGATCCTGAGGTCGTCTCCAACAAGTCGGCTGACAACATCATCCGCTACAACACGCTGCTCAACAACGAAGGCGGCATCGTGCTGCGCGACGGCAACAATTGCCAGGTATACGGCAACTTTATTCAGGGATCGAGCGGGGTCGGTATCCGCTTCTACGGTGACTTCCATCTGATTTACAACAACTACATCACCGGCGCCGGACAAAGGGCCATTGATCCGGGAAGCGGGACCAACGCGGACCATATCTGCGGGCAGCCGTTCGGCGGCTATGACCAGCCCGATCATGTTCAGTTGGCGTTTAATACCTTGGTGAACAACGCCAACGGCATCACAGGAGAGACGCGCGGGTTTGGGCTAGGACCGGCGTTTCTGACGGTCGCCAATAACATCATCCAGGAAAACACAGGCACATTTTTCCAGTGGGGCGACCCGCCAACTAGTCCGACCTTTGAAGGGAACATCATTTGGGGAAGTGCCTCCATCGGCGATATGGCCGGATACACATTTGAAGATCCGCAGCTTGTGCAGGACGGGAATGGAATCTTCCACATCAGTTCTACTAGCCCGGCGATTAATGCATCCGTCGGCTCATTCTCGTTCGTCACCGATGACATGGATGGCCAGCCGCGCGACACGGCCAGCGACGGCCAGCCGCCCGATGTAGGCGCCGATGAGTTCTCCACCGCGCCGGTTACGCGTCATTTTCTCAGTACGAGCGACGTCGGTCCGAATGCCTTCGAATCAGATTTCTCCATCTCGGCCACGCCCAGTTCCCAAACTGTGGCACAGGGAGCCAGCACCAACTATTCGGTTACAGTGGCGACATTGAGCGGAACTCCCGAAACCATCAGCTTCAGCGTATCGGGGCTGCCGAGCGGCGCGAGCGCATCATTCAATCCCACCTCGGTGAGCAATTCGGGTTCTTCGACGCTGAACGTTTTGACGAGCAGTTCGACTCCCGCAGGCACATATACATTGACGATTACCGGCGCAAGCAACACCACAGCACATTCGACTACAGTGAGCCTGACTGTGAATGCGCCCTCGGACTTCTCGATCTCGGCCGCGCCCAGCTCACAGACAGTGACCGCGGGTGGAAGCACCAGCTATACGACCAGTGTGAGCGCAATCAATGGCTTTACCGGCACGGTCAGCCTGAGCGTCAGCGGTGCGCCCACGGGTGTAACCTGCGGCTTCAATCCAACCTCAATCAGCGGCGGCTCGGGTTCTGCGACGCTGACCTGTGCGACCGTAATCACAGCCTCTACTGGAACTGTTACCTTGACTATCACAGGCACCAGCGGCGGCCTCACGCACTCGACCACGGTGAGCCTGACTGTCAACCCACCGCCACCGCCGGACTTTTCCCTCTCGGCCACGCCGGGCACGCAGACGGTAACGGTAGGAGGAAGCACGAGCTACACAGCTTCGGTGACACCTCTCAACGGCTTCAGCGGTACGGTCAGCTTGAGCGTGAGCGGCTTGCCCAGCGGGGCTACGGGAACATTGAATCCCACTTCCACCAGCAACGGCTCGGGTTCATCAACCTTGAGCATTTCAACCACAACCACCGCCACCACGGGGTCCTTCACCCTGACCATCACTGGAACCAGCGGCGGCCTTACGCATTCGACCACCGTGACGCTCACGATCAATCCGAGCACCGGCTTACCTGCGGGCTGGAGCGACAGCGATATCGGCTCTCCTGCCATTGCGGGCAGCGCCAGCTTCAGCAACGGCGTGTTTACGGTGAACGGCAGCGGCTCCGATATCTGGAGCACCTCTGATCAGTTCAACTACGCCTCACAATCGTTGACGAGTGATATGACCATCACCGCCCGCGTCGCCAGCCAGCAGAATACAAATCTGTGGGCGAAGTCGGGAGTGATGATCCGCGAGACTACGGCGGCCAACTCCAGCTTCGTGCACGTCTTCGTTACGCCCGGCCACGGAGTGAACATGCAGTATCGCAATGGAACAGGAGTCAGCGCGGTGCAACTGGCGCAGATTGCCGGGCCGGTGGCGCCGTATTGGGTGCGGCTGGTGCGCTCCGGGAGCACGTTCACCGGCTTCGCTTCGGCCGACGGGGTGACTTGGACGCAAGTGGGCGCGATCAGCGTGACCATGGCCAGCAGTGTGCAAGTGGGCCTCGCCGTGACGTCACACAACACAGCCGCGCTGAACACTTCCACCTTTGACAACGTGACGGTGAGCACGCCGGCGCCGGACTTCGTCTTCACGGCCAGTCCGTCGTCACAAACCGTTACAGCGGGCAGCAGCAGCAGCTACACGGCGAGTGTGAGCCCGTTGAACAGCTACAGCGGCACGGTGAATTTGAGCGCGTCAGTGGGAGGCTCACCGGCAGGCGTGACCGCCAGCTTTACATCAGCTTCCATCAGTGGCGGCTCGGGCTCATCGACGCTGAATATAACAACCTCAAGTTCGACCCCGATGGGCACATACACGATCACGATCTCGGGTACGGACTCGGTGAATAGCAACTTAACCCACTCCGCTACGGTGACGCTGGTGGTGAATCCGGTGGCTCCGGCCTGTGTACTGGCGCCTGCCGACGGGGCATGGCACGACACGCCGATCGGCGTGACGGAAACAGGAACATTCACTGCGACCTTCGATGCCACGCCTTCGATTGCTCCGCTGAGCGCTGGAGTGGGCATTTCGCAGGGGGCGCAGACCGCCTACAGCGGGTTTGCCAACATCGTGATCTTCGCCACCTCGGGCGTGATCCAGGCGCGCAACGGTGGGAGCTACCAGGGTTCGGTCTCGTACACGACGGCGGGGCAGCCCTATCACTTCCGTCTGGCGATCGACGTTCCGTCGCACACGTACTCAATCTTCGTGACACCGCCTGGCGGAACAGAGCAGACGGTGGGGAGTAATTTCGCCTTCCGCACCGAGCAGAGCACGGTGACCAGCCTGGATACATGGGGTGCGCTGGTGAACACCTCACCGGGAGGCACGCTGAACGTATGTAACTTCGCCGTCCAATAAGAGTAAGGACGCTACCAGAGAGCGGATGCCGGAGATTCCCGGCATCCGCTCCTGTCTCTGGCGAATACGGTGGCAGTGAAACGTATTGAGCATCGTGTTTTCCTCGAAGAGTTTCAAGCACCCCGTAACTGTTTGAAAGGATTTGTCGTCCCCGACGGGATTTGAACCCGTGTTACCGCCGTGAAAGTACTGCGGCAAGCGGCAACTTATTGAAATCACGCGACACGAATGGCAGTCACAAAGATTCTCAAAGCCGCTTCGAACCTTTCGAGGAACCAACCCTTGCGCGTAACTGGACCATGATTGGACCAAGAAATCATCGAAGGCAAACGGGTGCTGGCAAATGCTCGTCTTGTCGCTAGGTGAGACGCTTGGGCTCGAACTTGCCGTAGCGTAACGCGAGTGTGGGCAAAACCAATAGATTAAGGATGGTTGAGGTTGCGAGTCCCCCGAGAATTACAACTGCCATCGGGCCCTCGATCTCGCGACCTGGGTCACCGCTGCCAATGGCGAGCGGCAGAAGCCCAAGCCCGGTGACCAAGGCAGTCATCAAGATAGGCGCGAGACGTTCGGAGGCGCCGCGAAGCATTGCATCCAGTCCCCAATTCATGCCTTCTACCTCGACCAAATGCTCATAGTGTGAAATCAACATGATGGAATTGCGCAGAGTGATTCCGAACAAAGTGACAAAACCCACCAGCGATCCCAGGGAGAGATTACCTCCCGTGATCAAGGCTGCGAGCACGCCTCCAACCAATGCAAACGGCAAATTTAAGAGCACCAGCAGCAAGTTGCGATAATTGCTCATAACCACGGAGAGCAGCAGGACTATTCCCAGCGCTGCCAGCAGTGAGTCGAGCAAGAGATCCCGGCGAGATTGCGCCTGGGCCGCAGCCGTTCCGGAAAACTCCACGTAGGTATCCGCTGGGAGCGACAACTGAGAGATGCGTTTCTGCGCTTCATCGACAAACGAACCAACAGCACGCCCTTGAACATTGCTAGTGATGGTTTGCACGCGGCGAGCCCCCTGATGCAAGATGACATAGCGTGCGGATGACTCGTAAATATCGGCGAGCTGCTTCAGAGTGACGTAATTTCCATCGGGACTTCGGAGCGGTAGCGCGCCTATCTCACTTACCCTGGGCCGATTACTGGGAGCTAGAACCACAGAAACGTCAAAGACACGATTGCCTTCGTAAATCTGTCCGACAGTTTCGCTCCCGTAGGCTGTCCTTACGACACTGAGAACTTCGACCGGATCAAAGCCCCAGCGGGCGACATCGTCCTTCCGCAGCCGCACTACGATCTGCGGCATGCCGGGAGGAGATTGAAGTTGAACCTGGGCTGCGCCGGGGACACCGCTCAGCACGCGGACAACTTCCCCAGCTTCCTGGTCTAGCTGATCCAGATTGTTGCCGACAACATTGACCACAACCGGAGTGCGGTAACCAGACAAAGTCTCGTTGATTCGCTCTGTCAAGAGGCCGTTGGATGTCAGAACCGGACCGGGAAGCTGAGAGAGAACCTGCCGGATACCCGCCTGCGCTTCCCTTACTTGCATCCCATTGAGAGCTTTCATGTTCACATCAATTTCGCTTTCGTGTGTCCCCATCGTGTCGGTCCCCAGTTCGGCCCTTCCTGCCCGTTGAGAGACGGATTGCACGGACGGGATTTTCAACAGAGCCTCTGTGATGCGAGCTCCCAGTCGCATAGATTCTTGGAGGGAGGTTCCAGGAAGCGCCGTCATATGTACGGTAATGTTGCCCTCGCGCAGTTCCGGCAGAAACGATTCGCTCAGCAGGAACAAAGTACCGATCCCGAGCACGAGCAGGAGAGCGACGGCTGCCGTCAAGAGTCGAGGCGCTTTTTCAATGTGAAGCAGAAGGTCGTGATATCCCTTCTTTAACCAATGCACGGCGGGCGGTTCTTGCGGCGGTAGATCGCCCTCACCCAACAGAAGCATGCAAAGCGCGGGCGTCACAGTCAGCGCGACGACAAGCGAAGCCAGGATTGCCCAGATGTAGGCAATGCCAAGAGGACCAAAGATCCTTCCCGCCAAACCCGACATATTGAGGACCGGAAAGAAAACCAGTATTACCGCGAAGGTTGCGTAGACAACAGCGCTGCGTACTTCGATCGAAGCATCGAGTACGACCTGAAATGGCGACCGGGGCTTATCCGATGTTCGATTCTCGCGCAAGCGACGATAGATGTTCTCCACATCAATCACAGCATCGTCCACCACCTCGCCGATTGCAATCGAAAGGCCTCCTATCGTCATCGTGTTCAAACTCAAACCCATCTTGTCGAGTGCAATCACCGCTGCCAGCAGGGAGAGTGGAATAGCCGTGCAGGAAATCGCAGCAGTGCGAAAGTTGAACAGAAACAGGAACAGAACCACTACCACCAAGACCGCTCCGACCAGCAACGAATCGCGCACGTTATGAAGCGCGATATCAATGAAGTCGGCCGCACGGAACACCTCCGGGTGGAGCGAGATTCCTTGCGCTTCCAGGCTTGGACGCAGGTCGGCCACGGCATTGTCGAGGCCCTTGGTGACTTCCAGCGTATTCGAACCGTACGCCGCATCAACGATCAAAATCACGCCTGGTTTTCCTTTAATGGCAGCTGAGCCGATGGCGGGGGCCGGCGCATCCGCCACGCGAGCAACATCTCCCAACGTGACGTTGGCTCCGCTGTGATGGACCAAAACGGTGCGCGCCAACTGGTCGGCCGTAACTGATTGTCCTTCCGTTTGCAGGACAATTCGCTGGTTTGGCGTGTCCACGAAACCAGCTCCGCGAACACCGGTAGCCTGTCGGGCGGCGGCAATCACTTCCTCTACGCTCACTCCGTACTGAACGAGCCGCTGAGGATCGAACTGGAACTGGATCTGGCGGATCTCGCCTCCAACGGCTTCGATCCCTGCAACGCCGGCAACGGTCAAGAGACGCGGTTTAACCGTCCAGTCCGCAACCGTTCGCAGTGTCATGAGCGATTGCTTGTCCGAAGTGAGACCGACCTCCATGACCCAAGTCGTGGAGGACGTGAGCGGAGTCATCAGCGGAGGCTGCACTCCAGTCGGCAGCTCGCTGGCGACGGTGGACAAACGCTCAGTCACGGCCTGACGATCCCGATAGACATCGGTGCCGGAACGGAAGATAACCGTGATTACCGAAAGACCTTGAATCGACCTTGAACGCAGGGATTCGATGCCGGAAACTCCATTGATTGCATTCTCAATCGGCAGGGTAACCAGGACCTCAACCTGCTCGGGAGAAAGGCCAGGCGCCTCGGTTTGAATGGAAACCTCGGGAGGAGCAAACTCAGGGAAGACGTCGTAAGGCACGTGCGAAAGAGAAAAGATGCCATAGACCAGGAGAGCGCATGCGAGCGAGATCGCAATACCACGGAAACGGATTGAGAAACGGACAATCGCATTCAGCATCGGGCGCCCCTAGCTTCAATCCTCATCAACCGCGCCTCCACCCTGGCCATGTAACAGTAATTCTTCTGAGAGCAGGGCCTGCGCGCCTTGTGTCACCACTCTGTCACCGGAAGAAAACCCTTGCCCGACAAAAAAGCCTTCCTCGACGGGGGTATCGGTGGCCACACCACGACGGGTAAAACGGTCGGATGCCGTTTGCTGGTATACCCAAGCCTTCCCCTCCGACCAAACAACCGCCGAAGCCGGCACAATTACGCCTTGCTTTGGAGTGTCGATAGAAAGATGCGCAATCAAGTTCACACCAGGCGTCAAGCCCGGTTGAGCAAGTGCGCGGTACAAGAAGCTCCTGCCCTGAATGCGCGGATCAACTCGGGGAAATACCGAAACAAAACTTGCTTTCGTGCTGGCTCCGCCCGGGATCTCAAGTGAAATACTGCCGGGCAGCTTAAACGACGCACTGGACGACATCGTTATTTGTACGAGTATTTCCTGTTGATCGAGAATACGCTGAAGCTCCGGTGACCCGTCTATCGCCCACTTCCCCGCAACGCTGCCCCACTCCTGCCGGGCGACAGACTCTTGTAGATTTAACTGCTGTTCTCCAGCGCGCACATCCGCCTCACTGGCTTGCAAAGCGCCCTCGGCGGACTGGAATGATTTTTCTGAGATATTCTGGTTTTCTTCAAACAGAGTCTTCAAGCGTGCCGACTCCTTGCGGGCGACCTCCGCTTCAGCTCGTGATTTTTGAAGTTGGGCCTGTGTGGCGATATAGCTGCTACGAAACGCTGCAAGATCCTGGACGGAAAGAACAACCGCAGGCGATGTCAACTGCGCGCGGCTGACGGTCGCGGTGAGAGTTGCAACTTCCAGCCCGAGGCGGTTTTGTGCCGGCGCGTCGAGAGTGAGAACTGTTTGTCCGTTTTCTACAGAGACTTGGGCGGGCCCTTTCTTGGCATCGGCCTGGCGCTGCGCATCGTCTTTGTCTAGGGATTTCTGACAGGCTACGGGAAATATCAGCATCAGGACTGTAATCATGAAAATGCCTGCCGGGACGATGGCGGTGCGTCTGGGTCTTGGTTTCGCTTTCATTGGTTTGACTCCTTCGGCAATTTGTTCAACTCCGGCGATTCAGGGACAATGAAAAACACTTCCCCTGGATCGAGCGGGCGCTGGACGGCATCTTCCAACTCGCCAAGAGCACTCTGCGTGCGTGCAAGCGCATCAAGCCGTGCTCGAGCTACGACGGAACTTTGGATTTGCACACCGCTGAGGCTCAGGCGATCTTCCTCGCCCAGACGGACTGCCTGCTGCATCATCTGCAATTGAGTGTCTTGGAGCTTGCGAAGGGATTGGTCTGCTTCCGCCAGCTCCTTCAGGGCTGCGGTGTAGAGAGCTAGCGCCCGTTCGCTCTCTGCAATGACTTGCGCCTGTTTCTCCAGGAAAACGGCGGCGGCTTCCTTGCGGCGCGCTTCGGCCTCAGCGATCGGCCCCTGGTTTCGGTTGAAGAGAGGAAGAGTGGTCGCCAGTCCGATCGTAAAGAAGTTTTTCAATTCTTCGTACGTGTAGCCCGGCCCGATTTCGAGATCCGGATATTGTTTGGAAATTTCGAGCTGCAAGTCGGCTTCGGTGGCAGCGTATTGCGCCAGGGCGCGCCGGACATCCAGGCGATTCAGCACAGCATCGCGTTGAATCTGCCCTGGCGAGAACGATTCTGCATTCGGTGGAGAATCTAGGCCAGACCATGAGAAATTGAACCCTTGAAGTCCTGCCATCGGAACTCCAACAGCAGATGCCAAGGTTGCTTTGGCTTCGGCAACCTGACCCTCGGCGTTGCTGATAGCCAAGTGGGTTTTCGAGAGTTCGATCCGCGCAAGGTCTACTTCCGGTCTTGGTATCTCTCCAACTGAAAACCTTTGCTCCAAGATGTTTGCCTGTTCGCCACGAGCCTGCTCTTCGGAATGCAGCAATTCCAAACCTCGAGAGGCGAGAAGGTAATTCAGTAGGGCAACGCGTACACCGCTGCAGACCTTCCAGGCCGAATCGGCAAGATCGGATCGGGCGGCCTGGTCGAGACTGCGAGCGGTTTGGATGCGATGTCCACGCTTCCCAGCCGTTTCAATTGGCATGGAAAGGTCTAAGTTGAATAGATAGGGACTCGGAACACCAGGTGCGATGCTCAGGCTAGGATTGGGCCGCGCGCCGGCCGTTACAATGGCTGCCTCGGCTTCGGCAACGCGGGCCCGAGCCGACTCCAGGGTGGGATTGAAATACAGAGCTGCAAGCGAAAGGGTCCCAAGGTCCCAGGTCTTTGGCGGCCATGGTGCTACGACATGACCACCATTTTTCTCCAGAAATGCCTGCAGGCCTGGGTCAGAGAGATTCCGCGACTCGAACCTCGAGGCTGTTTCGGCAGGAACGATAGGAACTGGTCTGTATCGGCGCGTAGCACACCCCGCCAATAACAAAACCCAGAAGACAAGAACAATTCGTTTTCTTATCGCATACATAGAATGTTGTCCATGCAAACAGGAATCGACCGTCAGGCGAGTGACATGTGCGTAACACCCAGACACACATGGGTGCAAGAAAGGGCAGAACCTAACAGCAGAGCTTACGCGGAGAGCGGTATCAGATTCGGAGAGCGATAGGAGGGGATGCAGTCAAGCTCGGGAAAAAGACAAGGCTATCCTCCTTGGGCGGCTTGCATGACGACAAACTTGGAACCGCGTGCATCGAGCCAGGTAGAGCCAAGAGATTCACCAACTGCCTCAACAGAAACACGCCCGTAAATGAAAGCAAAACAATGAGCTCAATTGCCGAGTCGGAAGCTGGACCGGGACTATCCCATTGATCGTGTGATTCAATGACCGGGTAAGCCAGTGCCAGGGCAACCAAGCAGACAAGAACCGCGATTTGGAGTGTCTTTCGGAGCAAGACAACTGTGATACTACAATGCCAATCAGAACAGACGCAAGCTGGATTCGAGCCCCTGACATGCTGATCCGGAGACAAACCTGGTTGAGCATGGGGGCTGGGATTTCCAGCCCCCACAGAGATAATGCGAAACGACCGCCTGACTAGAACCGTGCAGTCAGGCCCGTTGTGACTACATTTGCGCTGTCATACGTGGGGAAGCCAAGGAGCGGCGTCGAACCAAGCCGCTTCGGGGCACCCAGATGCCAGCCAGAGCCGGACCAGGCGTAGTTGTAGCGAGTAAAGTCCAGCTTGAAGATGAAGTGGTCATTAATACGGTGGGTCAGATACGTTTCGTAGGCTTCACCGCGAGTATTGGTCTTGGGTGCAAGGATGTCGTCTTCAGCTTGAGCAAAGTTAAACCAGTATCTGGTGCCGTGGTTGAACTCGAATCCCAGTTTGGTACGTCCATCATTTTGTGGAAAGTTGTAACGGATCCCAGCATAGAGCATCTGGCCCTCGCGATTGACGGGAGCATCAAACGGATCGCTCATCAGGCCGCCAAACGGCGTCGTGCGGCCGTTGGGACGCAAACTGACCCAGTTCCCGCTTAGAAACATGTCAAAGGGACCAAATGTCCTTTGCAGGTTAAGGCCGTACAGGTTGATTCCACCCAGATTGGTTGAAGGCGTGAAGCGCATCACCACCGGCGCCTGCACCGCATCGCCTGTCAACGGATTGACCGGCAGGACCGTGAGCCCGTTGAAGCCATCTGTCACATTCCACGCGCGCGCGACCGTCGATTGAATAAAGGTTTTGTCGGTGGAATAAAGATCGAAGTTGCCTCCCAAGAAGTGCACGCCTTTGAGGCGGTCTCCCGGAGATTTGAGCAAAGCTCCACTGCCGAAGCCGCCGTCATAGCCCTGGCCATAGCAGAGGCGTAACGTAACTTTGTCATTGATGGGATAACCGACCGTGATGCCATCGAACTGATAGTCAATCAGCGAGCCGGAGGGAGTCCCGCCGCGTGGTTCATCCCGGCGGAAGTTCAGAGGCGGGCCTTCGGTCGAAGGCCGGCGTCCGATGGAGAGGTAGAGATTGGAGCCGGCGATCTTGTTCCAGGAAAAATATGCCCGCTCGACCCGAACCATGTCGCCAGTGGGCACGCGAGCCGTCGTGCCATCAATGTTCAGGCTGTTAGGTTGGCCATCGAACACCTGCACGCCAGTCGAGTCTCCAAATACCTTGTACATGCTCAGCCGGGCCGTCATCGTAACGTTGTCGGCGACCTGCGCGTCAAACCTCAGACGAAGGCGGTTGGTCTGAAGAATATTGTTGTTGGCGCTGTATCTGGGCACAAAAGTGGCTGGCATCAGCATGGAAAACAATTGTTGCTGCATTGCCGGCGGAAATCGGCCCATAGCAGCTTTCAAATCGTTAAATGTCAGCTGGCTGGTGAAGTACTGGTAGTCGCCGTAATGGGTTGCTACATTACTATTGATGGCAGCAACACTAGCAGGCGGCGCTCCGCCATTCGTTTGCATGTAGAACATTGTCTTGACGACCAGATTCTGGAGCGCCATGCCATCAAAGTGTGCGGGGACATTCCCTGTAATCGTGTGCGCCTCATAGCGATAGTCGCCGCTCCACTGCAACCGGTCAAGCAGTCCCCTCCGTTCCGTCGCGTTCACCCGCTCATTCAGGTCCTTGACCTGGTTCTGCAGGTCCGCGGTTGAGACGGCTTCTTCTTTCTTTTCTTCCTCTTTGACCGGAACAGCTTGAGCCGGCTGGCAAAGCGGACCTACCCGGCTTCCGATCTTCTGGAGCAGCTATCCATTTCCAAAGCGAATCTGTCACAGCACCTGACGATCCTCAAGAGAGCGGGAGTCGTCAGCACCCGCCGTGACGGAAAGCATATCTACTGCTCTCTTGCCATACCCGAAGTGAAACAAGCCTGCCAGTTGATCCGTAACGTATTACGTGCGCAAATTCGAAACGATAAACAACTCCTGCATTGAGCCAGCAGAGCTTGGTTTCGGGCTGCATAGCCGCCACGGCAACTAGTCCTTGGCTTTGTCCCCGATCCAGGTCAGTGCGCGAATGGCAGATGGCAGTCCCAGCGTACTGACCGCAAGCACTGCCACGTGGTTGATCTCCTCCGGCGTGACCCCGGCCCTACGTGCATTGCGCACGGCAGAATGGGTGGCTCCTTCGAGGCCAGCCCCGATGGAAAGCGCAAGCTTAACCAGACGCCGGCTCTTCTCATCGAGAGGACCGGCTTCATGGCAACGGTCTCCCAACTCGTTGAACGCTTGCCAAACTTTGGAATATTGCTTGCGGAACTGGTCAACGGGTTTAGGCAGTGCTTTCTCCATGCTGTTTTCTTACCTCCCCTAGCAAGCTCAGTCTACCAAACCCATTGACCCACTACGGGCTTGGGCACAGCACGAGCTATCTGAGCATCAGATTTTTTCCAGGACCGCCTTCAATCTCCTCTTTGCTTCGGTCGCGAGCGGCTTCAGTTCTGGATTGCCGACAAATTCCATCAATTTTTCCGCGTCGATTACGGCCACCTCGACCTTTGGGCCGCTTTGCCTCACGGTCACGTTGCAAGGCAAGAGAAGACTAATTTCGGGCTCCGCCTGTAGCGCCTTATAAGCCAGTTGTGGATTGCACGCGCCCAGGATAGCCTGGCGCGGCACTTCAATGGCGTGTAATACTTCATCTCATCGAGGTCTGAATTCGCAGTTGAGTTTTCCTTGTGCGCGAGGGCGTATTCGTAATCCTCCTGGACCGCGCCGGAGATATAGCCGGAGATATAAATGAACCTTGCATCTGCTGCGGGCAGTGCTGCGCCGCTGCCCAGATCCATCCTGTAGATCTTGTGGTTCTTCAGGTGCTCAACCATGATCAAACAGCCGACAACACCCATCGAAATTGCCAGCGGCCCGAGCAAACACAGGAGCCACCATTTGCGTGTGCTTGGTCCAACAGTCACGCCGGCCGGTCTACGCCGAGTTTGTGGAGTTGCTTTTGTCAGAGTCGGAAACTGGAAGCCAGGATTTGGCGTGCCCGTCCCTGAAGGAGTAGTTACCGCTGGCGTTGTTGACCCCGCCTCCGGCCACGGCGGAATCGGCGCCGCTGGCGGTGTTGATCGTGCCCCCGGAGACGGTAGATGCCAGCCCGCTGGCGGTGCTTTGCTCGCCTCCGGCCACGGTGGAATCGTTGCCACTGGCGTTGTTGGTTGCGCCCCCGGTCACAACGGCATCGTTGCCGCTGGCGGTGTTTTTGATGCCTCCACCCACGGTTGCATCGTTGCCGCTGGCGGTGTTGAGCGCGCCGCCGCCCACGCTGCCGAAATT
>Ga0070730_10001010_pt1 | contig 28328 bp, 27 predicted proteins | sample Coa_R1_3_FD_66447 | JGI IMG/M metagenome (GOLD analysis project Ga0070730, IMG submission 66447) | Surface soil microbial communities from Centralia Pennsylvania, which are recovering from an underground coalmine fire - Coalmine... | ecosystem: Environmental > Terrestrial > Soil > Unclassified ... | reverse complement strand
AAGCTGGCGCTGGCCGGCAATCCCTACCGCTGGACCCCCGCCGACTTCCTGGGCATGAAAGCCTTCGCCGCCCTGGTCCTCGGGGGCGTGCTGTTCTTCCTGATGACCATCGGCGGCGAAACTGGCTACGCCTTCCTGTTCGGTGGCATCGGCGTGGCCTTCGGCTGGTTTGGCCCCGAGCTGCTCTTGCGGAGCAAGACGCGCACCCGACAGAAGCGCATCCAGCGGGCGCTCCCAGACGCGCTCGACCTGCTGGTCATCACCGTCGAGGCGGGTCTCGGCTTTGACGCGGCGATCCAGCGCCTGGTGGAAAAACGTGACGACGCGCTGTCGGCCGAGTTCGCGCGCATGCTGGCCGAGATGCGGGTCGGTCGCTCCCGGCGCGACGCACTCAAAGACCTGGTCCTGCGGACCCAGGTGTCCGATCTCAATAACTTCGTGGGCGCCATTTTGCAGGCCGAACAGCTGGGTGTCAGCGTGACCAAAGTGCTGACCGTCCAGGCGGAGCAGATGCGCGTGGTGCGTCGCCAGCGCGCCGAAGAAAAAGCCGCGCAACTCCAGCTGAAGCTGATCTTCCCGCTGGCGATCTTCATCTTTCCCGCACTGTGCGTCGTCATCATGGGCCCGATCTGGCCCACGCTCGCCAACACGAACGCGCCGGGCGTCTAAACCACGAGCAGGCTGCACTGCTGCACAAGTACGGTTGGGTAAAAGTTGCGGCGGGGTGACGCGGTCCAGCCGACGGACCGCGGTGGCAGGCTCGTACGTGGGGCGGGCCGTGCCAAGCGGTCCAGCCGACGGACCGCGGTGGCAGGCTCGTACGTGGGGCGGGCCGTGCCAAGCGGTCCAGCTGACGGACCGCGGTGGCAGGCTCGTACGTGGGCCGGCCGTGCCAAGATGTCCCTCCGAGTGCATCACGGTTCTGAGTTCGGCTTGCGGCGAAGCGGAGCGGCACGATTCTCGCAGCAGCACTTCATCAGGGGAGTCGGTAGGCTGCTCAGTCGTCAGTTCGGGGTCCTGAGTCCGTTCGTGCGCGCGTGGCACGCCCTGGTTGGTATGTACCAGGCGATCGAGGCTACCCATTGGGGTGACCTGCTGCTCGGCAACGTGTGGCCGGCCTACCTGTTTGGGATGGCTCTCGGCGCGCACGTCCTGGGGCTGCCGGGCAGCATCCGCGTCGGGTCGTTGGACGGCCAGCTGCGACTGTTGCAGGACGTTGCGACGATCGCCTTCCTGGCGCTGACCGTTGTCCTGTTCGCGATTCGGCGGCGCGGGCTCAAGGGCCAACGGGCTACGCTGGGCCAGAGCGCGGTCGCACTCCTGGGAACGTTTCTGCTGAACGTCGTGGCCTTCCTGCCCGTCGAGGACAGCACGTCGGCGACCAGCCTGCTCGCCTCGAGCATCGTGGTGCTGCTGGGCACGGTCTTCACGATCTGGAGCCTGGCCGTGCTGGGGCGGTGCTTTGGGCTGTTCCCCGAGGTGCGCGGCCTGGTCTTGCGGGGGCCGTACCGCTTCGTCCGGCACCCGGTCTACCTGGGTGAAGTCGTGGCGGCGTTGGGGCTGCTGTTGGCCAAGCCGCACCTGCCGGTGGTGGCGCTGGTCGCGGTGTTCGTGGTGCTGCAGTACTGGCGCACAGTCAATGAGGAGCGCGCGCTGGTGGCGGCGTACCCGTCGCAGTATCCGGCGTATGCGCAGCAGGTGCCGCGTCTGCTTCCTGGTGTGCGCTAGGTGGTTGCCGAAGGCTTTCGCATCCTCACTGGGAGACATCGCACCCTCACCCCCCCGGCCCCCCCGGCCCCCCTGTCCCTCCCGAGGGAGCGGGGGGAGTTGATTCTCTCCGCTCACGACACTGTGTGGCTCGTCGGCGTCGCGGCGGGGGTGTTGCTGCTGTGCGGGCTGCCGTACGTGGTCTCGGCGCTGTGGGGGCCGCCGGCGCTGCAGCGCATCGGCACGTTCTGGTTCAGTCGCGACTTCAGTCAGTACCAGGCCGCCATGCGCGAAGGTGCGAGCCACAGCGGCTGGCTGATTCACGATCACTTCAGCGCGGAGCCGCACGCGGCGGCCTTCATGTACCCGCTGTACGTGACCGCCGGCAAACTCAGCGCCCTGCTGGGCATCAGCAACCTGGCGACGTTCATCACCCTCGAGTGGCTCGGCCGACTGGCTGTCGTCGGAGCGACGTATCTGTTCGCGGCGACGTTTCTCGCACTCCGCCGACAACGTCGGTTGGCAGTCCTGCTCACGCTTGGCACGCTCGGGCTCGACGCCCTGACCGCGCCGTTGCGCTTGCTGCTCGATGGCGCCGGGGTGCACGCGCTCGACGGCCTGCTCCCCGAGTCCATCAACCCGTACCTGGAGATGAGCTCGTTCGGCGTGCTGCTCTCGGCCCCGCACCTGATGCTGGGCCTGGCGCTGACGCTCGTGTGCGCGCCACTGTATTTTCGGGCGATAGCCGGCAGATGGTTCTGGACAGCGCTCCTCGGCGCCGCCGTCCTGGGCCTGTCGCTGGTGCATCCGTTCAACGCGCCGACGTTGGTGAGCGTCCTGGGCATACACGCGCTGCTGACTAGTCGACGCGCGTGGCCGGCCGCGATCGTCGCCGGACTGGCGGTGACCCCGGCCGCGCTGTACAGCTTGCTGCTCTATCAGCTCGACCCGTTCTGGTCAGGCACGTACGGCATCCAGAACATCATGCCTGCCAGTCCGCCGTGGTCGGTGGTGCTCGACTATGGGCTGGTCCTGCTGGCCGCGCCGCTGGCCTGGTCCGTCGTGCGCCGCTGGCCCAGCGAGCGTCGCCGGCTGCTGATGCTCTGGGTCGGCCTCGGACTGCTCTGGATGTATGCGCCCGTGCCGTATCAGCGACGCTTCGCGTTTGGCGTGCAGCCGGCGCTGGCGGTCCTGGCAGCGGCCGGCCTCTTCGAGATGAACGCCTGGCTGCGCAGGCACGAGGTCCGGCGTCTGTGGCGACGACTGATCAACTATGGCGCGGTCATCGCCGGGATCTCGACGGCGCTCCTGGTGTACGTGTCGCTGGTGGCATCGGCGATGCTGAATAGCCCGTCGGAGGTGTATCTGTGGAGCAGCGCCGAAGCGGCCGGCGCAGCGTGGCTCGGCGAGCACAGTACGGCAGCGGACGTGGTCCTGACCTCGACCGAGTTCGGCAATCCGCTGGGGGGGGCGATCGACGGTCGAGTGGTCCACGGGCATATCGTGGCCACGCTGCGCAGCGATCAGAAGGCGGCCTGGGTCAAGCAGTTCTACGCCGTTGACACGCCGCCCGGGGAGCGCGCGGATATCGTGCGACTCAGCGGCGCAACGATCATCGCTCTCGGGCCGCGGGAACGCGCGCTCGGCGCGCTCAGCCTGGATAGCCAGCCTGGGCTGGACCTGGTCTACGATCGCGACGGCGTCCAGTTCTTCCGCGTCGGTCGGTGATCCTGACCCAGAGGAAGGTCGCGTTCGTCCTGCCAGCGCTGGTCGCGGTGCTGGCGCGGCTGCTGACGGGCCCGCACCCCATCGACGACGCGTATATCACCTTCAGATACGCGCGGAACCTCGCCGAGGGCCTCGGGCTCGTCTACAACTCGGGCGAGTGGGTCCTGGGGACAACGACGCCGCTGTGGGCGGTGCTGCTCGCCGCCGGGTACCGCCTTGGATTCACGAATCTGCCCTGGCTGGCAACCGGCGTATCCGCGCTGTGCGATGCAGCGTCCGTCGGGTTGCTGGTGCACTACGGCGTGCGCCTGGGCTGGCGACCACCGGGCGCTGCCTGCGTTGGGCTGGCCTGGGCGTTGAACCCGATGAGCATTGCTTTTGCCACCGGCGGCATGGAAACCAGTTTGTTTGTGTTGATGACCCTGGTTGCGCTGGGCCTTACCGCCGGCGGCTCCAGCGTGTGGCTCGCGGCAGGTCTGGGCGGCCTGGCGGTGCTCGTGCGCCCCGAAGGCGCCCTGCTGGTGGCGACCGTGGTCATCTGGACCTGGGTCAGACGGCGTTGGCAGGCATGGCCGGCGGTTCTGGCCGGGGCGGCGCCGGCACTACTCGCCGGCCTCACGATCTACTGGCGCTACGGCAGCGCCCTCCCGAATAGCGTTGCTGCCAAGCAGGTCGCCTATCAGTCGGCCTGGCCGTTCGAAAACACCGTGGCGCTGTTGATTCAAGCCGGACTGCCCGGTTGGTCGACGTATCTGCTGGCCGCGGTACCAAGCGCCGTCGGTCTGGTCCTGGCTGCGCTGGGTGTGCTGGCACTGGTTGACCTGACCCGCCGGGGACTGCCCTGGCTCGGTCGGCAGAGGCTCCCGTGGCAACCGTTCGCCTGCTTCGCGGGGCTGTATCTGGTCTTCTACGTCGCGGTCGGCATGCGCGGGGTGCGGCTCTTTCCGTGGTACCTGGTGCCGATCGAGCCCTTCTATCTGCTGGGTGCGGCGGCCGGGCTGGCGCGCATCGGCGCCCGGCGCACCTCCTGGATCGCGGGCGTGCTGGTCCTGTGGCAGGTGGTCGCGATCGACTGGACGCAGCCGTTGCTGCCCAACGGCGAACGCCTGGGCCGCGAACAACTCATGCTCGAGGTCGGGCGCAGTCTGGCCGAGAGTCTGCCAGCGAATGCGGTCGTCGCGGCGCCCGAGATCGGCGCGCTCGGCTACGCGTCCAACCTGCACATTCTGGATACGGTGGGTCTGGTCTCGCCGGTCGCCCTGGGCTACTACCCGCTGCTCCCCGAGCAACTGGTGACCGACAACGCCATTCCGCCGAAGCTCATCATGGATCAGCGCCCGGACGTGGTCGTCACGCTGGATGCATTTGCCCAACGCTCGCTCCTGCCGGACGCGGCCTTCAACCGCGCGTATCGACTCGAGCGTTCCTACCCGGCGCCGGTATGGCAGAGTGAACAATTGTTACTGTTTCGCCGCGACGACCACGCGGAAGCCCTGATTCCCGCGGGGGCCGGGCCGTGAGTCCACCTCAGGCTGACCCGCGCCGCGCACCCGGTGCGGCCGAGGCGCGGCCTCGAGCTGACCCGCGGCGCGCAGCCGGTGCTGGCGGCGTTGAGGCGCGGCCTCTGGCTCAGCCTTCAGTCTGGCGGCACGCCGGGCTGATCGCCGTGTTGGGCCTGGTCCTGCTCATCGGTGAGGTGCCCGTGGCGCTGTCGGTGTGCTGCGCGCCGCCGGGCGCATCCGGAATGGGCACCGCGTGGTTCGTCAACGACTTTGCGCAGTACGAATCGGCGATGCGCCAGGGCGCCGAACAGTCCGGCTGGCTCGTCCACGACGTATTCACGGCCGAGCCGCACGACGCCGCGTTCATGTTCCCGCTGTACGTCGCCATCGGCAAGCTGGCCGCGACCGTGCACGTGCCGGCGATTGTCATCGAGCGCGCGGTCGAAGCCCTGGCTCGCGCACTCCTGGTTGTGGCGCTGTGGCGATTCTGTCGGGCGTTTGCGGCGGGCAGGGCGGCCGCCCGGTGGGCGTTCGGGTTCACGCTGTTCGCCAGCGGCTTCGAGTTGTTCGCGGCGGTGTACTCGATGCTGCGCGGCGGGGGCGGGGTCTACACGGGGAACTGGTCGTACGAGACCAACGGCTTCGGCTTGCTCTTCGCGGCGCCCCACGTGCCGCTCGCCATGGCGGCCACGCTGGAGATTGCGCACGACGTGCTGCGTGCGCGGCGCACCGTGTCGCGGCGGTGGCTGTTCAAAATCGGGCTGCTCTCCGCGACCGTTGCGTTGCTGCACCCATTCCATCTGCCCGTCTTGCTCGCGGCGACGCTTCTAGCAGGCGCCGTGTTCATGCGCACCGAGCGCGGCCGTGCCAGTCTGATCGGCGCGCTCGCCGCCTGTGTCGCTGCCGTGCCAGTTCTGGTGCCGACGATTGTGACGTTCAGTTTTGACCCGTTCTGGCAGGCCACCTACAGCCTGCAGAACGTGTTGCCCAGTCCAGGGCCGAGGGACCTGGTGATTGACCTCGGCCTGATCCTCGTGCTGGCACTGGGCGGCGCCGTGATGCTGCGCGAGCGGGTGGCGCCGATTGGTCTGCTCGGCTGGCTGTTGTTGATCCTGTTTGCGATGTACCTGCCGGTGCCGTACCAGCGTCGGCTGAGTTTCGGCATCCATCCCGTACTGGCCGTGCTGGCGGCGAACTCACTGGTCGCGGCCTGCGCGTGGCTCAAATCCTGGCGCGCCAGAGTGCTGCGCCTGGCCGTGGTCGCGACGGCGACGGTCGGAACGTTGCTCATTCTGGTGAGCATCGTTGCTTCTGGCTTCAAGAACACCCCGTTGCCGATCTATCGCTCGACCCGTGACCTCGATGCCGTCGCCGCCTGGCTCAATGCTCAGGCGCAGCCAGGCGACGTGATTCTGGCCGATTGGCAGGCGGCCAATTATCTGGCGCCGCGCACGCCGGCACGCGTCTTTGGTGGCCATCCAGTCGCCACGGCTCAAGCCGACATCAAGGAGCTCGCGACGCGGAGTGTGTTCGCCAGCACCAGCAGTCTGACGGTCGCGCAGCAGCTCGGCGTCCAGTGGTTGGTGTATGGCCCGGGCGAGGCGAATCTGACGCCCCCGGATGGCGCAGCCTTCCAGTCGGGCGTCGTGCGCGTCTATCGCGTCAGTCCGGGGTGATTCACCGCGGGCTGCTCGTGGCGGTCGCCGTCCTGGTGGCGTTGCAGGTCGGCGTGCTGGCGTATCACCTCGCGCTGACGATCGCCTTCCCGTACGACCTGAACTATGGCGAGGGCTACGTGCTGTTCGACGCCGTGCGGTTCAGCCGTGGTGAGCCCGTCTATGTCGACTTGCAGCAGTTTCCAATGGTGCGCTCGCCGTACCCGCCGCTGTTTCCGGTGCTGTGGAGCGCCGTCATCCCGTTCACGGGTCCGGCGTTCTGGCCAGGCCGAGCGCTGTCGGTCGTGTCGGCGCTTGGACTGGCCGTGGTCGTGGCCCTCAACGCCTGGCGGGTGCGGTGCGGGCTGTGGCCGAGCGTGGTGGCGGTCGGACTGCTGGCTGCCTCGCCCTTTGTCTACCAGTGGGCCGGGTACGCCCGCGTCGACATGCTCGCACTGCTGCTAGCGACCGCGGGCGTGGTAGTCGCCCAGTGGTCTCGCGGCCGCCGCGGGGTTATTGCCGCGGCGTGTTTGTGCGGCCTGGCAGTGTGGACGAAACAAACGACGCTCACCGCGACGCTCGCGGTGGGCCTGGCGTTGACGCTCCGCTCGTGGCGGACCGGGGCATTGTTCGGGCTGTTGATCGTAGCGCCGAGCCTGGTGGTTTACCTCTGGTTGAACGCGGCTACACACGGTGAGTTCACGCGCCACGTGCTCGCCGGCAACGCGAGCAACCCCGTCCTGCCCCTGCGCGCCACGATCTACGTCGGCACATTTGTCGCGCTCCACCTACCGGCCGTAGCGGCGGGGATCTGGTGGCTGCGGCGGGCACTGGGGCGCACGCCGTCGCCAATCGCGGTCTACCTGCCGATCGCGCTGTTCGCGGCCCTGAGCGCGGGCAACGGCGGCAGCAGCGTCAACTATCTGATCGAGCCGGTGCTCGCCCTGGCGCTGGCGACACCGTTCGCCTGGCGCGCGTTGCCGGCGCCGGCCGCCGTGCTGGGTCCGATGCTGGCGGCCACGCAGCTCGTGCTGCTGGTCCACTGGCCCAACACCTTCGGCACGGCGTATCTCGGCGATGCGGCGCTGGGCCGCACGCCGACGCCCGTCGACGCGGCAATCGGCGCCCGGCTCGACGAGATCGTGCGCGCCGAAGCTGGTGCGGTCATCGCCGAGCCGGCCGGCTTCGCGGTCAGAAACGGCCTGCCCGTCTATGTGCAGCCGATCGACCTGCGCGCCGAACAACTCCAGGGTCGGTGGCGCAGCGAGCCGCTGACCGACGCGCTGTCCACCGGCCGTTTCTCGGTGGTCATCACCGCGTACAACTTCTTTCCGGCTGAAGCCGAGCAGGCCATCGCCCAGCACTTCGCGCTGGTCGAGACGCTGGCAAGCCCCGACGGGCTGACATTTCAAGTATTCCGCTATCACTGAAGGGATGCAGTTGGTTCGAGTCGTTAACCGCACGCGTGGGGAAGTTCTGGCTGAGCGTGCCGAGCTCGCCAGCTCGTACTGGGGGCGCTTCTGGGGCCTGATGGGCCGGCCCGAGCTCCTGCCAGGGGCCGGGCTGGTCCTGCAACCGGGGGGTGGAATCCACATGTGGTTCATGCGGATTCCGCTCGACGTGGTCCATGTCGACCGGCACAGCCGCGTCACCCACGTCCTGAGAAACATCCGGCCGTGGCGCTTTGGGCCTCTGTTCGTGGGCGGTAAATGGGCAATTGAGCTGCCCGTCGGCGCAGCCAGCAAGACACAGGTAGGTGACGAAATCGACATCGAAGCGTGAGAGTACGTCCATAACCAGGCCGGGACGAGTTACCGACGCCGCGCGGCCATGCCGGGATGACGACAGCCACTGCAACAATGGCAACGATGACAATCACCAGCAGCCTGGTGGCGACGACAACGGCGGAACGAACACGGGCGACTAGCACCGTCGCGGCCCGCACCGTCACACATCGGTAAGGGCTTGCGCGACCCGTGGTGAGCGTTCGCCCGCTCGTCCTTCGCCAGCCGCTGGACGAGCGGGCGCGCGTGGCTGCGGAGGCAACCGGTACGGCACTTGGGCGGCACGCGGCGCGCGTCGCCGAGGCTCTCTGGCTTGGCCTGCTGGTCCTGCTGCCGACCGCCTTCAATCCGGCGAGTGTGCTGGCGTTCGAACCCCTCAAGACGAGTCTCTTACAGGCCGGGGCGGTCATCATCGCCGTCGCCTGGCTCGCGCATCGGCTCCTGGGGCAGCCAACGGTCGACGTGGGCGCCCAGCCGGTCGTCCGCGCCGGACTGGTGCTGATCGCGCTCGCGGCGGTGTCGAGTGCACTGTCAATCGAACCGGAGCAGAGCTTCTTCGGCAGTTTCGAGCGCGGGATGGGGTGGTTGAGCCTGGCGTCCGGAGGTGTCCTGCTCCTGAGCGCCGCCGATCTCTTCGCCGATGCAGCGCGCCGCGAACGCGCGATCGGTGTCCTGATCCTGGGGTCGGTCCCGGCGTGTGGCTATGCGCTCCTCGAGCACCTCGGGCTGGATCCCATTACGTGGACCACGCTGGGTGCACCGGGGTCGAGTCTCGGCTCGCCGACGTTCCTGGCCGGCTACCTGGTGCTTGTCGCGCCGTTCGCGCTGTACCGGGTGATCGGGTGCGCCCGCTCCGCCACCTCGCGCGGTGCCCGGGCGGCGCTGGCGTACGCGGGCTGGCTGGCGCTGCTGCTGATCATCTGCGCCGTCACCATCCAGGCGACCATCCGCGGTCCGGTGCTGGGGCTAGCTGCCGGCCTGCTGACATTTGCCGTGGTGGCCGGGTGGAGCTGGGGCACGTCGCATTCGGCCCGCGGCGCGCGTGCGATGAAGCTCCTGATCGCCGTGGCGCTGCTGCTGGCCGATGGGGCGGCCGCGGTGGTGGCCACCGGTGGGACGGGCCTCGGCGGCCTGCAGCGCTTTCTCAAAATCGCCCAGGGTGGCGACTCGTCGGTCGAGCGGCTCACGGTCTGGGCGGACGCGTTGCGGCTGCCGCTCGGCGACCCGCTGCGGACTGCGTTCGGCTTCGGCCTCGAGACGCAATCGGCGGTGCTCGAGCACGGCGAGGCGACGGTGCGGCTGACTCAGAATCAGCAGTGGGACCGCGCGCACGACCTGCTGCTGGACACGTTTCTGACTGGCGGGTTGCTCGGGGTGGCGATCCTGCTGGTGGTGCTCGGGTGCGCGGTACGGAGCGCGTGGCGTGCGCGGGTCGCGACTCCGGGCAGTCTGCTGCCGGTGGCCGTGCTGGCGGCGCTCGCGGGCCATCTGGTCGAAGTGAGCTTCGCGTTCCACACGGTTGTCACTGGTGCCCTGTTCTGGATGCTGCTCGGGCTGGCGGCGAGCCTGACGCCGCGGCCCTTTCGGTCGGCCGCGGCTCAGCGGCTCCGCGCGCGCGCGGTTTTGGTCGCAGTTGGCGTGGCAGGTCTGCTGCTGGTGCCGTTGGTGGCAGCGCCGGCGGTGGCGGACGCGCTGTACGGCGCCGCGCGGCGGGCGAACTACGAGGTGGGCGCCGCGCAGGAAGAGCTGGCTGCGGGCTGGGCACCGTGGGTCGAGGAGCTGCCGCGGGCGGCGGCCCTGGACTGGCAGCGGGCAGCTTTGCGCCGCGGTGACCCAGCCGCGGTCGCGCGCGTCGGCACCGATCTGCGCGAAGCCGCCGCGCGGGCGCCGATGGAGCCGCTGCCACAGCTCCGTCTCACCCGCCTGTACCTGGCCCAGGCCAATCTCGACGCCGCCGAGCAAGCGTGCCAGCGCGCGCTCACGACTGGCCCGTACCGCGCCGCCGTTTGGGACACTTGCGCCGACGTCAGCGCCCGCCGCGGCCTGGCCTCCGAAGCCAGCAGCCGCCGCGCCCGAGGCGAAGACCTCCGCCAGCCGCGCTGAGGCTCGCCTTGGCTCGCCTACGGGGGTCAGGATCCGGGGAGGTACCAGGAGGGAACTCCCGTGAGGGCGACCTCTGTGAGGGCACTCCGTTGAGGGGCACGCTTTCTTGCGGAAGCAGCCGCGTAATTGCCGCCCAGGGTCCCTGCCGGCCGGTAGAGTCTCACGTGCTCGCGGAGGCGTGGCGGGTGGTGCTGGAGGGGCTGTTTCCGGCGCAGTGCATTGGCTGCGCGGTGCGGGGAACGGCGCTGTGTGGTGAGTGCCGTACGGAGCTGCCGTACTTGCCGGAGGGGCTCTGCCCGCGGTGCGCGGCGTGGCGCGGGCCGCGCGGGGTCTGCGCTGGGTGTCGGCGGCTGGCGCCAGGGCTGCGCGTGGTGCGCGCGGCCTTCGCGTATCGCGGCGCGGCGCGCACCGCGGTGCTGACGTTGAAATTCAAGTCGGGCCGCTACCTGGCGCCGCTGATGGGTGAGCTCCTCCGAGAGCAACTGAAGGCGCGACCACTGCACGCCGATCTGGTCGTGCCCGTCCCGCTGGCGCCACAGAGACTCCGCGAGCGCGGCTTCAACCAGGCGCTCCTCCTGGCGGAGGAGGTTGCGCGGGCAGTCCGGGGCACCGTTCTCCCCGAAGCGCTCAGGCGGGCCGACCGACCTGCCCAGCAAACGCTGCCGGCCGCCGCCCGCCTGGTCAACCTGCAGGGCGCGTTTTCGTGCTCGCGGCCCGCCGACGTCCAGAACCGCCGCATCCTGCTCGTCGACGACGTGGTGACGACCGGCGCGACGGTCTCGGCGTGTACTGGCGCCCTCGCCGAGGCCGGGGCCGCACGCGTCAGCGCCCTGGCGTTTGCGCGAGATCTATAGGCACGCGAGAATGCGCGCGGTAACAGACATGCTGTTCGCCTCGGCGCATCCACTGGTGCACCACAAGGTGGCGCTGCTGCGGCATGTCGGCACCGAGCCCAAAAAATTCCGCGAGCTCGTGCGCGAGCTGTCCATGCTGCTGTGCTACGAAGCAACGCAAGATCTGGAGTTGGACGAGCTCGAGGTGCCGACGCCCATGGGGCTGGCCAGGGGCCAGCGGCTGCGCATCAAGATCGGCCTGATCCCCATCCTGCGCGCGGGGCTGGGCATGGTCGAGGGCGTGCTCGAGATGATCCCGACCGCCGAGGTGTGGCACCTCGGCCTGTACCGCGACGAGCGCACGCTGCACCCGGTCGAGTACTACAACCGACTGCCGACGCCGAATCGGGTGCAGTTGTCACTGGTGCTGGATCCCATGCTGGCGACTGGCGGGACGGCCGTGGCCAGCGTCGACATCCTCAAGCGCTGGGGGTGTGAGCGCATCAAGTACCTCGGGCTGATCGCCGCGCCGGATGGCATCGCTGCCCTGAGCCAGGCACATCCCGACGTCCCCATCCACGTCGCCGCCGTCGACGAGCGGCTCAACGACATCGGCTACATCGTCCCCGGCCTGGGCGACGCCGGCGACCGCCAGTTCGGCACCAGTTGAAGAGCCAAATACTTGTCCGGGCCAGTGGAGCCCACGTAGTTGCTGGTCGCGTACTTATCCGGGTCGGGGCCGACCCGTATTAAGTTCTGTTCTGGTACACTGAGCTTGGCTGCGGCAACTCGAAGGGCATGGCCAAGCGAACTGGGCCCGGCATCACCACCGTCCAGTCGCTTGCCGTTGCATCGCAGTTCGGCATCACCCTGGCGGTGGCGGTCATACTGGGCTTTTTTGCGGGTCAGTGGTTGGACGGCCGCCTCAACACCGGTATTCCACTCTTCACCCTTATAGGCGTCCTGCTCGGACTTGTGGGCGCAGCGACGAACACCGTACGGCTGTATCGCGCCACCCTGCGCAACAGCGAGTCCGAATGGCACGCGCAGACAACGGAGTCAGCGCGAACAGCCGATGATGGCAAACTGGACAAGGCAGGCTAGACCGAATCGATGCTCGACGCACTAGGTAGCTCGGGTTGGTTCGCGCAAGCGACCCAACCGAGCGGCCCCGCGACACCTCAGCCACCGGCCGAGGTGCTGTTTCATATTGTCGGCCTGCCGGTCACCAACTCGATCCTGACCGCCTGGGTCGTCATCGCCATCCTGGTGCTGTTCGCCTTCTTCTCGACGCGCACGATGCGCCTGCTGCCCTCCGGCGCACAGAACTTCTGGGAGCTGATCATCGAAGCCTGGGTCAACATCAGCGAGCAGACGATGGGCCGCCGGCGCGGGCGGCGCTTCATGCCGCTGGTGGCGACGGCCTTTCTCTTCATCCTGTTTTCCAACTGGTTCGGCACGCTGCCCATCGGCTACGTCTTCATACGCAACGCCGAAGGGATGGAGGTGCCCATCTTGCGATCGGCCAATAGCGACCTGAACGTGACGGCGGCGATGGCAATCCTGATGATTGTCCTGGCCGAGTTTTTCGAGCTGAGGTCGCTCGGTCTGCTGGGTTACCTGAAGGGCTTGCTGATTCCGAACCCGATGCGGTGGCTCGAGATCTTCACCCGCCCGCTCTCGCTGTCCTTCCGATTGTTCGGCAACATCTTCGCGGGCGAAGTCCTGCTGGCGACCATGCTCACGGTGGCGCCATACGTCATGTTCATTTTCATCGGCCTTGAATTGTTTGTTGGGCTGATCCAGGCGCTCATCTTCTCGATGTTGAGCCTGGTGTTCTTGAGTATTGCCACGGTGCACGAGGACGCGCACGCACCCCACGACGCACACGCATCGATCGAAAGTGAAGTTGCGGCCGTGTCGCACGGACAACCCTTTTAGTCTCCCCCTGGAGGTTCCGCGTGTTTGAGCTCGGTTTCTTCGCCCAGGCTGCAGCGGCAGTCGGTTTAGGAAACGCGTGGGCGCCTGCGCTCGCCATTGGCCTGGGTGCGATTGGCCCGGGCATCGGTGTTGGCTATGGCGTCGGCAAAGCCATGGAGGCCATCGGCCGCAATCCCGAAGTCATCGGTCCGATCCTGGTGCCGCTGCTCATCGGGTTGGGCTTCGCCGAAGCCATCGCGATCTACGCCCTGGTGATCGCCTTCATCCTGGTCGGCAAGGTCGCCTGAGAGGCTTAAACCAAACGAGCGAGCGAGCGACCGATGGAAGCAATTGCCAATACGCTAGGCCTGAACTGGCAGGGGCTGCTGTGGCACCTGTTCAACTTCGCACTCCTGCTCTTCCTGCTACGGCTGGTGCTGTTCAAGCCGATCGTCAGCATGCTCGACGCCCGCGCCCAGCGCGTCCGTGAGAGCATGGAGCAGGCGGAGCGAGCGAGCCGTCAGGCCGAGCAGGCGCAGGCCGATCGTGTGGCGCTGTTGACGGAGACTCGCCACGAGGCCGAGCAAATCCGCGCCCGCGCCGACGAACAGGCCAAGCGGATCCTCGCGGACGCCGAAGCGCGCGCCAGGGAGCGGCAGCAACTCATCGAGCAACAGGCCGAGGCCACCGCTCGACAGATCGAGGAACGGGTCATGGCCCAGGTGCGCGTGCAACTGGCCGATATGGTGGTCACGGCCGTCGAACGCGTCACGCGCGGGGCGCTGGACGCCACCTCACAACGCGGACTGGTGCAGCAGTTTCTGTCGACGAACGGGGCACCCGGCGGCGGTTCGACGCCACGCTACGACCCGAACCCCACTCGCTGACCGTGCCCGCCAGCGCTAGCGCCAAGCGGTACGCCGCCGCCGCCTTCAACGTCGCCAGCGAGGCCGACGACTACGATGGCTGGCTCAGCAGCCTGAACGAATTCGCGCGCATATTAAGGATGCCGAGCGCCCGGACGGTCTTTCTCAGCCCGGTCGTGCCGATGTCGCAAAAGCACGCGGCGCTCGATCGGCTGCTGTCGGCCGCGCCACCGCTGGTGCGCAACTTCCTGCACATCCTGGCCGATCGCGCGCGGCTCGACGAGGTGCCAGGCATCGCGGAAGCGCTGCACGCCTTGATCAATCAGCGGCGTGGCATCATCACCGCCGAGGTCACTACCGCGATCCCGCTCGATGCGGACATGGAACAACTGGTGGCTCAGCGACTGGCCGCCCACCTGAATCGAGATCCCAAGCTGATCACCATACGCTCGCGGATCGACCCCGCCATCATTGGCGGCGTGGTCGCGCGCGTCGGGGACCAGGTTATCGACGATAGCGTCCGCGGTCGCCTGGAGCGTCTGCGCAGGAGTTTGTATGGCCGCACCCACTGAAGAGATCAACTCCATCCTGGTCGAGCAGATCAGAAATTTCTCCACCACCGTCGAGACGCGCGAGGTCGGCTCGGTGGTGCAGATCGGGGATGGCATCGCACGGGTGTATGGCCTGGGCAACGTCGGCGCGCTGGAGCTGGTCGAGTTCACCAAGCACGGGGTTATGGGCATCGCGCTGAATCTAGAGGAAGAGTCGGTCGGCGTCATGGTCGTGGGGCCGTACATCCAGATCGCCGAGGGTGACGAGGTCCGCCGCACGGGCCGCATTGCGTCGGTGCCGGTTGGGCCGGGACTCGTCGGGCGCGTGGTCAACCCGCTCGGCGAGCCGCTGGACGGCAAAGGTCCGCTGCCCGAGGGATTGGCGCCACGGCCGGTCGAAGTCATCGCCCCGCGCGTGATGCTGCGCTCGCCGGTCGATACCCCGGTCCAGACGGGCATCAAGACCGTCGACGCGATGATCCCGGTCGGTCGCGGGCAGCGCGAGCTGATCATCGGCGACCGACAGACGGGCAAGACCGCGCTCGCGCTCGACACGATCATCAACCAGCGCCACGGTGACCTGACCTGCATCTACGTCGCCATCGGCCAGAAGGCGTCCTCGATTGCCGAAGTGGTCAACATCCTCGAGGAAGAGGGCGCCATGGAGCACACGATCGTCGTCGCCGCCTCGGCCCAGGACCCCGCCCCGCTGCAATACCTGGCGCCGTTCGCCGGGTGTGCGATGGGCGAGTACTTCATGTGGCAGGGCAAAGACGCGCTGATCGTCTACGACGACCTGAGCAAGCACGCCTGGGCCTACCGCCAGATTTCGCTGCTGCTGCGCCGGCCGGCGGGTCGGGAAGCCTATCCAGGCGACGTGTTCTACCTGCATTCGCGTCTGTTGGAACGCGCCGCGAAGCTGTCCAAGGACAATGGCGGCGGCTCGCTGACGGCGCTGCCGATCATCGAAACCCAGGCTAACGACGTCTCGGCATACATCCCGACAAACGTGATCTCGATTACCGACGGCCAGATCTACCTCGAGCCTGACCTCTTCTACGCTGGGATCCGGCCCGCGCTGAACGTCGGCGTCTCGGTCTCGCGCGTCGGCTCGGCGGCGCAGACCAAAGCCATGAAGAGTGTCGCTGGCAAGCTGAAGCTCGAGCTCGCCGCGTTCCGTGAGCTCGCCGCCTTTGCCCAGTTCGCCAGCGACCTCGACCGCACCACCCGAGCTCAGCTCGAGCGCGGCCTGCGATCCCAGGAGGTCCTGAAGCAGGGGCAGTTCGTGCCCTACTCGCTGGCCAAGGAAGTCACGATCATCTTCGCCCTGACCAACGGGCTGCTGGACGACGTGGCGATCGACAAGGTCCAGACCTGGGAGACCGAGTTCCATCGCTTCATGGAGACCGCCCACCCCGACGTCATCGAGACGATTGAGAAAGAAAAGGCTCTCTCGCCAGCCACGACCGAGGCCTTGAACGCGGCGATCGCCGAATTTAAGCAGCAAGTCGTGATCTAGGCACCAATGCCATCGCTCCGCGACATCCGCCGCCGCATTCGATCGATCCGGAATACCGCCAAGATCACCAAGGCCATGGAGCTCGTGGCCGCGTCGCGGCTGCGTCGGGCGCAGATGCGCGTGATGGCTGCCAGGCCGTATTCCGAAGCCATTCGCGCGCTGGTCGCCGAGCTGGGCGCTCAGGCGCCGAGCGGCGGCCAGGCGCTGCACCCACTGCTGGTCCAGCGCGAGGTGCGCACGGTCGGCGTCCTGCTGGTGACTCCGGATCGCGGCCTGGCGGGCGCCCTGAATACCAACGTGATCCGCCGCGGCACCGAGGTGATCCTCGAAACTGAGCGCACCGAGGGGCGGACCGTCCAGGTCGTGACGGTCGGCCGCAAGGGCCAGGACTTCCTTGCCCGTCGCGGTCGGTCGTTGATGGGCACGTTCACGGGCATGGTGGCGCAGGTGCGCTACGACGACGTGATCCCCATTGCGCGGGTCATCATCGACGCGTTTGTCAGTGGGTCGATCGATCGCGCGGTGCTCGTGTATCCCCGATTTATCTCGACGCTGTCACAGCGGCCCGAAGTGGTCCAGCTGTTGCCGATCGAGCCGCCCGAACCGGCTCGCGAGCAAAATGCTCCGGCTCGAAGGCTCGACTACATCTTCGAGCCCGATCCGCAGAGCATTCTCGAGCAACTGCTACCGCGCTACATCGAGGTCCTCATCTACCAGGCAGTGCTCGAAACGGCGGCATCGTTCTTCAGCGCCCAGATGGTCGCGATGCGCAATGCAACCGACAACGCCAACGATCTCGTCGAGAGCTTGTCCTTGACGTACAACAAGGTGCGCCAGGCGAACATCACCAACCAGGTGACCGAAATCGCCTCGGCCGCTGAGGCGATGGCATCCTCGCGCCGCTAGCCGGCTCAGTACTTGCCGTGGGAGCATATCCAAGACCATGACTTTGACCGCACCTGAAAGCTCCGGCGTCGTCGCTGGGCCCGTGACGACCGGTCACATCACCCAGATCATTGGCCCCGTCGTCGACGTCCAGTTCCCTGCCGAGCACCTGCCAGACATCTACAACGCCCTCGAGCTCGACCTGGCCGAGACGGTGAGTACTGGCGACGGCGCCAACAGCGCTGAAGCAGCCGCGATGCGGGGCGTCGAGCAGGGTGGCGGCCGACTCGTGCTCGAAGTGCAGCAGCACCTGGGCAATAACGTCGTCCGCGCGGTCGCGATGGGCCCGACCGACGGCCTGCGGCGTGGCGTCGAAGTCCGCGACACCGGGGCGCCAATTACCGTGCCGGTCGGTCCGGCGTCGCTGGGACGCCTGTTCAACGTGCTTGGCGAGCCCATCGACGGCAAAGGCGCGGTCCATTCGGACACGCACTATCCGATCCACCGACCCGCGCCCGCGCTGGTCGATCAGGCGGTGACGCCCGAGCAATTTGAAACGGGCATCAAGGTCATCGACCTGATCGCGCCGTTCCGCAAGGGCGGCAAGATCGGCATCTTCGGCGGCGCGGGGGTCGGCAAGACGGTCATCATTCAGGAGTTGATTCGCAACGTTGCCCAGCAACACGGCGGCTACTCGGTGTTCGCCGGAGTTGGGGAGCGGAGCCGCGAAGGCAATGACCTGTACCGTGAAATGACCGAGTCGGGCGTGCTCGACAAGGTCGCGCTGGTCTTTGGCCAAATGAACGAGCCGCCTGGCGTGCGGCAGCGCGTCGGACTCACGGGGGTCACGATGGCCGAGTTCTTCCGTGACGAAGGCCGCGACGTGCTGCTGTTCATCGACAACATCTTCCGCTTCACCCAGGCGGGCTCGGAAGTGTCGGCCCTGCTGGGCCGGTTGCCGAGCGCGGTGGGCTACCAGCCGACGCTGGCGAACGAGATGGGCCAGCTGCAGGAGCGGATTACGTCAACCAAGAAGGGATCGATCACGTCGCTGCAGGCGATCTTCGTGCCTGCCGACGACTACACCGACCCTGCGCCGGCCACTACCTTCGCGCATCTCGACGCGACGATCACGCTCGAGCGGGCGATTACCGAACGAGGCATCTATCCCGCCGTCGACCCGCTGGGCTCGGTCAGCACGATCCTGTCGCCACGGGTGGTCGGCGACGAGCACTACACGGTCGCGCGCGAGGTGCAGCGAGTGCTGCAGAAGTACAAGGACCTGCAGGACATCATCGCCATCCTCGGCATCGACGAGCTTTCAGACGACGACAAGGTCACCGTGCAGCGCGCGCGTCGCATCGAGCGGTTTTTCAGTCAGCCGATGTTCGTCGCCGAAGTCTTCACGGGTACCCCGGGCGAGTACGTGTCGGTCGCCGATACGGTGCGCAGCTTCAAAGAGCTCCTGGAAGGCAAGTGGGATCACCTGCCAGAGCAGGCGTTCATGTACGTCGGGACGATCGAGCAAGCCGCGCAGAAGGCCGAACGGCTCTAAGCTTCGGGCCGCGGGGCGGGCCGCCCGCAGCGCTGCGCTCGCTCCGCCCGGGACTCTGGTGTTCGCCAGAATGAACCGGCGGCTCAGCGCGTGCTCGGCGCCCGCCGCCCAGGTCGCGAGCTCAGATGCTCCAGCAGCTCCACGACCTCGTGGAGCGAGCGAAGCGAGGCGGGCGACCACCGACTGACTGAGCGACGGAACGCGAAGTGATACGCTTCTGAACACTACAGAACGTACGAGCTGAGACCCCGTGGAATCTTCTGTTTCGGACCCTGGCGCGCCCGTGTCCACGGCTCCGGCTGCTGGCAGCGAGGCCGAGTCGGGGATCTACGTGTACTCGATCATCGAGTGCGCGCAGCCGCACACGTTCGGCAGCCTCGGGATCGGCGGGCGCGGCGACGCGGTCTACACCGTGCACTACAAGGACATGGCCGCGGTCGTGAGCCGCACGCCGCTGGTCGTCTACGACCCGACCCGCGAGAACGTGCTCGCCCATGCCCACGTGAACGAAGTCATCATCGAAGCCGGCTTCACGCCTGTCCCGATGAGCTTCGGGACGATGTTCAAGACCGAAAAAGACATCGTCGAGTTCCTCGAAGACACCTACGACGCGTTGCGCGACGTCCTGATCAAAATGAAAGACAAGCTCGAGTTCGGCCTGCGCGTCAACTGGGCGCGCGAAGAGGTGCTGGCCGAGATCGAACGCGACGACGAGGGCATCCGGCGGCTCAAGGAGGAGATCTCAAAGAGCCAGCAGGCGTCGACGTACTTCGCGCGCATGCAACTCGGACGCATGGTCGAGCAGGCGCTGGCCGATAAATCCGACGCCTATGTCCGCGATATTTATGAGTACCTGCGCGAGGCGGCCATCGCGTCGCGGTCGAACAAGCCGATCGGCGACAAGATGATTATGAATGCCGCGTTCCTGGTGGAGCGCGAGCGGGCCGACACGTTCGATCGGAAAGTCCAGGAGATCGCGCAGCGGTACGACGGGAAGCTCACGTTCCGCTATACCGGGCCCTGGCCGCCGCACAACTTCGTCACCATTCGGCTGCAGCTCGAACGGTCCGCTGTCGTCTAGGAGTTTCCTGCGGTGCTCTTCCTGACCAAGCTGCTCGGAGCGCCGATCTCCCTGCCGTTGGCGGGCATGAAGTTCGTCTTTCAGCAACTGGCCGACGTGGCCGATCAGGAGCTCAACGACGAAAGTGTGGTGCGCGAGCAGTTGCTGTTGCTGCAGGTCCAACTCGAGGAAGGCGACATCGACGAAGACGAGTACGGTGTCCGCGAGGCCGAACTGCTGGCGCGCATGCGTGAGATCAAGGCCCGCCAGCGCGCGGCGGCCGCGGATGCAACCGCCGACGCCGAGGTTTCCCCCGAAAGCAATGTTGGGGCGCGCCGGCGGATGGTGATCGAAACGCCCTTCGACGAGTGACGGCGCTCATCTACGTGTACGCCGTGCTGCCTGAGCCGGTGGTCGGAGCTCTCAGCGGCATCGACGCGCGACCGGTGCGGTGGATCGCTGAAGGCACGCTCGCGGCCGCGGTGTCAGAGGTCCCGAGCGATGAATTCGAGGAGCAGCCGCTCAATGAGCACGTCCGTGACATGGACTGGCTCGGCCCGCGGGCGGTTGCCCACCAGGAGGTCAACGACCGGTTGCACGCGGCGGCCGACGCAAGTGTGCCGCTCGCATTCGGCACCGTGTTTCGCGATGATGACCGCGTCCGCCAGTTGTTGCGCGATCAGGCGTCAGTGCTTGTCGAGCGCCTGGCCGCCGTGCGCGGCTGCGCGGAATGGGTAGTCGCATTGCACCTGCTGGGGACGCCGGACGCCGAGTATCTCAGCCGGGCCAGCGCGCCCATCCAGGCGCTGCGTAGCCAGATCGAATCGAGCTCACCTGGACGCGCGCACTTGCTGCGCCGACGGCTGGCGGAGCTGGAACGCGACGAATCGCGGCGCCTGGCGGGCGAGGCGGCCGAGCAGGTGCTGTCAGCCTTGCGCCAGACAGCGGCGGCCGTGTATTCCGAGCCACTGCCGACCGACACGCTGGAACGACCGCTGCTCCGGGCGAGCTTACTGGTGCGTCGCGAGGCCGAGCCGGGCTTCCTCGACGAAGTTGAGCGCCTGCGGCTGCAGTGGCCGGAGCCGGTCTACCGCCTGCTGCTGACCGGCCCGTGGCCGCCTTACCGGTTCGGTGGTCTCCGGCCGTGAGGCCGCTCGCGGCCGACGACGAGATGTCGCTCCTGGAACTGGCCGACCGCCTGCTGAACCGCGGCGTCGTCCTCACCGGTGAAGCGACCATCTCGGTCGCGGGCGTCGACCTGATCTATCTCGGCCTCAACCTGGTCCTGACCGCCGTCGAGAATCTGCGGGCGGGTCAGCCCGAGCGGCCATGAAGTGCAGCCGGCTTCGCTTCGCTCGATTCCTCGCGGCACGCGGAACGATTACGTGGCAACAGCGGAGCTCGAGCGTGTGGCGCTTAGCGGCCGAGCTCCATACGCACGCGCGGCGGCCACCGCGAGCGGTCGTTGCGGAGCGGCCTAGCTACGTTGGCGTGAGCAGCGGCGGCCTCGTCAGCCGGCGGCTCAGGCAGGCGGCCCTGAGCCAATGAAGCTGCTGCTGCATGCGTTGTCAGTGGCGGAGGTGCCGCGGGAGATACCGGGCGGGCTGCGAGGCCAGGCGCTGGTGCGGGTTGACTCGGCCGGGCTCGCGGCGTGGGCGACAGAGTTGGCTGAACCAGATCCGCGCTTCGGGCGGAGCGACCTCCTGGAACATCACGCGATCATCAGTTGTCTGCACGCGCAACTCGCCGCGTGCTTGCCGGTGCGGTTTCCGACGTGGTTTGTGGACGCGGACGCGCTGCGGGGTGAGATTGGCCGTCGCCAGGACGAGTTCCGAGCGAACCTGGACGCGGTTCGCGGACGGTGCGAACTCGCGGTGACCGTGCTCTGGACCGCGCCGGCCGAGACGGCCGAGTCGGAAACGCCGAGCGCGGCGGCGGCGACGCCGGGTACCCGGTATCTGCGCGAGCGACAGCAGGCCGTCGCCGGCTCGGACCGACGTCGCGCGCGTGCCCGCGCGCTGGCCGACGAGGTCAAGGCCCTGGCCGGCGTCGATCTGGCGGGCGTCCGTGCGCACGTGTGCCCCTCAGCGTTGGTGGCCGTTTCGTCGGCCCTCCTGATTCCGCGTGAGAGCGCTGAAGCGCTCATCGCGCGGCTGCCTCGCGCCAAAGACGGCGTCCGTATACTGGTCAATGGCCCGTGGCCGCCGTATTCCTTCGCCGGCACGGGTGAGCGGGAGGCATGACCGACGAACTCGAGGTGCTCAGAAACGAGCTCCAGCAGGTCCGCGGCGCGCTCCCCAGCCGGATCGACGTCAATCCGGAGGGTGTCGAGCAGGGGTTGGCCCAACTTGTGCTAACGCTAGTCGAATTCCTGCGCCAATTGCTCGAACGTCAGGCCGTACGCCGGATGGAAGGCGGCACTCTCAGCGACGAGGAGGTAGAGCGCGTCGGACTTGCACTGATGAAGCTCGAGGAAAAAGTTCACCAGCTCGCGGACCAGTTCGGGCTGCGGCCCGCCGACCTGAACATCAACCTGGGACCCCTCGGAGATCTGCTGTGAGCCTGGAGCCTCGCCGCGGCTACCAGGGCACCAACCTGGTTGACATCCTGGACCGCATTCTCGACAAAGGCCTGGTCGTCGCCGGCGACGTCCGCATCTCGCTGGCCAATGTCGAGTTGCTGACCATCCGCATCCGCTTGCTGGTGTGCTCGATCGACAAAGCCGAGCAGATCGGCCTCAACTGGTGGCGCTACGACCGCTCACTCGTCGCCCAGGACAATACGGAGGCCACGATCGCTCGCCTCGAGAATCGCATCGTTGAGCTCGAACGCCAGTTGGCCCGCACCCCGAGCTCACCCGGTTCATCCATCCCGCCACGTCCATCCCGACCACGAAAGAGGTAGACAGCACCCCCATGCCTCCCGTTGAACGAGCCCCAGGCGGCACCAGTCTCATTGACGTTCTCGATCGCGTTCTGGACAAAGGCATCGTCATCGACGCATGGGTCCGCGTATCTCTGGTCGGGATCGACCTGATCACGGTGGAGGCCCGTATCGTGGTCGCCTCGATCGACACGTATCTTCGGTATGCCGAGGCAATGGGCATCACCGCCCCGGTTGCGCGCCCGCCGGCACTGGCGTCGGCCCCGCGCGAGGAGCTGGTGCCCCGCGATGTCCTGCTCGAGCGTCCCCAGCCGCAAGGCGCGTGATGGCTGTTCACACCCCTCACTGATCCCGGCTGAATCCTCCGATGGCCGCCGTCACCGAGTTCCGCAGCTCGGGCCCCCAGACCTCGAGCTCGCGACAAGCAGCGCAGCCACCGCCTGCGCCGCAGTCGGTCCAGAGCGCGGTCGCCCAACTGGTCGATCCACGCGCCACGCTGACGCCCATGCTGGAGGGGCTGTCGCGCGCCCTCGGCTATCGTCGCGCCGTCGTCGCGCTGTACGACCCGGCGCGCGAGGCGCTTCGCGGCACCGTCGGCCTCAACGTGCCGGACGCCCTGGTCGAGTCGATCGAGATCCCGCTGGGTGAGGCGCAGAGCCCATTGGTGATCGCCCTGCGCGAAGGTGTTCCGCTACGTGTCGACGATACGCGTACGCAGTCACGCTTGCGCGAGGACACGCTCGGGCTGCTCCTGGAGATGGAGATCTCGAGCTTTGCAGTCGTCCCGCTGCGCAGCAGCTCGGACCAATTCGGCCTGGCCACCTGGCAGGGCCGGGATGTTCCGTCCGTCGGCGTGGTCATCCTGAGTAAGGACGACACGATCACCGATGCCGATATCGAGCGGCTGATGCCATTCGCCAGCCAGGCAGGCGCGGCGCTCGTTCGGGCCAGCGACATGGAGCGGCTCAAGGACTCCAGCGAGCAACACGCGGTTGAAAAAGAATGGCTGCACTGGATGGTCAACGGCTTCGCCGACCCGGTGATCCTGGTCGATCCCAACAACGACATCATCCTGCAAAACATGCGTGCCGAGACGCTGTTCAAAGCCAGTGCCGATGCGAGCGAAGGCAAGCGTCGCGCCATCTCCATGAACAACTTCCTGTTTACCGCCGCGCTCAGCACAAGCACGCTCGAGCAGAACGCCGCGGGTCGTTCGGCACGCGACGTCACGCTGGTGGACCCGATCGAGGGCAGCGAGCTGCTGTTCGAGATGCGGACGCTGCCGGCGACCAACTACTTCAACGGCGCACGCGGCACCGTGGCGGTATTGACGAACATTACCGACCTGCGGCACGCCAACGAGCAGGTGACGCAGAACGTCCACCGCCTCCAGAGCGCGGAGGAAGAGATTCGGCTCGAGCGCGATCGCCTCAACCTGATCATGCGCAGCGTCCCGAACCCGATCATCTTGCTCGACATCGATAACCAGCCGATCGTGATGAACCACGAGGCCTCGCGGATGTTCAAGGCGTCACCCGACAGCCGGCATGGCCGCGCGGCGCAGGTCGGGATCACCAACGAAGCCAGGTTCACCTCGTTCGTGTCGCAGCTGCGGCTCGATCCGGCGCAGGGCATGAGCGGCGAAATCGTGCTGACCGATCCGGATACGCATGAGCCGCTCACGATGTCGGTCACGTCGACCGAAGTGCGCGATGAGATGGGCGCCGTCGCGGCGACCGTCTCGGTCATGCAGGACGTGTCGCGACTGCGCGAACTGGAGCGCCGGCGCCTCGAACAGATCCTGTTCGATTCGGAGAAGCTGGCGGCAACCGGTCGCCTGGCCGCCTCGATCGCCCACGAAATCAACAATCCGCTCGAGGCGATCAAGAACGCGCTTTATTTGCTCACCCACAAGATCCCGCTCGACGATCCGAATGCCAAGTTCCTGCAGATCGCGACCAAAGAGACCGATCGCGTCTCGGGCATCTTGCGCCAGATGCTCGGCTTTTACCGAGCGCCCAAGATGGAGCCGACGAACATCAATGACCTCATCGAGGAGTCGGAGGGCCTGATCGACAAACATCTGCGGCAGCACCACGTCCGCATCGAAAACGACCTCGAGCCGTCGCTGCCGCCGGTCGTCGCCTCGTCAGATCAGATCAAGCAGGTGCTCCTGAACCTGATCCTCAATGCGCAGCAAGCCATGCCCAAGGGCGGCACGATCTACGTGTCGACGCGCGTCTCGCATGGCGCCGATCACGAATTTCTGATGTCCGAGTGTGTCCACGTCCAGGTCCGCGACACGGGCAACGGCATCGCCCCGGAAGACCTCCCGCATATCTTCGAGCCCTTCTTCTCGACCAAGGAAGAGAAGGGCACCGGTCTCGGCTTGTGGGTCTCACAGGGCATCGTGCAGGCCCACGGTGGATCGATCAAACTCCGCAGCCGCCAGGGTCGCGGCACCACATTCAGCGTTGCGCTGCCGATCGGAGGGCCTTTGGAACATGTCGAGCGGTAGCCTGCTGGTTGTCGACGACGAGCCGAGCGTCGCCGTCACTATGGGTGCAATCCTCGAGATGGACGGGTACACCGTGACCCTCTCCACGTCCGGCGCCGACGCCCTGGCCAAGCTCCGCGGCAGCGTGTATGACGTGGTGCTGACCGATCTGCGGCTCGACGACACCGACGGGCTGACCATCATCGGCGAGGTCTGCCGCGTGCAGCCTGACACGGTGTCGATCATCCTGACTGGCTACGCGTCGCTCGAGTCGGCGGTCAAGGCGCTGCGCGAAGGCGCCTACGATTATCTGATCAAACCGTGCGACGTCGAGGAGCTGCGCGTGGTGGTCGCGCGGGCAATCGAACGGCGCCAACTCGGGCTGCAGCTCAAAGCCCGGATGGCCGAGCTCGAGACGGCCAACGGGACCATTCGGGAGCTGAATCGCGATCTGCAGCACCGCGTGGAACGGGCCACGGCACAACTGCAGCAGCGGATGGACGATCTCGCGCGCGCTAACGAGGAAATCGCCGACCTGTACCGCGCGGCGCAGGCCAATGTTGAGCAACTGCAGGAGCTCGATCGGCTCAAGTCGCGGTTCCTGTCGATGGCGTCGCACGAGCTGAAGACGCCGCTGACGTCCATCTCGGGACTCGCTCAGGTGCTACTCCGCCGGATGCGGCGGCGGCTCGAGCTCGGCCAGCCTGACAGCCCCGAATGGGACGCCGAGCAGCGCGGGCACGTCGATCGACTCGAGTTGTTGAATTCCCAGACCGCGCGGCTTGGGCGTCTGGTCGACGAGCTGCTGGACGTCTCGCGGATCGAGTCAGGCAAGATCGAGTTCCAGTGGGACCGGGTTGACCTGGCGCGGCTGATCCACGACGTCGCCGAGCGACTGCAGATGACCACCAGCCAGCACACCATCGCGGTACAGCTCGATGGCGTGGTCGAAAGCTCGGTGATCGCCGATCGGGATCACCTGGAGCAGGTGCTCGACAACCTGGTGACCAACGCGATCAAGTTTTCGCCGGCTGGCGGCACGATCCGCGTGCGGCTTCGGCAGCGCGGCGATGACATGATCGTGAGCGTGGAGGACGAAGGGGTGGGGATCTCACCACATCAGCTCGACGCCGTGTTCGGCCTCTTCTATCAGGCGGAAGATCCCGTGTCGCGGCGCACCGGCGGGATGGGGCTCGGCCTGTATATCAGCAAAGACATCATCACCCGCCATGGCGGGCGCATCTGGGCCGAGAGCAAGCTGAACCACGGCAGCACGTTCAGCGTCCTGCTGCCGCGCGAGCCCGCGGCCAGTCAGCTCGCCCCGCCGCCGCCGCAGCGGTCCGCTGCGACCGCCAGAGCCCGGCGCTAGTCCGGCTGCCCGCATCGCTTCGCTCGCTCGGTTGCGAAGCATTGCTTGCCCGAAGGGAGCGGCGGAGTGGCGGCCCGAGCCACGTCCCTGGCGCGGAGCCGCGGGCGGCAGGCTCGTCCTGATGCGGCGAAACGCCTGTTACGGCTGAACCTGGACCTGGCCAAGCACGAGGTGGTCGCCCTGGCCGGCGAAGGTGGCGCGGGTCTCGCCCTGGTACATGCCTATTTCCAGCGTGTAGCTGCCCGCCGGCAGATCGGCGGGGACGACGATGCCGTAGTTGTCGTCGATGCGCTCGCCGGGCTGCCACGACGTGGTCGGCCGCAGATTGTCGGCCGGCTCGGCGTCCCGCTGGGCAACGACCTTCGAGCTGGCGTCGAGCAGATGCGTGAAGACCTTCCAGCGGTCCGCTGTCGGCCCACGCTCAGCCCGCCACACGAGCGTCAGCGCCAGCGTCTCGCCCGGCTTGAGCGACCGCGAGGCGAGACGGTAGGCCTCCAGAACAATCCCATTGTCGAGCTGTGTATCGATGTGTTCGGTGCTCGCGTTCGACGGCCCGAAGCCGACCAGCGCGAGTTGCACCGACCCGTACCACGCGTGGGTGGCCTGAAAGCCATTTTCGGCGAGCCAGGTGGCGATGACCCCGCGCGGGTCGGCCTCACCCATCGCCCACGACACGAGCCAGATGCGGTCGTACCTGGCGCGCATGGCGTCAAGCCGCTGTACTGTGTCCTGAGGATCGATCGGTCTTTGCGCGGGTAGGCCGATCGTCGCCAGCGGCCCGCGGTAGTAGTAGCCGAAGATTTCGACCTGGTTCGGCGCGGAGAGCAGGACGGCGTCGGTCGGCCGAGCCTCGCGCTCGATCGCCGCGACCAGGCCGCGATAGTCGTCGCGCGCCAGCGCGGGATCGAAGTACTGCTGCTGCAGGCCAAGCGCTGCCGGGACCACGGCGAGCATCGCGGCAACCGTCACGACGACCGGCTGCCTGAGCAGGCGCACGACCGCCAACCCGGCCAGGAGCACGAGTCCGGGGAGGCTCACGACCAGATAGCGCAGCTCGAAGAGTCCCGACCTCAGGCCCAGGCCGAGCACCAGCCCGAGCGGCAACAGCCAGACCAGGAGGGCCAGCGAGGCGTGTTCGCGCTCGCCACGGTCTCTCAGGCTGAAGCCCCACCCGACGACCGCCAGCACGGCGAGCGCGCCGCCCGCGACCAGGAACACGTTGCCATTTGCTATTCCGCCGCCGTACGCGGTGAGCGTGTCCAGCAGTAGCCCGGTCAGCGTACGCGGGTGCGTATTCAGCGCGTGGTTCTGCTGGGCCAGGAATGTCGGCAGCCATGGCAGGAAACCGACGGCGACCACGACATTGGCCGCCAGCCAGGTGAGCCACTCCCGACGCGTACGCGTGCGCCACCAGACGAGGGCGTGCAGGTTGAGGGCGAGCAGCAAGGCCACCCCCAGGTACTGCGAGTAGAGCGTGGCGATACCCGCGACGGCGTAGAGCCAGTCGTTGCGCCGTGTATAGGCGTACACCGCGAGCAGGCCCAGGGCAGTCACCTGGGCGTACATGCGGACCTCCTGCGAGTAGTAGACGGCCAGTGGCGCCACGGCCAGCAACAGCGCCGCCACGCTTGCGACCAGTGGGCCGAACAGGCGGCGGCCGATCAACCAGGTGAGGACGACTGCCAGCAGTCCACAGACGGCTGACAGGGAGCGCAAGCCGAGCTCAGAGGAGCCAAAGACGTCGGCCCATGCCTTCAGTGTCTCGTAGTAGAGCGGCGGGTGGGTGTCCAGGGCCGCCGCGCCCACGATGTCCGGAAACGAGCGGGTGAGTTGAAAGGCACTGATGCCCTCGTCGTACCAGAGGCTCTGGGCGTCGATCCGGAACCAGCGCAGCGCGGCAGCGAGCGCCGC
>Ga0070730_10001009_pt1 | contig 28328 bp, 19 predicted proteins | sample Coa_R1_3_FD_66447 | JGI IMG/M metagenome (GOLD analysis project Ga0070730, IMG submission 66447) | Surface soil microbial communities from Centralia Pennsylvania, which are recovering from an underground coalmine fire - Coalmine... | ecosystem: Environmental > Terrestrial > Soil > Unclassified ... | reverse complement strand
AAGACGCCGGTCTGGGCGTTCAAGGTGACCCCGCCGCCGGCGCCGTAGGTTCTCACCGTTCCCGAGCCGAAAGCGATCGAGCTTGCCGAGAGGGTCAGGGAATCGGCGCCGCAGCCGAGCGCGGCCGCGCCGGCGCAGGGGTTCAGGGCGGCGCTGGAGTCTGAGATCGTCAGGGCGCCCTTCACGCTCACGGTTACACCCGGTGGCAAACCCGGGGCGCTGACGGCGGTGAGGCCGGGGGCGTCGAGCACTAGCGCGTTGAAGGCGTAGCCACTATCGACAAACTTGATCGGCCGGTTGCTGCTGAGCGTGACGCTCTGGGCCGCGGCCAGTTGCTGCTGGAGCGTCGGAAGCACCACGAGCCCGCCGGCGGTCTGATTGAACTGGGCGGCGAAGGTGATGTCGCCCGCGCCCAGGGCGATGTTGTTGGCGATGAGCTGGGTCGACGTGGAGACCGTCGCCAGACCGCGGCCGTCAAGCTCGACCGAGCCGCCGGCGAGAACCGGACCAGCCCCGGGCTGAGTGTCGTCGCCGATCTTGATCTGGCCGGGCGGCACGCCCCGCACCACGTTCGACCGCGTGAGCAGGCGCTGCGGGCCGTTCGACACCCGCAGGAAACCGCCCTGCGCGTCCTGAGCCGGGTTGCCGGGTGCGGCGCCCGCGACCGTGTAGGCGCCGATCGCCTCTCCGGTGACCACGCCGGTGGCCATGATCGTGGCGCCGTTGGCGACGGTGATGTTCGCGCCCGGGCCGTCCGTGGCGAGGATGATCTCCGGCTCGTCGAGATTCACGCCCCCCTGCACCGTGATGGTGTTGGTGGTGATGTCCAGCGATGTCGTTCCGTCGGCGTTCTCGGTCCGGCTCCCACCGATGAACAGGCTGGCGGCGTGGAGGTTGGCGAGGCTGGCGTCGGTGACGGCGATGGTTCCCGGCGTCGGCGCGGTCGGGTTGGACGTGTCGATGACCAGCGATGTTCCGCTGAGATCCACCTGCGAGCCCCGGCCGGTCAGGGCCGGGGTGGTCGCCGTCGCGGCGACATTGCCCGGCGTCGTCTCGAACGACGAATTCAGCGTGAGAGCCGTCAGCGGGTCCAGCATCAGCCGCCCGGCGTCGATCGGCAGCGCCGCCGTCGGCGCGCCGTTGTGCACGGCCAGGGCGGTGAAATACTGATCGCCCTGGGTCTGGGCGATCTTCGACTCGTTGAGCACCGTCGACTGGGACTGGACATCGAACACCAGGGGCGCGGCGCCGCGGGTGTTTACGCCAGCGACCCCGAAGTAGCCCGAGGCGACGATCGTGCCGTCGGACAGCACCGTGCCGTTCGTCGTCGGCGGCGTCGCCGCCCCGGTGTCCTGCACCACGCGCATGCCGCCCGGCAGTAGCGCGTACTGGGCCGGGAGCAGGGTGTACCAGCCGGCGGCCAGGCCGGGCGCGGCGTTGAGGTAGACGCTCAGTCCGGTATTCGTCGGGCCATAGAGCGAGGCGGCGCCGGAGGTGTAGTTGGCCGAATAGATCGGATCGACGGCGGCCACCGGGGCGCTCGAGAGGCCGGGCACGATCGCGTAGACTTGCCGACCGTCAGGATACTGATAGCCGACGCCGTTGATGACGTTGTTGGTGAAGTTGTCCGGATTGAATTGATTGAGCACATCGCGCGTGCCGCCTTTGCCGGCGACGAACTCGTACGCGTAGACGTCGCCGCCGCCCTTCAGGTCGACCGTCGCCCCCGACGATGCGGTGATCGAGCCGCCGGCGAGTTGCAGCACCGCGGCCGGCGGCGCGGTGAGCGCCGCGCTCTGGGTGGGGCTGAAGAACCACTCGACCTGGTCGGTGGTGGTTCCGTAGGGGATGTTGAGGCCGTCCGCGGAGACCGAGGTGATGCTGCCCGGCTCCAACGTCAGCGTGCTCGTCGGAGGCGCGATGAGTTTCCCGTTGTTATCGAGCGCTGCGATGTTGGAACCGAGGGTGAGCTGGCCGAGGGGAACGCGCACGACGCCGTTCTGGTCGATGTTGGCCGCCTGAACGGTGAGCGAGCCGCCCGCCGAATACGGCGTCGCGGGCGTTGCGCCGACGCGGTTGAAGGTGATCGCCCCGCCGTTGGACGCCGACGGCCTCGACACCCCGGTCGTGTCGATGGCGAAGCTGCTGCCGGTTGTCGGATAGACCTGGGCGGAGCTCAGCGTGACATCGCCGTTGGCCGCCAGCTGGCCGGCCACGGTGGCGGCCGTGCTTCCCGGCGCGCTGGGCGCGACGCCGATCAGGCGTATGTCGCCTGTGGCCGTCAGGGACGCCTGGGCGATCGACCGGTCGAGGAGCACGCCACCGGTGATGTCGATGGCGTTGGCGTTGAGGATGAGCGAGTTCGAGCCCATCGCGCCCGACTGGATGTTCGCGACGGACTGGCTCGCCCCATCGAGCCCGATGTAGGGCGCGTCGATCTCCAGGCGCCCGCCGGAACTCAGGGTGCTCGAATTGCCGCCCGACACGGCTGTCGCCGGGCTGCCTTCAACGAAGAGGCCGCGGGGCAGGCTCAAGGTGACGTCCCCCGCCGAGGCGAGCCTGGTCTGGGCGACGAGCGTCGAAAACGACGCGGCGGCGATGTCGGCCACGCCGAGGGGGGTATTCCGCGCCGCGGCGACGAAGGCCGGCGGCGTTGTGCCTGGGGCGTAGAGGATGGGGTTGGCCACGTCGAGCACCCCTCCGAGGGCCAAGGGCGCTCCGCCCTGGGCGTAGATCGTCGATCCGGCGATCACGCCGCCCTGGTTGAGGGTCAGGACGCCGCCGTTGCTCCACAACAAAGTGGGGGCGTAGCCCAGTGTCGGCATGCCGATGGGCGATGCGTTGGTGATGGCCGGTTCGTCGAAGGTCGCCTGGGCCCCGGCAAGATCGAGGATCGCGGCGGGCAGAGTGGATGTGGCGGGCTCGGCGAGGAGGCCCTTGGAGACGCCCACTGGCACGCCGTTGGCGATCAGGGACCCGCCCCCCACCACCACGCCGGTGACGAAGTCGGCCTGGGAAAGCCCGCCCTTGGGCAGCGCCCGTGGATTGATGACGGCCACCCCCGAAAGATCGGTCGTGCTGCCGTGTGCGAGGTCGACCGCGTGGCCGGGGGAAAGGTCCCCCAGGAAGTAGAGGGGCGTGGCGAAGGCGTTGGCCGCCACCTCGGCGTTGGTCAGCGTGCGCAGGGTCGGCGGCGGGGTGGTGGCGCCGAAGACGTTCAGGGCGGTCTCCGAATAGGTTCCGTCCGCCATGAGCGGTCCGAACACCTGCGACAGGTCGCTGACGCCGATCGTCGCGCCGAGGTTGAAGTTGGATTCCGATTGGGTGATCGTTCCGCCCGGCAAGCGGATCAGGCCTTCGTTGTAGAGTTCGCTCACCGTCAGCTTGGCGCCCTGCAGCTTGCGGACGTCGACGGCCCCCAGCACCTGCCCTCCCTGATCCACCCTCAGCTCGATGAGGCCGCCCAGGCTCAGGTTGACCGGCTTCTGGTCCCAGGCGTCGGTGGGGACACCAGGAGTCAGCACGGAGTACAGGTTTCCGCCGGTGGCGAGGTTCAGTAGGGCGGTGCTTTCGCTGACCGACAGCACCGGAGAGAAGTAGGATTGGGTCAGCGACAGGATCTGGCCGCTCTTCACCTCGGCGATCTGCGTTTCCAGGACGGCGTTGTAGCGTCCGAGCCCGGAATCGAAGACGCTGGGAAAGATCTTCGCGCCGTCGGAGGCGATCGCGTAGCTGGCGAATCCGGTGTTGGAAAAGAAGTCGACCGGAAGGCTGGCGCCGCAGAGGGTCCCGTTCTGGCCGCAGCCGGCCGAAATGATGGAGGAAGCGCCCGCGGCGCCCAGGCTGAAGTAGGGCGCGGTCAGCGAGAAGGTCCCGCCTCCGCCGAAGCCCGCGTCGAGGATCGACTTGTCGGCGATCGAAACTCGGGAGGGCGTGTAGGCATAGGTCAGACCGAAGGGCGCCCCCAGATAGTTGATCGCGAAGGAGGCGGCGGCAGGGTTGCCGACGGCAGTCGTGGCGTCGATGAGACTGAGGTTTCCGCCCTTGGCCGTCAGGGTCAAGCCGCCCGTCGGATTCACGTAGCCGCCGCCGGCGAGGTTCAGCAGCGCGCCCGGGTTTATGACGATGCTGCCGCTGATGTCGTTCTGGGTGCTGGTCGCGGTGTTGGTGAAGAGGAGGTTGGCCGCCGACGTGAGGCTGATGCTCCCACCGTTCTGGTAGGCCGGTCCGACCAGTTGTCCGGCAGTGGCGTTCAAGTCGTTCGTCCATCGTCCCGCCACGTTCAGCTGGCCGTCGATCACGATGTCATAGGCGCCCAGTTGATTGGGCTCGGAGGCGAGCGACGATCCCTGGCCGGGCTGTCCCGGCGTGCCGCCGCCGACCGTCGCCAGGTTGATCATACCGGACGGCGCGGTGACCGATCCAGCGAGGATGATCGTGCGGTCGGCCTGGGCCACGAAAACGCCACCGGGGACGAGGCTCAACGTCGCGTCGCTGGCGAGGTTGATCTGGCCTGTGGTCTGCACCGTGAGTTGGGCGAGACCCGACGAGGACAGCGAGTCGGCGCTCAGTGACGTCGTCGCGGACGCCTGCGGCGCATATCCGCCGGTCACGTAGCTGGCGCCGAGGATGGCGATGTCGCCGCCGTTCCCTTGATCGACATCGAGATAGCCGCCGGCGGGAAGCTGGGACGGGGCCGACTGGAGCTTGCGCAGATCGCCGCTGACGGCCGAGGTCGCGCTGCCCGGCGTCGCCGTGAGAATCTGGTCCACCCCGGCGTAGGCGCTCGCGTACAGAGCAGGGTCGAAGCCGACGACCGGTCCGGTCAGGATCAGCGAGCCTGCGTCCTGGCCCTCCGTATACTGCGCCGCGAAGTGCGTGCCGGTCAGCAGCGGATTGCCGAAGCTCTGGCTGACCCCCCAGCGGGGCTGGTTGACGACATAACCCTGGTACACGGCCACGTAGGTGTCTTCCGGGTTGGCCTGGGAGATCGGCACCACCTGGCCCGTGGCGTCGACCAGGTAGGTCTGCTGGACGTTGCCGGCCTGGTAGGTCTTCCAGCCGCCGGAGATGTCGATGGTCGCGCCGGGCTGGATCTGGAACGTCGGGGCGTTGGCCGGCCCCGGCGCGCCGGCCAACACGGCCGGAGAAACGCCCAGTGTTATGTTGCCGCCCTTGACCATCAGTTCGGTCACCGGTTCGCCGACCTGCTGCGCGAAGGCGGCCGCGGCGATCAGGGGCGAGCCCACCCAGGCCACGCCGTTGGCGTTCACGCCCGAGAGGCGGGGATCGAGGAATACGGTCGCGCCGTTCAGGAATCCAGTGCGGAAGGCCGGGGAGTCCGCGAGCTCGTTGCCCTTGACGGGATTGATCTCGATGGCGTTGCGCGACGCGGCCACGACCACGTTGGTGAGGCCCGCCGCGTCGATAGTGGCGCCGTTTTCGACGACCAGCGAGCCGACGGCGCCGGAGACCAGGTTGGCCGGGTTGGGGTCGGCGCCGACGGCGATATTGGCGCCCGGCGCATAGACCAAGCTGCCCGAGCCGATCGTGATGTCGGCCGGGCCCGTGGCGAGGGTCGTGGTCCCCAGATTGCCCAGGCTCGGGCTGCCGAAGACGTAGTGGCCGATGCGCACCTGCGACGGCCGGAAGTTCCGCAGGGACGTCGGATCCTGCGGTAGGGTGGCCGTGCTGGAGTCGGGCCCGATGGCGATCACCGGCGCCGGAGCCGTGGGATTGTTGGGATCCTGGACGACGCTAATCGTCTGACCGAAGACGTTGACGTAGCCGTTTTCGTTGATGCTGGTGGTCGAGAGGATCGCGCCGTAGTCATTCACCGTGCCGCCGCCGAGGGAGACATAGCCGCGTGGGGCGTCGATGACGGCGTAGGCCGCGTTTTCCACCGTGCCTGTCGGGACCGTCAGGCCGCCTTCGGAGGCCGACGTGACGACGAGGCCTCGTACGTTGGGATCGGCGCTGGTCGCCGTGCCGGTCGACGCCGTGAGCAGGGCGTCCGTCCCCGATTCCAGCGCCACCTCGCCGTCGGCCGACGACAGCTGGCCGGCGTTCACGACATTGGGCGCGATGAGCATCAGATAGCCGCCGTCGGCGCTGGTCAGGGTGGCGCCGCGCTCCACCTGTACTCTGGCGCTGGCGAGGTTGGCAGCGGTCGCGCCGGCCGGCGACTCCTGCGCCGAGAAGGTGGCGAAGATCGTCAGGCCGCTGACCGTGTCGACGGGCGTCTGTTCGCTGTAGCCGAGGATGCCGAATGTGAGGAAATCGCTGTTGCGTTGGGCGATCGTCAGCGGAACGGACGTGGGGGTGGGGCCGATGACGTTGGCGACACGGCCGATCTCGAGGGGCGTTGCGATCAGGGAGCCTACATTCACCTGCGACGTGGGGCCGAAGAGGATACCGTTCTGGTCCAGCACCAGGACGGTGCCGTCGGCCTTGATCGAACCGAGGATCAGGGTCGGTGAGAGTTGCGCGTTGCGCAGCAGCCCTGTCGCCGGATCGATGCCGCCGACCACGCGATTGAGCGCCACCCAGCTGGCGTTCCCCTGCTGGTTGAACGTCAGGGTGGTGTTCTGGCCGACGTTGAAGCTGGTCCACGACAGCACCGCCCGCTGGGCGGTCTGGTGGACGGTGACGTGGTTGGGATTGGCGGCGCTCGCGGTAGGCAGGTTGGCGCCCTGCCAGGTCGCCACGCCGGTGGTGTCAGCGCTGACGGGCGTGATCTGGGTGACCGCGGGCGTTAGTCCGCATGCGGACTGGCCCGGGTTGCAGTTCGACGTCAGGCCGTCGGTGATGGCGGCCACACCGTTGTTTGCCGCCAGGTTCTGATTGAGCGCCTTGGCCGCGGCCTGGGCGGCCGCCTGCGCCTGCCGGGCGAGGTCCTGGGCGGAATTCAACTGGGTCTGATAGCGCAGCGCCCGCGCGCCGGCGGCCGCCATGGCCGCGGACGTGCCGGGGGCCGGCGCCGTGGCGGCGGGCGCGGCCGCCGCCGCGGTCATGGCCGCGGCCTGGTGGGTGGCCGCCATCAGGGCGCCGACGCTCTGGGCCCGGGCGGGCGGGGCCCCGGCCGCCGCGATCAGGGTGGCCAGGCTGGCGCCCCACAGCAGCCGGGAGCGGCGCCGGGAAGCGGCGGAGGCGGCGGTCGGTCGGAAACTGGTCATCTCGGTCTGCACCCTGTCGAAGCCGCTACCCGGCGACGGCTACCCCCCGTCGCCGGTTCTCCCGTCCTTCCGATCGTCAGCCGCCGCCGGCCTTGGCCGGCGCCGCCGCATCCAGGCGTGGATCGCAGCGGTCGCTCCGGACCGTATCTTCGCGGTCCTGAGCGATGTTCTCGAGCTTCACCCGCCCCAGCCCGAGCAGGGGTTCACGCCGGACCAGAACGTGGCCCAGCCCGACCCGGTTGTAGGCGTCCAACACCGACTCGGTGAACGCGATCAGCCGCGTGTTCTTGGTCTGGCAGACGCCAGCGATGGTGGTCATCTTCGCCAGCTCAGCCTTGAGACGGTCGCGCTCGGCCGCCAGTGTCCGTCCCGAGTCGACCGACTGGGCATAGGCGGCCTTGAGGCTTTCCAGCTGGGCGGCGTTGGCCGCCGCCGCGGCAGTCAGGGCTGCGTCCTGCGCCTGAACCTTGTCGAAGTCCGCCTGCAACAGGCTCGCCTTGGCGGCGCCCTGCCGGGCGGCGCGCAGCTGGGCCTGGAGGGCGGCCAGCCTGGCCTTCGCCGCCGCGTCCGCCGGCGGCGGAGCGGCGGCGGGCGGCGCGGCCGCCATCTGGTCCTGGAGCTGGCGCAGTCGCAGGACCGTGGCCCGCAGCTGCTCGCGCAGCTGGTCGGTCTCGGGGTCGGCGAGGGCGCCGCCCGCGGCCAGGGTCCCTCCGCCCAGGATCAGGGGGAACAGTACCGCGGCGAGGAGACGGGAGCGGGCCATGATCAGAACCTCGTTTGCAGTTCGATCTGCAGGACGTCGATCGCCAGCGGCGGCCCGTACACTTCGTTGGCGCTGAACCAGCGGCCATCGACCCACGTGTTCTTGGCCAGGTAATAGTTGGCGATTAGGTAGTAGCCTTTGGCATTCGTGCCGCCCATGTGGTAGTCGTTGCTGTCAAAGGCGTCGATGAGGGCGTCCGGCTCGATGTACTTGTAGCCGACCTGGAAGTTCCAGTCGCCCCGAGCCGACGGGTGGAGATTGCCGAACATCAGCCGCACATTGTAGGCGTTGGCGCCGCTCTGGTAGACGCCAGTGGTCCCGTTGGCTCCGACGTTGAAGTTGGTGACCGGCGAGAGCAGCGGATTGGAGAGTATCCGCGCAGGGTCGTACGCCAGGTTGCGCACGTAGTCGGCAGTCACCAGGGCGCGGATATCGTTGAACAGCGGTGTTTCCAACTCCGCGACGGCGTCGATCTCATGGTAGTTGTACGACAGTCCGGCGAACTGCGGCTCGGCGGTGAAGCCCGGAGCGGCGCTGGGATTGGGCAGGATGTTGCGGATCAGGAAGAGCGTATTGCCTTTCTGCATGTAGGCCGAGCGGCTGGAGTCGGTGTCGCAGTTCTTGGTCCCGTTGTAGAGCGGGCAGGGGTCGGACAGCTGACCCTCGACATTGTCGTAGTCATAGAAGGAGACGGCGCCGCGAACCGACCAGCCGGTTTCGCTGGACTTGTACTGGGCGCCGGCCTGGAAGGCGAACAGCCACTTGGTGCTGTCGGCGACCTTGTTCGACGCGAAGGTGGGGAACGCTCCGCCGACATAGCCGAGCGGGAAGACGCCGGCGGCGCCGAACACCCTCAGCCCGTCGATCGGGGTGGGCTGATCGGTGAGCGCGAGCGCTCCGTCGAACTCCAAGTTGTCGTCGAACAGCAGGTCGGTGTGCATGAACAGGTCGGGCATGCGGCCGAAGTTCAGCGAGCCGTACGTCCCCGGCGACAGGGTCAGGTAGGCCTGGTCCAGCCAGATGTTCTTTTTCTGGAAGTCGCTGCCGAGCAGTTGCGTGAGGGACACCGGTCCGTTGTCCTGCCCGCTGCCGAGCCTGAAGGTCAGGGTGATCCAGTCGGTGGGTTCGAACTTCACGCCGAACCGCGCGCGGATGCTGAATTGATTGAGGCGGTTCTGGCGGGTGTTCACGAACGGTAGACCATTCGGATTGGTGTTGGCGTTGATATCGATCGGGCCGCTGTTGTTGAAGGTATTGTAGTCGATGAACTGGGCAATGTTGTTCTGGGAATACAGATCGAATTCGTCACGGAACCGCAGGTCGCCGAACAACTGCACCTGTCCGAGCCAGGCCGGCAGGGCGCGCGGACTGGCCCAGCCCTCGGCTTTCGCCTGGGCCATGACGTCCTTCTTGACGTCCTCCTTGATCTGGTTGCGCACCACCTCGGGGACGTAGGGGATGCGGATCACGCCGGCGGGCGGCGGCGGGAGCTGGGCCTGCACCGCCGGGGCCGACGCCGCGGCCCGGGCCTGCTGGGCTTCGGCCTCGGCCTGCTGCACCAGCGCGTCGGCGGCGGCCTGGGTGATCACACCCTGCTTCACCAGCAGGCGGATGAGGTTGATCACCATGATCTCCGACGGCTGGGTGGCGGGCGCCGCGGCCGGAGCCGGCGGCGCGGGCGTCGCGGCGGGGGCGGTGCTCATCGCCTCGCTGTCGGCCCAGGCCGGGCCGATGATGGCGAGGCCGCCGAGCCCGAGCGCGAGCGCCGACACGCCCCGCCGCCAACGCGCTCGGGCGCCGGCTTGAAATGGCCTGATCATCATCCCCGCGTGCCTTTAACCTTGATTTCCCTGGGAAACTGGAACTGCGCCGGAGGGAGCTCCGAGAGCGGACGCATCCGCTCCAGAGTGGCGACCAGTTCCTGGTCGATCCTGTCGTTGCCGGTGGAGCGCCGGATCTTGACGTGGGTCACGCGTCCGTCGCGGCTGACCCAGATCGCCACGTCGGCGGTGTTGAACATGCGGTCGATGCGGTTGTTCGCCTGCACGGCCTGCTGGATCTCGCCGGACAGGAACCGCGCGTAGGAAGCTTCCTCGAAGCCGCCGCCGTTGGGCCCGCTACCGTTCCCCGTCCCACCGACCGTCGATCCGCCCCCCGAACCCGCGCCGATGCCGAAGGCGTCGCCGCCGGCCTGGGCCGGGCCGTTAATGGTGAGGTTCTTGGGCGCGTTGTCCGGCTTGGGCTGGTCCTCCGGCTTGGGCGCTTCCATCGGCTTGTTCTCGGGCGGTGGCGGCGGCTCCTTGGTCGGGGGAGGGGGCGGCGGTGGCGGCGGCGGTGGCGGCAGAAGGTTGACCGAGGGTGTGGGCGGCGCGGACTTGGTCACGCCGGCGATGTTCTGGCTCAGCAGCCACACGCCGCCGCCCAGCACCACCACCAGGAGGGCGATGATCAGCGGGGTCTTGCGACTCCGCTTCTCGCCCGGCTTGGGTTTTCTGTGTTCGGCCATGGTGTGTCGCCCGCCCCGGAGGGCGTCAGCTCGAGGCCTTGCCCGTCACCAGGCCGACCTTGTTGAGGTCGAGCCGGCGCAGCAGGTCGAGCACGTCCATCACCTTCTGGTACTGCACCGCGGCGTCGCCGCGGACGACGATGGGGAAGTCCGGCTCGGTGGCCTTGGCCGTGCGCAGGCGGTTCTCCAGGTCCGGCAGGGTCACCGGATAGGAGTCGAGGAACACGTCGCCGTTGTTGTTGATCGTGATGGCCTTGGTCTTGGGCTTCGACAGGCTGATCGTGGAGCTCGCCTTGGGCAGGTCGATCTTGATGCCCTGCACGGCCGCGGTGGTCATGATGATGAAGATCACCAGCAGCACGTAGGCGAGGTCGAGCATCGGCGTGATGTTGATCTCGTCGTAGGCCTTATCTTCTTCTTGAGCTTGCACGAATATCTCCCCTAGCTTGCGGCTATTGGGCGGCGAGGGGACGGTCGGCGTCCCGGTGGGATTCGGAGATGCGGGTGACGAACTCGTCCACGAACACCATCATGTTCGCCGAGACGTTCTTGTTGCGCAGGAGGATGTAGTTGTAGGCGAACAGCGCGGGGATCGCGACGGCAAGGCCGGCGATGGTGGCCAGCAGGGCGGCCGAGATCCCCGGCGCGATGGCGTTGATGTTGACGTCCCCCGCTGCGGCGATGTCGGCGAAGGTGATCATCACCCCCACCACCGTGCCGAGCAGGCCCAGGAACGGGCCGCCGGAGATGGCGATGGTCAGCACCACCAGGAGGCTCGACAGCTTCTGATTTTCCCGCACCAGACCGGTGTTCATCAGGGCACGGACGACCTCGACCCCCTCGATGGACATCGCCCCGCGGCCGCGCCTGGCGCGGCGGATCATCTCCTCGGCCCCGGCATGGAAGATGCGGAAGATCGAGGAGTGCTCGAACTCCTCCGGATCGAACTGGCCCTCCAGGGCGCCGGGATCGCCACCATGCTCGTGGAAGAAGGTCAGGAAGGCGTCGTTGGCTTTCTCGACCCGGCTCACGTAGCTGATCTTGTTGTACATGACCCACCACGAGCCGGCGGCCAGGAAGCCCAGCAGGGTGATGATGAACCAGGCCGGGGCGTCGACGTGGGTGACGATGAGGCCCAAGGTGCCGAAGCCTATGCCGGCCTGCTTCTGGTCTTCGCCATAGGCGATCAGGCGGGACTCCGCGCCCTGGGTCGAGGCGTCGACCAGGATCGCGGTGGCGGAGCGGGCGATCTTGGAGATCCGCGCCTCGTCCAGGCTGCCGACGAAGGGCGTCAGATCCGAGGGCGCCCCCTGGTCGGCGCCGAGCATGGCGGCCCCGGTGGAGGCGGGGAGGACCCCGGCGCCCGACGCGGCCACGCGGCCGTTGACGAAAAGGACGATGGAGCGGCCGTCGGCGGTCACCGCGATGTGCGTCCACTGGCCCACGGCCACCGCCTGCGGCGCGGTCAGGCGGGTGACGCCGGCGCCGCCGTGGTTCTCGACGAACGGCGTGCCCTGGTCGAGGCCGACGATCACCGCCGCGGCGCCCGCGCGCCGGACATAGATCGCCGCCCGCGGCTGCGGCGCGGGGCTCTTGACCCAGACGCTGAAGGTGAACGGCGCGCCGGCCGCGGCGGCGAGGGAGGGCGCCGCAGGAATGGCGACGCCGCCGGCGCCGGTGAACTTCGCCCCTTTGGCGATGATCGAGGCTTCGTCCACCGCGGGGGCCGGCGCGAGGGCGGTGACGTGGTTGGCCGTGGCGTCGACCGGCGGCGCGCCCGCCGGGCCGGCGAAGTGATAGACCATGGCGTAGTCGGGATCGAAGGTCGCGGCCCCGTCGGCGGCGGGGGCGGCTTTCTTGTTGCCGTAGTACATCCAGATCTTCTTGGTCGCGCCGACAGGGAACTGCGGCACGTCGACCCAGACAGCGGCGACGCCCAGCAGGGGATCGAACGACTCGACCTGGAACGACAGCGGGGTCTTGTCGTCCTCGGCCACGAACCGCAGGTCGTCGCCCTTGTCGGAGGCGTCGGAGAACTTGAAGTTGCCCGTGTGCAGGCGGACCAGCACCGCCACGCGGCCGGCCGGCTGGAGGATGTCGCCGCCCTTGGACGAGGCGTCCAGGGTGATCTCCTTGCGGAAGGGCCAGTCCTTTTGCCACCAGGCGTTGGCGGCCGCCGGCATAGCGGCGATGGCCAGGGCGAGGACGATCATCAGTGATCGCATGTTACCGTTCCCCCGAGACGAATATTTCGGCAGTGTAGAATTGGGACCCCCGCCAGGCATGTCAGAAATCCGATCTCAGCGTGAAGGTGGCCCGCGGTCGATCGGCGTGGGTGGCTGCGCCGCCGATGAACGGCACGGCCAGGGCGACCTCGCCCTTGATGTGCCGCAGCAGCTCCATGCGCAGGCCCACGCCCGCGCTGGCCAGGGACAGGAACTTGGTCTGCGCCGCCAGCGGTTGCAGGATCCACACGGCGCCGCCGTCGCTGAACACATAGAGCCGCAGGTCATCGACGGCCGTCGCCCATCGGGGCGCCAGGGTCGGCGAGATCAGCTCGAGGTTTCCGGTCACGCCTTCGTCGCCCACCGCCTCGGATTGCAGGTAGCCTCGCACCGAAGTCAGGCCGCCGGCGGCGAATTCCTCGCTCGACACCAGGGGACCGTCGGAGATCTGCCCGACGACACGCTGCGAGGCGCGCCAGCCGAGCCAGAGTATTTCCGTCTGCGTGGCGTCCAGGTTGACGTGAATGAAATTGGGCCGCGCAAAGGCGCGCTTGTTCTCGAAGTCGAAGGTGTTGCTGCCGACACCGCGAACGCCGGCGGTGACACCCAGGGATACCTTGGTGGTTGTCTTGGAGCCGTCTCGCTGGATATTGTAAGTCAGGTCGAACGGCCAATATTCGACGGCGTCGGCTGAACTCGAGTTGGACAGGCTGATATTTTCGTCAAAGTGCTTGAAGTCGAATCCGAAGCTCAACGTCTGGGCGAAGTCACCGATGCGCGGCCACTGATCGATGGCGCGGAAGCCGATCGCATAGCCTTTGCCGAGCACGCTGGTTCCCCCGAGCGTCGCCACGTTGCTGTTGGAGCGGTAGCCGAACGCCAGCAGGCTGAACGGTGAATTGACGATCAGCGCCAGGTAGGACCCGGCGAACACCTCCGAGTCGGCGCGGTTCTCCGGCGCCACCGAATAGGTGAAGGTGGCGCTGTGCCCAAGCTGCCAGAGGTTGTCGTAGTGGATCGTGGCGCTGGTGCGCAGCGGGGTGGTGAACTGGTTGTGGTCGTTGCTGAGCTCGACGCTGGCGTGCAGGGGCAGGGTGTCGCTGACCTTCAGATCCACATCGACGGTGCCGGGCACGACGCCGGCGCGCAGCAGGGGGGTGACCCGGCGGTCGGGGAGGCGGTTGAGCTCGGTGATCTGCTTCTGGGCCTGGGCGATATCGGGAACCTGGCCCTCCTGGAAGGCCGAGGCCTCGCGCCGGATCGCGTCGGGCGAATAGTATCGGGACCCGGTCACCCGCAGCCGCCCCACCGGCGCCTCGATGACGTGCAGCCGGACGATGTTGTCGGCGACCGTCTGGGCAGGAAGCTCGACCACCACCGACTGGTAGCCGCGGTCCCGATAAGCCTTTTCCAGGGCCGCCCGGGCCCGATCGATGTCCTGGGCGGTGCGGCCGGGCCCGAGAAACGGATAGACCGCCGTCTCCACCTCCACCGTCGGCAGCAGCTTGGCCCCATCGACGTCATAGGCTTCGACGTCGAAGGTCCGGGCGGGCGGAGTCGCGGGCGCGGCGGAGGCTTGCGGCGGGGCCGCCGCCAGGCTCGGACTCGCCGCGGCGCAGGCCATGAGCACGATCGTCCTCAAAGGCGCGGCGAAGAGCCGAGACCAGCACATCGACCCTCCACCCCGCTACAAGCTGAACGCTGGCGCCCCCCCTCATCGGGGCGCGAATGGGGCGGAGGGTTATCCCAGCCCTCCGCCGAGATCAAGGTTAGTGGTGTCGCAGCCCGCAGTGATTACCGCTGAGGCGCCACCTCGCGCTGCTTATAATTCGTGCGGAACTCAAATATTACAATTGTATGACAGTCACGGCCGCGATTTGATTTAGCACAAGGCCAACAGAATACTTTGATACCGCGCCCCAATGACGCGCCCACGGGGCCACAGCAGAGGCGAGCTTCGGCGCTCGGAGGCCAAGTGTTGCATTCGAGTTAAATTCGGACTTTTTCGCGGAAGGGTAGATTGTCCGGTGGGGCGCCGGGGGGGCGTTGCTACGAAGCCGTTCGTCCCTTCAGCAGCCAGCCCGAGATAGCGCTCGCCGCACTGCGCCGGGCGTCGCGTCTACCCGCCGTCGAGCTGGATGCCCCCAGGATCGACGCCGCCGGCGTGGAGGCGCTGGCGGCTCATGAATAGGCTTCTTCCACGGGGTCGCTGCGGCGCGAGACGATCTCGGCCAAGGGCGCGCAGATCTCGGGACGGCCCTGGCAGCAGTCGTCCGTCAGATAGACGAGCAGCCGGCTCGTGCTCTCGTAGTCGGCGCTGTAGATGATCGAGCGGCCCCGGCGGAGGCTGCGGATGAGGCCAGCGTTGGCGAGCACGCTGAGCTGGGCGGACAGCGTGTTGGGCGTCAGGCCGAGCTCGCGGGCGATGTCGCCGGCGGCGATGCCGGCCGGTCCGGCCTGCACCAGAAGGCGGAACACGGACAGCCGGGAGTCCTGCGCCAGGGCCGACAGTCCCTTAACAGCAGTTGACAATTCCATAATTCTATCTTCATGGAAATGACGCCTGTTGTCAAGTTCGATCTTGACCTGGGCGGCAAGATTTGGGCGCCGCCCGCCCCCCGGAGCGAACGACGCCCCTGCGGCGGCTGTTCTTTGGCCGCGTCAAGCCCAATTTGCGGAGAAATCTGGCGCTCGCCGACGCGGTTGTCATCACGCCGTTACGTTCTTGCTGTCTAACCGGGCCGCCGGGTCGTGGAGTCCGGGGCACACGCCGATCTGGGGGATCGCATGATGTGGCGCGTCGAGCGCGCCCCCGCTACAACTATAGTCTGAGCTGAATCCATTCACTGAATGGTTTCCAAGTACAAATGCTGGTTGGCCAACGCTCCCTATATCTGTTGAGTGCTGGCTGGCGCCTGTCCGGATGCGCTCACATGACGGGAGAAGCTCCTGGAGACCGCAAAAGAGACTCGATATTCGAATGATTCGATTGTAACGGTTGCCCAATAAATAATGGTAACCAGAAACATGCGTGCGAACGTCAATATAAAGTAATCGAATCGAACTAATCAAGTTGTCTGCCAACCCAAGCTCAAGGACATCATCGCAATGACGAAATCGAAGCTTCTGATGGGGGCCTCCGCCCTTATCATCGCCAGCCTGGGGCTCGCCGACGCGGCGCAGGCCCTCACTCAGGTCGAGGGCGCCGGCTCGACCCTGATCGGCCCCTATATCCGCCAGGTGTTCGACTGCTACGGCAGCCCGACGCCGCTGGTCTATCAGGGGACCGCCGCGGCCTCTCCGCCCTACTATCCGCCCGGCAGCGAAACCTTTTCTGGTTCGGCCCTCAACACTGGCGGCTCGACGCCGCTGCCGGCGATCACGCCGTTCAACTATCTCGGGACGGCGCCGTTCAACTGCAACACGCAGCACGTCGATACGACCGTTCAGTTCAACTATGCGAACACCGGGTCGGGCAACGGCCAGCTGTACTCCATGACCCACGACGAAGTGACCGATGTGGGCACGACCACCGAAGCCGGCGCCCCCCCCTCGACGGTCGCCTATGGCGGCGGCCAGTTCGGCATGGGTGACTTCGGCATCGGCGCCGCCGACGTCGCCGCCTACACCAGCGGCGGCGTGCTGACGCAAAAGGACGCCGGCAAGAACCTCGTCACGATCCCGGCGGGCGGCAACGCGCCGCACTACGGCAACTTCATCCAGTTCCCGGTGTCGATCGACCCGGTGACCATCGCCTACGCGCCGGTCTACGGCGAATCGGAAGACGCGGCCGGCCACGTCACCTTCCTCTCGCTCAGGGTCAAGAAGCCCAACAAGGACGGCAGCGGCGGCCTGCTGCTCGATATTCCGACCGTCTGCGCCATCATGAACGGCCAGATCACCAACCTGGCCGACCCGGCGCTCACCGCCGCCAACGGCGGCACGCAGCTGGCCGACCTGAACGACCCGAACAAGGGCTCCAGCTGGAGCGTGCCGATCACCCTGGTCGGCCGCAAGGACGGTTCGGGAACGACGTCGATCCTCTACCGCGCGATGGCGGCCCAGTGCGGCCAGGGCACGATCACCTACACCGAGGGCGGCGACAACTACGTCTACACCAACCAGTTCGGCCCCGGCGGCGGCAAGAACCTGCCGACCAGCGTGCCCTTCCTGCTCGAGACGGGCAGCGGCGGCGTGGCCAACCAGCTCGGCAAGGCGATCGTGCCCGGCGGCCCCGGCACCACCGTCTACCAGGCCCAGATCGGCTACATCGGCACCGACTACGTGCTGCCGGCCGTGCTGCACACCGGCCAGAACAACTTCGGCCTCAACGTCGCCGACGTCATCCCGCTGGGCGCGACGGTCGGTATCGAACCCACCGCCGCCACGGCGCTCAAGGCGTTCGGTAGCCTCACCACCGCTATCCTGCCGCCGCAGACCGTCGCGGGTGGGTCGGGCAACTTCACCACCACGACGATCGCCGCGACCAGCCACGGCACGCGCGCCGCGCCGCAGGACTGGGCCGAACCGATCGGCATCTCAATCACCTACAGCGACGGCTTCACCGGCCCGACGCCGCTGGCCGATCCCGACACCTACCTCGGCATCAAGACCGCCTATCCGCTGGTCGGCACCACGCAGATGTTCCTGAACACCTGCTACAACGACGCGACGGTGACGAAAGACCTGATCGCCTTCCTCGAGTACCTGGAAGACGCCAAGCTGGTGAACGACACCTCGGCCCTCCACTTCGGGGTCCTGGAGTCGGCCGGCCTCGCGCCACTCCCGGCCGCGTGGAACAACGCGATCGAGAATACCTTTGTGACGGTGGTGAAGACTGGAAGTTTCGCCACCAATAAGCTGAACCTGAACATCGCTCAGGCCGGCACGGGCCCGACCACGGGCGCGGGCTCGCAATGCAGCGCGGTCAGCCCCGGCGCCTGATCAGCGCCCGACAAACGATGGTGGTGGCCCCGGCGCATGCCGGGGCCGTTTCCTTGTCGGACCTATTCGACGTAGCGGACCCAATAGGACCGCTGGGGGTCGCCGGTCAGCTCGATGATCGCCATTCGCTGGGTCTGGGCGCCGCTGCGGCTCCGGGCCGTCACGCGCACGGTGACGGTATGCCCCTCCAGGTTGTCCTCGGGCGCCAGCTCCTCGGTCGGACGCTGGAAGGCGGCGTCGGGGCCCCTGGCCGAACCCTGCTGGATGTCGATGTCGGCGGTCATGGTCGCCTGGGCCAGCGGGGTGGCGTGCTCCGGCAGGAAGGGGCCGTTCTCCTCGAAGAAGACGGTGACCGCCGGCGCGATCCTGGCCAGCAGCGCCGGATCCATGTCCTTGAGGCCGGCCAGCTCGCCGAGCGTGCGGATCGGGCCGTGCCGCACCCACTGCCCCGCCGACAGCACGGGCGCGTTGCCCACGGTGTCCTCCTGGAGCTGCCAGTCGCGGAACTCCGTCACCAGAGCGTCGAGGCGATCGCCGGTGGCGCCGGCGCCGGCGAACAGGGCCCGGACCTGGGCGTCGTTGAGTGCGCCCAGCGGCGCCTTGCCCCGCTCATCCTCCAGCACGATGGTCAGCACGTCGTCGGCGAACTCGACCTGGTGCGGGCGCCCGTCGAGAGACCAGCGGGCGCCGCGGTCCGGGTTGGCCAGGGCGTGAACGGCGAGGTCGATCCCGCCGTCGGCCGCCGCCGACAGCTTCGCCTGCTCGACCCGGGCGGCGACGGCGCCGATGCCCCCCTCGTCGGCGGCCAGGACCTGGAAGGCGATATAGGCGAACGCCGCCACCGAGGTCACCGCGGCCACCAGGGCGTAGCCGCCTTCGCGCCGGTGTCGGGCCCCGCTAGTGGTGCAGATCAAACCCATGAACCATGTCCCCGCAGTTCAGAACGCACCACAAGATTCAAAGTCTTGTGGTGCGTTCGGCGCCTCTCGGGTTGGTTTCGAGGCGTCTGATTCGCACCGCTAGGGCGCATGGCCCTTCTCCTTCCGCGGATTGGGCGGCGGCGGGGGGGCGGCCAGGTGGATCTTGTCGCGCAGCTCCCGGGTGATCGCTTCGGCGTCGACCGGCGTGCGGACGACGCGGGGCGTAAGCAGGACCACCAGTTCGGTGCGCACCAGGCCGCCGCTGGTGTCGCCGAACAGGTGGCCGAGGATGGGAATGTTCCCGAGCAGGGGAATAGTGGAGCGTCCCTTGGTCACCTGGTTCGAGATCAGGCCTCCCAACGCGACCGTCTCGCCGTCCTGCACGGCCACCGACGTGGAGATCTTTCGCTGCGAGATGGTCGGCGAGGTCTGCTGAACCGACGTGGAGGACTGCGCGGAGACGACGCTGCTGACTTCCTGGGCGATGTCGAGCAGGACCAGGCCGCCGCTGTTCACCCGCGGGGTCACTTTGAGAATGACCCCGGTGTCGCGGTATTCGATGGAGTTGACGATCGGCGCCCCGCTGGTGAGCGTGCTCGTCGCCGACCCCGTGGAGATGGGCACCTGGTTACCCACCTCGATGGTGGCGGTGTGGTTGTTGAGCACCACCAGCTTCGGCGCGGAGAGCACCGTCACGTCGGTCACCGTGGCGAGGGCGTTGAGCGTCGCGGTGAGCCCGTTGTTGCCCTGGTATAGGAGCGACAGGCCCGGGAAGTTCTGCTGCGCGCCGGGGTTCCCCGTGTTGTTCGGTGTCGGCCCCGGGAGGTTCGAGGTGGTGCCGATCCCCTGGCTGAGGGTTCCGCCGATGTGTCCGGCCTGAAACGCCCACTGGATGCCGTATTGCAGGTTGTGATTGAGCGTCACCTCGCTGATCGAGGCGTCGATCATCACCTGCAGGGGCGGCACGTCGAGCTTGGCCAGGGCGTCGGAGACCAGGGCGTAGTCGCGCGGGGTGGAGAACACTACGATGGCGTTGTTGGTCTCGTCGGCGGTGATGGTCGTGCCGCCGGGTCCCGCGCCGCCGGCCGCCGTCGCCGCCCGCGCGGCGCTCGAATCGCCCTCGAGGCTGGTCTGGGCCGGGTTCGGGCGGCCGTTCAGCGGGTTGACCTGGCCGGGGTAGGCGAAGCCCCCCGGCGTGGGAGGCGGCGCGGTGGCGGCGGTGGGCGCGGAGTGGTCGGTGAGGGCGGTGGCGTCGGTGTCGGTCTGGGCCCCGCCCGACCCGCCGTGGCCGAAGGCGGCGTTGAGCACCTTGGCGAGGTCGGCGGCGCGGCCGTTCTGCACGTGGTAGACGAACACCCGCCGCTCGGCGCTCTCGCCCTCGCGGTCGAGCACCTCGACGAAGCGCCGGACGTCGTCGAGGTATTGCGGCTGGGAGGTGATGGCCAGGATGCCGTTGAGCCGGTCCATGGCGATCAGCCGGACCAGGCCGGCCGATTGGGCGCCGGGCGCGTTGAGCAGCTTCTCCAGTTCCGGGGCGATGAGGCGGGCGTCGGTCCTCTGGGGGATGAGCAGGGCGAACGACATGCCCCTGAGCCAGTCGACGTCGAACTCGGCCACCAGGTCGCGCAAGGCCCTGCGCTGGGTGCTGTCGCCCGACACCACCAGGACGTTGCGCGTCGGGTCGGCGACGGAGATGGCGCCGGGGACCAGGGGATCGAGGAGCTTGCGCATCTCCTCGGCGTTCACGAACTTCAGGACGATGGTCTCGTTGCCGAATCCCGGCTCGTTCGGGCCCACCGCCGGCGCCTGGGCCCGGGCGAGATTGGACGGCAGGATGACGTAGGCGCCGCCGTGGTTGGTCAGCACCAGGTTGGCCGGGATCAGGGCCTGTTCGAAGAACGGCAGGACGTCCTGGCGGCGAATGGGGTGCGGGGTCTGCACGGTCACCTGGTTGTGCAGATTGGGATCGATGGTGAAGGGGACATGCAGGGTGTCGCCGAGGACCGCCTTGGCGACCGCCTGGACATCCACGCCCGGGAAATTCAGGCTGATGTCGCCGCCTTGCAGCACGACCACGGGCCGCGATGGGGCGAGGACGGGGGCCTGCGAGCCCCTCAGAATGGTGGTCCTGACCTCGCGGTTGTCGAAAGGGGAGGCGGAGGTGTCGCCAGTTCCCTGGGCGGGCGCCCGGGGCGCGGCGGCCAGGATCAGCAGCAGGCCCGCGGCGGGCGCAAGGCGGCTGGCGCGGCTCATGATTTTTCCGCCGGCGGGGCGACGTCGACATTGTCGTTGGGTTCGGGGGCGCCTGACTGGGCGTTCGGGGTCTGCGGGTTGACCGCCTCCGCCGGCGCTCCGACGACCAGGGCGTGGCGCACGCCGCTGCGCTCGAACCAGATGCGGGTCCTCTCCACCGCCACGAGGCGCCAGCCTTCCACTTCGTCGCCTGGCCTCAGCGACTTGATCCCGCCGCCCGGGATGGTGACGAGGGCCGTGGCGACGGCGCGGCCGGCCACGGCGCCGATGGCGGCGTAGCCGGCGAGTGATCCGCTCCCGCCGCTCGCCGATCCGCTCTCCGAGGCGCCGGGACTGCGGTCGGGAGCGAAGATCGGCGAGGCGAGAATGGCCGCGTACTCCGCGACGGGGGGAACCATGAGCGGCTTTTGCCGGCGCGCGGCCAGGCCCGGCGGTTCGGCCGGGGGCGCGGACGGGGGAAGCATCAGCTGCACGCCGAGGATCATCGTCAGGGCTCCGCAGGCCAGGATGGGGGCGAGGCGATCGTCACGGTCGGCCCCGGGTCGGACGCCAGGCGCTGTCGAGCTCGAGGCGGACATCGAGGGGGGCGAGGCGTCCGGCGGCAAGCGACCGGTCCGCTGTAACCGAAAGATAGTCGACAACGACATAGGCGTCCTCGCTTTGGAGACGGCGCACGGTCTCATACAATTGGTTAAGAGTGAGGGTGAGGTCGGCGCGGACCTTCACCGCGCCGGGGGGGCCGTCGGCGGGGAGATCCTCGATCGCCTTGACGGTGAATCCCTCGTCGGTGGCCAGTCGCCGAAGCCGGTCCTTGAAGGCTTCCGACGCCGCCGCCTCGCTGGGCGCGGACACGGCGAACCGCGAGGCAAGCTTGGCCTGCGCCTCGGCGGCGGCGCGCAGGGCCGGCATGGAGCCGATCAGGCGCTCGTTGCGGCGCTGGGCGGTCCACAGGTCGCGGCGCTCCTGGGCCCGGTCGAAGAACCCTCCCACCAGCGGTCCGATCACAGCCAGCCAGAAGAGCCCGATCGCCAGCACCAGCAGTCCCAGGGCGACGAGGCGGCGCTCGCGGGCGGTCAACGGCCTCACCGGCGAGCCTCCTGGCGCGGCTCGGGCCGGACGTCGGCGGTGATGTCGAAGGGATGCATGGGCGTTGGGCCGAGGGCCGGCTCCGCGGTCACGGCCCTGGGATTGGTGAACGCGCCCGAACCGCGGATCGCGGCGGCCAGGTCGACGTCCTGGCGCTTGAAGCCGACGATGCGCAGACTCTGGCCGTTCCACTCCAGGTGCTGGACCCAGGCGCCGGGCGGCAGCGCCTGGCTCAGCACGCCGAGCATTGGCAGGGGATCGCCCCGCCGCCCCCGCGCCAGCAGATCGCGCCGCCGCGCGTCTTCACCCTGAACCCGGCGGCGCAGGCGCAGAACCGCGTCCACCACCGGCTGTTGGCCCTCGACCTCGGCGCGGACCCGGGAGACGTCGATGATGTCCCGTCCCACCAGCACGGCGATGTTGGCCAGGATCAGTACGCCGACCGCCACCCATAGGTAGAGCCGCGTGCGGTCGCCGCCGTTCCGGCCCTCGGCCTTGAGCACCTGGGGTAGGAAGTCGAAGCGGGGCGGAAGGTCGTCGCGCTCCGCCCGCGCCGCCAGGGCGACGGGGGTGAAGCCGTCGGCGCGCGCCCGCTCCAGGAGCAGCGTCGCCTCCTCGCGCGGGATGATGCCGAGCAGCACCCGCTGCGGCCCCTCGCCCTCGCCGCGCTCGAGGACCTCCATGTCGTAGTGGACCAGATCGGCGGCCAGCGGCGAGAGCCGGTCGATGTCCAGGCTAAGCATCCGCCGGACGTCGGCGGCGGTCATCCGGGGGGCGGGCGTCTCGCGGAACAGCACCGCGCCGGGCGGCGCGAGCAGGCCGATCCGCGCCCCCGCTGCGTCCGGCCTCAGGCCGGGACCTTCCACCGGGCGCCCGTCCTTCCACAACCGCCAGCCGCCGGAGGCGCGAGGTTCGATCCAGGTCCGCGGACGCGACGACAGACGATCGCGCCAGGCCGGCGGCAGCATCGTAGTCAGTTCCTCGAACCACCACGCCAGGCCCTGGCGGGCCAGGGCGCTCAGGGACTCGAGGTCAACGTCCGAGTTGAGCAGCTCCTGCAGGGTCATACGCGGCCCTTGCAGCGGTGGGTGATGGGATTGAGCATGCAGGCGGAGTCGATCGTCACCCGTGGCCGGATGATCAGGTCGGCCCACTGCCGCCGGTCGCCGGGCTCGAAGGTCAGACGCACGCGCACGGCTTCGGGCAGGGCCGACTCGTCGGTCCAGATCTGCCGCCATCGGCGGGTGAAGTCGGGCTGTGTGGCGCCGAAGTAGGCCAGGTCGAGCTGTCTCACCCCGCTGAGCAGAACTTGCCTCGTCACCGGCGCCTGTTCGGGCGGCGCCACGTCACTTATCGACGACAGGACCAGATTCGTCGCGGTGTCCAGGGCCAGGGTGTAGCGGCGGATCGCCGCCGGACGCTCCGACAAGGGGGGATTGGCGAGAAAGGACATCTGTTCGGCCTTCCCCTCGAAGTCGATGTAGGGGGGTGACTTGTCGTAGAGGGTGGCCGGATAGATCTGTTCGACGCGGTCGCGCAGGGTGGTCTGGGCGGCCTCCAGCGCCTCGCCGTGCGCCTCCCGGGTGTCGATGCGCTCCCAGACCCGCCGTCCGGTGGTCACGCCCTGCACCAGCATCAGCCCGATCATCGCCACGACGACAAGGCTGGCGAGGGCCTCGATGAGGGAGAAGCCCGCGTCCTGGCGATGGCGCGATCTGGCCGTCAAGCTCCGGTTCCGGAACCCAGGCGCAGGCTTTGCAGGGTGACCAGACTGGCGCCCCCGCCCCGCGGCGAGACCGACACCGCAACGCGCAGCAGCTGGCCTACCGGGCTGTTGTCCTGGCTCTCGCCGTAGGGGGTGATGTCGACCCGCCAGTCCAGGTCGCCGGACTGGCCCGAGGTGTCCCCGGGGACCAGCGGGATGTCCGCGCCGACCGCCGCCAGCTCCGACTGGGCGACGAGCACGGCGGCCCGGCGCGACTCGGCCGCCCTGTCCCGCGCCGCGCTGTCGGCGACCACCCGATAGGTGGCGCCCAGGGCCATGGCGACGATGGCGGCGGAGACGATCGACTCCACGAAGGCCGATCCCGCATCGGCGCCGGGATCACCCGCCCGCGTGTTGCGCCGTCGTCTCATGCGCCTTCCACCGCCACCCAGCCGGCGCCGGGGTTGACGAACACGCGCAGCGTCCGCCGCCCGGCGCTGACCGCCACCACGCCGCCCGATGCGGATCCGTCGCCATAGAACACGATCCGTCCGCTCCGCGCGGCCGCGCCCTGCGGAATGCTCACAGTCACGCCGGGCGGCGTGGGCGTGGCGACGCCGCCCAGAACGCCGTAGGCGCCGCCGCCCGGGGCGACGGTGAAGGCGACGGGTGCGTCCTGGCGGAGGGCCTGGGCGCGCGCCAGGCGCAGGCGCGCCGTGACCACGGCCACCGCCTGGCGCTGCGACAGCGTCAGCAGCCCCTGGCGCATCTGCGGCAGGGCGATCAGCGACACCAGGGTGGTGATCGCCACCACCACCAGGGTTTCGATCAAGGTCGTGCCGGAATCGTTCCTGCCGGAAGAGTTCCCGCCGGATTCCGCCGCGCCTGACGGGAGCCCAGGCGCGGCGTCACCAGTTCCCGACATCGGCCGCCTCGCCGGTCCCACCCTCGGCCTTGTCCGAGCCGAGGCTGTAGACGTCCACCTCGCCGTGCCGACCGGGATAGCGATACTGATAGGGAGTCGCCCAGGGGTCGTTCAGCGCCGCGGCCTTCTGCAGGTAGGGCCCGTTCCAGCCGGGGGCGGTGGTGGGCGCGGTGACGAGGGCGTTCAGCCCCTCCTCCTGGGTCGGGAACCGGCCGACGTCGAGGCGGAAGAGCTGCAGGGCGGCGTCGATATTCTGGATCTGCACCTTGGCGGTCTGGGTGCGGGACGTCCCGAGGTACTTGAGCACCTGCGGGGCGATGATGGCCGCCAGGAGCCCCATGATCGCCAGCACCACCAGCATTTCCAGCAGCGTGAAGCCGCCGTCCTCGCGCCGGCGCTGCAGCCATTTCGGCCGGGACAGAGTATTCATGGTGACAGCGCCAAATCGTTGAAGCCCAGAATCGCGGACATGATAGATGCGATCGTCGTGGCCACCATCCCGCCCATGACGACCGTGATCGCCGGCGTAAGTATGCCGATCAATCGCTGGATCGTCGAGCGCACCGCCCGATCGAGGACATCGGCCAGGCGGCCCAGCATCAGTCCCAGCTGGGCGGTCTCTTCGCCCGTGCGCAGGAAGCTCAGCGCCATGGGCGGAAAGACGCCGCTGGCGGCGAGCGGCCCGGAGAGGCCGCCACCCTGCTTGAGGCCGGCCACCACCTTGGCGATGGCCCCGGCCATGTGGCTGTTCGACACCGACCGCTCGGCGATCCCGAGCGCCGTCGGCAGGGGCACGCCGCCGTCCACCAGGCTTCCCAGGGTCCGGGCGAAGGCCGCCGTTTCGGCGTTGACGATGAGCGGTCCGATCTGAGGCAGGCCCAGCACCATCCGATCGAAGGCGAGACGAATGGCCGGCCGCCGCAGCCACTGGCGCAGGGCGAAGCCCGCCACCACGAGCGCGCCGAGCCCGATCAGGCCGTAGCCCCGGACAGCTTCGCTCGCGCCCATCACCACGCGGGTCGCCAGCGGCAGCTTGCCGTGCGCGCCCTGGAAGAGGCCCTCGAACTGCGGCACCACCACCAGCAGCATGACCAGGACCACGCTGGTCGCCACCACCATCAGCACGGCCGGATAGATCAGCGAGGAGATCACCGTCTGGCGAAGCGCTTCCGAGCGATCGAGAGTCTCGGCCAGGCGCGCCAGGGCGCCGCCCAGCCGGCCGTCCGCCTCCCCGGCCTCGCACATCGCCGAAGCCATGGGGGGGAACAGCCCCTTCGACTCGTTCATGGCGCTGGACAGGGTGGCGCCTTCCTTGACGCGGGCGTGGATCTTCGCGAACGCCGCCTTCACGCCGGCGTTGGGAATATTGTCCACGCACACCGCCAGCGCGCGGTCGAGGGCGAGGCCCGCCTCCAGCAGCACCGCCAGCTCGCCGATCGCATTGACCACCGCCTGGCGCGTCTGGCCGTTCGCGTGGACCGTGGCGTCCGCCGTGGCCGCGCCCGTCGCCGGCGTGGTCTCGATCGGCAGCAGGCCGAGCCGGCGGAGTTGGGCGACGACGTCTTCCCGGGAATCGCCCTCCAGGGCGCCGGTGCGCACCGAACCGGAAGGCGTCGCGGCGCGATAGCGATAGGTCGGCACCTCAGCCTTCCCTCGTCACGCGCAGGACCTCGTCCAGTGTCGTGAGGCCGGCGCGGGCCTTGACCAGGCCGTCCTCGAGCATGGTGCGAAGACCCGCGGCGGCCTGGATGTCCCGCGCCTCGGCCCGGGCGAGGACCAGGCGCTCGGTCTCGGCGTCGCTGACCAGCAGCTCCAGCAGCGCGATGCGGCCCCTGAAGCCCGCGCCGCCGCATTCGTGGCAGCCCACCGGCCGCCACAGCCGGTCGAGCCCGGCGGGACCGACCCCCAGCGCCTCGAACATCTCCGGCGTGGGCGAGAACGCCTCGCGGCAATGGGGGCAGAGCCGCCGCACGAGGCGCTGGGCCAGGACGGCGTTGAGCGTCGAGGTGATCAGGAACGGCTCCACGCCCATGTCCAGCAGGCGGGTCACCGCCGCCGCCGCGCCGTTGGTGTGGAGGGTCGAGAGGATGGTGTGGCCGGTGAGGGCGGCCTGGACGGCCACCTGGGCGGTCTCGAGGTCCCGGATCTCCCCCACCATCATCACGTCGGGGTCCTGGCGCAGGAACGAGCGCAGGGCGGCGGCGAAGGTCAGGCCGATCTGCGGACTGACCTGGGTCTGGTTGATTCCCGCCAGGCGGTATTCGATCGGATCCTCGATGGTCAGGATCTTGCGGTCGGCGGTGTTCATGGCCGCCAGCGACGCATAGAGGGTGGTGGTCTTGCCGCTGCCCGTGGGGCCGGTCACCAGCACGATGCCGTGCGGCTGGCGCAGGACGCGCAGGAACCGCGCCAGGATGTCGGGGTCGAAGCCGAGGGATTCGAAGTCCAGCGGCAGGTTGGAGCGGTCGAGAATCCGCATCACCACGCTCTCGCCGTGAATGGTCGGCGAGGTGGCGACGCGCAGGTCTATCTCATGGCCGCGCACCGCCAGGCGCAGGCGGCCGTCCTGCGGCAGGCGGCGCTCGGCGATGTTGAGGCCGGCCATGACCTTGATGCGCGAGACGAAGGCGGCCTTCAGGTGAGCCGGGAGGGGATCCTCGTCGCGCAGCGCGCCGTCGATGCGCAGGCGGATCTTGAGGGAATCCTCGGTGGGCTCGATGTGGATGTCGGAGGCCTGGGATTCCACCGCCCGGCCGATCAGCGCGTTGACCGCCCGCACCACCGGCGCGTCGCTGGAGAGGTCCTTCAACCGCTCTACGTCCGCCTCGTCCGCCTCCCCCGCCTCGCCCGGACCCGCCAGGGCCTCCGGATAGAGCCGGTCGAGAGCGACCTCCATGTCGCCCGAGCGCGCCACCAGGGGCACGACCGGGCGTTGCAGGGCGAAGGCCAGCGCGTGGCGCGCGTCGGTGGACAGGGGATCGACGAAGGCGACTTCGACCGCCGTGCCGGTCTCGCGCAGAGGGACGGCCCGCACGTCGCGCAAGAAGCGAGCCGACAGCCGGTCGGCGGCCAGGGGCTCGGCGGGGAAATCGGCCGCCGCCGCGATCCTCAGACCGGCCGCCTCGGCGATGGCGCTGGCGAGGGCCTGTTCGGACACCATGCCCAGGCGGGTGAGGACCGTGTCGAGCGGTTCGCCCGTCTCGCTCTGAACCAGCCGGGCGCGGGCCACCGTCTCGGCCGCCACCAGGCCGCGCTCGAGCACCAGGCGATCGAGAGTGAAGCCCGATGCGGCCGGAGAGGCCGATGGGGCAAGCGTGGCGGTTACGGGGGCCTTCAGGTCGTCAGCCAAGAGGTGTGGCGCTCCCCGATCCCCGCCCAAGATACAGAGCCATGTTCCCGCTCCCGCCGCCCGCCGCGACGGGGAACCCCGGCGCGCCGGCAGGCGTTGCCCCGCGCGCTCTACAAGCGATCCTTGTCATTCGCATGACCGAACCCGTGCGGTCGGGCGACGAAGCTCGGCGGCGCGGCGGTCCCCGCGCCGACGCGTCAGGCGATCGGGGAGGCCAGCGCCAGCACCGAGGCAGTCGGGGTGGCGGCGCCGGGATGAGCGCTGGCCGCGGAGGACGATCCCATCTGCGCCATCGCCTGGGCCATCGCCGCCGCGGGAGGCGCGGTCAGGCTGCTGGACAGCGTGCCGTCGGTGTAGATGGTGACGTACTTCAGCGCCACGCCCTTGCTCGTCTCCTGCTCGAACAGATAGCCGGTCAGGCTGTTCTCGGCCTTGTAGGTCCCGGGGCCGTACAGTGCGTCGAGGACCGCGGGGTTG
>Ga0070730_10001008_pt1 | contig 28337 bp, 25 predicted proteins | sample Coa_R1_3_FD_66447 | JGI IMG/M metagenome (GOLD analysis project Ga0070730, IMG submission 66447) | Surface soil microbial communities from Centralia Pennsylvania, which are recovering from an underground coalmine fire - Coalmine... | ecosystem: Environmental > Terrestrial > Soil > Unclassified ... | reverse complement strand
CCCGCATCCTGGCCGATGGCACCGGCCTTGTGACCAACCGGCAATTTTATCTCGCTTCGCGTCACTTGGCCGAGACCCGTCCGGACCTGATCCAGGCCGTGAGCCAGGAACTGGTCAAGACAGACGCCTGGGCTGCCGGCCATCAGCATGAGGTCGCCGAACTGCTGAGTCCGAAGACCGGCATCCCCGCGCCGGTGCTGGAGAAGTCGCTCGCCCGTCTCGGCTACGGCGTGGCGCCGATCGACGACGCGGTGCTGCTCGGCCAGCAGCGGATCGCGGACACGTTCCTGCAACTGGGCCTGATCCCGAGGCCGATCAATGTCCGCGACGCAGCGTGGAACGCCCGGTCCTGACCGCCCGAACGAAAAGGAATTCCCTGATGTCCCTCAATCTCTTCTGGTTTTTGCCGACCCATGGCGACGGGCGCTATCTCGGAACCGCCGAGGGCGGCCGCCCGGTCACGCTCGATTATCTGAAGCAGATCGCCCAGGCGGCAGATGCGCTGGGCTTCGGTGGCGTGCTGCTGCCGACCGGCCGATCCTGCGAGGACTCCTGGGTCGTCGCTTCGGCGCTGGTCCCCCTGACCGAGCGGCTGAAGTTCCTGGTCGCGGTCCGGCCCGGCCTGCAATCGCCCTCAGTCGCGGCCCGCATGGCGGCGACGCTCGACCGGCTGTCCGGCGGACGGCTGCTGATCAATGTCGTGACCGGCGGCGACCCGGTCGAGCTCGCCGGCGACGGGCTGTTCCTCGACCATGACGAGCGCTACCGCCTGACCGACGAGTTCCTGACGATCTGGCGCCGGCTGCTCGCCGGCGAGACCGTCGATTTCGTCGGCCGGCACCTGAAGGCGAGCGGTGCCAAGCTGTTCTTTCCGCCGGTTCAGGCACCTCATCCGCCGCTCTATTTCGGCGGATCGTCACCGGCCGGCCAACAGGTCGCGGCCGACCAGGTCGACTATTATCTGACCTGGGGCGAGAAGCCGGCCGACGTCGCCGCCAAGATCGCCGACGTCAGGGCCAGGGCCGAAGCGGCCGGGCGAACTCTGCGCTTCGGCATCCGACTGCATGTCATCGTGCGCGAGACCGACGACGAGGCTTGGCGCGCCGCATCGGACCTGATCCGCCATGTCGACGATGCCAAGATCGCCGAGGCTCAGAAGACCTTCGCGCGGTTCGACTCGGTCGGGCAGCAGCGTATGGCCGCCCTGCATGACAGTACGCAGCAGCGCGACCGGCGCACGCTCGAGGTCAGCCCCAATCTCTGGGCCGGCGTCGGGCTGGTCCGCGGCGGTGCCGGCACGGCCCTCGTCGGCGATCCGGAGACCGTAGCGGCACGCATCCAGGAATATGGCGATCTGGGCGTCGATACCTTCATCCTGTCGGGCTATCCGCATCTGGAAGAGGCGTATCGGATGGCTGAACTGCTGTTTCCGCTGCTGCCGGTGGCCACGGCCGGTTCATTCGGCGCCAAGCCGGCACTTGGGGGCCCGTTCGGCGAGTTGATCGCCAACGAGCAGGCGCCGCAGCGCAAGGCCGCCCGATGACGGGCCCGCTCGGCAAACGCAGCCTGGGCATCGTCGTGCCCTGGCTGCTGCCGGCGCTGCTGATCGTCGCCTGGCAAGGGGCGGCTTCCGGCGGGCTGATCGCGACACGGGTGCTGCCGGCGCCGCTCGACGTCCTGGCGGCGGCCTGGAAGCTGGTTCACACCGGCGAGCTCTGGCAGGACATCCTGATCAGCACAGGTCGCGCTGGCCTGGGCTTCGCGATCGGCGGCGGCATCGGCTTCGCGCTCGGCATCCTGAACGGCGTTTCGCCGGGCGCAGCGCGACTACTCGACAGTTCGCTCCAGATGCTGCGCAACATCCCGCATCTGGCGCTCATTCCCCTCGTCATCCTGTGGTTCGGCATCGACGAGACGGCGAAGCTGTTCCTGGTGGCGCTCGGCGTGTTCTTCCCGATCTACCTGAACACCTACCACGGGGTCCGGACGGTCGATCCGCAATTGATCGAGATGGGCCGGGTCTACGGCCTCGGCCGCCGCCGGCTGTTCTTCGAAGTGGTGCTGCCCGGCGCCCTGCCCTCGATCCTGGTGGGGCTGCGCTACGGCCTGGGCATCACCTGGCTGACCCTGATCGTGGCCGAGACCATCTCGGCCTCCTCGGGCATCGGCTATCTGACCATGAACGCCCGAGAGTTCCTGCAAACCGACGTGGTCGTGCTCGGCATCCTGATCTATGCCGCGCTCGGCATGCTTGCCGACTGGGCGGCGCTTGCGCTCGAACGGCGCTGGCTCGCCTGGCACCCGACATTCCAACCGGAGGCCGTGTGATGACCGCCATGCTCGACTGGTTGCCGCCCGATCTGGTGCAATATCCCATTCGGACCGCCCGCGAGGCTACCGATACTGCTCCCCGCGCCCGTCAGCCCGGCGTCGAGGTCGACGTCACTTGTGTCGCCAAACGTTTCGGGGAGACCGAGGTGCTGCGCGACATCGATCTCGCGATCCGTCCGGGCGAGTTCGTCGCCATCGTCGGCCATTCCGGCTGCGGCAAGAGCACGCTGCTGCGCCTCATCGCCGGCCTGGAGCAGGCGAGCGGCGGAACGGTAGCGGTCGACGGCCACCGGCTCGATGGCGCCAGGGATCGGACGAGCGATACCCGCATCCTGTTCCAGGACGCCCGCCTGCTGCCCTGGCGCCGGGTGCTGGACAATGTCGCAATCGGCGGCACCGGCCGCGCCTGGCGTGCCAAGGCGGAGGCGGCGCTCGCGCGGGTCGGCCTCGCCGACAAGGCCGAGGTCTGGCCCACTACCCTGTCCGGCGGCCAGCGCCAGCGGGTGGCGCTCGCCCGCGCGCTCGTCTCCGAGCCGCGCCTGCTGCTGCTTGACGAGCCGCTGGGCGCGCTCGACGCTCTGACCAGGCTCGAGATGCAAAGCCTGATCGACGAGGTCTGGCGTGCCCAGGGTTTCACGGCTGTGCTGGTGACCCATGACGTCGGCGAGGCGGTGCATCTGGCAGATCGGGTCGTGGTGCTCGACCATGGCCGGATCGCCCAGACCTGGGTCATCGACCGTGCAAGGCCCCGGCCGCGCGGCGATGGCGAACTCGGCCGGATCGAACAGCGGATTCTCGATCGATTGATGCAGCGGCAGTCCGCCTGAGGCAGCGCGCGCGTCAGCGCCCCTCGCGCCGCCAGGCGAGGATCAGCGTGCCGAGCGCCAGGAGCAGCGCCAGCCAGGCCGGCATGAGCGGCGTCTCCTGCAGGCCGGTCACGACATAATCGCCATTCTGGCGGAAGCCGATCCAGCCCCGTCCGGCGGCGTCCCGGCCCGGTCCCACCCGCCGGACGTCCGGCAGGCTGGAACCGGTCCCGGCCCAGTTGACGCTGCCACCGATCGCGTCGGCCACCGGCTTCAGCTTGTCCGGCGTGGTGCGCACGTCGGCAAATTCGATCGGGTTAAGCGCACCCGCCGCTGCGATGGCGGTGCGCGTGCCGTCGCTGATGCGATAAAGACCGCTGGCGGAAATCGGCACGACCGCGACAGAACGGCCGCCGCTTTCCGGAACCATGGTGACCGTCTCGGTCGTGCCGTCCGGCCGTGTCAGCTCGACCGGATGATTGTCGGGCTCGAGCGTCCTGCGGACGATGGTCAGGCGCGAGCCTTCGACCGTCCCGCGCAGGTCATTCTCCTCGAGATCCGGCTCCTTCATCAGCCAGTAGGCGAGCCGCCGCAGCAGCTCGGCTTGCGGGCCGCCGCCTTCGAAGCCGCGCGTCCAGAGCCACATGTGATCCGACAGGATCTGTGCGACCCGCCCTTCGCCAACGCGGTCGAGCACCAGGAGCGGCTCGCCGTTGAGCCCGGTCATGACCGTCTGGCCATGCCGCACGGTCGACTCGACCTGACGGAACCAGCGGCCCCACTCAGGTTCGCCGTTCGGGTCCTTAGGCGCACCCGGCAGGTCGGCGGTCACCGGATGGCGCGTACCCAGGTCGGTGACCTTGGGCTTGAACCCCTGTTCATAGACCTCGCCCGACGGTTCGGTCGGCAGGACCGAGCCCAGCGGCGTGCGGAACAGCGTCGTCGCCGTCCCGACGCTCGGACCAGCCGCCTCCAACAGCGCGCCGCCCTTGCGCACATAGCGCGCGATATTCTCCAGATAGGTCGCCGGCAGCACGCCGCGCCGCCGGTAGCGGTCGAAGATCACCAGGTCGAACTCGTCCAGCTTGACCTCGAACAGCTCGCGGATCGGAAACGCGATCAGCGACAGCTCGCGGATCGGCGTGCCGTCTTGCTTTTCCGGCGGACGCAGAATGGTGAAATGAACGAGGTCGACCGAGGGATCGGCCTTCAGCAGGTTGCGCCAAGTCCGCTCGCCGGCATGAGGCTCGCCCGAGACCAGCAGTACCCGGAGCCGGTCGCGCACGCCGTTGATCACGACAGCCGCGCGGTTGTTGTCGAGGGTCAGCTCGTGCGGGCCCGCCGCCACCTCGACCTCGAACACAGTCGGCCCGCCATGATCGAGCGTAACCGGCAGGTTGACGTCATGGCCGATCGGCATGTTGAGCGTCCGGGTCTCGCCACCATCCTTGCGCACGGTCACCCGGGCCGTCTGCGGATAGCTTTGGCGCTCGGCGTCGGTGCCGCCCAGGTCCTCGACCCGAAGCGTCAGTTCCAGTTCCTTGCCGACGATGCCGAAGCTGGGCGCCTGGCTCACGACGATGCGCCGGTCGCCCTCGTTCGGATGACCCGACAGCAGAATATGGAGCGGCGCGGTCAAGCCGGAGCGATCGGCCGGCGGCGTGTCGTGGACCTGGCCGTCGGTCACCATGGCGATGCCGGCAATCCGCTGGGGCGGCACGTCGGCGAGCGCCGCCTGGGCTGCGCCGAACAGCTCGGTGCCGCGATCGCCGGTCGAGGCCGGATCGATGGCGCCGGCCTCGATCGTGCGCACCTCGAGCCCGGGATAGGCCGCCAGCTTGCCCTGCAGGCCCTTGACCGCCGCCTCGGTCGCGGCCCGGCGATCTCCGATCGACTGGCTGGGCGAGACGTCCTTGACGATCAGCGCCACATCCTTCTGCGGCTGGCGTTGTTCCTCGACCAGCGACGGATCGGCGATCGCCGCCAGCAGAATGACGAGAGCGGCCAGCCGCGAGAGCGTGCCCCGCGCCCCCCGCCACGCGCCAAAACCCAGGATCGCCAGGCCGACGATGGCCGCAACGGCGATCAGCCACCAGGGTAGCAATGGGGCGAAGGCGATGGCGTAACCGGTCATTGGCCGAGCCGCTCCAGGATCGCCGGGACATGCACCTGATCGGCCTTGTAGTTGCCGGTCAGCGCATACATCACGAGATTGACGCCGAAGCGAAAGGCCTGCTCGCGTTGCGGCTCGCCGCCGGGCACGACCGGCAGGCTCGGGAAGCCCTGCCCATCGACCGCCCAGGCGCCGGCCCAATCGTTGGAGCCGACGATGACGGTCGAGACGCCGTCATTGGTCCGGTCCTCGACCGGCTCGACCCACAGCGTGCCACCGATCCAGCGACCGGGGAAATCCTGCATCAGGTAGAAGGACTTGGTCAGCACATGGTCGGGCGGAACGGCGGTCAGCGCCGGGATCCTGACCCCGGCCAGCAGGGTTTGCAGCCGGCGTGCCGTATCGGCGGCGCCATAGGCGCCGGGCAGGCTGGTCCCCTGGTCGCGCGTATCGAACAGGATGGTGCCGCCGGTCGCGAGATAGCGGTTGACCCGCTCGGCCGCCGCCGCCGACAGGCTCTTTTGGCTGTCCGTGATCGGCCAGTAGATCAGCGGGAAGAAGATCAGTTCGTCGGTCTCGACATCGACGGCCATCGGCTCGCCGGTCTCGACCGCGGTCCGCCGCGTCAATACGTTACCAAGCCCGATGAGCCCGGCCCGGCTGACGCCGTCGGCTTCGGCATCGCCGGTCGTGACATAGGCAAGCCGCAGTTCATTTGTCGCCTCGATTGTGAAGGCGTCGGGATTGCCGGGCCGCGGGGCGGCGTCGGCTGGGCCTGCGGCGAGGAATGCTGCGGCGAGGATCACAGCCACGCCGGCGCGCCGGGGCCGCAGCAGGCCGCGCAGCCCATAGCCGATCAGGATGTCGATCAGGCCGAGCAGCAGGGCGGCACCAAGCAGACCGGGCCGAAGATCGACCTCCGGGGTGCGGACATAGCTTTCGCGGAGGACGCCGACCGGCGGCGCGCCGAAGGCCGTGAGCGTCGGCACGGTCGGCCCGAGATTGAGCGCGCGATGGGTCGCCTCCGTGCCGTAGAAGCCGGGCGGATGGGACGGGCCGAGGGTGATCTTCGCCATGTCCGCGGTGCTCAGCGGCTGGGCCAGCGCCTGCGGCGGCGCCAGGCGCCCGAACCCGTCCAGGACCTGCCACGGCGGCAGCACGGCGTCGCCGGTACCCTCGACACCCTGCCCCAGCACCACCAGGCGCCGGAGCATGTCGACGAACAGCCCCGACAATGCCAGGTTCGACCAGGCCGTGTTGGCGCTGGTGTGAATCAGGACCAGCCAGCCCTTACCGCGCTTTTCCGCGGTCACGAGCGGCGTACCGTCGGTCAGGCGCGCCCAGGTCTTGGCCGCGAGATCGACCGACGGCTCGGCCAGAACCTGCCGGTCGACGGTCACGTCGGGCGGCACGGCCAGGCCGGCGAACGGGCTGCCGGTCGGGAATTCGGCCAGGTGGGCCGGCTTCTCCCACGACATGGCGCCGCCGATAGTGCGGCCGCCCCGACGCAGCATCACCGGCAGCAGATCGTCGTCCTCGCGCTGGGCCATGGCCGGACCGGCGAAGCGCAGCAGCACGCCGCCGCCGTCGAGCCACCGCCGGATCGTCTGCCCCTCTTCGGCCGAGCCGACATCGCCGTCGGGCAGGATGAGCAGCGTCAGTGCCCGTCCCAGGAGTTCGCCGACGGTGCCGTGACGCAGTTCGGCGAAGGGTGCCAGTGCCCGCTCCAGATAGAATGTGTCGCTGAGCAGCGGCTGGCTGCTGCCGGCCGGCCGGTCGGAGGCAATCCCGACCGGCCGCCGGCGCGACTGTTCGTCGATCAGCAGCGTCGCACCAGCCGAAGCCTCGCCTTCGATCTCGACCCGGCCAACCCGGTTGCGCAATTCGCTGGGCATCGGGATGGCGATGTCGAGGACGCCGCGATCGGCAGCGAAATGCCCCTCGGCCTGGGCAATCTGCCGGCCGTCTTCGCCCGCCGCCCGCAACCGCACCGTCGATGCCTCGCCCGACGTGGCGCGCCTGACCCGGACGGTCAGATCCTTGGCCTCCGCCGGTCCCGGCTCGATGAGGCGGGCCAGATGCTCGTTCGCCGGCAGGACCAGGCGGACCGGGCCGAGGTCGCGCAGAACCTCCAGCAGCTTGGTAACGCCGCCCCGATCGTCGAGCCCGTCGGCCAGGTAGAACACCGTGGCGCCTGCGGGCGCCGCCAAGGTCTTGAGCCGCTCCGACGCCGCAACGCGATCGGTCGGCCAGGGTTTGGGCGAGAGACTGGCGACGCGGCCGCGTGCATCGGTGGCGCGGAGCAAGGTCGCCGGCTCGGCCGGCACGCCAGCGGCGGTGGTGATCAGTACCACTCGGCGATCGGCCCGGTCGGCCTGATCGATCAGCTCGCCGGCGCGGCGCTGAACTTCGGACCAATTGGCGGCGGCGCCCCAGCCGTCGTCGACGACCAGGACCAGAGGGCCTGTCCCCGGCAGCGCCGCCGTCGGATGCAGCAGCGGATGCGCCAGTCCGAGGATCAGCGTGGCGGCGATGAAGAGCCGGAGCAAGATCAGCCAGAGCGGCGTCTTGGCCGGCGTCTCCTCTGCCGGGTTCAAGCCCATCAACAGACGGATCGCCGGGAACCGTACGACCGTCGGCGCCGGCGGCGTCACGCGGATCAGCCACCACAGCACCGGCAGCACGGCAAAACCGGCCAGAAGCCAGGGAGCGGCGAAGCCGAAGGCGCCCAGGCCCAGCATCGCCTCAGGCTCCCGCCGCGTAGGCGGCGTGGCCCGGCGGCAGCCCGCCCGACATCACGCCATAGAGCGCCAGCAAGGCCTGATGCGGCGGCCGATCGGTCCGATGCGTGGCTAGCGACCAGCCATGGCCGCGGGCCAGGGCCGCCAGCCCGGCCTGATGCGCGGCGAGTCGGGCCTGATATTGCTCGCGCACGGCCTCGACCCGCGCCACCAGAAGATGCCCCTCGCGCTCCATGCCTTCGAACCGCACGCGACCGTCGAACGGCAGGCTCTCTTCCGCCGGGTCGAGCACCTGCAGCAGATGGCCACGGATCCCCGATGCCGCATAGCCGGCGAGCAGGTCATGCGCCTCGTCGAGCGGCATCAGAAAATCGCCAATCAGAACGATCGAGGCATGGCGCGGCAACGGCACGACCGGGGGCGGACCGCCGATGGCCTCACCCGAACGCTCGATCGTCAAAGCCAGCCGGTCGAGCACCGCCCGGCCATGGGCGGGCGGCAGGCCCGCGCCGATGAGGGCGACCCGCTCGCCGCCGCGCACCAGCAGGGCAGCGAGCGCCAGCAGCAGCAGGGCGGCGCGATCGCGCTTGAGCGGAAGGTTACGTTCGGACCGCCAATTCATCGAGGGCGACCGATCATGCCAGAGCCAGACGCTCTGGGCCGCCTCCCACTCGTTCTCCCGGACATAGGCGCGCTCGGACTTCGCGGTCTCGCGCCAGTCGATCCGCGTCACCGGGTCGCCCGGGACATAGGCCCGGAATTGCCAGAAGGAATCGCCCGACCCGACCCGCCGCCGCCCGTGGACGCCCTGCGCCACGGTGGCCGCGACCCGCTCCGCCTGCACCAGGAGCGGCGGCAGGCGGGCGGCCAGTGCCTCGGCCTCGTGTCGGGAGCGGAGGACGGCCATGTTGGCGATCAGCCGAGCCGTTCGACCAGCAGATCGACGACCCGGTCGAGCGTCAGCCCATCCGCGCGCGCGGCGAAGCTCAGGGCCATGCGATGGCGCAGGACCGGCCCCGCCAGCGCCGCCACATCATCGACCGAGGGCGACAGGCGCCCGTCCAGCACCGCACGGGCGCGCGCCGCCAGCATCAGCGCCTGGCTGGCACGCGGGCCGGGCCCCCAGGCGACGGAGCGCTGCACCTCGGCCAGCGAACTCGTCTCCGGACGACCGGCGCGAACCAGATCGAGGATCGCTTCGACGACGCTTTCGCCGACCGGAACCCGCCGGATCAGACGCTGAGCCGCCATCAACTCATCGGCGCTCATCACCCGCTCAGGCGTGGCCTCGGCGACACCGGTCGTGGCCAGCAGCATGTGCCGCTCCGCGTCCAGATCCGGATAACCGACATTGATCTGGATCAGGAACCGGTCGAGCTGCGCCTCGGGCAGCGGATAGGTCCCTTCCTGCTCGATCGGATTCTGGGTGGCCAGCACATGGAACGGCCGCGGCAGCAGATGATACTGGCCGCCGACCGAAACCCGCTGCTCCTGCATGGCCTGAAGCAGCGCCGATTGCGTCCGCGGACTGGCGCGGTTGATCTCGTCGGCCATCAGCAGCTGGGCGAAGACCGGGCCGGGCAGGAAGCGGAACGACCGGCGACCGCTCTCCGCTTCCTCCAGCACTTCCGAGCCCAGGATGTCGGCCGGCATCAGGTCGGGCGTGCATTGCACGCGCTTGTCGTCGAGCCCGAGCACGGTGCCCAGCGTCTCGACCAGCCGGGTCTTGGCCAGGCCGGGCACGCCGACCAGCAGGGTGTGGCCGCCGGCCAGCAGGGTGATCAGCGCTTGATCGACCACGTCGCGTTGGCCGAAGATCACCCGGCCGATACGCTCGCGCACGGCTTTGAGGCGGTTGCCCAGCAACTCGATCTCATTGACGAGCTGGGCGGCATCGGCGGCGGTCGAATTGGACGGGTCAAGGCTCACGGGCGTTGGCTCCTAGGGACGCGTCGGCGCAACCGGATCATAGCTCGATTGTCGCCGGAAATGCCGCAATCGCAATCATGCTGGACAATGGGGCGGCGTAACGCCACAGCGGCCGGGAAAGGATGGAGACCATGGAGACGAGAGCCGATGCTCCAGCCAGCCCCGGCGGCTTGGCGCCGGGCATGATCGAAAGCTGCGGCGATTTCAGCATCCGCATCGCCCGCGACGGTACCTGGTACTACCACAATTCCCCGATCCGCCGCGTGCCGCTGGTCAAGCTGTTCGCGTCGGTGCTGCGCCGCGAGGCCGACGGGGAATATTGGCTGGTAACCCCTGCCGAGCGCGGCCGGATCGAGGTCGAAGACGCGCCCTTCGTGGCGGTGGAACTGGAAGTGAGCGGACAAGGCAGGGACCAGAGCCTCACATTCAGAACAAACCTGGATGATAAGGTAGTCGCGGGCGAAAGCCACCCCCTGCGCGTCGAGACCGACGCCGCGACCGGCGAGCCGAGGCCATATATTTTGATCAGGCCCGGCCTTGAAGCGTTGCTGTTGCGCTCCGTATTCTATCATCTGATCGAGCAAGGACACGAGGCGACGGTCGACGACAAGCCTCAATTCGGCGTTTGGAGCACCGGAAAATTCTTTCCACTGGGCAATTTGACGGACGTTACCTGACGGCCGATTTCGTCATCGACCGCCTGGCCGCGGCACTTGCCCGGCCACCAGGCAAACGGCCGCGCGGCGACCATGATCTCAATCCGGGCTTCGCCCCGACCCGCACGCTGACCCGGGCCGCCGTTCTCGTGCCGCTGATCCTGCGGCCGGAGGGGGTCCAGGTGCTGCTGACCCAGCGAACCGCGCATCTCAAGGACCATGCGGGCCAGATCAGCTTTCCCGGTGGCCGGGCCGAGCCGGAGGACCCTGATCCCGTCGCGACCGCGCTCCGCGAAACCCACGAGGAGGTCGGCCTGCCATCCGAGTTCGTCCGCGTGCTGGGCCGGCTCGACAATTACGTCACCGGGACCGGCTATGAGGTGGCGCCGATCGTCGGGCTGATCCGGCCGCCCTTTCCCGTGACGCCAGATCCGCACGAGGTCGCCGAGGTGTTCGAGGTGCCCCTGCCCTTCGTCGTTGATCCGCGCAATCACCAGCGCCACAGCCGGGAATGGCAGGGCGGCACGCGGCATTTCTATGTCCTGCCCTACCAGCAGCGTTACATCTGGGGAGCGACCGCCGGCATGCTGGTCAATCTGGCGAACCTACTGCAGCCCGCCGAAGCATGAGCGCGGATGCGCCCATCCGTCGGATCGCGCCGCCCGCCTGGCTTATCCAGCCGGCCCTCGCGGCGCTGCTCGATGCGCTGGACGACAGCCGGCTCGTCGGCGGCGTAGTACGCGACACGCTCTTGGACCTGCCGCCGGGCGATCTCGATCTGGCGACCCCGCTCGAGCCGGACGAGGTCGTCGAGCGGCTGAAGCGCGCCGGCATCCGCACCGTTCCGACCGGCATCGCCCATGGTACGGTGACCGCGATCCTGGCCGATCACCGGCCAGTCGAAATCACGACCCTGCGCCACGACGTGGCCACCGACGGGCGGCGCGCGACCGTCGCATTCACCGATGATTGGGCGGCCGACGCGGCGCGGCGCGATTTCACGCTGAACGCCCTTTATCTCGACCGGACCGGCGGCATATGGGACCCGGTGGGCGGGCTCGAGGATTGTCTCGCCGGCCGTATTCGCTTCGTCGGCAAGCCGCTTCGGCGCATCGACGAGGACGTGCTGCGCATCCTGCGCTTCTATCGCTTTCTGGCGCGCTACGGGCGTACCCCGGCCGATCCAACCGCCCGCGCCGCGTGCCGGGCGCGGGCCGACCGGATTGCGAGCCTGGCCGGGGAGCGGCTGCAGACGGAGACGCGCAAACTGCTCGCCGCTCCCGACCCGACTCCGACCGTCCGGCTGATGATCGAGGACGGCGTGCTCAACGCCTACCTGCCGCCGCCCTTTCATCCAGACCGCCTTGCCGCCCTGGTCGCGATCGAGCCACGGCCCGATCCGACGCGGCGGCTTGCATCCCTGCTCGAGGAAGGCGCAGGCCCAGCCGCGGCCGAACGCTTGCGCCTGTCGAACGCCGAACGGGATCGCCTCATCCTGCTCACCGGTCTGAACCGGATCGAGTTGACGGCCGACGATCGGACCCAGCGTGCGGCGCTCTATCGATGGGGGGCCCCGCACTATCGCGATTTCGTCCTGCTCGCCGCCGCGGATCAGGCCCAGGGCGATCGGGTGCCGGAGCTTCTGGCTCTCGCCGGCGCCTGGGAAGACCCATCCCTGCCGGTAGGGGGCAGCGATGTCAGGGCACTCGGCGTCGCGGCGAGCCCCGCCGTCGGCGCCTTGCTCCGTCAGGTCGAAGCCTGGTGGATCGAGGGCGACTTCCAAGCCGACCGCGCGGCGTGCCTCGACCGGCTGCGCCAGTTCGTCGAAGCCGCTTAGCCGTTCTTCCTGAGACGGCCGGCTGCAGCCAGCACCTTCATCTGATAGGCGGCTTTGAGGTCGGGTGTGTGGGAATGGTAGAATCCCACGGCCTCGAGCATGTTGCCGTGAGCTTCGATCTTGTAGAGATCCAGGATGGCGGCCGCGACCTTGATGCTGAAGCAGCCGTCCCCGATCAGCTTCGCGCGGATGACGGCCTCTTTGGCGCGGGTCGCCCGGGCGACCGCCGGGACCCATTGGGTGTTGACCTGCATCAACCCCAGGTCGGCCGAACCGTCCTTGTTGGCGCTGATCGCGCCGACCGCCCCACCCTCGACCGATTGAATCGCGGCCAGCGCCTGCACCGGCAGGTGATGGAACGACGCGGCGGCGATCATGCAGGCAAGGAAAGGGACGCTCATGGCCGCTCCTGCAAAGAGCTCTTCTTACCTCAGGGATGCAGGACGATAGGCCCCGACGTCAACATTTTCCGTTATGGCCAGGCCACTTCGGGCGGCATCGACATCAAGATCGCCTCGACATTGCCACCGGTCTTGAGTCCGAAGGTCGTGCCGCGATCGTAGAGCAGATTGAATTCCACGTAGCGGCCGCGCCGGACCAGTTGGTGACGCCGGTCTTCGTCGGTCCAGGGCTCGAACATGTGCTGTCGCACGATGCGCGGATAGGCATCTAGGAACGCCAGGCCCACGTCGCGGGTGAAGGCAAAATCCCTGTTCCAGTCGCCGGTCTTGAGATTGTCGTAGAAAATGCCGCCGACTCCGCGTGCCTCCTGGCGGTGGGGCAGATAGAAATAGCGATCGCACCATTCCTTGAATTTCGGATAGTAGGCCGGATCATGCGCGTCGCAGGCAGCCTTGAAGGCGCCGTGAAAGGCCGCCGTATCGCCCTCGTCCGGCACCATTGGCGTGAGATCGCCGCCGCCGCCGAACCAGGCCGTGGTGGTGACGATATGGCGCGTATTCATATGAGCCGCCGGCACCTTGGGCGACCGCATGTGGGCTACGAGCGAGACCCCGCTCGCCCAGAAGCGCGGATCTTCCGCAGCACCCGGCATCTGCGCGCGGAACTCCTCGGAGAATTCGCCATGCACGGTCGAGACGTTGACTCCGACCTTCTCGAACACCTGGCCGTGCATGATCGACATGACCCCGCCGCCGCCGTCTGCTGCGCGCGACCAGGATTTGCGCTCGAATCGTCCGGCCGGGCCACGGCCGGTGCGCTCCGCATATTCGTCCTCGATCGCCTCGAAGGCGGCGCACAGCCGGTCGCGCAGTTCTGCGAACCAGGCACTGGCCTCGGCGCGCCGGGGCGACGGATCGATGGAGGGGGTAGTCATGCGGATGGTCCTTCGGCGAAGAGATTGGTCTGGCGCAACGCCTCGCCCAATACCATGCCGGCGGCGAGCGCCACATTGATCGAGCGCAAACCCGGCTGCATGGGCACGAGCAGGCGGAGGTCGGCGGCCTGATGCACGGCCTCAGGCACGCCGGCGCTTTCCCGGCCGACCAGGATCGTGTCGTCGGAGGCGAAGCGCGCATCGATATAGCGCCGATCGGCCCGCGTCGTCAGCAGAACCAGCCGGCCTGGCGTGGGCCGCGCGAGGCGTGCGGCCTGGAACGCCGTCCAGGAGACGTGACGCACCAGATTTATGTGGTCGAGGTAATCCATCGCCGATCGCCGGAACTTGGCATCGCCGATGATGAAGCCGCATGGTTCGATGAGATCGACCGCCACGCCGAGGCAGGCGGCAAGGCGCATCATGGTACCCGCATTCTGCGCGATATCGGGTTCGAAAAGAGCAAGTCGCATGGCGACCATCGTGCCGGGCGCAACCCCCTCATGTCGAGAGCGGCAGACCTGCGACATTAAGGCCCGAGCCAATGTTGCGCCCTCGCCGGCCATATGCTATTGCCGCACGGCTTCCGGACGGACCTGGGCCCGCCAGGCCATTTCTGCGCGACTGTCACGCCGTCCGAAAGTCGAGAATTTCGCGGGGCTCCGGCCCCTGTCCCCCGGTAATATCGAAGGTACAGCTCACGTGGCATCCGAAGCGACAGGCGTATCCGGGCTGGCTGGCCGTTACGCCACCGCTCTGTTCGATCTCGCCGATCAGCAGCAGGCTCTCGACGAGGTCGCGAGCGACCTCATCAAGCTTCGTCAGATGATCGAAGAGAGCCCCGATCTGACGCGGTTGATCCGCAGCCCGGTCCTGAGCCGGGAAGCGCAGGCCCGCGCCATGGCGGCACTCACCGAGAAGGCGGCGCTGGGCACGACCACGCGCAACTTCGTGGCCGTGGTCGCGCGCAATCGCCGGCTGTTCGAGCTGACCAACATCATCAAGGGCTTCCTCGGCCTGCTCGCCGCCCGTCGCGGCGAGGTTACGGCCGAGGTGACCGCGGCGCAGGCCCTCACCGAGAGCCAGCTGACCGCCATCAATGAACAACTTAATCGGGCCATCGGGTCCAAGGTCGCGGTCGATGTGCGGGTCGATCCCGCGATCATCGGCGGACTGGTCGTCAAAGTCGGGTCGCGGATGGTCGACGGCTCGCTGCGCACCAAGCTCACGCGCCTGCAGCTTGCCATGAGAGGGATCTAAGAGAATGGAAATCCGGGCTGCGGAAATTTCCGCCATCCTCAAGGAACAGATCGCCAATTTCGGCACCGAAGCGGACGTGGCCGAGGTCGGCCAGGTTCTGTCCGTCGGTGACGGCATTGCGCGCATCTATGGTCTGGACAAGGTCCAGGCCGGCGAGATGGTCGAATTCCCGGGCGGCGTCAAAGGCATGGCGCTCAATCTCGAGACCGACAACGTCGGCGCGGTGATCTTCGGCGAAGATCGCGGCATCAAGGAAGGCGACACGGTCAAGCGTACCGGCGCGATCGTCGAAGTGCCGGTCGGCCGTGGCCTCTTGGGCCGCGTGGTCGACGGTCTCGGCAATCCGATCGACGGCAAGGGCCCGCTGACCGACGTCAAGATGCAGCGCGTCGAAGTGAAGGCGCCGGGCATCATTCCCCGCAAGTCGGTGCATGAGCCGATGCAGACCGGCCTCAAGGCCATCGACAGCCTGGTTCCGATCGGGCGTGGCCAGCGCGAGCTGATCATCGGCGACCGTCAGACCGGCAAGACCGCCGTGGCCCTCGACACGATCCTGAACCAGAAGTCGATCAACGCCGGTTCGGACGAGTCGAAGAAGCTCTATTGCGTTTATGTCGCGATCGGCCAGAAGCGCTCCAGCGTCGCCCAGTTCGTGAAGACGCTGCAGGACTACGGCGCGCTCGAGTATTCGATCGTCGTCGCCGCGACTGCGTCCGAGCCGGCGCCGCTGCAGTTCCTGGCGCCCTACACGGGCTGCGCCATGGGCGAGTTCTTCCGTGACAACGGTATGCACGCCCTGATCGTTTACGACGATCTGTCGAAGCAGGCGGTCGCCTATCGTCAGATGTCGCTGCTGCTGCGCCGTCCGCCGGGCCGCGAGGCCTATCCGGGCGACGTGTTCTACGTCCATTCCCGCCTGCTCGAGCGCGCCGCCAAGCTGAACGACGCCAATGGCGCCGGCTCGCTCACCGCCCTGCCGGTTATCGAGACCCAGGCGGGCGACGTCTCGGCCTACATCCCGACCAACGTGATCTCGATCACCGACGGCCAGATCTTCCTTGAGACCGAGCTGTTCTATAAGGGCATCCGCCCGGCCATCAACGTCGGCCTGTCGGTGTCGCGCGTCGGCTCCGCTGCCCAGATCAAGGCGATGAAGCAGGTTGCCGGCACGATCAAGCTCGACCTCGCGCAGTATCGCGAAATGGCTGCCTTCTCGCAGTTCGCCTCCGACCTCGACGCCTCGACCCAGCGCCTGCTGGCCCGCGGCGCACGTCTGACCGAGCTCCTGAAGCAGCCCCAGTTCTCGCCGCTGCCGGTCGAAGAGCAGGTGGCATCGATCTTCGCCGGCGTCCGTGGCCTGCTCGACAAGATCGAGGTCAAGGACATCAACCGCGCCGAGTCGGGCCTGCTGGCCGACCTGCGCGCTCGCGGTGGCGACATCCTGGAAGCCATCCGCAAGGATCGCGAGCTGAAGCCCGAGACCCAAGAGAAGCTGAAGGCTTTCATCGAGTCCTTCTTGAAGAGCTTCGCCTGAGCCCAGGCCCTATCAGACAAGGACCTAGCCGATGGCGAGTTTGAAGGACCTACGGACACGAATCCGAAGCGTCCAATCGACGCGGAAGATCACGTCCGCCATGAAGGTGGTCGCGGCCTCGCGCCTTAAGAAGGCGCAGGACGCGGCCGAAGCATCGCGACCCTATGCCATGCGCATGGAGCGGATGCTCGCCTCTCTGGCGCAATCGATGGCCGGCCTGCCGACCGCCCCGCCGCTTCTGGCGGGGACCGGCAAGGCGGATACCCATCTGATCATCGTCGCGACCTCCGATCGCGGCCTCGCGGGTGGCTTCAACGCCACCATCCTGCGCGAGGCCCGTCGGTTGATCCGCTCGCTCCAGGCCGAGGGCAAGACCGTCAAGATCATGACGGTCGGGCGCAAGGGCCGCGACGCGATGCGGCGCGAATTCTCGAAGCTGTTGATCGACAGCGTCACGGACGTCGGCCGCAGGGGCGTGCATTTCTCGGAGGCCAAGGGCATTTCCGAGGCGGTGCTGACGCGGTTCGAGACCGGCGAATTCGACGTCGCCACGATCATCTTCGCCAAGTTCAAGTCGGCCATCTCGCAGATCGTGACGGTCCAGCAGCTGATCCCGTTCGGCCCGCCGGCGGCAGCGTCGGAAAAGACCGACGAGACCGCGGGCGCGATCTACGAGTTCGAGCCGAGCGAGGAGGAGATCCTCGCCGAGCTGCTGCCGAACAATGTAGGCGTGCAGATCTTCACGGCGCTGCTCGAGAACGCCGCGAGCGAGCACGGCGCGCGCATGACCGCGATGGACAACGCGACGCGCAATGCCGGCGACATGATCAAGGGTCTGACGCTGGTCTACAACCGCACGCGCCAAGCCACCATCACGAAGGAACTCATCGAGATCATCTCGGGCGCCGAAGCGCTCTAGAGGCTCGTCTCGTTTAAGGGAAAGAAGTCATGGCCAAGAACAATGTGGGGACGATCACCCAGGTCATCGGTGCCGTGGTCGACGTCCAGTTCGACGGCGACAAGCCGGCGATTCTGAACGCACTCAAGGTCGATATCGCGGACCGCAACCTCATCCTCGAGGTCGCCCAGCATCTGGGTGAGAACACCGTCCGCTGCATCGCCATGGACACGACCGACGGTCTGGTGCGCGGCACCAAGGTGATCGACACCGGCGCGCCGATCGCCATGCCGGTCGGCCCGGAGACGCTCGGCCGCATCCTGAACGTCATCGGCGAGCCGGTCGACGAGCGCGGCCCCGTGAACGCGACCCGCAGCGCCCCGATCCATCGTCCGGCCCCGGAATTCGTCGACCAGTCGACCGAGGCCGAAATCCTCGTCACCGGCATCAAGGTCGTCGATCTGCTGGCGCCGTACGCCAAGGGCGGCAAGATCGGCCTGTTCGGCGGCGCCGGCGTCGGCAAGACCGTGACGATCATGGAGCTGATCAACAACGTCGCCATGAACCACGGCGGCTACTCCGTGTTCGCCGGCGTCGGTGAGCGGACCCGCGAAGGCAACGACCTCTATCACGAGATGATCGAGGGCGGCATCATCAAGACCGACGGCCCGGGCTCCAAGGTGGCGCTGGTCTATGGCCAGATGAACGAGCCGCCGGGTGCGCGTGCGCGCGTCGCCCTCTCCGGCCTCACCATTGCCGAATATTTCCGCGATGAGGAAGGCCAGGACGTGCTGTTCTTCGTCGACAACATCTTCCGCTTCACCCAGGCGGGTTCGGAAGTGTCGGCGCTCCTCGGCCGCATCCCGTCGGCGGTGGGCTATCAGCCGACGCTGTCGACCGACATGGGCGCGCTGCAGGAACGCATCACCTCGACCAAGAAGGGCTCGATCACCTCGGTGCAGGCCATTTACGTGCCTGCCGACGATCTGACCGACCCGGCGCCGGCCACCTCGTTCGCGCATCTGGACGCGACCACGGTGCTGTCGCGCTCGATCGCGGAAAAGGCCATCTTCCCGGCGGTCGATCCGCTCGATTCGACCTCGCGCATGCTCGACCCGCGGGTCATCGGTGATGAGCACTACGACACCGCGCGCTCGGTCCAGCGCGTGCTGCAGCAGTACAAGTCGCTGCAGGACATCATCGCGATCCTGGGCATGGACGAACTGTCGGAAGACGACAAGCTGGTCGTCTCGCGCGCCCGCAAGATCGAGCGCTTCCTGTCGCAGCCGTTCCATGTCGCCGAAGTGTTCACCGGCACGCCGGGCGTGTTCGTGAAGCTCGAAGACACGATCAAGGGCTTCAAGGGCATCGTCGACGGCAAGTATGACGAGCTGCCGGAAGCGGCCTTCTACATGGTCGGCACGATCGAAGAGGCCCAGGAAAAGGCCCGCAAGCTCGCTGCGGAAGCTGCCTGATCCTGACTTGATGGAAGTTAGCGCCCCATCCCGGCTTCGGGATGGGGTCGCTTGTGAAAGGTCCTGACGTATGGCCGAGAAGGTGAAATTCGAACTGGTCTCACCGGAGAAGATTCTTCTCTCCGAGGCCGTCGAGATGGTCGTGATTCCGGGTGCCGAAGGCAATTTCGGCGTGCTGCCCGGCCATGCGCCGCTGATCTCCTCGGTTCGGCCGGGCACGATCGAAGTGTATGAGGGCAACAACGTCGCCGAACGCATCTTCATCGCCGGCGGCTTCGCCGAGGTGACGCCGGAGCGCTGCACCGTGCTGGCGGATGATGCCGTGACCGTGTCGTCGCTCGACAAGGGCGCGGTCGACGCCGAACTGGCCGAGGCGACCAGCCGCTATGGCGAAGCGCTCGCCGCCGCGGAGAAGGGCAGCGACGCCGACAAGCTGCGGTTCAAGGTCGCAGAGCGGCAGCTGGCGGTCGCGACTGCCAAGCACCAGGCGATCGAGGCTCCGGTCCGCCACTGATTCCCGCGGAACTCCGAAGCGGCCGGCCTTGTTGTCGCGAGGCCGGCCCTTATCGTTTCAGGGGCTTACGAAACGAAGCCCCTGATGGCATATAATCGCGTCCATGCGTAAGCTGCGAGCGAGTCGCAGACCACAGATTAGGTGAACCGATGTCGCACTGGACCCTGGATGACGTCCCCTGGAAGGAGTTCGATGCCACCAAGGTGGATCCCGAACTCGTCCGGATCGTCAAGGCGGCCAGCCTCGTCGAGTATAATGGCCACGAATACGTGAAGTATTTATGTAACGTGTTCGACGACGACGCCGCGCTACAGGAGCATGTTCGGCGCTGGGGCATCGAGGAAGTGCAGCACGGCCAGGTGCTGGCCCGCTGGGCCAAGCTCGCCGATCCCTCGTTCGATTTCGAGGCGGCGTTCAAGCGCTTCGTTACCGGCTACCACCTGGAGACCGAGGTCGACGCCTCGATCCGCGGCTCACGCTCGGGCGAGTTGATCGCCCGCTGCATCGTCGAGACCGGCACAAGCTCCTACTACACCGCGCTCGCCGAAGCGACCGGCGAACCGGTGCTGCAGGACATCTGCAAGAAGATCGCGGCCGACGAGCTGCGCCACTACAAGCTATTCTATTCCAATCTCAAGACGTATCTGGAGCGCGACGGCCTGGGCTTCTGGGGCCGGCTCGGGGTGGCGCTGACCCGCATCCGCGAGTCCGAGGACGACGAACTCGCCTATGCCTATTACGCCGCCAACCATGCCGACCAGCCCTACGACCGGAAGCGCTGGAACCGCGCCTATGCCGGCCGGGCCTATTCGGTTTACCGCCGCCATCATGTCGACCGGGTCATTGCCATGGTGCTGAAGGCGGTCGGCCTCCCGCCCAACGGCAAGCTCAACCGCATGGCCGCGAGCTTCGCCTGGTTCACCATGCGCAGCCGCGCCAAGCGCTTCGCGCGCTACGGGACGGTCGCTGCAGCCTGAGCCGCTTCCGAAGGTGATATTGCGAACGGCCGCCCTCCGGCGGCCGTTTTTGTTTCCCCTATTGGGCAGCAACCTTCACCGGAGCGCTGCCTCAAAAGCCGAGCGCCCGCAGCTTCGGCTCGAATTCGGCCAGCACGGCCTCGTAGACGGGCCGCTTGAACGGCACGATTAATTGGGGCAGCTCGGCGCGCACGACCCAGCGCCAGGCGCTGAATTCAGGATGTTTGGTCGCGATGTCGATATCACGGTCGGTGCCGGTGAAGCGGAGCGCGAACCAGCGCTGGGCCTGACCGCGCCACTTGCCGCCCCACACCTTCGCCCGCAGTTCCGGCGGCAGGTCGTATGTCACCCAGCCGTCGCTTTCGAACAGGATCTCGGCCTTGGCGGTGCCGATCTCCTCCTCAAGCTCGCGCAGGGCCGCCACGGCCGGGCTCTCGCCCTTGTCGATGCCGCCCTGTGGCATCTGCCAGGCGTCGAGATCCGTATCGGTCCGCCGGCCGACCCAGACCTGCCCAGCCGGGTTCAGCAGCATCAGGCCGACATTGTGCCGATACTCGGGACCGGGTTCGGGCACAAGCGGTAGCGAAACGGACATGATCTATTCCTGGTTCTTGGGCGCGGGCGGCGCCTTGCCACCGGCTGCGGCGGCGTCCTTGGGCGCGTTCGAGGGGCCTACCGCGGCCGGCGCACCGCCCTCCAGATCTTTGTTGGCGGCCGGCGCCTCGCCCTTCTGCGACGGCTGTTCCTTGGCCCGGCCGACCACTGCCGAAACTGGCGCCAGGACCAACCCACGATCCTCCAACCCCTGGGCCCAGAGTGCTATCCGCTCGAACGTCACCGGGAAGGGCGAGCCGATGCCGACGGCACTGCCATTGCGTCGCGCGATATCCTCGAGCTCGGCCAACCGCTTGTCGACGCCGGCGCGCGTCGGATCCCGGTCGATCCCGCGGTTCGACGAGACGAACGGCAGCTTCGCGTCCGCCGCCAGCGCCGGGACCACGGTCTGCGCCGTCTCGTGGCTGTCGACATAGAGCAGCCCCCGCCGCTTCAGCGTATCGAGGACCGGCATCATGTCCTCACGCGCCGCGGTGAAGCGCGAGCCGGCATAGCCGACCAAGCCGACATAGCCCGTGCCCTGGCTCAGCACCCAGTTGAGCCGTTCCAGGTTCTTGGCCGGCTCGAGCGCCGTCAGCAGGGCATTGGGGCCGGGATCGTTGCGCGGGTAATCTGCCGGCTCCATCGGCAGCGCCAGCATGACCTCGTGGCCCGCGGCACGCGACAGATTGATCCATTCGCCAAGCCGGCGCGAATAGGGTTGGTAGGCGAGCGTGGCGCCAGCCGGCAGATGGTTGATCGCGGCATCGGTCTGGGTCGCGGAGACGCCGAGATTGCTGATGATCACCGCGACGCGCGGACGCTTGTCATTGAGATCGAACGGCCGCGCATAGACCTGCCAGGGCTGCCGTCCGTCCCGACCGATGACCGGCAGGAAACCTGTCGGGCTTCGTTCGATCAGATCGGCGTCGGGTGCCGGCGCCAGCGCCTGGCCGCGATTATAGCCGGGCGGTGACGCGGCAGCCGATCCCGCCTGCGCGATCGGTGGCGGCAGCAACGATTGCGGTGTCACGGCAGGGGCCGGTTCCGGCGACGGCGGGGCCGGTGGCGCCGGGGTCTCCGCCTGTGCCGTCGTTTCCGGCTTCGCGGGCTCCGGTGCCGCAGCGGCGGCCGACGGCTCCGCCGATGGCGGCGAAGCGGCCGTCGCCGGTGTCTCGGCCGCTGAGGGTGCCGGCGGCAGGGCGACGGCGACGCCCCGGTCCGGCAGGGGGCCGCTCAATTGCAGCCAGAGAGCACCCCCGATCAGCACAAGTACGACGCCCCCGGCCGCGATGGCCAGGGGCATCATTCGCCGCGGAGCGTCATCCCCGGCTTCGTCCGACATCAGCCGGCGCTGGAACATGGTCGCTAGTGCCCCAGGTGTCAGTCGACCGCTCGGGCGCTGAACAGTGCCACGCCCTTCAACAGATCGAGCGCACGACTCAGCTGATAGTCATCCGCCTTGGCCGTGGCGCTCGGATCGACCACGTCGCCCGGCACCGGCGCCGGGTCTTGGTCCTTGGACGCGGTCGGGTCCTTCGTCGCGGGCGCCGTCCCCTTGGTTCCGGCAGCCTTCGACGCATCGTCCGGGTTCTTGAGCGCACCCTTCAGGTCGGCTTCGTGCAGCCGCTCCGGACCGCCGATCTTTTCGATCTTCGCGGGCTCGACGATGATGTCGGGCTCGATGCCCTTGGCCTGGATCGACCGGCCCGACGGCGTGAAGTAACGCGCCGTGGTCAGCCGCATGGCGCCCTGGCCCGGCACCGGGATGATGGTCTGGACCGAGCCCTTGCCGAAGGACTTCGTGCCGAGCACCACGGCGCGGTGATGGTCCTGCAGCGCGCCGGCGACGATCTCGGATGCGGAGGCGGTGCCGCCGTTGATCAGGATCACGACCGGCAGCCCATTGGTCATCTCGCCCGGATGGGCGTTGTAGCGCTGCACGTCATCGGGGCGGCGGCCGCGCGTGGAGACGATTTCACCACGCTCGAGGAAATCGTCCGAAACCGCGATCGCCTGATCCAGCAGCCCGCCCGGATCGTTGCGCAGATCGAGCACCACGCCGGTCAGCTTGCCGGCCTGGGCCTTCAGCTTCTTGTACGTATCCTCAAGCTCGCTCGAGGTCTGTTCCTTGAAGCTCGAGATCCGCAGGTAGGCGATGCTGTCGCGCTCCAGGTGACCGCGGACAGAGGCCACCTTGATGATGGCGCGCGTCAGGGTCAGGTCGATCGGCTTCGGCTCGCCCTCACGGCGCAGCGTGATCTTGATCGTCGTGCCCGGCGCGCCGCGCATCTTCTCGACCGCTTCGTTCAGCGAGAGATTGACGATCGGATCGCCGTCGAGCGCCACGATATAGTCTCCGGCCTTGATGCCGGCCTTGGCGCTGGGCGTATCGTCGATCGGCGAGACGACCTTGACCAGCCCCTGATCCTGAACGACCTCGAGCCCCAGCCCGCCGAACTCGCCATGTGTATCGACCTGCATGTCCTTGTAGGCCTTGGCGTTCATGTAGCTCGAATGCGGGTCGAGCGAGGTCAGCATGCCGTTGATGGCATTCTCGACCAGTTCGTCATCCTTGACCGGCTCGACATAGTCGGAGCGCACCTTGTCGAACACTTCGGCAAACAGGTTGAGCGCCTTGAACGTGTCGGCATTTCCGGTCTGGGTCGGGGGCGCCGCGCCGGCGGGCTCCAGAAGGACGAAGAGCGCGGCCGCCGCCGCCAAAGAAAGTCGCCGCATCATCCACTCACTTTTCCATCGCGTGCCACCAGCCACGGCAGCGGGTTGATAGGCTGACCTTGTCGCCGCAATTCGAGATAGAGGCTCGGATTGGGATCACCGGATTTCATCACACCCACCGGCTCGCCCGCTACAACCCTTTGTCCTACCGTCGCTTCGATCTGATCGATCCCAGCCAAGAGTGAATGATATCCCCCGCCGTGATCGATGATCAAGATTTGGCCGTAGCCCTTGAACGGGCCAGCGAACATGATCAGGCCGTCGAACGGCGCCACGACCTGCGCCGCCGAGCGGGTCCGGATGGTGAGGCCCTTGGAATCCTGGAATCCGTCGCTCTCGCCGAACCGCTTGACGATCTGGCCGGCAACCGGCACCGCGTACTTCCCGGGCTCCAGCTTGCGGCTGCCGCCGCGCGGTGCCAGCGGATCGGTTCCCCTCGCCCGTTCAGGCGGGGCGACGGTGATCGCGGCACTCTCGGGCATAGTGTCGCGGGAGACAGCGGCCCCGGACATCGCGTCGCGGGCGGCAGCGGCTTCGGCCTGCTTGCGGCGGGCTTCTGCCTTCGCCGCTGCTTCACGTTCGGCCTTCTGCCGCGCTTCCTCGGCGCGCTTGCGCTCGGCCTCGGCCCGCTCCTGCCGCTCGCGCTCGAGGCGCGCGATCAGGTCCTTGAGGTCGCTCGCCTCGGCGCTCAGCGACGCCAGCTTCTTCTGGGTCTGGTCCTGCGCTTCGCGCGCCTGGCCTTCGAGCGCCGCCTTCTGCCGGATCATGATGCCGATGCGCGTGCGCTCGGCATCGAGCGCGACCTGCTTCTGGGCCATCTCGGTGCGCTTCGTGGTGATTTCGACGCTGAGACGCCTCACCTCGGTCAGCGTCGCCTCCAATTCCTTCGCTTCGGCTTCGAGCTGCGGCACCGCGGCACCCAGCAGCATGGCCCCGCGGGCCTGGTCGATCGGCGACGCCGGCCCGAACAGCATCGCCTCGGGTGGATTCTGCGACAGCTTCTCCAGCGCCGACAGCAGAGCCGCCTCGCGCCGCTGGTCGGCGGCAAGGGCGGCCTGTTTGGCCGCCGCCTGAGCGTCCAGGGTCTTCAGCTGCCCTTCGAGTTCGGTCAGCCGTCCTTCGTAGTCCTGGGCGCTTTTTGCGGCGGAGACGGAGGCATCCTGCAAGCGGGCCCGTTCGGCGGCGAGGGCCGCCGCCTGCTTGTCGAGCTGCTCGCTCTCCTCCTTGCCGGCCTCGAGCTTCTGCTCGACCGCCTTCAGCTTCTCGTCCGGCGCGGACCCGCCCTCGGCCGGCGCGACCGAAAGCAGGAGCGCGACGGCCGCCAGACCAAGACCGGGTGCGTTAGGCCGAGGCACGCGCGGCGGCCGGTGCCGCGGGCGGCACGAGCAACGAGCTGCCGGTCATTTCCTTGGGCTGCGGCAATCCCAGGAGCGCCAGCAGGGTCGGCGCGATATCGGCAAGCTTGCCGTGGCGCGGCGCGATCGCCTGGACCCAGTCGGGCCCGTTGATCAGCACCAGCGGTACCGGATTGGTGGTATGAGCGGTGTGCGGCTCGCCGGTCACCGGGTCGGTCATCTGCTCGACATTGCCATGATCCGCGGTGATGAGCAGCGTGCCGCCGGCCTTGGTCACCGCATCCGCCAGGCGCCCGAGGCAGGTATCGACGGCCTCGACCGCCTTCTTCGCCGCCTCGATGTTGCCGGAGTGCCCGACCATGTCGGCATTGGCGTAATTCACCACGACCACGTCGAACCTGGCGCTCTCGATCGCCTCGACCAGCTTATCCGTGACCTCGAACGCCGACATCTCGGGTTTGAGATCGTAGGTCGCGACCTTCGGCGAGGGCACGAGGATGCGCTCCTCGCCATCGAACAGCTCTTCCCGGCCGCCGTTGAAGAAGAAGGTGACGTGGGCGTATTTCTCGGTCTCGGCGATGCGCAGCTGCTTCCAGCCCGCCCGGGACACGATCTCACCGAACGTGTGTTCCAGCCCATCGGGCTCGAACACCGCGTCCATCAGCTTCTTCAGCTCGGTCGAATAATCGACCATTCCCAGGGCGGCGGCGAACTTGACCGGCGTGCCGCGCGCAAACTTGTCGAACTTCGGGTCGAGCAGCGCGGTCAGGATCTCCCGCGCCCGATCGGAGCGGAAATTCGCCATCAGCACGCCGTCGCCGTCCTTCATGCCGGCGTAATCGGCGATGACGGCCGGTTTCACGAATTCATCGGTCACGTCGGCGGCGTGGGACGCCTCGACGGCCTTCACCGCGTCGTCCGCCTGCTCGCCCCGGGCCGAGACGAGCGCGTGATAGGCGGCTTCGATCCGGTCCCAGCGATTGTCGCGATCCATGGCATAGAACCGGCCGATCACGGTCGCGACCGAAATGCCGGTCTCGCCCTCGATGTCCTTGGCGAAGGTCGCCAGATAATCGTCGGCGCTCTTCGGCGGGGTGTCGCGCCCGTCAAGGAAGGCATGGACCGCGACCTTGACGCCGGCCTCGGCCAGGATGCGGGCCAGCGCGGCGATATGGCGTTGATGCGCGTGCACGCCGCCCGGCGACATCAGACCCAGCAGATGGGCGGTGCCGCCGGACTTCTTCAGGGTGGCGATGAATTTGCCGATGGCCGGATTCTTCGCCAGCGAGCCGTCCTTGATCGCGGCATCGATGCGCGGCAGTTCCTGCATGACGACGCGGCCGGCGCCCAGGTTCATGTGGCCGACCTCGGAATTGCCCATCTGGCCGTCGGGCAGGCCGACATTGTGCTCGCTCGCCTCGATCGTGCCATGGGGCGCCGTTTCGGTCAGCCGGTTCCAATTAGGCGTATGGGCCAGCTTGATCGAGTTCGAGGCGCCGTTCGGCATGTAGCCCCAACCGTCGAGAATGCACAGGACGACGGGGCGGATGGCGGGCTGGGGCTTTTGGGTCACGGGCAATTTCCCTGGGGTCGAGCGATGGCGGAAACTATATCAGGAGCCGGAGGCATGATAGTCCGGCGCGGTTTGCATTGCGCCTTGCAGGAAAACCGTCATCGCACCCGGCTATATGACCGGTCAACGTTACAAGTCTGGAGCCGTCCCCATGTCCGATGCCGATGCCCTGATCGCCCTGTTCGCCCGCCACGGCGGCGACGGCTATTTCGGCGAGCGCGTCACCCAGGTCGAGCACGCGTTGCAGAGCGCCGCGCTGGCCGAAGAGGAACGGGCGTCGCCTGCCCTCATCATCTCCGCCCTGCTGCATGACGTCGGCCACCTGATCCATACCGGCGGCGAGGATATCGCCGACCGCCGCATCGACGCGCGACACGAAGCAATCGGCGCCACTTATCTCGCCCGGTTCTTCGGACCGGCCGTCGTCGAGCCCGTGCGGCTTCATGTCCCGGCCAAGCGCTATCTCTGCGCCATCGACCGGACGTACTGGCAGGATTTGTCGGCGGCGTCGAAGCAGAGCCTGGAACTGCAGGGCGGCGTGTTCAGCCCGGACGAGGCCGAGGCCTTCGCGAGCCTGCCCCAGGCCCAGGACGCCGTGCGCCTGCGCCGCTGGGACGACCTTGCCAAGGTCGCCGGCCTCGAGACGAAGCCGATCGAGGCCTATCGCAACCTGATTATCGAGGTCTTGGCGACGCATCCGGCGCGCTAAGCGCCGAGGCGGCGTCCTTCAGCCTGGCGCGGGTCGATTTCCACGCCCGGATCGAGGGGCGCCGCCACTCCATTGCGCGTTGACTTTCAAGGCCATCCGCGTCGAGGTGAGCGGCAGGATTGGTTGCGCGGGAGCATTCGAGATCCATTCCCCTTCCTACCGGCGGCCGGCTTCCTGGCTCGCTGCCGCGCTCCCCGGCTTCGCCGCGGTCTTTGCCGGCGTCGGTCTCGGGCGCTTCGCCTATACGCCGATCGTGCCGTTCCTGGTCCAGGACGGCATCGGCCCGGTCGCCGCCAACTATGCCGGTGCCGCCAATCTGGCCGGCTATTTCCTGGGCGCCGCCTTCGCACACCAGATCGGCACCCTGACCGGCCCGGGTCGCGCGGTGCGGGGCGCCCTGGTGCTGACTTTCGTCAGCTTCCTCGCCTGCGCCGCCCCGCTGGGCTTTGCCTGGCTCGCGTTCTGGCGCCTGGTCGCCGGGGTGACCGGCGCCATCCTGATGATCCTCGGCGCCTCGCTGATGCTGACCCGCGTGGCAGCCGTTGCGCGCGGGCGGGCGGCGGGTGTCATCATGACCGGCGTCGGCCTGGGGGCCGTTCTCTCCAGCGCCGCGATCGCGCCACTCGCCGGTCACAGCCTTCGTTTCGTCTGGTTCACGCTCGCCGGGCTGGCACTGGTCGCCGGGGCCGCATCGTGGCGCGCATGGCGCGAGGAACCAGGCTCCTTGCTGGAGCCGCGGCCGGCGGTGGCGTCGCGCCCTATCGGTTGGGCGGTCCTGCTGATCGTGTTCGCCTACGGCTGCGACGGCGCCGGCTTCGTGCCGCACACGATCTTCTGGGCCGATTACGTCGCCCGGGCCCTGGGGCTCGGACCGGTCTGGGCGACCTTGAGCTGGCTCGGCTTCGGCGTCGGCGCCACGGTCGGGCCGGTCGCCGTCGGGGCGCTCGCCGACCGCCTGGG
>Ga0070730_10001007_pt1 | contig 28357 bp, 25 predicted proteins | sample Coa_R1_3_FD_66447 | JGI IMG/M metagenome (GOLD analysis project Ga0070730, IMG submission 66447) | Surface soil microbial communities from Centralia Pennsylvania, which are recovering from an underground coalmine fire - Coalmine... | ecosystem: Environmental > Terrestrial > Soil > Unclassified ... | reverse complement strand
GGCGCGGTTATGGATTTGCCTCTGGCCACCCGCTTTGCGCTGGCCACGCATTGGGATAGTGCTGCTCCACTGACACTTACCCTCCCACAGTCCGGCAATCCCGGGGAAATTTTCCTCTCCGATGTGACCGGTGACGGCACGGTTGGAGATGTGGTACCCGGCTCCAACGTCGGATCCTTCGGGCGCAGCATCAAGGCCTCTAATCTGAATAGCTTCGTCAGCTCCTACAACAGCAAATCCGCCGGGCAGCTTACGCCTGCCGGTCAAGCATTGGTGGCCGCCGGCCTGTTTACGTCGGCGCAGCTGACATCGCTCGGCGCGGTTACTCCCACTCTGGCGCTGGCACCGGCCGGTGAAGTAGGCGTATCGCCCATCTTCACCTTTGACGCGCACGTCTCCTGGGAGATCAAACTTTCCAAACTGTTCCATGCGCTTCCGGAACGCGTGATCCTGGAACCCCAGATCGCACTATTCAACGTGTTCAACTATCAGAATCATGATCCTTTCGGTAACGAACTCAGCGGCGTGCTAAACGGCAGCATCGGGTCGGCGAACGGTACGACCGCGCACGGACCGCTGGGACGCTCAAACCTGGTAACGCCGGGATCTGCTTCCGGCGTGAACTGGTACGCCGTGCCGCGCCAAGCGGAGTTCGGCGTGAAACTGTCGTTCTAGTCCGGCCATTTCCATCCAACGGCGGAAAGCCTTTGTGCTTTCCGCCGCTTTGTTTTGCAACCCCCTGAATCGGTTGGCATGGCGTCCACGACGGAATCGCCGGTAATTCTGGGGCCTCCGGCTGCGTATGTTAGGATGTGAGCACCGCAGCTACTCCTATGCCCCGGGCGTCCACCATGCACCTCACCGAGGCGGTGTCTATCGCCACGTCTAGCCTGTGGGCGCACAAACTACGCAGCGTACTCACCCTGATCGGCGTGGTTATCGGCGTGACCTCCGTCATCGCGGTGGTCAGCCTGATCAATGGCGCCAATCAATACGTGGCCACGCGCGTTTTCCGGCTGGGCGCGGACGTGTTCGGGCTTTCCAAGCAGCCCTCCATCATCACCAACGTTGACGATTTTCTGGAATTTCAAAAGCGCAAGCGCATCACCTACGAGGATTTTGAGGCCGTTCGCGATCTTTGCCAGTCCTGCAAAGAAGTGGGAGCAGCGCTGGGCGGGCGAGTGGAAACCAAGAGCGGGGTCAATTCCGTCACGGACACCAACTTGCGCGCCTGGACCCCGCAGATGGCCGAACTTTACGATGTCGATCTAGTGGCCGGCCGGCACATCACGGAAACGGACCTGCGGAGCGCAGCTCCCGTCTGCGTCATTGGCCAAGACCTGGTGGAGAATCTCCTGCCCGGGGTGGACCCCATCGGCAAAGAGATCCGTTGGAACAATACGCCGTGCCAGGTGATCGGCATGGGCAAGAAGGAAGGCTCCACGCTGGGTACGTCGCTGGACAACTGGATCATTCTGCCTTTAAGCACCTACAACAAGGAAAATGGCAACCAGCAGGATTCGCTGCGCGTGACCGTGCGTGCCGGATCCGCCGCCAACATCCAAGGCAGCGTCGACGAGGTCCGCCAGATCATGCGCGGACGCCATCACCTGGCCTACAACACCAAGGACGACTTTGCCGTCGAAACCAGCGACTCCTTCCTGGAATTGTGGAAGAACATCAGCGGCACATTTTTTGTGGTGACTATCGGCATCGCTTCCATTTCCCTGGTGGTGGGCGGGATCGTGATCATGAATATCATGCTGGTTTCGGTGACCGAGCGGACCCGTGAAATTGGCTTGCGCAAGGCGATCGGCGCGCGCAGCGGCGATATTTTGCGGCAGTTCCTGATTGAATCTTCCACCATCGCCGTGATCGGCGGCGCGCTAGGGGTATTCCTTGGAGTGCTGTTGGCCAAGGTGGTATCGTGGGTTTCTCCGCTGCCCAGCGCGGTGCAATTGTGGTCGGTGCTCGGCGGGTTGCTGGTGGCGCTGAGCGTCGGGCTTTTTTTCGGCACCTATCCTGCATCCAAAGCGGCAAAGCTCGATCCCGTGGATGCGCTCAGGGCGGAGTAGCGCAGCGAAATCATGGCCACGCTTGGAAAAACATTCCCGCAAACCGCCGTACTACCCGCTCGCTCGCGCTCAAGAAAAGCGCGCGCATCCAATTTCGGCGAGGAACTACTGCTGGCGTTGGATACCTTGCGGAAGAATCCGCTGCGCTCCGCTTTAACCATTCTTGGCATCGTCATCGGAATCACCACGGTGATCACCGTCAGCGCGATGATTAACGGGTTGAACGACAATGTTCTGGCTGGCATTCGCGAACTGGGCTCCGATACAGTCATCGCCTACCGCTTTCCGTGGGCAGGACTCTCTCACCCGCCCAGTGCCTGGTTCACCCGCAAGGAACTGCAGCCGGAATGGGCCGAAGACATGGAGAAATTGCCGCACGTCCTGGCTGCGTCACCGTCGATGCGCATTTTCATGCCGCAATTTGGTTCGGGCACCGCGGACCTGCGGCGCGGAGCGTATCGCGCGAAGAATGTGATCCTGCAGGGGAATTCGCCCTCGATCGAAAAAATCTTCGACATGAAAATCCAGTACGGGCGGCCGTTCGACCAGAACGATACCGATCACCGCATCCCCGTGGTCATGCTGGGATATGACACTACGCGGATTCTTTTTCCGGAAGATCCCTCGAAAAGCATCGGGCAAGAAGTGGTGCTGAACGGGCAGCTGTTCAACGTGATTGGCACCATGGAAAAGCGCAAGCAGGGCATCTCCGGCGGGTCCAATCCGGAGGACAATATCGCGGTGATGCCGGTGACCACGCTCCGCAAGCTTTATCCCAACAGGCACGATTACGTTATTTTTGCGAAAGCTTCGGACCCCAAGCGAGTGAGCGAAGCCGTCGAGGAAATACGTGAACTGCTCCGGCGCAAACGCCGCTTGACCAACGACAAGCCCGACGATTTTGCGCTGTTTACCTCCGACTATTTTCTGGACCTGTGGAACAAGATCAGCGGGCTGATCTTCCTGCTGATGTTCGCGGTCGCTTCCGTGGGCCTGATCGTGGGCGGCATTGGGGTGATGAACATCATGCTGGTGAGCGTCACCGAGCGCACCCGGGAGATCGGCGTGCGCAAAGCCATCGGCGCGCGGCGCAACAGCATCCTGGCGCAATTCCTGATTGAAGCGGTAACGCTCAGCGCCATCGGCGGGGTGATCGGCGTCATCACCGGCTCCGCGCTCACCATGTTGCTGCTCTACGGCCTCGGCGTACCCGCCTCGCTGTCGCTTTTCTGGATCCTCACCGCGCTGGTGATGTGCGCCTTGATTGGCATCGTTTTCGGTGTCTACCCCGCATGGAAAGCCGCGGCCCTGGATCCGGTGGAAGCGCTTCGATACGAGTAGCACGAGATTGCACAATGTCTGACACGCGATTTGACTCCTTGCAAGGACGCAAGTATCTCAATATCGAAACGCTGCGCAAGAACGGGCAGGGCGTGCGCACTCCGGTTTGGTTTGCCGGAGAGCCGGCGCAAGGCGCTCCGGAGAAGCTTTATGTCTACAGCACCGCGGATTCCGGCAAGGCTAAGCGCATCCGCAACAATGGGCGGGTACGCGTTGCGCCTTGCGATATGCGCGGGAAGCTGCTGGGCGAATGGGTCGACGCGCAAGCGGAGATTCTGACGGGAACCGAAGCGGAACACGGAATGCGCCTGCTGAACAAGAAATATATGCCCTGGAAACAGTTGCTGGGATTCTTTGCGATGTTCTCGCGTCAAAGACGGGTGGTCTTTGTGATTCGTTCGGCGTAAACGGACTACAACTAAAGCAGACAGCGGCGCCCGGAAGCTTTCAGAGCCACTCAGACAAGAGGGCCTGTAGCACTCCCTAGTTGCAGCCGCAGCCGCCACCGCAGCAGCTTCCGCCGCCATTTGAGGAGCTGGAAGATTTAGCCGCAGCTCCATTGCTGGAGCCGTTGGCGGTGGCGAAGACGGAAAGCTGGATGGTGGCTTTCTTGCTGGTGCACTTGGGACAGGCGATGTCCTGCTGCTTGTTGATTACGATCTTCTCAAAGCGGGTTTCGCACTCTTCGCACAAGTACTCGTAGATAGGCATGGCGAGTTATTCCTTTGATCCGTCAGGGACTTCGCAGCGCAGCCCCGATTATTAGCAGGCACCGCTGGTTTTCAGTCGACCCCCTCCCCCCCTTTTTTTGTAAGTGCGGACTCTAAAGGGGTTAGCGGACCGCCACGTTGGAACTGTTGATTCTACTGAGGTTGCGGGCCGACGAAATCGGCTAAAACCCGATGAAACGCGGAAGTCGCTTGCAAGTGTTGAAACTACAGTACTTACAGTAATGTTTTCGTGAGCGCTGGAAACGGAGGTGCAAATTGTAAGTGAATCGAAATCAGGGCGTGAAAGTCTACGCCAACCAGTATAGCACACGAGTTAAGCTGGGGGGCGAAAAAGATCGTTGAATCTTTGGCGCTATGCGCATTCCACGATTCCGCAGGCGTTGACTCTGCCTTACCCAGAATATCCTTTGAAAACATGAGGGCCGGCTGTTGCGGGGAGATCTTGCCGAGAAGGGGCGCAGCAGTGCTGCGCCCCTACGTTGCGGAGATCAATCGCCGGCTACGGCTTCGGCTGTTTCCTTCTTGCTGGCGGCATTGCCATTGCTGTGGCCGTTACCGTTGCCGTTGGAATGGCCGTTACCGTTACCGTTACCGTTGCCGGCGGCTGGTGCGATGCTTACGGGCTTGCCGGCGTTGGCGAAGTTGGCCGGGACGGACCTGGCAATGTCGCTTACCGAGCCGATTTGAACCACAGTGGGCTGGGCCTTCTTCAGGACTAGCTCTTCGTAGATGGCGCGGACCTTGGCTTGTTCTTCGTAGGCCTTCTTGCGGCGAGCGCGATCCTCTTCGGCGGCGGTCAGCGGAATATCGTGTTCGAGATGGCGGACACGCGCGGCGTCTTCGGCGTCGATCTTCAGGGAATGCTCGTAGGTGTTGAGGTCGACCTTTTTGCCCTTGGCGTAGATCTCGTGCTTGCCGTGGGTCTTGTACCATTCGGCGACGGTCGCGTTCTTGTGCATGTTTTCGATTATTTTGCGCCAGCCCACGCCGGTATTGTAGGCGCAGAAGGAAATTTCGCCCTGCTGCGTGGCGTAGGGGATGATGCACATTTCGGTGCGGCGGAAGTCGTAATTGAAAAGATCCTGGAACCACATGCCGGCGATGAAGAGGAAATTCCAAGGGTCGGTCTGGCGGCGCTTCATGGCGTCTTCGTAAGTGCGGTCCGGAGACGTCTTGCCGTATTTCTTCTCAGAGTCCTTGGTGAGCGCCCAGGTCTTGTCAAACTTCTTGAAGAGGTCGTAGAGAGTCAAACCCTTGGGGCCCTGAAACGCCTTGTAATTCTTGAGCAGCGCCAAAGCCATCATGAAATTGGAGAAGGCTTTGCCGCGCGCGGCGTCGGTGATGGCGGTGACGTCACGGACGAGCTGCTGGGCGTCGAGGAAGCGGGGAACCGGGGCCCATTCCTTGGTTTCTTTGTTGATCATGATGGCGGTGCCGACGCCGCAATTGGGGTGGCAACCGCAGGAGAGCGCGCCCCACTGCGATTCGGGACCGTGAACGAGATCGGAGAAACCGGCGAACGTAGCGATGAAGGAAATGGGGAACCAATCGCGGGTGGGCTCGACTTTGCCCACCTGATTGCTGACGTCTTGCGCAAGATGCGACAGGGTGTAGCGCTGGCGCAGGCGGCGTTCGGGAGTGATGTCTTCGTCGCGCCCGGTGAAGGAAACCGGCTGGAAACTGACGAAGGCGATTTTCTTGGGGTTTTCCATCGCGAATTTGACGATGGCGCCAACCTGGTCATTGTTGACATTATTGACGATAGTGACCACCAGCACGATTTCGATGCCGGCTTCGTGCATATTTTCAATGGCGCGAAGTTTCACGTCGAAGAGGTTGCCGACCTGACGATGGCCGTTGGCGTCGTTGCCGATGCCGTCGAACTGGAGATAGGCGTAGCGCATGCCGGCTTCAAAGGCTTTCTTGCAGAATTCCTTGCTCTTGGCGAACTCGATGCCGTTGGTGGCGGCTTGCACGCTGTTGTAGCCGATCTTGCGGGCATGGGCCACGGCCTGCAGGAAGTATGGGCTCATGGTCGGCTCGCCGCCGGAGAACTGCACGGACATCTGGCGGCGCGGCTTGATGCGCAGAGCGTTGTCGAGAATTTCCTGAATTTCGTCCCAGCCGAGCTCGTGGACGTAGCCAACCTGATTGGCGTCCATAAAACAAGGATCGCACATCATGTTGCAGCGGTTGGTCAGATCGACGGTAAGAACAGAGCCGCGGCCGTAGCGCACGGTGCTGGAGCCGTGCTTGTGAAGATCTTCGTCGTTGTGCGCGGGAATATCGCGGCCAGGGAACTGTTTTTCGATGTGGTCGAGGAACTTGGCGTCGATGGCCATCATGTCTTCGTAGTGGCCGTGGATGGGGCAGTCTTTGATCATCCAGACTTGACCATCGCGCTCGACGATTTGCGCCTTGATTTCACCGACCTTTTCGTTCATCAGGTCGCGCCAATCCTTTTTGCCGTGAATGATGGCTTCGCGCGCTTCTTTGACGCAATCGGGACAAAGCGAATCGGTCTGCCGGGGCCAGCCGAGGGTCGGCTTGGTTTTTTCCCAGGACTTCAGAAGCGGTTTATCGGACCACTTGGGGGTAAACGACGGATTGGGATTGCGCTTGTTGAAAAATTGAATGGCATTGAAGGTCGCGCCGGCTGCAGTGCAGACCGCGGCGTCGACCGCTCGCATCACTTGAGTGCCTACTCGATTCGGCATAAACCTCTACCCTCCACTTTCGCCAGGTGTTTTCAAATTTCTTGATGCGTTATAAGAAGCCCGCTCAAACGTCGCGAAAACGCGACGATTGCCCCCGGGCTTCCAAAACCGTACCACGCCGGGTAGAAACGCCCAATAAGTCTTTGGACCTGTATAGTTTAACGGTTACAGGGGGAAAAGCCAGCGAGTTGCATTAAACGGCGAAAAACGGGGGTCGAATGGCGAAAAACGGGGGTCGAATGGGGATTGGGCAGGGGGTTACTGGTACGGTGCATCCGGCAAAAGTGGCCGGTTTCGGGGCATTTGCCCGAGAGTCTCCGCAGAAGGAGCGAGCGAGAGCGATTTTCAATCGTTGAGAGTCGGCCGGAGTACGGCGGTCACGAAATGCGCAAAGTGCGAAGCGCCATCGTCGAGCTGCAGATAGCGAACCACGCAGTGGTCGGCTAGATATTTAGTGACTCGAGTTTCCGCGATACCGAGGTGATCGGCGAGGCGAGGCTTGATTGACTCCACGCCGCGACGGCTGGCTGCACCGCGTAGAAAACTGCCAATGGCGATGCGCAAGGTCTGGCAGGCCTCGACATAGTAGTAGGTGGAAAGATCGGAATCGCTGAGAAGGAGCACGCCGGGCCCGACCGGAGCGCGGTCGGCTTCGTTGAGAGTAAGCGGAGCGCAGGTCAAAAGGCGGCGAAATTGCATTTCCAGTAGAGAGAGACGGGAAGAGAGCCCGGGATCTCCGTAGCGGCCGCGGACCGAAGTGGTTGTTTCCAGGAGGGGTTCCGCAGGCATGCGCGGCGAGGAGATCGATTCGGAGACCCTGCTGAGGCGAGGCTCGGGAGCTTCGCCGACCGGCGGGGGAGCCGGAGCAGACAAAACGGCACGGGTCGGCGCAAGATCCGGTGTACCGGCGCTGGTGCGGGTTTTGCGACGATTACGACCACCGCGGCGTCCGCGGCGGCGAGGCGTTCGCGAGGGCTCGGGAGAGACGACTGGACCGCCTTCGTCCGGGGCAGCGGCAATCGTTTCAAAGACAGCCGCGTTCTGCTCGAACGGCAAACCGGGCTCGGGGACCGCAAGAAGAGATGGGGTAGCCAGCGGCTGCTCCGATGGGGCGATTTCCGAGTCGGGTTGACCCGTCAAACGGGTAGCCGCTTCCTGAGCCTTGCTCTTCCAATCCGCGCGCCGGAAGCGCTCGGCAGCGGTGGAATACCATTTGGCAGCCTCACCATTTTGCCCGGCCCCTTCAAAGAATTTGGCCAATTCAAAGGCGACCATGGCATCGCTGGTTTTCTGATACAGGTTGGAGAGCTGTGCAGCAGGATCTTTTCCGGTGCGAGCGCGGCGAATGCGAGCGGTAATCTGTTTCCAGTCAGCCATATACTAAAAGCATTGTAACAGCCACGGGACAATGCCACCAGCCCAACGGGGCCTACAGGGAATGCTGTAGAAGTGCGACTTTGTGTACGTAGCGAGGGTTTACAGATTGACGGCATGGTAGTGCGCCGTTATTCTAAATGTAGCCCTCTTGGAGATGAAAATGCCGCGGGCCCGCGGAATCCTGTCGGTTAGCGTATCCGTATTATTATCAACAAGTTTAATTGGAATGCCGGTCTGGGGAGCGTCATCTACAGACTTGGGTACCGTGGTTTCTGCCGACCGGGCGCACGTCGGGACCGCGGCAGCTTCCGTGGGGTCGACGGTCTTTGCCGGCGACAAGCTGGATACGGAACAAACAGGCAGCATGCAAATCCGCGCGGGGGCATCACGAGTGGTGCTGACCGGATCCAGCCACATGATTTGGGGCATCGAAGAGGGATTGCCGAGCGGGACTTTAACTGGGGGCACAGCCGCATTTTCGACCGCCAGCGCCAAGGCGTTCGTGCTGCATGCGGGAACCGCGGCCTTCCGGGCGCAGGGTGATCAACCGACCATAGCGAATGTGACATTACTGAATGCGAAGGAGTTGGTAGTGCGGTGCTCACGCGGAGCGGTGCTGATCGCGGTGGATGATGATGTGCGCGTGATTCCGGAGGGCACTGCCTACCGAATTTTGTTGGATCCGGAAGCTGCGGCGCATGCGGGCGGAATTCCCGAGCCAGCCGCGCCTGCGTCCTGGGGTCAGAACCAGCCCATTAAAGCGGGGAAGAGCAAATTTATTTGGTACGCCATTGCCTTCACTACGTTCGTTACGTGGATAGCGGTGTCGGAAGCCTTGGAGAGTCCAGACCGGCCGTGAGGTCCTTGGCATTCCCCAATTCCGTTCTTTCCAATAACAGACAAAATATATGCGTCGCCCGACGTCAGATGGCGGCGGTGACTTCGATTTCCACCAGCGCGTCTTTGGGAAGGCGGGAAACCTGCACGGTGGAGCGAGCCGGCGGCGCCCAAGTGAAATAGCGGGCGTAGACCTCGTTCATGGCGGGAAAATCATTCATATCCTTCAGGAACACGGTGGTTTTAACCACGTGATGATGATCGGCGCCGGCAGCTTCGAGAATGCCTTTGATATTCTCGAGAACGCGCTCGGTTTGCTGGCGAATATCGGAGCCGGCCATTTCGCCGCTCTTGGGGTCCAGAGCGACCTGTCCCGATAAATAAAGAAAGCCGTTAGCTTTGATAGCCTGAGAATACGGCCCGATGGGCTTGGGACCTCGATCGGTGGTTACGACACTCTTCATGGCAAAGTCTCCTTTAGCGTGAGATGGGCGGCGGCAGAGTCGTAGCGTGCGCGAAAGTCTTCGGGAACGCCCGGATGCTTCATCCACAGGCGCACGAATTGCGCGACATTCTGATGGGTCTCCTGTTCGAAGGCGGCGATCAGATCATCGAGATCGAAACCACCACCGCGGCGGGCACTGAGCATGTGGCTGAGGGCGGCGCTGAAGACCTGCGGGCCATAGCTATCTTGCAGGGCGTAGAAAAATAAAAGGCTTTTGGCGCGAAGCGCGTCGCCGGTATCGAGCTGGCGCGGCGCGGGATGCGCGGGAACGGCCGACAGCAAGCGAGCAATGATCTGGGTGCGAACCTGCGGACCTTCGACCGCTTCGCGGCCGCGGGCGGCGGCGAAGGCCGGCAAAGCGGAAAGCGGCGGACTTTGTTCGAAGAAGCCGGGACTTTGGCCGTAGCCCAGCCAACTGGAGGCCAGCGAGGGAGCGGCGGCGGCGATCTGCGGAGCGCCGCGGCTAAGATCGATCATGGCACTGTCTTGCGAAGCCATTTCCGCGGAAGTGATTCCATTTTCACCGGAGGTTAGACGGGAAAAATTGGAAGTGGCAGAGGTGAAGCAGCCGGTCACCTCCGGGCACTCAATAATCCACAGTTGGCGAGGATTGTCGGGCCGCGTGCCGAAAGTAGAATTGTAGGCTTGAATGGCGCGGACCAAAGCCTCGCTGGGCTGGCGCAGGGCTTCCGGGTTCTGCGGTGCGCGCGTCCAGAGATTCACGATCTGGTCGCCAGCCGAAAGGTTGGCCGCGACATAGCGTCCGGCGACGACAAAGGGATAGCCGTCTTTAGGAGTCTGGGTGATTTGCATGGTGCGCTCCGCGGCTTTGCCAGACTTTTGCGAGGAGTGTTTCTTTTGATGGCCGCTGGCATGAACGAGGAAATCGCCGGGGACGCGCAGGACCAGGATCCAGGAGGCCGGCGGCACACCTCCGGTGGCCAAAATCCCGCGTACGGGAAGAAGCTCGGGACTCCAACCCTGAGCGGGAAGAAAGAAAGCGTCAGGAGCGAAGCTTAGTGCGTTTTCATCGGAAACCGGCCGCTCATATTCAACGGAAAGGACTAGGGTGTGCCGCGAGGAGACGGTCCAGGGTTGCGGCAGGTGGAGCAGAACATCGCGCGGATTGTCCGGAGAGGGGGCAAAGCTAAGATCGGTCTTGTCCCAGCGTGCGGCGGAATCAGAAAAATGAAAACGGCGGCGGCCGGGAAGGCGCAACTCGACGAGAGTGAGCGGCTGGTTGCCGGTATTCTTCAGTTGGTAGACACCTTCGATTCGAATCAGGGGCTGTGGCGAGGAAACAAACTGGACGGTGATTTGTTGTTTGAGAATGGTGTACCCGGGGCCGAGCGCCGCTACGCAGCCGGCGATGCAATAAGAGGCGGTTGCGAGAAGGAAAAATAGCGGCAAGCGAAGGCGGCGGCGCAGTTTCAAGGCGCTACGATTGTAGCGAGGGAGAGGGATTCAAGCAAAAGGGCGGGAAGGTTCGAGAAGCGAAGCTGCTCAGCGGGCCTTGCGGCCGCGGACACGAACGAAACCGGTGCCTGCGTGGTTGCGGGCCGCTTCGCGAGCAGCAACTTCATGATCGGCTTGCGCGTCGGTCATACCGGACCGGATTTGCTCCAAAATCTGCTGTTCGCTGAGACCGGTATTCTTGAGGCGCGCGATTTGCGGAGTGCCCAAGGTGGGGCGACCCTGGAGACGGCGTTGCAGCACAACCTGCACGAAACCGTCGGAAAGTCCGATCAGGCGAAGCGCGACGGCGTCTCCGCTAATGGAATCCAGCTGGTCGTGTTCAGCAATTTCGAGAATTTGCTGTTCGGAATAGCCGGCGGCGGCCAGATTGGCAACCGAGTCCCCACTCGAGAAAGGATGTTTTTTTTCGTGGGCGGCGGCAACCAAGGCCAGACAAGCGTCGTCACTTAACCTGGCTTGCTTGGCCTTGACCAGTTCCGCGACCTCGGAATCCGAGGCATTCAACGCTTTCAGTTGTTCGAGGCTCCCGGACCACATGCCTGCGTGATCCAAGGGCCGATAGTCGGTCAGAAGATGCTGTTTGCAGCCGGCCACCGAGAGGACACAGACTCCGAGAAGCAGAGCATAGGACTTCATGTTTCCATTCTAGCGTTGAGCAAGACGAACACGGCGGCGTGTGCCGTCGCCGATACTTGTGCGAAAGGACAGGTGAGCGCCGACGGAGTGGGAGGCTTGACGGAGAGAAGCTTCAGATCTGATAGACGCGCTCGACGCCAAAGACTCCCGAAACCTTGCGAATGTTGGCGAGAATGGTTTCTAACTGGCGACGGTCGGCAATCTCGAGGCTGGCATCGATGCGGGCATTCGAACGGTCGGGACGGCTTTCCAGGCTGTGAATATTGGAACCGGCGCCACTGATGACGGCGGTGATCTCGGCCAGCAGGCCGGCGCGGTCGCGGGCCCGGATCATAAGCTGGACCTGGAAAGTGGCGGCACCGGCACCGCCCCATTCGACGGCGATGCGCCGTTCGGCTTGGTATAGCAAATTTTGAACATTGGGACACGTGCGGGTGTGCACGGCTACGCCGCGGCCGCGCGTGATGTAGCCGGTGATATCGTCGCCCGGAATGGGATTGCAGCACTTGGCGCGGTACACCAGGAGGTCGTCATAGCCCTTGACGATGAGCGGGGCTTCGCCAAAGCCGAGCATGCGCTTGACGGTTTTGACCAGCGTGGGTTTGGTGTCTTCCGAGGCGGGCTCGGTGGCTTTGGCGTTATCGCCGAGAACGCGGGTGAGCACCTGGCGCGCGGAATATTTTCCAAAGCCTACCGCGGCGTAGAGATCCTCAACTTTGGAAAGGCCGGAATCGGAAGCGATGCGAAGCAAGTCCTCCTCTGGAATTTTCTTGAGGCTGCGCCCGAAGTGGCGCGCTTCTTTTTCCAGCAGCCGCTGGCCCATCTCCATGGCTTCTTCGCGCTCCTGCAGATTAATCCAATGACGAATCTTGCTGCGGGCGTGGGAAGACTTGGCGAAGCTGAGCCAATCGCGGCTGGGGCTGTGTCCTTTCTGGGTGAGAATTTCGACCACGTCGCCGCTGACGATTTCGTGGCGCAGGGCCACCATCTGGCCGTTGACCTTGGCGCCCACGCACTGATGGCCGACTTCGGTGTGCACCAGATAGGCGAAATCGACGGGGGTGGCGCCGCGCGGCAATTCGAGCACTCGCCCTTTGGGCGTAAAGGCGTAGACTTCCACGGGCGCAAGATCCACTTTTAAGGTAGAAAGAAATTCGCCGGGCTCTTCCAGCTCTTGCGACCACTCGATGAGTTGACGCATCCAGGCGATACGCTGATCGTCTTCCTGAGCGGGTTTGCCGTCTTTATATTTCCAGTGGGCGGCCACACCTTCTTCCGCGATGCGCTGCATTTCCTGGGTACGAATCTGGACCTCAAAGGGCTGTCCGCCGTGCAGCACAGTGGTGTGCAAAGACTGGTACAGATTGGGACGAGCCATGGCGATGTAGTCTTTGAAACGGCCGGGAACCGGGCGCCAGATGTGGTGGACCACGCCGAGGGCCGCATAACAATTGCGCTCGGTGTCGGTTATGACGCGAATGGCGAGCAAGTCGTAGACCTGATCCAATCCGCGTTCCTGGCGCACAATTTTGCGATGCAAGGAATACAAACCTTTGACACGCGCTTCCAGCTCCGCGGGAATGCCGTTCTCGACCAGCTTGGAGCGAATTGTGCTTTGCACTTCCTCCAGAAATTTCTGGTGCACCGGGGCTTTGTCGGTCACTTCCTTTTGCAGAGCTAAGAAGGACTCGGGCTCGAGATAGCGGAAGGAAAGGTCTTCGAGCTCGCCGCGGACGATACCCATTCCGAGCCGGTGAGCAATCGGGGCATAGATATCGAGGGTCTCGCGAGAGATGCGCTGCTGCTTGGGAGCTTCCAGATATTCCAGGGTGCGCATGTTGTGCAGGCGGTCGGCAAGTTTCACGAGGACCACACGAACATCGTTGACCATAGCCAGGAGCATTTTGCGGACGTTTTCGGCCTGCCGGGCCTCCGGCGCCATCATGTTGAGGCGGCCAATTTTGGTTACCCCTTCGACCAGCCGCGCAACTTCCGCTCCGAAGCGCTCTTCGATGCGCGAGACAGGATACTCGGTGTCTTCGATAGCATCATGCAGCAGGGCGGCGGTGAGCGTGGTGGCATCGAGACGCATGTCCGCCAGGATGTGCGCCACTTCCAGCAGATGGGTGAGATAGGGGTCGCCAGAACTGCGCAGTTGGTCGCGATGACGTTCCGCGGCGATTTCGTAGGCGCGGCGGACCATCCAGGGATCTTCCGAGGGCCGATTTTTACGCAGCTTGGCCAGCAACTCGTCCAGGCGGGCGTCGAGCTCGCGCTCGGTGCGGTCGCGGTGAAAGTGGAGAGGCAAATTGCTGGGCGACGGCATAAGTTAGTTTACGTCAGAAGGACGGAGGACGCGAGAGTGGCAGGGCCGAAGGCCCAATGAAAAAGGGCGTCCGCGCTCGGACGCCCTTTCGTCTGAAAACCAAACCAGAATGCAATCAGGATGGCTGCGGCTGCTCAGAACGCTTCTGCTTGATCTCCTTGACCTTATCCACCAGGTCGTCGGCTTGCTTCAGCAGCGCCTCACGCTCTTCCTTGCTCTCCACCATGTCCGCCTTGCGGCGGTAAAGCAGGTTCAGGTATGCCATAGCGTCGTCGTAATCGGGCTTGATGGAGATCGCTTTGTTCAGGTCCGTAATTCCTTCTTCGATGAGCTGACCGTACTTGGACGCATAATCGGTGCGCAGGGCGGGGGGAAGCGGGTCGGTATCTTTCACCTGCTTCTTGATATTGTTTTTGTTGTAGTCCATGCGCATTTCGCCGTTCGCGCGGAATGCCAAGGTCCAGTCGATTACCCCTATCCAGTAATATGGCTCGGGATCGTCGGGCTTCAATTGGATATGCTTCTGGTGATAGGTCTTGGATTCTTCGAACCTTTTGGGATCGAAGGGCTGGCCCGCCATCTGAAACACGATGGAACCGATACCATCGATGGCGGAAATATTGTTGGGGTCTTTTTCCAAAACCTCCTTGAACTCCTCGACCGCCTGATTGCCGCGCGCGGTGTTTTCCTGAGAAGGCGCGCCGGGAATATACAGGCTGGCATACGCGGTGGCCAGATAGAGGCGGGCGTTGAGGAGGTCGGGATCGGCCTCCTTAGCTGCCTTGAAATCTTCAATAGCGGCGTCGGACTGGCCGTTCTTGAAGGCATTCACGCCTTTATTCAGCAGATCGCGGGCCTTGAGCTTGTTACAACCGGAGGCGGCGAAGGCCAGGACCAGAAGTGCGGCCAGCACGAGCACCCGGCGAGCCATTTCTCGAAGCGATGCATGAGTCATGAAGCGTCCATCCCCACTATGCGCGGCTTTTGCGGCCACCGACCGCGCTAGAATTCAAATGCGCCCTGGTAGAGGCAATCTATTCTGTTTCCGGCAATTTTTCCAGCCCAGAGGTGATCAAGCCAAGATTCCGCGATTCGAACCACCAACCGAGATTCCCATGGGCCGCCTCGTGCGGAAAATTTCCCGCGAGGAGGACCCTCACATCCCACCAAGAGAGCGACTTGCGAACATCTCTTCAGGAAAACACCACCCGAAGAATTTTATTGGCCGGCCTCCAGCTTGGCGGTGATCAGGCCGACTTTATCGATGCCCGAGCCGCGCATGATATCGATAGCGCGGGCCACGTCGCCAAACAGCACGTCGCTATCGCCTTTAACGAAAGCGATTTTCTCCGCGCGATCCTTGAAGATCTGCTCGATGCGCGGACCGAGGTTGTCCCAGGTGGAATCCTCATTATTGATTTTGACCTTGCCATTGGTCAGCACCTGGACCACGACGGTCTTGTTTTCCAGTTCCTGGTCCTGCTTCTGGTTGGGGTTCGGCTGCGGCACCAAGGTATCCAAACCTTTGGGCGTCAGCGGGGTGATGACCATGAAAATGATGAGCAGCACCAGCAAAATGTCGATCAGCGGAACAACGTTCATTTCCGCCATCGCACCGCCCTTACTCTCACCTACCTGCATTCCCATTGCGAGTCTCCTATCGGCCCGTCCTAGCCAGAATTGCGAGCCGTGGGCAGCGCCGTTGTGGGAGCGGCGCGGCCTGAATCTCCGGCAAAACATATCCGGCAAAAACAAACAGCAAACGAATGACTGCTCCGTGCGCCTCTGCCGTTAGTCCGCTTGCGGCGGAGGAGGCGGAGGAGTGCTTCGTTCGTTGCGCTCCGTCAAAAGGCCGACCTGGTCGACCCCCGCCGAGCGGATTTCATCGACCACCGCGACCACGTCCCCGTACTTGGCGCGCGCATCGCTTTTCACGTAGACGGTCTTGTCCAAGCGATTGGCGATGCGGTCCTTGACCTGGGCGGTAATCTCTTCCTTCCGGATCTGCGTGGTGCGGAGGAAAATGTTACCGTCGCGGGTCACGGCGATGACGATGGAGTCGTCCTTATCGGCATCCTGCATGTCCCTGGCGGTATTGGTCCGAGCCAGGTCCACCGGATGATCTTTCTGCAACATGGGCGTGACCACCATGAAGATGATCAGCAGCACGAGCATGATGTCCGCCATCGGAATGACGTTGGGAGTCGACATCTGACTGCCCGCTTGCGGCTTGTAGCGCGCGTGAGTTACTGGCGCTGGCATGATTACCTACTTTCTGGCGCCGCGACGCAGGATGAAATAGTTGATCAGCTCCATGGAGGAGTTGTCCATCTCGACGTCGAATGCCTCGACCTTGTTGGTGAAGTAGTTGTAGGCCCACACCGCGGGGACGGCGACCAGAAGGCCGAGCGCGGTGGTGACCAAGGCTTCCGCGATACCGCCGGCCACCGCCGACAGGCCGGTCGCCTTGCTCTGCTCGATGCCTTTGAAGGCGTTCAAGATGCCGACCACCGTGCCGAACAATCCGACGAAGGGTGCGGTCGAGCCGATCGTGGCCAGCGCCGAAAGGCCGCGCTTCATTTCCGCGTGCACGATAGCCACCGAGCGCTCCAAACCGCGCTTGGCCGCTTCGATCACGTCGGCATCGGAAACCTGTTGGGAAGCGGACTGAAACTCGGAGAGCCCAGTGGCCACTACCTTGGCGATATGGCTCTTCTTGTTGCGCTCGGCGATGGCGATAGCTTCATCCAGCTTGCCGTCTTTCAGGGCGCCGGCAACCTGTTGCACGAACACGCGCGATTGCTTGCGCGCCGCGCTGTACATCAACGCGCGATCAATCATCACGCCGAAGGAATAGATGGACAGCACAAACAGGATACCTACCACGGTGCGAGGAAGTGCGCTCATCTGCGACCACATGGAACGCAGGTCCCAACTGGAGGCGCCGGCGTTACCTGAGGCCGTCTGCATGAGCAGGATCAAGTGAACATAAAGAGTAGCTACCATTCGTTTGCTCCTTAAAGTGTTTGCGAAATTTGTTGATATCCGGAACGCCGACCCGGCCCCACGACCGATGCGGCGCGCCGCACTACTGGTTCAAAGAGAAAATGACGTCGATCGTGGTATCGACCTCCACCGGTTCGCCGTTGAGCAGCGTCGGCTTGTACTTCCATTGCTGCACGGCGTCCATCGCGGCGCGCACCAGCAAAGGATGTCCGGAGATGACTTCCAGCGACGTCACCGAGCCGGACTTGGAGATGAGGGCGTGCAGCCGCACGGTGCCGGAAATGCGCGTCTGCCGCGCGAGCGGCGGGTAAACCGGCTGCACTTTGTTGACCAGCATGGCGGCCTGCACGCTGCCGCCTTGACGAATGCGCTGTACGTTCGGCTTCGGCGGGGGCGGCGCTCCGCCCATACCGCCAATCACGCCACCGATCACACCGCCCATGGAACCCCCGGCAACGCCGCCGGGGACTCCGCCCTGCATCCCGGCGTTCACGTCCGGCGCGTCTTCTTTAATGATCTTGATGTCTTTCGGGATGACTTTCGGCTGCACCAGTTTGCCCGCGTCCATCAGATGGACTTGCGGTTTCACGTGCACCACCTGCGCCTGTACCGGAGGCGGGGGCGGCGGAGGCGGCGGAGGCGGCGCTACCAATAAGGTAGCCATCATCGTCTTCGGCAGCGCTTCCGTGTAAATCAAGGGAATCAGAATCAGAATGGCCAGGAAGATCGTTTGCGCGATCATGGAAACCACGACGGTCCAGGGCTTATTGGTTTTCGTCGGGTTCGGACTCGAAACCACCATATCTTCAAACATGGACGATTACCTCCTCCCGGCAGGCGCGAGACGCGCTGGTGCGCTTTCGCTACTGCGGGTTTTGTTGCCGGCTGCGGGTCCGGGACCTGCCACCGCTCCTTGGCCACGCCAACGATTCCACGCGACCACCAGCGGAGCGGCAATGCCAAAACTGGAGTACGTTCCTACCACAATCCCCACCACCAGGGCAAAGGAGAATGCGCGAAGCACCTGGCCGCCCATCAGGAACAGGACGAGCACGGTAAGGAAAGTCAAACCGCTGGTCAAGATCGTTCGCGACAGTGTCTGGTTGATAGACTTGTTCACCACGTCGGCAAACGATTCGCGCCGCAGCAGGCGATTGTTCTCGCGGATGCGGTCGAAAATGACGATGGTGTCGTTCATCGAATATCCAACCAGTGTCAAAAGCGCTGCGATGACCGTCAGCGAAATCTCAAATTTCAGTAATGAAAAAAAGCCCAGGGTAATTAATACGTCGTGAAAAACGGCTAGGACAGCGGCGGCCCCGTAAACCCACTGGAATCGAAAGGCAATATATACCAGCATGCCCGCCAAAGCATAGAGGGTAACGAAGATGGCCTGCCGGCGCAGCTCGCCCCCGACCTTGGGGCCCACCACCTCGACGTTGCGTATGGCGAAACTGCCCAGGGCGTAGCTGCTTCGCAGCGTGCCCAGCACTGCCGGAGTAACGCCGCTTGCGGCGGAGAGATCATCGAAATTCGTGAGTACGCCGCCCTTTTGATCGTCACGATAGGCCAGTATGGCCTTGGCTAGTTGCTGGTAGCGGTCGCCCGCATTGGTTGTCAGGTGCAAAGGGTCGCTGGCATTCAGGACGGCAGCTAACGAAGACGGTGTGGCCGCGTTAAAATCCTGCTTGCTGGAATCCTTCACACCGTAGATGGAATTCAGCGCGGTGAGCACCTGAGCTCGCCCGGCGTCCAGCGCCTCGTCACTTTGACCGTTCCCCACAAAGATCAAAACCTCATTGGAGGTCCCGCCCAAAGCGCCGCTGCTGATGCTCTGAATTTCGCTATTGCCCAGTCCCTGAGCGGTGAGGCCCGTGCGGATCCGGTCGATGTTTGGAGGCTGGGCAAAGCGCACGTCCACGTTGGTGCCACCCTTGAAGTCAATGCCATAGCGAAGCCCGTGATTCAGGAAGACCGAGGTCCAGCCGGCGAGGAGCAGGAGTCCACTGAGGGCATAAAAATACTTGGCTTTACCCATCCAGTCGATGTTGGGTTCTTTGAAGAACTCGATCATGCCACACGTATTTCCCTTCTTTAGACTCCGGTGGGCAATCCTTTGTTCCCGCAACCGCGCCGTCCGAATTTAGATGAACGGAAGGGCCCAAAGTACCCACGCCTGGATGAAGTCATACAGTTCTAGTACGAGGTCAAATGCTAAGTGCCGCCTGCCGGTCCATCTTGGTCAGGTGATACTCAAAAATCGTCTTCGAGACGTAGATGGCTGTGAACACGTTAGCGATCAAGCCGATGGTCAAGGTAATGGCAAAGCCCCGGATGGGACCGGTGCCAAACAGGAATAAGAAGAACGCGGAAACCACGGTGGTGACGTGGGTGTCGATAATGGTGAGAAACGCCTTGTCGAACCCCGCCTGTACCGCCGCCCCGGGCGATTTGCCATTGCGCAACTCTTCGCGGATGCGTTCGAAGACCAGCACGTTGGAATCCACCCCCATACCAATGGTCAAGATCACGCCGGCGATTCCCGGCAGGGTCAGAACGGCTCCGAAAGCCGCCAGGACCGCAAGAAGGATGACCAGGTTCAGTACCAATGCCAGGACCGCATTGCCGCCAGAGATGCGGTAGTAAAACAGCATGAAGATCATGACCACCAGCAGGCTGAGGACCGATGCTTGCACCCCATGACGGATGGAGTCCGCGCCCAGGGAGGGACCCACGGTGCGCTCCTCCAGATACTTGATCGACGCGGGAAGGGCGCCGGCCCTCAGCACCAGTGCGAGGTCGTGAGCCGAGGTCTCGCTGAAATTGCCCTCGATGAACCCTTGGTCGTCAATGCGGCTGTTGATGACCGGAGCCGAGTACACCTTGTGGTCCAGCACAATGGCCATCTGCCGGTGCACATTTTGTTCGGTGAAAGGCCCAAACCGGTGCGCGCCTTCCGCCGACAAAGAAAAATTCACTTGCCACTGGCCCGGATTGTTGCTGTTGCGATTTTCGGTCGCGCCGCGCAGGTCGCGGCCGGTGACCACCGCCGTGCGGCTGAGCACGTACCACGCTTCTCCGGCGTCCGCCGCGGAAGTGCGACTTTCGGCGCGGCCCTGCACCAACTCCGTGCCGGGTGGCAGTATGCCGCCATGGGCGGCCAGTGCGGCTGTCTGCGAGGGATACGAAGTCGGATCCTCGACCAATTTCAGTTCCAGTTGCCCCCCGGCCTGAATCACAGCTTTCGCGCGCGAAGGATCGCCTTCGCCCGGGAGTTGCACCAGGATTTCATTATCGTTGCGGCCGTGTAATTGAATCGTGGGCTCAGTGAGCCCCAGGGCATTGATGCGCCGCTCGATGGTCTCCAGCGATTGCTGCATGGTCTGTTCCTGGATCGACGCAACCCGGCTGGCCCGCATAGTGAGCGTGTAACTGGAGGTTTCGCCGGCGGTGGCCCCCATATCCCATTCGTTTTGTAATTGCGCGGTCACCAAGTCCCGAAAATCGGACAATTGCTCGGAAGGCACATTGCGCACAACGATGTGCGTGTCGTCCACCCGGCGAACTTCATCGTAGCGAATATTCTTGGCGCGCAGCTGATTCGTCAGCCGATCCACGGTTTGGTCCGTTTCCTGCGCGATGGCCTCCTGTACTTGCACCTGCAAAATCAGGTGCGTGCCGCCCTGCAGATCCAGGCCAAGCTTGATCTGGTGCGCAAAGTTCGCCTTCACGTCGGCCAAGGAGGTCGGAAACGTCGGAACGCCCAGCAGCCCATAGATGCAACCGAGGATGACGACAACGATGAAAACTGCTTTCCACTTCAGATTAGGATTCATAGTGGGAAATCACCGCGCGCCGCCAAATAACCGGTGGCATCATTTCGCATCTTCCGATGCCTCCACCTGCGTAATGGCCGAGCGCGCAATGCGAATTTTGACCGGCGACGACCCGGTGTCGGCGATTTTCAGGATCACCGTATCGCCGTCGATTCCATTGATGACTCCATAGATGCCGCCATTGGTGATTACTTTGTCCCCGGACTTGAGCGCCGACAGCATTTCCTGCAGCTTCTTGCGCTGGCGCTGCTGCGGAAGAATGAGCATCACGTAGAAGATGCCCATTACGATGACCATCATCACCAACGGGCTGCCCAGCGCTGAACCCAAACCGCTCGGCACCTGCCATGTCATTGCCAACATAATTTCGTCTGACTTCCTTCCATTTTTCGCGCTCCGTGGCACAGCCATTTCTGCCTGCCCGCGGCAGGCGGGGCCGTACGCCCTACCCCTAAGTACACCGCCGGAGATAGCAACAGATTGCCGCGGGTCTGCCCGCTTCCCTAACCCTACGCGCTCTCTTCTGATATTGCCATGCGGACGGCCCGCGCGCCTTGGGACTCGGAACATGATCCCGAGCCGTGTTCAGCCTGCCGTATTCCTCAGGCCGGACCCTCCGCGTAGCGTGCGTGCATCGCAGATGAGAATTTCGCTAGGTTTCCAAACCCGATAGCCTCGCGGATTTGCCGCATGATGTCAAGGTAAAAGTGGACGTTGTGGTGGGTGGCCAGGATCGCCGCGGTGATTTCTCCGGCGGCAAATAAATGCCGCAAATAGGCGCGACTGTAGCGCCGGCAGACGGAGCAGGCGCATTGCGCGTCAATCGGCCGCTGATCCTGCGCGTAGCGCGCGTTCTTGATCAAAACTCGCCCCTCGCTGGTATACAGGCAGGCGTGGCGTGCTGCCCGCGTGGGCAGCACGCAATCCATCATATCGATGCCCAGCGCCACGTAATCGGCTATCTGCTCGGGCCGCCCGACTCCCATCAGGTAGCGCGGGCGGTCCTGCGGCAGCAAGGAAGTCACCTCACCGGCTATTTCGCAGGTAACCGCATGAGGCTCGCCAACCGCCAAGCCTCCCACCGCATACCCCGGAAAATCCAACTCCAACAGCTGTCGCGCACTTTGCCGGCGCAGATCCGGAAAGGTAGCCCCCTGCACGATGGCAAACTGCCATTGCGCAAGCTCACCGTTGCGCTTCCCGTATTCCAGAAAATGAGTTCGCGCCCGGCCTGCCCACTCCGTTGTCCGCTTTACCGCGGCTTCGGCGAGTTCGCGCGGCGCCGGAGTCGCAATGCATTCGTCCAGCACCATAGCGATGTCCGACCCCAACGCGAGCTGCACTTCCGCCGCTTTTTCCGGGGTAAGCAGGTGCTCTGATCCATCGAGATGAGAACGAAACCGTACGCCATCCTCGGTGACTTTGCGCAACCCAGAAAGGCTGAAGACCTGGTAGCCGCCCGAATCCGTAAGAATCGCGCCCCGCCAGGACATGAAGTGGTGCAAGCCGCCTAGCTTGCGGATCAGTTCGTGCCCCGGGCGGAGATATAAATGATAGGTGTTGGCCAGGATCAGGGAAGCGCCCAGCTCTTCCAGCGCTTCCTGGGTAAGTCCCTTCACGGCGGCCGCGGTGCCCACCGGCATGAACACCGGCGTCGCAATGGTCCCGTGCGGTGTGCGCAATCTGCCGCGCCGCGCCGGCGTCGGGTCGGTTTTCTCTATCTCAAATGCAAAACTCACCCAGCCAGTGTATCAGGAGAAAATCCAGGCCCAACCTACGCGACACACCACGTAAGCGGCCCACACGCTGAACGCGATCGTGAATGCTTTGGCTCCCTTCAGCTTCTTGGGATTGCTTGCCGCGAAGCCGATGGCCAGCAATATCAGCGTCCAAAACGTAAAAATGTCGATCGACTTCAACAGCGCCACCAGCCATTTTGCGGAATCCTCCGGCAAGAATGCGGCAAGATTGGTCGCCACCGGATTCTCCAGGTCCACTGTGCCGTAAGGCTTCAAATACAGCACCAAAATAAAAAGCGCGCTGCTGACCAGCCCGGTTACGAAGGCGTGCGCTGTTATTGCAAACGAGGTGTCGAAACTGGTATTCGCGCCGGCCAGCAGATTGTACGCGCCCCACATCACCAGACCGACCAACAGAACCGCAAGGATTGGACCAGTCAGACCAATTGTGTAGGTAAACACTGGCGAAAATTTTGCTCCGGCTTCGGCGCGCTGCTCTTTCTGCTCCGCGCTCAGATTCGCGGCTTGCGGACTTTTCTCCATCTGCTGGGTGATAAATTCTCGCCAGTTCACGCGCTGGTTGATCGAAAAACTGACTCCGATACTAAGCAGGGTCAGGAGAATCACCGGAAGCACCCAGCCAGGCTTCCTGACAATGTCCTCAAACGTAGGCTTGGGCGAGAAAAACACTCCAATGATTCGACCAAAAGGGCTGATAGCCGGCTGCGCTTCCGGCGTGGGCATGGATGTAGTAGTCGCCATTCGAGGTTCCTCCACCCTGGTAGGGGCGCAGCAAGCTGCGCCCCAGCCCGGCACGATCATAACAAAAGGCGCCTTGTCGTAGCGTGAGCGCGTTCCAGCGCACTAAGCGCCTCCGGACACCCGCCCCGCACAGCAACCGGCGCTGCCCGTCGCCGCTCAGCCCTATTTCGTACTGGGCAATTCCGGGACGGCGGCGAGCAACTCTCGCGTGTAGTCATCCTTAGGCTGTCGCAAAACTTGCTCCACCGTTCCCATTTCCACAAACCGCCCGGCCCGCATCACCGCCACACGCGTGGCCACTTGCGCCACCACCGGCAAACTGTGCGAAATGAAAATATAGGTAAGCCCAAACTCCTGCTGCAGCTCCTGCAGCAAAAGGAGCACCTGCGCTCCCACCGAAACGTCCAGCGCCGACACCGGTTCGTCCGCAACGATAAGCTTGGGGTGCAAGATCAGCGCCCTGGCAATGCCGATGCGTTGCCGCTGCCCGCCGGAAAACTCATGCGGATAGCGAGCTAGCGCATCGTGCTGGAGACCTACGCGTTGCAGGGTGGCCGCAACCCGTTCCCGTCGCTCCGCTCTCGAAAGTTCCGGCGCGTGAATCGCCAGCGGTTCGCCCACGATCTCACCTACCCGCATCCTCGGGTTCAGCGACGCAAACGGATCCTGAAAAATCATTTGCATCTGCCTCCGCTGCCGTCGTAATTCTTCGCCGCCCAGCGCCAGCAAATTCTGGCCCTCGAATCGGATTTCGCCCGCATCCGGCTCGATCAGCCGCAAAAGCATTCGCGCCAGGGTGGTCTTGCCACAACCGCTTTCGCCGACCACCGCAAAGGTTTCCCCGGAATCGACGGAAAAGCTCACGCCATCCACCGCCGTGAAACGCGGGCCATGCCCATTCTCGGAAAGCAGGCCCGTAGCGCGAGAATAGCTTTTCTTCAGTCCGCAAGCTTCCAGAAGCGTTGCCATCGACAGAAATCCTACCGTGTTCCAGCCGCCACCCCGCGAAAATCTTCGCCCACCCTCCCGCCTTGTAGGGGCACGGCACTGCCGTGCCCGCGCCAAGCCTCATCGGCTTCTTCGCCTTAGCCTTAGCCTTAGCCTTCGCATTTTGCTTCTTCAGAAAGCGAGCGCTACGTGATCGGGGGCAACCCCTTGCAACTTGCCTTCGACTTTACTGTGTGGGTTCTCTTGCCGTGTTGCGTGTAGAGCGTCTTATTCATAAGGTAGTATAGTGCTTTCCGAAGAATGCTACCGCATCCTTCGGTCTCATCTAGGCCCGTCCGCAACCCACTCAATCCACACGCCTTAATTTCTCACTTGACAAATAATAACGGATGCGGTAATCTCTAGCCCAAGGCTCCGCTGACAGTGTCCGCTCTTCGTACCCTCCTTCTTCCCCAACTCAGAGTGTATTCGCAACCCTCCGTCTTTCCTCGTCAGCTCCGCAGCGTAAGTCGCGCCGTCTCATACTCTTGCAGGCTCTTTAACTCTCTTTGCGCTCTTTTTCGCACTCGCTTCGTTTGTTTTCAACAGCTTGCAGCCTCTTTTTACAAAATGCCCGGGGGTGTGGGGTACCTCAGCGGAACATTCGCCCCCTCTGCGCCTCCCCGTCCGGCAGATCGGTCTCAGCGTCATCCTTCGCCTCTGTTTTTATCGCCCCGTTGCGCCAGGCAATTCGGTGAGCGTACGCGTCCACTCTCTCGTCGATCCATGTGCGCTCTATCTACCTTTAGAATCAACACTTGCAAAAGTGTAGCAAAACAAAGGACTTTAACCGCCTTTAGAATCAACACTTATGAAAAAAGGGGGGGAGGGGAGGGGGTTTACCTTCATAGCAACACGCACCGGGCCGCGTGGCTAGCAGAGGCGCGGCGCAGTGCTGGGACGGCTGCGGTGCATTCGGTGCGGCGCAGCCCGCAGCGCGGCTCAAAGGCGCAGCCGGGAGGGAGCGCGGTCAGTTGCGGGACGGTGCCGGGAATCGGCGTTAGCTTCCTTTTCTGCAGCGACGGCGAAGCCGCTAGCAGCCCTTGGGTGTACGGATGGCGGGGCGCGCGCAATACCTCCTCCGCCGGCCCTTCCTCGACGATGCGTCCCGCGTACATCACCGCGACGCGGTCGGTCACCTGGGCCACCACCCCCAAGTCATGCGTGATGAACAGCAGCGCAAGTTTCAAGTCGCGGCGCAAACCATCGAGCAGATCGAGGATTTGTTTCTGCACGGTGACGTCCAGCGCGGTGGTCGGCTCATCGGCAATCAGCAGTTTCGGGCCGGCCGCCAAAGCCATGGCAATCATGGCGCGCTGGCGCAAACCTCCCGAAAGCTGGTGGGGAAACTGCTCGGCCCTGACCTCCGGCTCGGGCACGGACGCGCGTCGCAAAGCTTGGAGGACGCGCCCGCGCACCTGGTCCGCCGAGAGTGCCGCATCATGGGTGTAAATGGCTTCGGCTATTTGCGCGCCGATGCGCATCACCGGATTCAGCGAGGTCATCGGCTCCTGAAACACCATGGCGATTTCGCCGCCACGCACGGCGCGCCAGGCCCTCTCGTTGAGTTGAGCCAGTTCGCTTTCATGGGCATTGTCAGCCTTCCATGCCGCGCTGCCGGAGACGCGCGCTCCGGGCGGCAGCAGTCCCATCAAGGCCAATGCCAGCATGGTCTTGCCGCTGCCCGATTCGCCGACGATTCCCAGTGACTCCGCCGGTTCGAGCTGGAACGAAACTTCGTTCACCGGCCGGATCCATCCGGCCGCGGTCGGCAAATCCACAATCAAATTGCGCACATTCAACAAGCTCATGGCGAATTATTTTAGATTAGAGCGCCGGAAGATTATTGGCGAGCGAAAACAAACCGCTGTTTCCGATGTGAGGTTGCGAGCGTCGATCAATGCTCTTTAACGAGAATTACAAACTTTGCATCTCTTCGCTGCATTGCCCATAAATTTTCAATCCTTCCCAGTGTAAATTCCGCGCATCAGCGGCGGCTCAGCCGCCGCCTACGATAGTAAGCTAGTAGGTTCGATGGCAAGCCCCGCAACCATCCGAGTCGACTGGAAGCTGATCTGGGCGCAACGCGGCTTCCGTTACTTTTTCCTGGCCATGTTTGTGTCGCTGTTTGGCAGCGGCATGAACTTCACCGGAGTGAGCTGGTACATCCTCTCGTCCACGCATTCCACCGTAAAGGTGAGCCTGCAAGTGATCGTGGTTACCCTGCCGGGATTGCTGGTGCCGTTTCTCGGCGGCGTGTTGATCGACCGGCTGGATCGCCGCTACCTGGGCGTGCTTCTGGACCTCGCTCGCGGCATCGCCGTACTGGCGGCTGCCTATATCGCGTGGCGCGGAAACCTGCAGCTGTGGCACTTATACGCGATGACGCTGATCACCGGAACCGGCTCGGCGATGTACTGGGCCACGGTAAACGCGCTGGTACAGGAAGTGATCCCGCCCAGTCAATTCACCGGCGCCAATGCGGCGGTGCTGATCGGCGTGCAGAGCGGCATGCTGATTGCCGGCGCATTTGTCGGGTTCATTTACGATAGCGCGGGCATCGCGGGGATCCTGGCCATCGACGGCGCCACCTATTTTGTCTCCGCGTTGTGTTTGTATCAGGTGCGGCGCGGCTACGTTTCGCCGCGCGCAAAACAGCGCTACCCGCGCGAATATTCCGATGCCACCGAGGCTACCGCGGAAGCGCTGGAAACCGGCGAGAATCCGGAGGTCGCCGAAGCCGGGCTATCGCTCGCCGTCTATGCCGATTTGAAGGAGGGCTTTGCTTATCTGCGCAAGCAACCGGTAGTACGCGCGCTAGGTGTAACGCATTCCATCATGATGGCCGGAGTGGTGAGCGCCAACGTCGTGCTGGTGGCGCTGGCGAACGATATTTTGCATGCCGGCGCGCGCGGACTTGGCTTTCTCGAGGCCGGCTGGGCTACCGGCGCGATCACCGGGGGATTGATCGCCAGCCAACTTTCGCAGCGGCTGCGGCTCGTTCTCTACGTAGCGGCTATCTTAGGTTTAGCCACCGGCCATATGATCGTTCCGTTTGTATCGTTTTTAGCCGGCGCAGTAATTATGCAGGCGATTTTCGGCATGTGCCGCGCGCTTGCGGGCGTGGTGGCGCAATCTTCGATTATGTCCATCGTGCCGCGCCATTTTATGGGCCGAACGCAATCCGCGATGGCGGTGTTGACCACGATTTTACAACTGCTGATGAGTTTTTCGCTGGGCTGGATCGCGCAGCGCATCAGCATCGTGGCGGGGTTCGCGTTGCTGGCGCTGATGTATGGCGGGGCCAGCTTCTTCGCCGCACGGGCGCGGCAGTTGCTTTCGCAAATTTCCTGAAGATGCCAATTTGTCGAAAGTCACGATCGCAATATGGCTGTACGCTCCGCCAATTTCCCGGTTTGCTCGCCTATAATAAGTGGCGTGGAAATACAGACGGTTCAGCCATTCCTGCATTATCTCGAGAATGTGCGGGAGCGCACCATGCGAGTCGCGCGATGCATTCCCGACGAAAAAATTGACTGGACGTACGCGCCCGGAAAATTCACTCTCGGAGATATCTTGCGCCATCTAGCCATGGCGGAACGCTATATGTGGGCGGAAAACGCGCAAGGGAAGCCGGCGCGTTACACCACGCACGGAAAGGAATTGGCGAGTGGCCTGGAAGATGTGCTGGGGTTGATGGAGCGGCTGCACGCGGAGTCGGTCCAGATTTTCGCAAAACTCAGCGACGAAGACTTGCGCCGCAAATGTGTGACGCCGGGGAATGCGCCCATCACCGTGTGGAAATGGCTGCGTTTGATGACCGAACACGAAATTCATCATCGGGGGCAGATTTATTTGTACCTGGGAATGCTGGGAGTGCCGACCCCGCCGCTGTATGGCCTGACGTCCGAGCAAGTACGCGACCGCGGCGGCGCCTAACCCTCCACGCAAATTGGAAATGCCAACCATGACAGCGAGGGGAGGCTCTTGGCGTCCTCCAGGGCGG
>Ga0070730_10001006_pt1 | contig 28419 bp, 21 predicted proteins | sample Coa_R1_3_FD_66447 | JGI IMG/M metagenome (GOLD analysis project Ga0070730, IMG submission 66447) | Surface soil microbial communities from Centralia Pennsylvania, which are recovering from an underground coalmine fire - Coalmine... | ecosystem: Environmental > Terrestrial > Soil > Unclassified ... | reverse complement strand
GACGACGGCGCGGAGGTCCTCCAGTCGATCGACTGCTACGTGCTGGGTTCTCGCACCTATGAGCACGCGCTGCAACTCGGTTGGCCCTATGGCGATACTCCCACGGTCGTGCTGACGAATAGAGAACTGCCGTCCACCAGGAAGAGCGTGGAGTTCTACTCAGGCGACCTCAAAAGACTGGTGGGTGAGATACTCGCGCCTCGATACCGAAACATCTGGCTGGTGGGAGGGGCCATGTTAGGCCAGAGTTTTCTCAGGCTCGGTTTGGTGGATGAAATCCGATTGATGATAGCGCCGGTCCTATTGGGTGACGGACTGCACCTATTCGGCGATTCCGGCACGGAGCAGAATTGGCATCTGAAAAACGTAGTCGCGTACAAGAACGGCTTTGTCGAGTTATCGTACAGGCGGCCGGTGACCCCGCCTTAATTCCGAAAATGCCCTTGGGTGCCGCATCCCTGCGCTTTTCAGGGTGCGGTTTTTCCTAGATTTCATCATCATCACGGAAACAGCTTTGGGTTGGGCACCCGAACCAGAGCTATAGGGACTCACGCGCGTCGGGGTTACGTAGCGGCCATCTTCCGATGGGCGCTGGTCGCAGGGCACGCGGGCGCGACTTTCGCTGCTACGAGAAGAGTTTGCGGAGGAAGCCAGGTTCTTCGGACTTAACTGGCGGGGATGTGGGCCCGGGGGCACTTCCAGCGGCCGGTACCTGCTTCGCAGGCTGCGGCTTTCGCTGGGCGGATTGCACGGATTCGCCTGCGGAAGGAGTGGGCTTGAGGAATTCGTCGAGTTTTAGGAATTTGCGGCCGAGGGCGGCGCTGTAGGCGGACCATTCTTCGTCGCCGGAGGGACTCGCCAACGCCACGCGGACGGCGGCCAGCTTGGAATCGAGGTCGTCGAGGTAATGGAACACCATGGCTTCGCGAATCATGGGCAGCTTGGGGGAGCCGAATTCGTACTGGCCGTGGTGCGAGATGAGCAGATGCTGCACCACGGTTTTGAGCGGCGCGGGGAAATTTTCGATTTTGTCGATCGCCCGGGTTACGCTTTCCAGTTCCATCACGATGTGGCCGAGCAGCTGCCCCGGCGTGGTGTAGCCGATGGCGCGCTCGTAGCACAGCTCTTCGAGCTTGCCAACGTCGTGCAGGATGGCGGCGGTGAGCAGCAGGTCGATATCCAGCTCGGGATAGTGCGAGGCTACTCGCCGCGACATGCCACACAAGGAGATGACGTGTTCGAGCAAGCCTCCAAGATAAGCGTGGTGCATCACTTTGGCCGCGGGAGCGCGCTTGTAGCAGCGGGCGATCTCGGGATCGGCAATCATGCTCAGGGTTAGCTGCTTGAGCCAGGGATTGGCGATGGATTCGGCGTAGGCGCGCAGCTCGGCGAACATTTTCTCGACGTCGGCGGTGGTGTGCGGCAGATAGTCGGCCAGGTCGATCTCTTCGGGTTTGGCCAGGCGCAATTGCAGAAGCGCGAGCTGCGGCTTATTGCGGTACAGCTCGACGCGGCCTTGCACCTTCACGAAATCGTCGCGATGAATGTCCTTGGCGGCGGCTTCGAATTGATCCCACATGCGGGCTTCGATGGTGCCGCTGCGGTCGCCGAGCTCCAGGCGAAGGTAGGCGCGGCCCTCGCGGGTGTTACGCAATTCTTTTTCGTGAACGAGGAAGAAAGTAGTGACGTTCTGCTCGGAGAGAAGATCGGTGACGTACGACGTCTTCATTGGCCGGACGACTGTCTGGACTTCTTGCCGAACAGGAGATACTTCTTGCGGCCCTTTTTAGACTTGCTGGCTTCTGGAGTGGCGCTGACTTCCTGAATTTCGGAATTTCCGCCGCCGGCGATGTCCTGATAGCCGGGCTTGATGACCACGTAGCTCTGTTCCCGCAAAGTTTTAAGGTAATCGCGCAGCGCCGGCTCCATGCGCTCGGCATAGAGGTGGTCCATAATTTCATTTTCAACTTTGTCGAGCGGCTGCTCGCCCTCTTCATAGCGCTCCAGGACCTGCAGGATCAGGTAACCCTGCTTGGTGTCCATGACGTCGGTGAGTTCGTTCTTCTTCATCTTGAAAACGATATCTTCCAGTTGCTTGGACAGCTCGCCGCGCTTGTAAACGCCAAGAAATCCGCCTTGCTTGGCGGTGCTGCTGTCCGAAAAACGCTTGGCGATTTCGCCGAAGTCTTCGCCATCCTTCACGCGCTTTAGAGCCGTTTCCGCTTTCTTCTTCAGCTCCGGCAGCTCGTCTTCTTTCTTCCCTTCCGTGCTGACTTCGATTTCGCGCAAGGCCACCTGCTCCGGGCGGATGAAATCCTTCTTGTGCGCGTTGTAATACTTCTCGACTTCTTCCTTGCCGATAGTGATATGCGAGCCGACCTCGTTGCTGATGACCCGCTGGGTCAGTATTCCATTACGGATGTTGTTCTTGAAATCTTCCCAGTTGGAGCCTTGCGCGGTCACAGCTTTTTCCAGCTCTTCCATGCTATCGATCTTGTTCTGCTGGCGGAGCTGGTCCAGCTTTTTGATGACGTCAGGCTCGACATTCAACCCCATATCCTTGCCGCGCTGTACCAGCAGCGATTGATCAATTAAATCGCGCAAGGTGTTTTTCTGGCGATCGTCAATGTCCTTCCGCAGCTGATCCGGGGTGCACTTGCCCTGGCATTCCTGCTTGGCGTCGTCTTCGGCAGCGACGCGCGCCTTTTCGAGATCGGAGCGGGTAATGATCTCGTTGTTGACGCGAGCGATGATTTCCTCGACCGTCTTTGCGTTGGCAGCGACCACCGCGGGTTTCTTGGCCTCAACGGGCTTTTTATCGGGCTCGGGAGCGGCCGTGCCAGGCTTCTCCAGCGCCGGAGCCGGAGGCTGCTGGGAAGACGAAGCCGGCTGATCCTGAGCCAACACCGGCATAGCGACGCAGAACGCCGCAAGCAAAATCACAGTACGCATTACTTTCCTCACCATCCCAGTTTAGCCCTGCCCGCGAAGGCTGAGCAATACGTTTCTCAGTGCCGCGGAAACTTGCTCGCCGCGAGTGACTTCCATCCACAGCACGCCGCTGGGATCTAGCTTGATGCCCTTGCGCGAGCGCACCACCGCGACCAGAGCGGCAGGATCGATGGGCGTCTCGGGATGAAAGCGAATGGCGATCTTGCTGCCCTGCCGTTCGACCGCGGAGATGCGCAAACGCTCGCTCATGGATTTGAGGACCGCGTACTCCAAAAGGTTATCCACGGAAGTTGGCGGCGGCCCGAAGCGATCGGCGAGTTCCTTGCGCACGTCGAGCTTTTCTTCATCGGTGGATATGGAGGAAATGCGTTTGTAAGTGCGCAATCGGAGATTTTCGCTGGGGATGTAATCGTGGGGGATGCGCACATCGAAGCCAAGGCTGAGGGTGGTGCGCAGCTCCGGAGCGGCTTCCTCGCCCTTGAGCTTGGAAACCGCGCGCTCCAGCATCTGGCAATATAGATCGAAGCCGATGGCTTCAATGTGGCCATGCTGCTGGCGGCCCAGCATGTTGCCGGCGCCGCGCAGTTCCAGGTCCAGGGCCGCGATGCGGAAGCCGGCGCCCAGTTCGCTGAACTCTTTCATGGCCGCCAGCCGTTTGCGGGCGATGTCCGAGAGCGTGGTCTCCGGCGGGACCAGAAGGTAGGCGTAGGCGCGCTGGTGCGAGCGGCCGACTCGCCCGCGAAGTTGGTACAGCTCGGCCAGGCCCAGGCGGTCGGCGCGATTGATCAGCATGGTGTTGGCGCGCGGGATGTCCAGGCCGTTCTCGACGATGGTGGTAGCGACGAGCACGTCGGCGTCATCACGAATAAATTTGAGCATCACGCTTTCCAGTTCTTTTTCGGCCATCTGCCCGTGGCCGACCACCACGCGCGCTTTGGGCACCAATTTATTGACCAGCGTGGCCAGCGAGTAGATGGATTCGACGCGGTTGTGAATGAAATAGACCTGGCCTTCGCGGGCCAATTCGTTTTCGATGGCGCTGCGAATCAGTTCTTCATTGAACGGCGCGACCACCGTTTGAATGGCCAGGCGATCGCGGGGCGGCGTTTCGATCAGCGACATATCGCGCAGGCCGACCAGGGACATGTGCAATGTGCGCGGAATGGGCGTGGCAGAGAGAGCGAGAGCATCGACATTCTTGCGAATCTCTTTCAGGCGCTCCTTGTGAGCGACACCGAAGCGCTGCTCTTCATCGACAATCATCAAGCCGAGATCGTGGAAGCGCACATCCTTGGAGAGCAGGCGGTGAGTGCCGATCACCACATCCACTTTTCCGGCCTCCAGAGCGGCAAGAACTTGCTTTTGTTCGGCGGCGGTGCGAAAACGGCTGAGCATTTCGATGCGGATGGGAAACGCGGAGAAGCGACGCTTGAAGGTTTCAAAATGTTGGAAGGCCAGGATGGTGGTGGGCGCCAGCAGCGCCACCTGCTTGCTGTCCGCGATGGCTTTGAAGGCGGCGCGCATGGCCACCTCGGTTTTGCCGTAGCCCACGTCTCCGCAAAGGAGGCGGTCCATGGGCGTGGGACTCTCCATGTCTTTCTTGATGTCGGCAATGGCGGCGTTCTGATCGACCGTTTCGTCAAACTCAAAAGCATCTTCGAATTCGCGCTGGAAATTGCCGTCCGGAGAAAAGGCCAAACCCGGCGCCGTTTTTCGCGCGGCGTACAGCGCCAGAAGCTGGTCGGCCATGTCTTCCAGCGATTTGCGCACGCGGGTCTTGCGGGTGTTCCATCCGGTGCCGCCCAGTTTGTCCAGCGTGGGGTGCGCGCCCTCAACGACGCGATAGTTCTGCACCAGATCCATACGCTCCAGGGGAACGTACAAGCGCGAATCCTCGGCATAGCGGAGGAGCATGAATTCTCCGCGGCGGCCATCGGATTCGATCTGGCGCAGGCCCTCAAACTGGCCGATGCCATGATCGACGTGCACGACAAAATCGCCGGGCTTCAGTTCGGCAAAATCGCTGAAGAAGCCGGAGGTGCGAATCTTTCTGGCGGGCCGCTCGAGCGCGGGAGTGACCTCGAATAGGTCGGCATTGCCATACAGGGTGACCTTGGCATCTGGAAAAGCCACACCTTCCGCGAACGGCGAGCGCATCAACAACAGTCCGGCGGATTCCTGCGCGGTCTCCGCCGTGAAGCCGGCGGCGGCGTCTTCCGATTCGCCCAGCACGTACGGCACTTCGTATTCGCGGCAAATGTCGGCGAGGCGCTCGAGCTCGCCGGTGCTGGCGGCGGTAAGAATAACGCGCCCACCGGCGCCCACTTGCGACTTGACTCCGTTCATGCAGGCCACCACGTCGCCGTGAAAGCGCGCGCTCGGGCGCGAAGACAGTTCAAATTGCGGATGGGACCCGATGCCGAGCCCCAGATGTTCGAGAGTGATTTGCGAAGTTTTTTCCAGCGCGGCGACGAGCTGATCTTCTTTCCAGAAATAATGCTCCGCCGCAGGCGCGTTGGCCTGGCCGTGGCGTTCGTAATTTTCCACCGCAGCGGCCAAATGTTTGGCGGCCGCCTCGCGAATGGCCGCCGGCTCGTCCAGGAAGACAATCGGGCGCAGGGAACTCTCGGAAAGCTCGAAGAGCGAAGCCGGGCCAGCGTCGCGCTGTGGCCCGAAAAAGGAAGGCGCTTCCCAGCGTGAGCCATCCTCCGGGGAATAGTTTTCGGCCGGAACGGCCCATTCGGTAAGGGGGAGCAAGGTGGTGCGCACCACCGGCGATATGGAGCGCTGGGTTCGGGGATCGAACTCGCGGACCGACTCGACGGTATCGCCGAGCAACTCGATGCGCACCGGGCGCGGCGATTCCGGAGAGAAAAGATCGACGATGCCGCCGCGCACCGCGAATTGCCCGGGCATTTCTACCATCTCGGTGCGGGTGTAGCCCACCGAGCCCACATGGGTAATCAATTCTTCCAGCGGAATTTCCGCATCAGTGGCCAACGTCCGGGCCAGGGAGAGATAAACGTAAGGATCCTGATAGCGCCACAGCGCGGCGCTTACCGGCGCCACCAGGAGGGAGATTTGGCCGTCGGTGAGGCGGAACAGCGTGGCCGCGCGGCGCTCGAGGATGTCCGCGTGGGGGCTTTGGGACTGCCAGGGCAACGTATCGAAAGCGGGCAGAGTGGCAACGCCGCCCAGCGAGCTGGGAAAGATGGTGGAGAAGAAGCGCAGCGTGTCGCCCAACGCCTCCGCACGGCGATTGGAATCGGTCACGAAAAACGCCGGACGGCGCAGTTCGTGAGCAATGTAAGCGGCGATCAGGGCCTTAGCAACGTCTTGCAAACCGGCCAGAGAAACGTGCTGGCCGCCCGCGCGCAGAGCCGCGATGGCGCCGTCCATCGAGGGATGGCGAAGCACATTTTCAAGCCGTTCGCGGACTGCAGGAAGGATCATGCGGGAAGATTCAGAATTTTGCGCCAGACGGAGCGCCGTCACGGATTTTTTTCAATATCTCGGTTGTGGAATAGCCGGCCACCACGGGCACGGATACCACCCGGCCGCCCGCCGCTTCCACTTCCGCGCGACCCACAATTTGGTCGCCGGCCCAGTCGCCACCTTTCACCAGAACATCGGGAAGCAGCGCGGCGATGACCCGCTGCGGAGTCAAATCATCGAACAGCAATACGCCATCCACGCATTCTAAAGCCGCCAGGATTTCCGCGCGCTCGCGTTCCGGAATCACGGGTCGGCTCTCGCCCTTGAGTTGCCGAACGCTGGCGTCGCTGTTCAAGCCAACGATGAGCACATCGCCGAGCCCGCGCGCGTACTCCAGGCTGCGGATGTGTCCGGGATGGAGCAAATCAAAACAGCCATTGGTGAATACCACCCAGCGGCCATTGCGTTTCCCGCGGCCAAACCGCAAAATCGCTTGCTCCAGGGTCAGAATGGAAGCCAAAAGGTCTCCGTGCATACTCAGCTGGCACAAATCGTGAAGCCAGAACTTCCAGTTTATCACGCGAACCTGCCACGCCGTGCAAAGCGAGGCCCGGCGCGATGAAGCAGGGAAAGAGGCTGCGTGCAGTGGCAGGAGTATTGCTTGTTGTCGCCGGCTTTTTCCTGGCGCGCGCCACGCCTTACCGCGAAACCACGGTGATCATCAACGCCGGAAGCTGCCACCTGGTCACCGACGTGTTCGACCAAGGGAACGACGAAACCCGCGGCTCGGTCGTACTGTTTCACGGACTGTCCGCCAACAAAAAAATCATGGCCTATATAGCGCGCGGCTTCGCCGGCCAGAACTTGCGCGTATTTGTGCCCGACCTGCCGGGACACGGCCGCACAGAGGGGCCGTTCTCGTTCGACCGGGCAGAGTCCTGCGCGGAGGCTCTGGTGCGTGCGCTCATCGCGCGCCGCGCCATTGATGCGCAGCGCACCATGCTGGCCGGGCACTCCATGGGCGGCGCGATTGCCTTGCGTGTGGCGTCGCGCGTAACCGTCGCTGGTGTGGTGGCCATTTCTCCGGCGCCGCAGCGCGCCGCGCTCGGTTTGCCGGCGGACATGCTGCCCTATACCAATCCGCCGCCGCTGCCCCCGCATACGCTGGCCATCAGCGCGGCGTTGGAGCCGCTGGGCATTCGCGATGCGACGCGCGATTTGCTGCGCGGCGACGACGCGTCCACCAGCCGATATCTCCTGGTTCCCCGTGCCACTCACGTCAGCGTGCTTTTCGACCCGCGGGTGGTACACGCTGCGCAAGAATGGAGCGCGCAAACGCTTAAGTTTCCAGTGGAGTTCCACACTCCCTCCGCGGCCCCATGGCTTGGCGGGATCGCCGGGCTCGCCGGCATCCTGCTGTTGGCCGGGCCCTTTATACGCGAAACGCTGGACATGCCGCGCGCTGAAAAAGACGCTTCTCCTGTCCCGCCTGCTCTTGAAGCCAGCACGGCAGCAACCACCGTGCGCGTGTTTCGGGCGCTACTTGAAGTCGCAGCCATTTCTTTGCTGACCGTAGTGGTGCTGGCGTTCTGGAGTCCCCTGGCGTTCATCCGGCTGTACAACGGAGGATATTTCGCGGGCTTCCTGCTCCTGTCCGGCGTTGCTCTGCTGCTGCTGCACCGCAAATGGGTGCGCTCGTTGTGGCCGGCGCACGCCCAGCCTCTGCTGTTTGCGACGCTGGCTGCTTTCGTGCTGCATTTGTTGATCACCGGCTGGCTCGATATCACGCTCACCGAAGCCTGGATTTCGTGGGCGCGCTGGGAGCGTTTTCCGGTGTTGCTGGTGGCCGCGTTTGCGTGCCTGCTTGCCGAGGAGCGGTTGCTCGGGCCCATCACCGCTCGGGGCGCCGTCGTGCGGGTGTGGCTGGCGCTGACCTTGCGCGTAATCGCCTTCGTGGCCCTGCTGCTCGGCATATTTGTTCTTCATAGCGGCGCCATTCTTCTGTTGCTGCTCGCGCTATATCTGGCGGTTTTTTTCTTGTTTCAGCGGCTGGGCATGGACCTGGTGCGCCGGCAGACCGGATCTCCAATTGCCGCCGCCCTCTTCGGTGCTATACTTCTGGCTGGTCTTTGCCTGGTGATTTTCCCCGTCACCTGACCGGGCTCTTTGGACGGAGAGGGCCGTTTTCGCCTGCAAATTCGCCATTGAGCGAATGCCGGGCTGCGGCGAGCTACCAAACATGACTGAAATTGCAATCGTCGGTGGCGGCCCCTCGGGCGCCATGTGTGGCGAACAACTCGCTCGCGCCGGGAATACTGTCACCATTTTCGACGAGCATTTGGCATGGGAAAAGCCGTGCGGGGGTGGCCTAACCCACAAAGCGGTGGAGTGCTTCCCTTTTCTTCTCGATAATCCCTATCCCAAAAAACTGGTCAGCTCGATCGAGCTGATCAGCAGCAACGAGCAGAGCGTAATGCTCGATTTGAGCCATCCGATCGTGATCTATTCGCGCACCGTGCTCAACGGCATGTTGCTCAATCGCGCGGCGGAGGCCGGCTGCAAAGTGCAGCGCTCGCATGTCATAGGAGTCGATACCAGTGTGGAGAAGCCGCGTTTTTGCGTGGATGGCGAATGGCGCACGGCGGACTTTTTGGTGCTTGCGGCCGGGGCCCGCAATCGCCTGCTGCCGGAAACGCGCCCGCTGGAGCGCGATGAGCTGGAAATGACCCAGGGCTATTTCGTGCCGCAAACCGCGGACGCCATTACCGTGAAATTTCTGCCTCACTTTGAGGGCTACATCTGGTCCTTTCCGCGCTCCGATCATTTATCGGTGGGCATCTGCGGCAGCATGTCTTCGCACACCAGCAACGAGTTGCGGTCGCACTTGCAGCAATTTGTGCACCGGAAGAATATCGTCACCGAAGGCGCGCAATTTTACAGTCACGTTTTGCCTTCGCCGCGCGAACGCACATTTTCCGAGCGCGCCGTGGTCGGCCGGAATTGGGCCATGATTGGCGATGCGGCGGCCTGGGTCGACCCGCTGACCGGCGAAGGGCTGTTCTACGCCATGCGCTCCGGCGAATTGCTGGGGCGAGCGCTGGCCGAGGGCTGCCCGGAAAAATATCCGGCGCGCGTGAAAGCGGCGTTTTCCGCGGAATTGGAGTTTGCCGCTCGCATCGTCCGGCGATTCTATCGCGGCTCCTTCCTCGGCACCGCCGTCACCACCCGCATGGTGCAGTTTCTGCGCCGCAGTCCCGTATTCCGGCAGCTGATGGGCGATCTTTTTAGCGGCGCGCAGGATTACACCAGCCTGAAACGCCGCCTGTGGGGTCACCTGGGCTTTACCCTGAGCGAGTTTGTCTCCAGCGTGCTCAACGTCGATCCCTCCATTCCCGCGTCCCGCGCCGGTGCCGCCGACTGACCGTGACGCCCGGTGCAGCGCTTTTCGTATGCTAGCCATTTGGCTAGGGACTTTGCGTGTAGTCTGGACTAAGATGACGGCATCCAACCTGCCATGCCCCAAGGCTTCCCGCGATCTTCGGTAATGCCCACAGACGTTCGCCGGTCCGACCTGCGATCCCGAGCCGCCGATGCGTCCGATCCCGCCGCAAAGAAGAAATCCGCCTGGAAATCGCTCCCCGATATCTGGGCGCTGATCCAACCGCGCCGCGGTTTGCTGGCACTGGGCTTCGTGCTGATGGCCATCAATCGCGTGGCCGGGCTGGTGCTGCCGGCGTCATCGAAGTATTTCCTGGACAATGTCATCTCCAAGCGCCAGGCCAATCTCCTTACGCCCATCGTTCTCAGCATTCTTGCGGCCACCATCATTCAAGGCCTGACCTCCTTCACCCTCACGCAACTGCTCTCGAAATCCGCGCAGCGCATGATTACCGAACTGCGCCGCCAGGTGCAGGCGCACATCGGCCGGCTGCCCATCTCCTTTTACGATGCCAACAAGACCGGAGTTTTGGTCTCGCGCATCATGAGCGACGTGGAAGGCGTGCGAAATCTGATTGGCACCGGCCTGGTGGAATTTGTCGGCGGCTTGATGACCGCGGTGTTTGCGCTGATTTATCTGCTGCGCGCCAGCGCCATGATGACCGGCGTGGCCTTTTCCATCATTCTGGTCTTCGGTCTGTTCATCAGCAAAGCCTTCAAGACCATTCGCCCGATTTTCCGCGCCCGGCCCAAGATCACCGCGGAAGTTACCGGCCGGCTCACCGAGTCGCTGGGCGGCGTTCGCGTGGTCAAGGGCTATCACGCCGAGGAGCGCGAAGAAAAAGTGTTCTCCGCCGGTGTGCAGCGGCTGCTGGACAACGTGCTCAAGACCCTGACCGCCACTTCCCTGATGAGCCTGTCCGGCGCCACTCTGATGGGGATCGTCGGCGCGCTCATGTATGAATTCGGAGGCCACGCCATTCTGGCGGCGAAAATGACGCCCGGGGAGTGGTTGGCCTTCAACGCCTTCCTGGTTCTCCTGGTTGCTCCGGTCTTTCAGATCGTGGCCATCGGCACGCAAATCACCGAAGCCATCACCGGGCTGGAGCGCACGCGCGAAATCCTGAACGAAAAGAAAGAAGACGACGCCGCGGGCCGGGTGGTCGCGCTGGGCCGTATCGATGGCCGCGTGGTGATGGAGGACGTCAGCTTTGCTTACGATTCCGGCAAAGAAGTGCTGCATGAGGTGAGTTTTGCGTCCGAGCCCGGCACGGTCACCGCGTTGGTGGGCCCCTCCGGCGCTGGAAAATCCACGATCATGGGGCTCATCGCCGGGTTTTACGTTCCGGGCAGGGGCCGGCTGTTGGTCGACGGGGTGGACCTGGCAACCGTGAAGCTCGATTCCTACCGCACGCAGCTCGGCGTGGTATTGCAGGATACGTTCCTGTTCGACGGCACCATTCGGGAAAATGTGGCGTTTGCACGGCCGGAAGCCAGCCAGGAAGAAATTCTGCAAGCGTGCCGTATCGCTCGCGTCGATGAATTCGCCGAGCAGTTTGAGAAGCAGTACGAGACCGTCGTCGGTGAACGCGGCGTTCGACTTTCCGGTGGCCAAAAGCAGCGCGTTTCCATTGCGCGAGCCATCCTGGCCGATCCGCGCATCCTCATTCTGGATGAAGCTACTTCCAGTCTCGATTCCGAATCGGAAGCGCTGATTCAGGAAGGTTTGCGCTACCTGATGCGCGGGCGCACTACCTTTGTGATCGCCCACCGGCTCTCCACTATCCGCCGCGCGGAGCAGATTCTGGTGGTGGAAGGCGGCCGCATTATCGAGCGCGGCACGCATGAGTCGCTATACGCTGAGGGCGGCCGTTATTACGATTTGTATACCAAGCAGCATGCGGTGGAGACCAATCTATTCCTGGCTCCGGGCGAAGGCGATTCCGCGCAAAACGATACCAATGGCACGGATGCGCCGTCCGGCCGCGGTGGCGGGGCCGAGCCGGATGCCATCCGCATTATCCGCGGGCAAACGAGTTAAACCTCGCGGGTAAAGGTATCGAAAATCGCGTGCCCCCTCGATTAGAATGACGACGGGCGCTGGCCGGCCACCGCGAAAGCGCGCTCCATCGCGATTCCCACGCGGCCCAATGTACCTTCCTCAAAAAGACGCCCAATCAACGTGATGCCGTGCGGTACGCGGCGCGGCGGCGAAAATTTCGGGAGCGGGTGCTTGGGGTCGGGGGCCCAGTCGGAACGGGCCTCGGAAACTTCGATGAAACCGGCGCGCAGCGTCAGTGAGGGCTGCCCGGTATTGTTGCTGATGGTCAACATCTCGTCGCGCAGCGAAGGCACCAGCAGCAAGTCCACCTGGGAAAAGATTCGCTCCATCTCCTGCGCGACCTTGCGCCGGAAGCGGTCGGCCTGTACAAAGTCGACGGCGGAGAGGAAGCGGGCTTGGCGGAACAGGTTGGGCCAGGCGTCGGGGACTTGCATTTTCAATTCACGCAGGCCGCCAGAGAGGGTTAATTCCTCGAAGGCGGCGGCGCCCTCGGCGAAAAGAATCAGGCTCAGCGAGTCATAGGGCCAGTCGGGGAGAGACACTTCCACGGGAGTCATGCCGAGCTTGGGAAGCAATTCCAGCGCGGCGCGGTCCACAGCGGTTGCGGGCTCTTCTTTCATCCATGCCGGAAAATATCCGACGCGCAGCCCCTGCACTTTCCCGTCGGCCTCAAAATCCAGCCGGCTCGGCACGCTCGATACATCGCCGGCATCGGGCCCGGAGATCTCCTTGAGCACGAGCAGGGCGTCTTCCACGCTGCGCGTCATGGGACCCAGTTTGTCCAGCGACCAGCTCAGCGTCATCGCACCGGTGCGCGGCACGCGGCCGTAGGTGGGCCGCAGGCCGGTGATTCCGCAGCGCATGCTTGGGCCGATAATACTGCCACCGGTTTCGCTGCCAATGGCGAAGCCGACCAGTCCTGCTGCGGTGGCGGCGCCGGGACCGGCACTCGAGCCGGACGAGCCTTCCTCCAGCAGCCACGGATTCATGGTTTGGCCGCCGAACCAGATATCGTTCAGGGCCAGCGCGCCGAGACTGAGCTTGGCCACCAACACCGCGCCCGCAGCGTGCAATCGCTTCACCACCGCGGCGTCTTCCTTGGGAATTCGATTCCGGTAAGGCTCGGCGCCGTAAGTGGTCGGGATGCCCGCGGTGTCCAGCAAATCCTTGGCGCCCCATGGAATGCCGTGCAGCGGGCCGAGATATTTGCCCGCGGCGATTTCCTGGTCCGCTTTTTTCGCCTGGCTCAGGGCCAGCTCGCGCGTCAGGGTGATCACACAGTGCAGTTTGGGATTGAACTGCTCCAGGCGGCGCAGATAAATGTTGGTCAAGCGTTCCGAAGTAATCTTGCGCTGCTCCATCCAACGCGAAAGCCGGGTCACCGGAGCGAAAGCGATATCGGCGTCGTTCGCAGGCAATGGACCGGGATCGCCGGCGCTCCGGAGGAATTGGTCCCGTTGTGGGCCGACGTGCTGCCCGGGCAAGGCGGATACATAGCGCGACCACGGCGCCACGCTTGGCTCCAGCGCAACTTTGCGCGGGCCAATGCGCCGCTCGTACACCGAGGCCAGATTCACCCGCCAGCTTTCCGCCGCCTGCGTGCGTTCCGCGCCGGTCAATGGGAACTGCACCAGCTTCTCCGCTTCGCTGAACGTCGTTGGGGAAACTTCCGGCCCGACTCCAGGTCCGGTGCCGAAGGCCGGCGGCGTTCCGGGGGCCGGCTCCTGAAGATGTTCGCCGACCCGTTCTCCCAGAGTAAGAGCAGGAGATACAGCAGCAGCGGCGAGTCCGAGCGAAGCGTGAGAGAGAAAATCCCTGCGCGATGTGGACATGAGTCCTCCGCGCAGCATTGTAATCGAGTCTAGCCTGGGAGAAAGCTGCGGCCGTGATCGGCCTACGCGGTGGGGCGGCGGACCAGCGGCTTCTTGGCCGTTGGTGGGGGGACCAGGGTGGCCATTTTGCGGATCATGGCCAGGACCAGACGCTTATCGCCATCCGATAGCGTGGTGCTGAAACGCTTGATTTCGCCGAGGAAGCGGATTTCGTCTTGCGAAAGTTCGCCGAGCATCTTCTGCGTTTCGCGGTCGCGCGGCGTTTCCGTGCCGGGGAAAAAGTCAGCCAGCGAAATGTCCATGGCTTCGGCGATCTTGGCCAGCGTCTCGAGCGACGGGACCGTGTGGCCATTCTCCACGCGCGACAGGTAGCAGCGCAGCAGGCCGGTGCGGCGCTCGATGTCCCCCTGCGACAATCCCCGCTGGCTGCGGTATGTTTTGATGACTTCGCCGATATTGACGCGCGGCTTCTCTTTTGGCATGTCCATGACCCTCATGAATGCAAGATTGCGAGGGGGGTAGCTTAGTCACTAACAGCAGAACTGGCAAGGGGGAATTGGCGGCGCGTGACGCGAATGAGACAATGCTGGTTTCGCCGCCGTGCGCCTGCCGGAAACGCGAATCGCGCCGAACGGGAACTTGCGCGCGTCCATTCGGGAAGAGTTGGAGACAGGTTTGCGCGTGCCGCTGGACCGCCACTCGTGGGGCGGCCAAAACAACACCGAGCGCAAGCGCGCGACGCAACTTTTGCGCTGATTCAGGGTTGCTTCATCAGCAAAGTACCAGCAGGAAACCGGGGGCGCAGGCAACCAATTTGCGATTAAATCTATCTTCTAAGCATGCTTGGTTTCCTTGTTGGGGTTACGCTTGGGTGCGACTGTATTCGGTGACATGCGCGAAAATTCTGGGAGCGGGCGGATTATGAGAATGCACAAAAGTGTAGCGGGTCGCGGTGTGCTGGCAGTCGCTTCCCTGCTGGCGTTTTCTTGTCTCCACGCCATGGCGCAAGCGCCGGCGGCGCAATCGGGCGCGGAACAAAAGAGCCGGATTCCCGCGCGCGTCACAGACACGGTGGACGACACCAACCGCTTACTGCTGCGCGGCAACGTGCATCCCCAGGCCCGGCCGGAATTCGATCGCGGCACGCTGGCCGATGCGCAGCCGCTGACCCGCATCCTGCTGCTCTTGCAGCGCAGCGGCGAACAGGAAGCGGCGCTGCGGCAGTTGATGGAGGAGCAGCAAACCAGAAATTCCCCGAATTATCACGCCTGGCTTACTCCTGAACAATTCGGCAAACAGTTCGGCCCCGCCGACGCCGACGTCCAGGCGGTCACCGACTGGCTGACCTCGCACGGATTCCAGAACATCAAGGTGTCCCAGGGCAAAACCTTGGTGGAGTTTTCCGGCAATATCGGCCAGGTGCGCGCCGCGTTCGGCACGGAAATCCACAAATTCAACCTGCAGGGCGAAGAACACTTCGCCAATGTAAGCGATCCGCAGATACCCGCGGCGCTTGCTCCGGTGGTGCGCGGAATTCGTTCGCTGCACAATTTTCATCCACAGCCACAGGCAAGACATCTGGGCAGTTTCCGCCGCATGGAAACCGGCGAAATTCGCCCGCTGTTTACCTACACCGATTTAAATGGACAATTCTTTGGTTTAGGCCCGGCGGACTTCGCCACGATTTACAACGTTCCTTCAGGGATGACCGGCGCGGGCCAAAGCATCGCCATCGTCGGGCAAAGCAATATCAAGCTGCAGGACGTCGCCGATTTTCGCGCCATGTTCGGTTTGCCCGCGTCACCCGCCTGCACCGGCGCACCGAATCAATGCCAACTCAACATCGTTCTGAACGGCCCGGACCCCGGCTTGGTGAGCGGCGACGAAGGCGAATCGGACCTGGACGTGGAGTGGGCCGGAGCCGTCGCCCCCGCGGCAACCATCAATTTTGTAACCACGCAAACGTCGCTTACCGACGCCACAGCAGGAATCGATGGGTCGGCCATGTACATCGTGGACAACAATATTTCGCCGATCCTCAGCGAAAGTTATGGGGCTTGCGAGGCCGGACTGGGAAGCGGCGGCAACGCTTTCTATAACTCGCTGTGGCAGCAGGCGGCGGCACAAGGAATCACCGTGGTGGTTTCTGCCGGAGACAATGGCTCGGCAGGATGCGATCCGGGATCGAGCACCGCGAACCAGGATGCGGCGGCCATCGGCATTGCGGTCAGCGGCATCGCCTCCACGCCGTTCGACATTGCCATGGGCGGAACGGACTTTGACGACGCCACCACCCAATCGAACTTCTGGAACACGACAAACACCACCACCACCACGCCTCCCGCGATACCAGCCTCGGCCAAAGGCTATATTCCGGAAACCACCTGGAATGATTCGTGCGCGGCCGCCGGATCGACCACTGGATGCACCGCCACCATTATCAACGCCAACGCCAGCACCGGCGTCGATCTGGTCGCCGGAAGCGGCGGCCCGAGTAACTGTGCAACCTCGACAACGGCCGGCGCCTGCACCGCAGGGTATCCAAAGCCTGCCTATCAGCAGGGACTGACTCCAACCGATAACGTGCGCGATCTTCCGGATGTTTCCCTTTTTTCTTCGGACGGACAGAACAAAAGTTTTTACATCATCTGCCAATCGGACCAGGATCCCACCGGCGGCACCGGTTGCAACCTGACGACCTCGGCGACTGTCGCTACGCATGATTTCCAGGCGGTGGGCGGGACCTCCGCGGCAACGCCAACGTTCGCCGCCATCATCGCGCTGGTCAATCAGCAAACCTTGCAGCGCCAGGGCGTGGCGAATTACGTCCTGTACGCGCTGGCCAAAACCGCCGCCAACGTGTGCAATTCGAGCACGCTGACGACCGCGCAACTTACGTCCAATAGCTGCGTTTTCTACGACATCACCAAAGGCAACAACTCCGTAGCCTGTGTGGGCGGCAGCCCGGACTGCAGCAATAAAACAGCAGGACAGTTTGGCATCCTGACGACCACCACCGGTGGGACCATCCCAGCTTTTAAAACCGGGAGCGTATACGACCTGGCCACCGGTCTCGGCACGGTCAACGTAACAAATTTGCTTGCCAAGTGGGCATCGCCTAGCCTCACCTCAACCACCACAAAATTGCTGGGCCCGACTTCTTCCACCATCGGCGCGAGCGTGACCTTTACCGGAACTGTCACGAAAGCCTCGGGGACGGCCACCCCAACAGGAACGGTGCTCTTAAAGGACATGTCTATCGCGCCAGGCATCGTAATTGCCTCATGCACGCCGCCGAGTTGCGTTCTATCGGCAGCAGGGGCATACACGATTACAACCACGCTGCTGCCTGCATCGGCGAACCCGTATAACTTGGTGGCGCACTACGGCGGCGACGGCAATTTCGCGGCCAGCGATTCTGCCGCGCTCAGCATGAGCGTACCGAAGCAAGACAGCAAAGTGTTGGTGAGCTTCGTCAACGCGAGCGGCACCTTAGTCACCGCGGCGCAAAGCGTGGCCTACGGCTCGCCGTACATTTTGCGCGTGGACGTTACCAACACCAGCGGAACGTCCTGCCAGAACCTCACCACTTTCGCGATTTCGTTTGTCTGCCCCACCGGCTCGATTCAGCTGTTCAACGGAACCACTCCTCTGAATGACTTTCCCTCCGCGCAAAATGCCAACGTCACAAACACGGCGCGGCTAAACGATCGCGGCTTCGCCGAAGATCAGCCCATCCAACTGGTGCCCGGCTCGTACAGCCTCAACGCCACGTACTCCGCCGATGCCACCAGCAGCTTCAACTCCAGCTCCACCAGCAACACGCTGTCGGTAACGATCACGCAAGCCACCACCACTACCACGGTTACTCCCAGCCCCACGGTCATCGCCTCCGGTGGCACCGTGACCCTCACTGCCGTCGTCGGCACCACCAGCAATGGCGCGGGCCCTACCGGCACCGTGCAATTCAAGAATGGTTCGAGCAATCTGGGCGCCGCGGCCAACTGCACGCCGACGCCGGCGACTCGCTCCAGTTCCGGATCGGCATTCTGCACCGCCATGCTAACCACTACGCTCTCCCAGTTTATTCCCTTGGCCACCCCCCAGCCGCGCTTGCGGATTCCGCCACTGACCTTGTGGCCGCTGGTGGGCCTGTTGATCCTGCTGTTGGTATTGGCGCAGCATGCGGCGCCGCTACAGCGCAAATGGCCGCGCCTCACCCATCGGCTGGGATATGCCGCGGCAGGTCTGCTGCTATTTGCGTGCTTGGCTGCGGGATTTGCCGGCTGCAGCGGCTCGGGGAGCGGCGGCGGCGGGGGGACAACGCGCAGCATTACCGGGATCTATAGCGGCGATGCCAACTATTCCGGATCCACCTCTGCGACGGCCAGCGTCACCATTCAATAGCAAACGCACCTAGAACGGAAAGAGCGGCTCCGATTTGGAGCCGCTTTTATTTGGGAAACAAGAACCGCGTTAATTTGTGGACGGCGGGAAAAAGATATTCCAGAACGTCGGCGACGGGGTGGCGAACTCCACCGGCACAAGCGAACCTTCCTGATTCATTTGCGGTGGCCGCACCACTTTCGCTTCCACCTTCAGGTTGGTTATGGGATTCTCCACCGTGACCTTGGTGCCTTCGCTGATGCCTTCCTTCAGAATAACCATGGCGCCGCCCGCGCTAACCGTGTGCGTGTTCCCCGGCAGCGGAGCTTTGCCCACCACGTGAATGACCACCGGCATGCGCACCAGAACGCGTTGTGAGCGGCGGCGTTCCTCGGCGGTCGGCTGGCGCGTCGCCGCCGGCCGCGCGGAAGGATGCGGCATGGCCGGCTTCATCGAGGGCGTCGGCGGCTTCACAGTTCGAGCCCCCAGAAATCCAGCGCCGGAGCCACTAGCTCCACTCCGTACTCCCAGCCGCCTTCCGGGCGTTCATCGCTCTTCCACACAATCACGGCGGCGTTGCTGCTGTTCAGCGGGACGTTGGTGAGCGCTACCCGATGCTCCAGCGGCAGATCATGCTCCAGGATCACCATGCAACCGTAGGGATTCACGACCCGGGTATGCGATTCGGCCTTGACCCGTTTGCCCGAAGGCAAATCCCACTCCAGCCGCACCGGCACACGCGAATTCATGCGATGCCCGCGGCGCTGTTCTTTGTAGCGGCCATTGGCCAGCTTTACCGCGCGGCGAGGTGCTTTCTTCGGTTCTTTAATCTGAACGGACATACCGGCCTCTAAAGGGCCATGCTAGAGTTGGGAGCCGAGAGGGTCAATGGTACACAAGCGCCTGGGCACAGTACTGTGTAGCTGGCCCAAGGGACAGGCGGCCGCAAAGGAATCGTACAGGTGGCAAGGAACCTGATTGTAAATGCGGATGACCTTGGCTGGACCGCGGGAGTCAATCGCGGCATCGCCGAATCCCACCGCAACGGAATTGTCACCAGCGCTTCCCTGCTGGCCAATGGCGGAGCGTTTGCCGAAGCCGTCAAATTGGCGCGCGAAACGCCTGGCCTCGACGTCGGCATTCACCTGAATCTGAATGATGGGCTGCCGGTGGCCGCGCGCGAGGCGGTGCCCAGCCTGCTCAACCATGCCGGCGGATTTGAGGGCGGCCCGGATAGCTTGCTGCTGAAGATGGCCACGCGGGCCCTGAACTTGCGCGAAGTGGAGACCGAATGGAGCGCGCAAATCGGAAAAGCGCGCGATGCGGGAATCGCGCCCACTCATCTGGACGGCCATAAACACGTGCACATGCTGCCGGGACTGTTTGAGATCGCGCTGCGGCTGGCCAAGCGGCACGGCATCTCGGCCATCCGCGTGTCCCATGAGGCTTCCAGCCTGCGCTCCGCGCTCTCCGACGGCGGAATGCCGGGAAGCGTGGTGCTCAAACAGGGGGTGCAGGCGCGCGGGCTGAAGTTGCTGGCGCGCGGCGCGCGAGAACAAGCGGAACGGGCCGGCTTGTCCACCTCCGATTATTTTTGCGGAATTGCTCAGACCGGCGAGCTGACCCGCAAGGGAGTAGCCCGGCTGTTGCGCAACTTACCGCAAGGCACCACCGAACTGATGTGTCACCCGGGATATGCCGATGACGCGCTGCGCCAGACCGCGACACGGCTGCAAGCCTCCCGCCAAAAAGAGGTGGAAATTCTGACCGACCCCGAGATAAGAAATCTTGTCGCTTCCCAGGGGATTCGCCTGATAGACTATGCCTTCCTGGCCAGCGCGGTATGAGAAGCGAATCCAACGTCCGGTATTCGATCGTCGTCCCGTTCTACAACGAACAGGAAAATATCCCTCCTTTGTACATGAAAATCACCGAAGTGATGGATTCCATCGGCGAAAGCTATGAGCTGATTTTCATCGACGACGGCAGCCGCGATAATTCCTTCAAAGTTCTTTCCGATATTTACGAGCATGACCGCCGGGTGAACCTGGTGCGGCTGCGGCGTAATTTCGGTCAGACCCCGGCGCTGAAAGCGGGATTCGATTTCGCGCGCGGCGAAGTGATTATCTCCATGGACGGGGATCTGCAGCACGACCCCGAAGAGATTCCGCGCTTTCTTGAAAAAATCGAAGAAGGCTATGACCTGGTCAGCGGCTGGCGTTACGCGCGGCGCGACCATTGGCTGCTGCGGCAGTTGCCCAGCCGGGTGGCCAACTGGATGATGGCCAAGCTGTCCGGGCTGGAGCTGCACGATTTCGGCACTACCTTCAAGGCCTACCGTCGCGAAATCATCCAGGAAATTCAGCTGTACGGCGAGCTGCACCGCTTCATTCCGGCGCTGGCCAGTTCGACTGGCGCGCGCATCGCGGAAGTGCCCATCACCGACGGCGAGCGCAAAAGCGGGAAAAGCAACTACGGGATCGGGCGCACCATCCGCGTTTTCCTGGATTTGCTGATCGTGAAATTCCTGCTGGATTATTCCACGCGCCCGCTGCAATTTTTCGGCTTGCTGGGTTTTGGCGGCGCGCTGGTGGGCCTGCTGCTAGCCGGCTACCTGGCGGTCGAGAAATTTGTCAATCATGTGGACGTCATGACCGAGCACGGTCCGCTGATGTTGATGACCGTGGCCATGTTTATTTCCGGTGTGCAACTGGTGTCCATGGGCCTGCTCGGTGAATTGATTTCGCGGACCTACTACGAGTCGCAGAACAAGCCGGTGTACGCGCTGCGCGAAGTGAAGAGCCATCGTAAAGATGTGAGCGACACCGAACAGACGCGCCCATCGGGAAGCTCGGAGCGCTGACGATTTCTGCAGTAAGCCTCCTTTGCGCTTCCCTCCCGCCACTCTCCCCTCGCAATTTGCGGTACCCTCAGGATGGATGGACATGAAACGGTCTTGGTACGCGCCGGAGGAATGGTTGTGAACCGCGAACAGTTTTACGCGATCATGGGCGGCGAAGGCACGCTCGATTACGAACTGTACCTCAATACGAAAACGCTGCTTTCCTGCCAGGCCAAATTCGAGGAGCTGTGCAACCCCGACGAACTGCAATTCCAGGTGGTGCACCAGGTCGAAGAGCTGTGGATGAAATTGATCGCGTACACCCTGCTCGATATCGACGACTATTTGCAGCAGGAAAATACCAATCGCGTGCTCACCTTATTTCGCCGCGTGCACACCGCCCAACGCTTGATGACCCAGCAGATTGCTCTGCTGGAAATCATGTCGCCCAAGGAATATCAGGAGATTCGCCTGAAGCTGGGCAACGGCAGCGGGCAGGAGTCACCGGGATTTCGCGTGCTGCTGAAGATGTACCAGCCGATTTGGAACTCCTTCCAGGAACATTATTTGGAGAAGCACGGGTTGACGCTGGAAAAGGTGTACGACAGCGAGTATACGCACGGCGACGCCTACGTGGTGGCCGAGGCCCTCGCCGAATTCGACGAGCTATTCCAGAAATTCCGCTACGAACACATGCAGCTCATTCATCGCACCATCGGCTTCGGCTCCAAATCGCTGAAAGGCCGCCCGGTGGAAATTCTCGAAGAAGGCATGCGCCACAAATTCTTTCCGGAATTGTGGGAGATTCGCTCGCATATGACCGACAAGTGGGGCACGGAATACGGCGTGAAGCGCAACCCCTTAGGCGGTCATCACTAAAATCTACGATGGACTCCAGCGCGCGTCGCCCGGTAGGGGCGCGTCCGCTGCGCTCCAGCCGGCAAGATTTCCGCGCAAACTCTCAGCGGACCGCTCTACTCCGCCGCGTGCTGCCCGACCTGCCGGTAATTCCCGCGCAGAAACAGCAGCGGCTCCCCATCGTAGACCTCGACGCTTTCCACTTCCGCGATGAAGATGGTGTGGTCGCCGGCCAGGTGCGAACCGACCACGTTGCACGCCAGGTGCGCAAGAACGTCCTCCAGCAGCGGGACTCCCGTTTCCGTCCAACGATAGCGGATCCCCATGCGATTTTCGGTCTCCTCGCTGTCTTCCGCCCGCGCAAAATATTCCGAGAGCGCCCGCTGGCTGGACTTCAGGACGTTGACCCCGAAACGCTTCTGGCGTTTTATCAACGGCAGCAACTGCGCGCCGTGGCTGACGCAAATCAGAATGAGCGGCGGGTCCAGCGAGACGGAGGTAAAAGAATTGGCAGTCATGCCATGAACGCGGCCGGGAGCCCGTTCGGCGGTGACCACCGTCACTCCCGTAGCGAATTGCCCGACCGCCAGGCGGAACTCGGACGCGGTTGGGGTGGCCGGTGTCATGGTGGAAGTTTTTGAAGATAACACAGACCGCGCACAAGTGGCGTGCTGGCGTCACGTATAATCAACGCGATGCGGTAGTGCGAAGGAGTGCCACGATGGCGCGCAAGATTGCGATTTTGGGAGGCACCGGCCCCGAGGGAATGGGTTTGGCGAATCGCCTGGCACGCACGGGCGAACACCTGGTAATCGGTTCGCGTGAAGCCGCCCGCGCCGAGAATGCCGCGCGGCAACTTCGCGCCGAAATCGGCGACGCGGCGCAAATCGATGGCGCGGACAATTCCGCCGCTGCCGCGCAGTGCGATGTCGCGGTGCTTACCCTTCCCTTCTCCGGCCAGGCAGCGTTGCTGAAGCAATTGAAAAGCGTTTGGAAGCCCGGCACCATCGTGATTGACACCACCGTGCCGCTGGCGGCTACGGTGGGCGCATCGCCCACGCGCATGCTCGGCGTCTGGCAAGGCTCCGCTGCGGAAGCTGCCGCGGAACTGCTGCCCGCGGGCATCGGCATCGCCGCCGCGTTTCACAACCTGGGCGCAGAGCTGCTGGCGGGTGAAGCGGCAATCGATTGCGATGTGCTGGTGTGCAGCGACGACGAAAAAGCCAAGCAAACAGCCATGGAGCTGGCCGCGAAAATTCCCGGGGTGCGCGCCCTGAACGGCGGGAAACTCGAAAACGCCCGCATCGTCGAGTCAGTGACAGCGCTGCTGATCGGCCTCAACATCCGCTACAAAGTACACAGCGCCGGAATCCGCTTCACCGGCCTGCCCGCAAAGTAAGTCCGCGAACGCACAGCCGCTGCTGGCTTTGGCAGGACAGCCATTTCCGGCCGTCCTGCTTTGCAACTGTGGGACCGCCAGCCTGGCTTGCCGAAAGCGCCGGCTACCGAGCGGCGCGCCGCTCCAATGCCGCGCGATCCCAGTTCCCGCATTCCGCGGCAGCATCGTAAGTGCTCTGCAAAAATTCCATCAACGCATCCCTGGGAGACGCCGCCGCCCGCACATCGTCATACATCAGCAGGAACTCTTTCATCCGCGGGTGATAGAAAGCGCCCTGCGGCCCCACGCGCCGCTCCGCAAATCCCGCCGGTTCCGGCGCGGCATACGAATAAAACGCCGGCCCCTTGATTTCCCCTCCGCCCGGCCAGAACCCCGCGCTGCTCACCTCGTGCGAGTACGCCTCCCGCGTGATGGAATCGGCGCCCTCCCGTGGCGGCGCCACCCTTCCGGAGAAGCGAGTGACCGCCAGGTCAAAGCTGCCCCAGAAGAAATGGACCGGGCTGCCCTTGCCCACAAAGCCCGCGCGAAACTCTTTCAACACTTGATCGACCCAGGCCACCCTGCGCCAGAATTTGTGCGCCGCTTCCGCATCGTAGGCCGCATGCACGCGATCTTTCTCAAAGGGAATGGGATTGGGAACCTCGCAAGGCAGCGTCCAGATGTGCACTGGAACGTCAAGTTCGGCCAATGCGGCCATGAACTGCGCGTAAAACTCGGCAACGCTCTGCGGCTGCAGCGCGATGCTGATTGCGCGGCCATCGCTGCTCTCAACCACCAACTGGTGCTCGATAAAATCGAATTGCGCCTCGATGGTGCGTCCCTGGTACGGCATCGCCGAAGTGGTGAAGCCCCGCGCCGTAACATAGAACGGCACGTTCCACCAGTGGTTGACCAGCGGGCTTAGTTTCAAGCGCACCTTGCCCACCACCTGCGCCCACATATGCAGCGTGGCCAGCGTGTCCTTCCAGGCGTCGAAAGGCAGCGCCGATAATCCCTCCGTACCGCTTGCTTTGCTACGCATAGGCCCGGGCGACATGATCCACTCCCTTCTCGACACCAATGTACACCCGCGCGCTATCGCGCTCCCATGGTCTTTGCGCTGATCGCCCGGCGCCCCTTGATGCCGGACAGATCCGCGCGGACAGCCAGAAATGGCTGTCCCACTGTTATACTGGCGTTATGAAAGCACACGTTTGGGTGATGCCGAAACGCACCGTTCTCGATCCGCAGGGCCAAACCATCCAGCACGCGCTCTCCGGGCTGGGCTATCAGCAAGTGCGGGACGTACGCCAGGGAAAATTCTTTGTGCTCAACCTGGATGGCTGGAGCCGCGATGAGGCGCAATCGCAACTCGAGCGCATTTCCAAGGAAGTTCTCACCAACCCGGTCATCGAGGAATACCGCTTCGAGATCCTCGAATAGAGCTCGCGCATCGATCGTGGCGCGCTTTCGATTTGGCTTTTGCCGCAACATTTGCTTCGCCGCACGCGCGCACTCGAAAGCTCCGTGTTACGCTTTTAGCTTAGTTCCCCTCAAGGAGAGCCGCCGCTATGTGCGGAATTGTCGGTTATATCGGGCCCAAGAAAGTCGTGCCCGTCGTCATCGAAGGGCTGCGGAAGCTCGAATATCGCGGCTACGACTCGGCGGGAATCGCCGTGGTCACTCAGGAAGGCAAGCTGGAAGTCCGCCGGGCATCGGGAAAGCTGCGCAACCTGGAGGAAGTTCTGCGCAAGTCGCCCATCGAAGGCACCTACGGAATTGGGCACACCCGCTGGGCCACGCACGGACGCCCCACGGAAGAAAACGCGCACCCGCACCGCGACTGCACCGGACAAATCGTGGTGGTGCATAACGGTATCATCGAAAACTATTTGGAGCTAAAAGAGCAGCTGCAGCGCGAAGGGCATAAATTCCTCACCGAAACAGATACGGAAATCGTCGCGCACCTGGTGGAAAAGAATTCCAGGAACGCCCCGCTCGAGGAAGCGGTGCGCCGCTCACTGAAAGAGCTGCGTGGAATCTACTCCCTGGTATTCCTGTCCGCCAATGACCCGCACAAGATTGTCGCCGCCCGCATGGGACCGCCGTCGGTGATTGGGCTCGGCGACGGCGAATTTTTTGTGGCCAGCGACATCCCCGCCCTCCTGGAGCACACCCGCGAAATCTTTTTTCTGGCCGATGGCGACATCGCCGTGCTCACCAAGCAAGGGGTCTGCGTAGTGGACCACGATGGCCGCCCCATCCAACGCACCACCCAGCACGTCACCTGGGATCCCATCATGGCCGAAAAGGGCGGCTTCAAGCATTTCATGCAGAAGGAAATTTTCGAGCAGCCCCGCGCCGTCCGCGACACTCTGCTCGGCCGCATCTCCCAGGACACCGGAAAGATTTTTCTGGACGACATGCAGATCAGCGAGCAACAGTTCCGCGAATTCCAGCAAGTGCGCATCGTGGCCTGCGGCACCAGTTGGCACGCCGGCCTGGCCGGGAAATTCATGATCGAACGCCTGGCCCGGCTGCAGGTGGAAGTCGATTACGGCAGCGAGTTCCGTTACCGCGATCCCATTCTCGACGCCAAGACCCTGACCGTCTGCATCAGCCAGTCCGGCGAAACCGCGGACACCTTGGCCGGCCAGCGGGAAGCAAAGCAAAAAGGCTCGCCGACGCTGGCCATCTGCAACGTAATGGGTTCCATGGTCACCCGCGAAGCGGCCGGCACCATCCTGACTCACGCCGGCCCGGAAATCGGCGTGGCTTCCACCAAGGCATTCACTTCCCAGCTCACCGCGTTGCTTCTGCTGGCCTCCCACCTGGGCCAGGTGCGCGGCAAGCTGAGCTCCGAGGCCGCCAAGGCTTTGCTCCAGGAATTTACGCGCATCCCGCACAAAATCGAAACCGTGCTGCAAGGCGACGAAACCGGCCTGTACGAAACGCTGGCCCGCCAGTTTTTCCGCAACACCGATTTTCTGTACCTTGGCCGCGGTATCCACTATCCCATTGCCCTCGAAGGGGCCCTGAAGCTGAAGGAAATTTCCTACATTCACGCGGAAGGCTATCCCGCCGGCGAAATGAAGCACGGCCCCAATGCACTGATCGACGAGAATCTCCCGGTCGTTGTTCTGGCCACCCACGACCAGGACGATCCGGACTCGGTGACCCGTTACGAAAAAAGCGTCTCCAACATTCAGGAGGTTCGCGCGCGCGACGGCATCGTCATCTCCATAGTAACCACCGGCGATCATCTGGCCCGCGAAGCCTCCAACCACGTCATCGAGATTCCTCGCGCTCCGGAGCTGTTATCTCCCTTGCTGGAGATCGTGCCGCTGCAACTGCTGGCCTATCACATCGCGGTGCGCCGTGGCTGCGACGTAGACCAGCCGCGCAACCTGGCCAAATCGGTAACCGTGGAATAACTCCCTCGGTAGGGGCGCAGCATGCTGCGCCCCCAGCTTGGCAAGATGTAATCCGCCGGCTTCGATGTCTCCCAAGGTGCTCGTTCTTTTCTCGCTCTCCAGCTCGTTCACCCCACAACCTCGGCAATCTGCTCGATCTAGCTGAAATGGGGCGCAGCATGCTGCGCCCCTACGCCAGCGCACCCGGAAAATTTTCGGTAAACTATCTTCATGCGCTTGCGTATCGTTTCCATCGCGGTGCTACTCGCTGCCGCGTCCGCTGTTCCAGTGGCGGCGCAAACGTCGGCCGCAGCAGCAGCGGCCACCGCACCGCTGCGCGAAATCCGCGCCGACGGCCTCAAGTCCTTCCCCGAAGCCCAGATAGCTCCGCTGACCGGCCTGCAGATGGGCGCACAAGTCGGCAAAGACGATCTGCAAGGCGCCGCCGACAAGCTGGTGCAGAGCGGACTGTTCGCCACCGTGAGATACAATTTCCAATCGCGCACCGATGGCTTGTCCCTGACGTTTCACCTGCAGGAGGCGCCCCGCGTTCCGGTCTACTTCGACAATCTCCCCTGGTTCGCGGACAGCGAACTCAACGAAGCCATTCGCGCGAAGTTGCCTTTTTACGAAGGCGCGCTCCCGGAACACGGCAGTGTGGTGGAGGCAGCCGCCGACGCCGTTGCGCAATTCCTGGTGGCTCACGGCCTGCAAGCCGCTGTCGAGCACCAGGTGACCCCCAATCCGCTCGGCGACGGCACCGTGCAGCTTTTCCACATCAACGCGGAGGCGCTGCACATCGCCAAAATCGAGTTCAGCGATCCGGCGCTCAATTCTTCGCCCGTCGTTCGCCAGCAAATTCCCGAACTGCTCGGCAAACCGTATTCGCGCACGGCCATCGAAGTATTCTTGACCGAACAGATTCGCCCGATTTTTTTCCAGAAAGGTTTTCTTCGCGTCAAGCTCGGTCCGCCGGAAGTACGCTTGACCGGCGATCCCAACAAAACATTGCCCCAGCAAATTCCGGTGTACGTTCCGGTAAGTCCGGGCCCGGTGTATCGCTGGAAAGGCGTGGAATGGAGCGGCAACAATGTGCTGTCGTCCATCACCCTGACCAACAGCGTCGCGCTAAAATCCGGCGACGTTGCCGACGGCATGGCCATTGAAGCCGCGTGGGACCGTGTGCACGAAGAATATGGACGCCGCGGATACCTGCAGGCAAAAGTGGAGCCCGCCGCAAGCTACGACGATGCGGCCCACACCGTGGGCTACACCGTGCGCGTCGCGGAAGGAAAACCCTTTCGCTTCGGCGCGATGACGATCACCGGACTCTCTGTGAATGCCGAGCGACGCTTGCGCGACGCCTGGCCGATTCCGCCAGGCGAACTCTTCGACAAAGCACAATTCGAGGATTTCTTGACCAGGTTGCAGGCTCATTCCGTGGACATCTTTAAAGATTTGCCGGTGCATTACGACGAAGTCGGCCACTGGCTGCAGCCCGACGACGCCAAACAAACGGTAGACGTTCTTCTCGACTTCAAGTGATGGCCGGAAGGGATTCTGCCGGCACCGCCCGCGCGCGGCTCTGATGACTCGCGTCTTTTCCAATTCGCAACGCATCCTAAGTTATACTGACTCGCAATGACTGCATTCGTTCCCATTCGCGTTGCCGATTCTTCCAGTGTCACGCCGGAACAGAAGGAAGCTTCCCTTTTCGCGCGCCTGGCGGAAGCCGGCTCCCTGATCGTGGCGCTCTCCGGCGGCGCGGATTCCGTCTACCTGGCGTGGGCCGCGCAGCGCGCATTGGGCGAGCGTGCGCTTTC
>Ga0070730_10001005_pt1 | contig 28465 bp, 44 predicted proteins | sample Coa_R1_3_FD_66447 | JGI IMG/M metagenome (GOLD analysis project Ga0070730, IMG submission 66447) | Surface soil microbial communities from Centralia Pennsylvania, which are recovering from an underground coalmine fire - Coalmine... | ecosystem: Environmental > Terrestrial > Soil > Unclassified ... | reverse complement strand
AGCTTACAGTACGACGACACATTGGACATTTCCAGTCTGTATGGGCCGTACATGTTTGCGCGCCTGCCGCTAAACGATCCGCGCATGGAAAGCACCTTCGAGCAAATTAAACAGCGGCTATGGAATGCATCGCCAATTGGCGGTGTCATCCGCTACCCGGGCGACGGCTACTTTTTGGCCAAACAGCAGTATGCGGGCAATCCGTGGATCGTCTGCACATTGTGGCTCGCGCAGTATTTCTCGTCGCTGGGTGATAGCCAGCAAGCCGCTGGCCTCATACAGTGGGCGCTGGCGCGCAAACTATCCAGTGGCATCATGAGCGAACAGTTCGACCCGGACAGCGGCGAAGCCATTAGCGTGGCGCCCTTAGTGTGGAGCCACGCCGAATTCATCAACACCGTCCTTGACGCATCAAAAATAGAATAAGATAAGAGACGTTCTAGTGTTTCTTTGGCTTAACTTCGTTGCGGCCGAGGTTCTTTTTGGTCTCGGTAAATACTACGTGCTTGCGCAGCTTGGGGCTGTATTTCTTCAGCGCCAACTTCTCGGGCGTGTTCATCGTATTCTTGGTGGTGTAGTAAATACGCTCACCAGACTCTTCGCTTACGAGCCCAATCAACTTTCGTTTGTCGCCTTTTTTAGCCATATACTAAGAACCTTTTATTCAACAATCTAACCAATTTTAACAGATGGACGAGCTATTGTAAACACTTTAGAAGGTAAATTCCAGCTGCGACAATACCCATATAAGCCATAGCAGGCCGACCACGCCTAGACAAGCAACTCCAATACTCCCGATGATGTAAGAGCGGAGCCATAGCGGCAGACTGCTAAATCGCCGTCGCCGGAACCAACCTAGATACAGCATCGTGCTCATACCGCCTACGGCTGCCGCAAGGCCTATGGGTATCAGCAGGGTGCCTAGGTTTAGGTTACTGAGCATGATCCGAAATGCTGTAAAAGCGCCGATGACAGTTGCCAGATCTAACGCCAAAAGCATGATGTATAAAAGGAAACGGACAAAACGCATATGCTTACTATAAAAAATAGCGCCTTACGAGTAAAGCGCCTTAAGCAAACTACTGGAGCCGTCTTCGGGATTTGAACCCGAGACCCCTTCCTTACCATGGAAGTGCTCTACCACTGAGCTAAGACGGCAAATCAGAGATAGTGTAGCGTTTTTCGACTGTTTTCACAAGAGCGGACAGTCCAATTACGGTACGAAGCAGGCACGCTACTACGAACTTATTGAGGGCCAACGCACCGTAATTATAACTGAGTCTTCAGCAACTTCCCAGCGATGGTCTACACCTAGTCCCCACATAACATAATCACCTTGCTTAGAAAGCGTATATTTTTTGTCACGAAATTCAAAAACTACTTTGCCGGATATTAATATTGCAATCGCTGTTCGTTTTTCACCCGTCACCCATTCTTCGCGTTTTTCTCCTTGCTTGTGAACAGCCCATTTAATCTCGACATCGTCGCTATGGCGGATGTTCTCGTCTGGAATAAAATGACCGACTATCCAGTGTCTAGTCAGCTGGCCATCAATTTGCGCATTGCCGGTATGTATATTATTCATGATGCTTATGTTTGGTGCAGCATACTGTACGAAGTAGGAACCGCATTACGTTGTTGTTAATGGCTGGAGATGTAGGAAAATGCTTTTCCATAATTCTTTGGCTGTTGAAATTATCAAGCTTTCGGACTGCGCATCTGCAAGCTTTTCTAGTTCACTTTTCTTAAACCACTTCACTTCAGAAACCTCATTTGCCTCTAACTTTAACTGTTCAGTAATTTTGCTAGGTACTACAGCGTAAAACAAACCGAATTCACGTACCTTACCATCAGTGTGCTCATTGTAAACTTCTTGGTGTAAAAAGATTGGTGAAATATCCGAAGTTGAAAGTCCTAGCTCTTCTTTAGCCTCTCGCATGACGGCTATACTAAAATTTTCACCTTCATCAACCTTACCAGAAACAGACGGACCCCAAACTCCAGCATCGGTACTCATATAAGGAGCCCGCCTAGCCATGAGTATTTCACCCCGCTCATTTAAAAGCCAAAGGATGGCGACTTTCATAGAACTATTATATCAAAAGAACGTCAGATGGTTCCGACGCTCTTAATCCTTTACAGATCTGGTGCAGGGAGAGGGATTCGAACCCCCGAAGGCTGAGCCAGATGATTTACAGTCACCCGTGTTTGACCGCTTCACTATCCCTGCACGTAGGCGTTATTTTAGCATTTTAACACCGATAATAAAAGAACTGGAGCCGCCTGTCGGATTCGAACCGACAACCTTCACTTTACAAAAGTGTTGCTCTACCATTGAGCTAAGGCGGCGTATTACTATTCTTTAGGTATTTGGCCGTCCGCCATGCGCGTCCTTTACCTCTGTTAAGGTTCCGAAAGGTTGAGGTTAAAGCATGACAATTTGGGCATATAAGTCGTAAATTGCTTTCAAAGTTATGTTCGGCGTTGCCATCGATATGGTCAATCTCAAGCGGAACTGCACCTGTCGTTTCATTAACTTTGTCCCACCCGCAAACACTGCATGCTTTGCCATATTTTTGTAAAAGATATCTTCGTACGTGACCAGAGATATTTTTGGCGCGAATTCCTCGCCCGCCTGAGACTTCGCCACGCTTCCACTTTTCGATATACGATTTGTATTCATAATCGGCCTGGCATTTGTTAGAACAATATTGATTTCTCGTGCTGGTAATTTTATTACAGTTGTTGCAAATCACTGGCTGAGTGTACACTGAACTGCCTATTTGTAAAAGAGCGACCGATTAGCACTTACAGAGATAAAGTGTACCAAAATTGCCCTGTTTATACAACGACACGTTTGGCGGGGCGGATCATGCGTTTGGACTTGCCGGACGGCACGATCAGCTTGTGGACTTTTTGTTCGATCATGTCGGCTTCGGCCTGCATACCGCGGTCGAGATAGGCTTTTTGCAGCAGTTGGTACGTTTCTTTGTTCGGTTCGAGGTCGGCGGCCTTTTCGAGCGACTGGAACATCAGCTTTTCGTTGCCAAGCTTTTCCTGCACCTTGGCGTAGGCCACGTGACGGGCGGCCAAGCTGTCTTCCAGCTTGAGGGCTTGCTCGAAAGCGATGGCGGCTTTCTCGTAATTTTCGGTTTCATAATAAATAAGCCCTAAGTTGTGCAAACTTGAAGGGCTGGCTTCGATGGAGCTGGCGATTTCGAAACAGTCGATGGCATCGCGGTACTCTTTTTGCTTGGCGTATAAAATGCCGAGGCGGTTGTAGGCGGCTGCATTACGCTCATCGATTTTTAATATGGTGAGCAGCGCTTTCTCGGCGCGTAGTAAGCGGTTTTCGCGCATGCCTTGGTGGGCGATGTCCCACAGCTTACCCATGCGGTCGCCGATTTTGCGACTGGCGCCGAGGAGTTCGTCGTCATGCACCTTCGTGTTGTGAAAGGCTAGTAGTCCAAAGACACCAACAATCGCTATCTCAAACATATGATTACTAAGTATAGTGTCGCTTGCCCTACAATTGCAAGAACAAATTACTTAAGGTTAGCTTGGTATTCGCGCTGTGCTCCAACGCCTCGCGGGCATGCAGCGCCGCCACGCGGATACGATGCCATTGCTTTATCTGAGGAGTGTTCTGCTTGCCGGCTGCGGTGCTGAGCCCGGCACTGGCAATACGCTCCAGCGCCTCAAGCACGGCGTGAGCCTGCTCTTTTTGCTTGCCGAGCGAATCTACGAGTGCCAGGCGCTCGAACGCGCCCTTTTGCAAGATTTCTTTCGCCAGGGCCACGCTGGCAAGCAGCGGATGTGCTTCGTCGCCCTCCAGCAGCGCGGAAAGCAGCCCGGGCAGCCCGGCGCTCAAAAAATAGGCCTGACGGCGGGTTTGTTCGTCTTTGTTGGATGCTTGCAGGAGTGCCTGGAGTTGCGCTTCGGTAGGTTCGTGCACGGTAATGGTTTGCAACCGTGACAAAATGGTGGGCAGCAGCGCCCGTGGGCTGGCCACGGTGAGCACCATAAGTGTGTCGGCAGGCGGCTCCTCAAGCAGCTTAAGATAGGCATTCTGCGCTTCGGTGGTAAGGTGCTGGGCATGCTCCACCAGCACCGCCCGGCGGTAGGGCGCATCCCCGATGGTTTTGAGCTGTAAGAACCGTTGCAGCTCGCGGATGGCCTCGATGGAAATGCTCGCGCCCTCACGCATAACGCGCCGGAAATGCGGATAGTTGGCGAGTGCAGCAGGCTCCAGACCGAGCACAGCAGCGATAATTGTCTCGGCCAATGCGGTTTTGCCGATGCCGTCGGCCCCGCACAGCAATACCGCCTGCGCAGGATTTGCTACAAAATGTTCGACCTGCGCGCGGGTGGTGTCGTGCAAGATAAGTTTATCCAGCACGGAGGAGCTCCATAAATTCCGGTGGCAGCGGTGCGCTGAATGTCTTGCGCTCGCCACCCGGAAGAGTAATTTCCAAGCTGTGGGCATGCAGATATAGCCGGTCGCCAAATGTGCCGCTGCCGTACAATGGGTCGCCTACGATGGGATGCCCGATTTTTTGCAGGTGCACGCGCAGCTGGTGGGTGCGGCCGGTTTCGGGTTTGAGTTCCAGCAGGCTGCAATGGCCATGCGTTTCCAGCACACGGTAATGAGTGACCGCCGCCTTGCCGTTCACGCCCACGCGAAACGTAGCAGGCGCTTTGGGGTTGCGCTCAATCGGCATGTCGATAACCGCCTCCGGCTCTTTCGGGTGCCCTTCTACAATGGCCAGGTAGGTCTTTTTTACCTTGCGCTGCGCGAATTGCTTTTGCAGCGCGCTGAGCGCGGCCTGATTCTTGGCGCCGATAATCACCCCGCTCGTGGCTCGGTCCAGCCGATGTACCACCCCCGCTCGTTCTCCGGTAAGCCCTTGTGCGTGCTGGCGTAAAAAGCTGGCTACGGTTGCCTCAGTGTTAAACTCGCCTTGGGTGTGGGTAAGCACGCCGGCGGGCTTATTCAGCACGACACAGTTTTCGTCTTCGTACAATACGGGCAGGTCGATGTACGGGATGGCGTCCAGCTGCGACTCGTCGTACTGGATGTGCACACGGTCGCCGGGCCGGAGCTTGTGCCCAGCCTTGACAGCCACGTCGTTAACCAACACATTTCCTTGGTCTATAAGTTTGGCGGCAAACGCCCGGCTGAGCCGCGGCATACACTGCACGACAAACGTATCCAGGCGCGGCGCTTTTTCGGTTTCGGGTACGGAAATAGTCATCACGGACGCAGGCCGACCGCGCGTTGGGCGCGAAGTAAGGTGGCGTTGGCGGTGTCGTTCATGAGCTTCTCGCTGGCTTCGAGTTTGGCGAGCATGGTTTGGTCGTCAACGTTTGCAAGCTTGGCCTGGAAGTCGCGCAAAAAGTTCGCCACGACGTCGGCAACAGCTTTTTTGAGGTCGCCATAGCTGGTTTTGCCTTCCCAATCGGCGTTGACATCGGCTTGCTCACGGCCCGATAGTAGCGCCATGATTTGCAGCAGGTTGGTCACGCCCGGCCGCTCACGGCTGTCGTATTTGATCTCGCCCAAGCTGTCGGTGGTGGCGCTCATAATTTTTTTGTGCGCCGCTTCGGGCGTGTCGTTCATAAAGATGACGCCGCGGCCGGTTTCGTCGCTCTTGCTCATCTTTTTAAGCGGGTCTTGCAAATCTTTGATGCGCAGCCCTTGGTCTTTGCCGAAAAATTCGTGTTGTTTGGGCACAGGTAGCGGCACGGTAAAGAGCTTGCCAAACTGGTTGTTCATGCGCTCGGCAATATCGCGCGTAAATTCGAGGTGCTGCGTTTGGTCGTCGCCCACCGGCACATACTGCGCCCCGTACAGCAATATGTCGGCGGCCATCAGCACGGGATAGTTGAACAGCCCAACGCTAATACGGTCTTCGCTGAGTTTGCCCGACTTATCTTTGAATTGTGTCATGCGGCTCATCTCGCCGAAGCCAGTGAAGCAGTCTAAAATCCAGGTGAGCTCGCTGTGGGCCGGAATATAGCTTTGCCTATATATATGCACATCGGGGTGGTCGAGCGGCAGCCCTGCCGCCGCGAACACGCGCAGCGCCTGCATGATGCCGGCCTGCAGTTTGCTGTGGTCGATGGGCGTAGTAAAGCTATGCAGGTCTGGAATGAACAGGTTTACCTGATACTCGTCCGCTCGCCGCCTGGCCATATCTACGATGGGCAGCAACGCACCAAGGTAGTTGCCGATAGTAAGGTCGTTGTTGGCGCGGATGCCGGTTAAAATGACTGGTTTCATGGTATTAGTATCCTGTATTTGGGGTTGTTGTTCAAGTAAGGTCTGCGCTTGCTGCGACCAGTCCTTTTATCTTGGCCAGCTCAGCTACGCCGTACAGGCCTTCTGCGTGTGGCATATTGAGGTCTACGACACTGGGCGTATCACTTGCTTCCATCATGATGCCAGCTGGCGAGTAGCCCGCTTGGGCAAGCGTAAGGACGTGATCTCGGGCTTTCAGTTGCGCGGTTACCGATTTACCATTTTGCGGATCGTGCGCCCGCATGCTGCCGTGGGCACAGTCGACGATCATCTGCCCATCGGTGAGGTCGAGCGCCCGCAAGTATTCTTTTTCCCAAGCATGCGGTGTCAATGCGTTTGTGCCGCCCCGGTAAAGAAGTACGGCCGCCCCGCCAACTCCTTCGCGTAGGCTGCGGATACGATTAACGCGCCCGAGTGCCTCTCCCAAATCGCCCTCCAGATTATTTTTTACACCCACGGGCAGTTCATAGCAGCGCGCTACAGTTTCAAGCAGTGTATCGTCACCGCTGTTGCGCGCGCCGACCCACCCAAAAGACACTGCCCGGCTATAACGCTCAGCATGTCCGGCATACCCCAGTTCCATGACAGCATTAGCAAACTGTTTTGCCTGGTGGGTGACAATTTCATGTGCCCGGCCTACTTCTCGGGGAGTCGACTCCATGCCGTGCCAGTCTTGTGGTTTACTCCGTGGCTTCCAGGTATTTAATCGTTGCCCGGTTACGAGGCCGGTCGTGCGGTCTTCGAGTTCGCGAAGCTCCGAAGCTTCCTGTATGAGTGACGGCAAGCTGTCGGTCAGGGCGCATGCACCCATTATCGCCAGTAGGCCCCGGTTTGGGTGGCGTAAAACCTCGCTGCCCTTTAGTCGCGTTTGGCGGATATTAACTCCGTGGAAACCCCGGAGGGGATGGGCGCTATGCAAATGTGACGTTGTAGGGTGTTCTGGTGCGTATGTCATCTATCTTCTCCTATAAAATAAAAAACCGCCGGGTGGCGGTCTCTTCTATATTTTTGCTGGTGCTGTTTCTTAGGCAAACACACGGAACAAACCGCCACGAGAAGTGCCGGTAAACCAGAAGCTGGAGCTTGCGCGGTGGTTTTTACTGTTCATATCTTGAAGAATATAACACAGCTTCGCCGCCAGATGCAACTTTTTGGAGCTGGCAAACAAAGAACGCTTCGATTTGCGGGCTGGGAGCAAGGCGCATGCAGCCTTGCAGGTCGTTACGGAATGGCTTGTCGTTCCAACCCTGCAGCGCGGGAATGCGGCTAGGTAGCTTTACGCTGTATGGCTCGATAGCAGCGTTGGGATGGGTGCGCAGCAAGTAGTCTACCACTGCTTCATTCTCTTCCGGCGCCATCGTGCAGGTGCTGTATACGAGCGTACCACCCGGTTTCAAAAGTTGCCAGGCTTGCGTGAGGAGGCGTTTTTGGAGTTGCTGCAGGCGTTTGATGTGGGCGACCGACCACGTGGCAAAGTCTTTGTCTTGGTCGTAACGCATGAGTCCTTCGCCGCTACATGGCGCATCAAGCAGAATTTTATCAAACTGCTGGCCGTCGAGCTTGCGGGCGAGCTGCGTGGCGTCGAACAACGTCACCTGCGCCGGCTGAACGCCGAGCCGGGCAAAGTTAGCCCGCAGTTTGGCCAGGCGTGCGCGGGAGTTGTCGTTGGCCCACAGCTCAGCTTGGTTATGTGTAAGCGCCGTGATGTGACTGCTTTTGCCACCCGGCGCCGCACACACATCCAAAATTCGTTCGCCCGGCTGCGGATCAAGCGCCAACACCGGCAGCCAGCTCGCCGCATTCTGGATAAATGCAGCGCCGCTGGCTATCACCTCGCTGTCGCGCACCGTTTCGAGCCCGCTACTCACGCTGTAACAATTTTCCGCCCACGCAAACGGCTCACCCTGCCAGCCGACTTCCTGCAATTTTATGAGCGTTGCTGCGGGCGGTGCAACCAGCGGATTTAAGCGTACACTCTGATGGCGGGGCATATCCAGCAAGGCCCGCGTTTCATCTATGCCCAGACCGCCGAGTGCTTGCATACTCCGTGTCAGCCATATTTCGCGTTTGGCAGTGGTCTTTTGTGCTGCACTTTCCTTCATATATATCATCATACAAAAAGAGATGCCTGCCGGGCATCTCTTTTTGGGGTTCTTGTGTTTTAGCGCTTGGTGAACTGGCGCTGTTTACGGGCGCCCTTCAGGCCAAACTTCTTGCGTTCGCGTTCACGTGAGTCGCGGCTCAGCTGCGATGCACGCTTCAGCGTACTCTTAAGGTCCTCGTTCATTGCTACCAGCGCTTTGGCGATGCCCAGGCGAATCGCTTCGACCTGGCCGGCGTGGCCGCCGCCATCTACCCGTGCGGTGATATCGAACTTGTTTTCTTGGTCGAGCGTCGTAAATGGCTTGCCAAGTTTGGTGAGCAGCAGTTGGCTGCCGGCAAAGTATTCTTCGGCCGGCTTACCGTTAATAGTAATACTGCCTTTACCACCTTGCAGGCGGACACGGGCTGTGGCGCTTTTGCGGCGTCCGAGCGCGTAAAAGTAATTGTGTGCAGCCATGATTACTTACCTTCCTTCACCGAAATGATTTCCGGCTTTTGTGCTTCGTGATTGTGCTCAGCACCAGCGTACACCTTCAGACGTTCCAGCCGGGCATCGCGCAGGCGATTCACCGGCAGCATGCCGCGAATGGCGTGCGTGATTGCCGAAGTGGGGTCTTTTTCCATTTGCTCGCGCATCGTCAGCTCGGTAAGGCCGCCCGGGAAACCGCTGTGGCGGTAGTACATCTTGGTGTCCATTTTGGTACCGCTTACTTGGACGTTTGCAGCATTGATGACAATGACGTAATCTCCGGTGTCGATGTGGTGCGTAAACATCGGCTTGCCTTTGCCGGTAAGCAGTGTGGCGGCTTTGGTTGCGACACGGCCGAGCGGTGCTTCGCTAGCGTCGATGACGTACCACTTGCGGGTAACATCGCTGGGTTTAGCGCTGTACGTTTTCATTATTTGGTCTCCTTTGCGGGAGTTTTCTTAGTGGCAGGTTTCGCTGCTTTGGCTTCGGCCGGCTTTTGGGCACCTGCCTTTGCAGCAACTTTGGCGACCGGCGCTTCTTTCAGATCGTCCACAAAGCTGACACGGGCGAGCTGGGCGTTGTCGCCGCGGCGCAGACGTGTCTTCTTGATGCGTAAGTGGCCGCTCACGCGACCCTTAAGCTTGGGAGCGATCTCGTCAACCAGTTTGTGGGCGCTTTCGACCGTTTGGAGGTCGGAAATAACCTGACGGCGGTTGTGCAAGTCGCCTTTCTTTGCCTTGGTAATGAGTTTTTCAACGTAGGGCACCACTTCTTTGGCCTTGGGAAGAGTCGTCTCGATAGATTCGTATTTGACGAGCGAATCGGCGAGGCCCTTCACCAGCGCGTTCCGTTGATCGCGCTCGCGGTGCAATTTGCGGCCTTGATATCCGTGACGATGCATCTTACAGCTCCAACTCCGCTAATTTTTCTTTCACTTCGTCGAGCGCTTTGCTGCCAAAGCCCTTCAGGTCGCGCAGCTCGGCATCGCTTAAGGCAAACAAATCCTTAATGGTGTGGATGTCGTTGTTTACCAGTGCGTTTGTTGTCCGAGCGCTCAGGTTGAGGTCTTCGATGGGGGTGTTGAGGGCGGCAGGTTCGTCGCCGCTGTCGTCACCCAAACGGGTGGCAACCACCGATGAGCCGCCAGCCAATGCTTCGCCATTTTCCACGCGGGTCTTGCCGGCCAGCGCAGTGTATTGGTTGACCAAGATGGCAGCAGCCTCTTCGAAAGCGTCGCGCGGGGTGATCGAGCCGTCGGTTTCTACGGTAAGCAATAGCTTGTCGAGGTCGGTCATTTGGCCGACGCGGGTGTTTTCTACCTTGTAGCGAACGCGCAGCACCGGGCTGAAAATGGCGTCCAGAGCAACGTAGTCGCTCGCCTTTTTGGCAGTGCCCTCTTCGACCGTACGGTAGCCGCGGCCGGTTTCAACAACGAGGTCCACCACAAACTTAGCCTTGTCGTCGTCGAGCGTGGCAATAACGTGGTCGGGGTTCACTACCTCGACATCGGCGTTCACCTGAATGTCTTTGGCGGTGACGACGCCCTTGCCCTGCTTCACGATGCGCACTTGTTGCGGTTCGTCGCCGTATACGCGGAAGCGGACACCCTTCAAGTTCAGCATGATGTCAACGACATCTTCCTTTACACCCTTTACAGTAGTGAATTCGTGGGTTACACCTTCGATCTTAAAGCTGGTAACCGATGCGCCGGCAATGCTGCTGAGGAGCACCCGGCGAAGCGAGTTGCCCAAAGTCATGCCGTAGCCGCTGTGCAGCGGTTCGATGACAAATGTGCTGCTTGTGGCACTGTGGTCATCTACTTGCACTAACCCTGGTGTGTGAATTGTTTTTGACATATTCTGCACTGCCTCCTTAGCGTGAGTAGTATTCTACAATTAATTGTTCGTTGATGTCGGGTTCAGCGTCTTCTCGAGTGGGCGCGCCGGTAATCTTCAGGCTCACCTTTTTGCGGTCAACTTTCAGCCAGTCAGGAGTGGTCGAAGGAGCGGGGCTCACATCGTCCAGTTTCTTGAAGTATTCGGTTGCTTTGCTGTGCTCGCGGATGGCCAGCTCGTCGCCGACTTTAACGCGGATGGACGGAATGTCCACACGTACGCCGTTGAGCGTAAAGTGACCGTGCGTCACCAGCTGGCGGGCGGCACGGCGGCTCGGGGCAAACCCGGCGCGGTATACCGCGTTGTCGAGGCGCTGCTCCAACAGTTGTAGCAGCACTTGACCGGACTGACCCTGCTTGCGGCTTGCTTCCTTCATAAGGTTGGAAAATTGCTTTTCAAGCAGGCCGTACAGGCGCTTGACCTTCTGCTTTTCGCGCAGTTGCAGCGAGTATTGGCTCGCTTTGTTGCGCATGCCGCCGCGGCTGTTGCCGTGTTGGCCCGGAATCGTCGGGCGCTTTACCAAGGCTTTGTGGGCTTTGGGGTGTAGCGCGTAGCCTTCCCGGCGGGACATTTTTACGATGGAATGAGTATCTCGTGCCATATCTTATCTCCCGACCCCTTAAACCCTTCGCGCCTTGCGTGGACGCACACCACCGTGCGGCACACCGGTTACGTCGGTAATGCTTTCTACTTGCAGGTTGAGGTTCATCAGCGTGCGCACTGCTGCGTCGCGGCCGAGGCCCACACCTTTTAGGAACACTTCAACTTTAGCCATGCCGTGCTGCGCTTTCGCAGCGTTGCCGGCCTTTTCGGTAGCAACCTGTGCGGCGTAGGCGGTGCCCTTCTTGGAGCCGCGGAAACCGAGCGCACCGGCGCTGGCGGTGGTCAGCACGCCACCCTTCGGGTCGGTAAAGGTTACAATCGTGTTGTTGAAAGTGGCCAAAATGTGCACTTGCCCGGCGGGCACGCTGCGCTTGGCCTTCTTTTTCTTGGTTGCGGTTGTCGAATTGGTTGTTGTATCTGCCATATCTATATCCTCATCCTAGGTCTTCGAAGCAACCTTCTTAGCAGTACCGCCCACCGTTACCTTCTTGCCGCGGCGCGTGCGCGCGTTGGTTTTGGTACGCTGGCCGTGCGACGGCAGGCTTGCCTTGTGGCGCAAGCCGCGATACGCGTTGATGTCCTTCAGGCGCTTGATGTTGCCGGCAACAATGCGCTGCAACTCACCTTCGACGGTGTACTTTTCGTTGATAATATCTTGAATCCGGCCGATTTCAGCATCGGTGAGGTCTTTGACCCGGACGGTCGGCTCCACCTTGGCCGCAGCCAAAATAGTTTGGCTGGTTTTAGGGCCGATGCCGTACACATAGGTCAGGGCAACCCACACTTGCTTTTCGGACGGGATGGTAACACCACTAATACGTGCCATACTAACCCTGCCTCTGCTTGTGCTTAGGTTTCATTTTGTTGATGATGTAGAGCTTGGCTTTGCTGCCTCGCCCGCGACCTTTGCGCCAAACGATTTTGTCGTCAGGGCTGATCTTTTTGACACTTGCACGCACTTTCATGCGGATCATGCTCCTTCCAGGTGCATAACACACTGCTTAGTTGATATTAAGACCGGCGATAGGTGATTCTGCCCTTCGTAAGATCGTAAGGGGTCAACTCGACCGTCACGCTGTCCCCAGGCACGATGCGGATGTAGTGCTTGCGCATCTTACCGGCGACGTGAGCTATAATTTGATGGCCGTTCTCAAGCTCAACCCGAAATTGAGTACCCGGGAGGGTCTCAATGATGGTTCCCGTCAACTCGATGACCTGCTTGTTACTCGCCATAAATATAACGTTAGTCAATTATACCAGTTGAAGCAGACAATTACAACAGGTTAAAGCGCTTGGCGGCATGTTCGGAACACCGTGCCTATGCGGCCAGGAGCCAGGTGCGGGCTTCTTGCTCGTCGTCGAAGTATTTGAGCTTGGAGGTTTGGCGGGTGGCATGCAGCATCAGCGTTGTGCCCAGGCGCATAATGCCGCCCTTGCCCAAAAGCGCCGCTTTGTCGTAGTCGAGCCGCTTCCCGAGTTCCACCACCAGTTTTCGTGCCTCGGGTCCGACGCTCCCCATTTGTAAAATATTGTCGAGAATCACCGTGCGTTTGCCGAGCTTGCGCTGCTCGGTAATAAGTTGGTTGGCCTCCTGGCCCATATGCTCGACAGATTCTTCGGTTTGATCGCCGATCACCTCTATTACGATAATGCCTTGGTCGTCGAGATACACTTTGTTCTGCATATTTCAATTGTAAAGCATTCTATGGCAAAATGGCCAACATGCTTAACAGGCTTATGGTTTTTGGTATTATAGAACTATGGCCGAAGGAGAGATTAATGCCCCGTCTGGTGTGCGTACCGCAGCCCTGAGCAGCATTATGTACCAATACGATTTAAGCAGTGGCGAGCTCAACTGGAGTAGCGCGCTCTACACCCTTCTTCACTTTCCAACCACCGAACCGCTGAGTAAACTCGAATGGTGGATAAGCCATATTCACCCCGATGACGCCATGATATTGAACCAGGCAATGGACCGGCTCGACGATCCCAAGATTCCAAGCTGGTCAGTCCAATACCGCTTTCGGAGCGGCGATGGCTCGTATGTGATGATGCGCGATAGCGCCACCATTTTGCGCGACGCCTCAGGCAAGCCGATGTGGCTCATTGGTACGCTTACGCCGACCAGTAGTGTGAGGTAGCTAGTCTTCGGACTTTTTTCGACGGAACGGCAAGAGGCTGAAGCGGCGTGTTTTTTGGCCGAGTACGTCGCTGGTTTCCATTTCGTGGAAGAAGTCGGGCTGGGCGTATTGGTCGTACGTGACCATCAGAGCGCGCGATTCAACGGCGCGCAGCGTCTCCAGCGATACCGATACCAAGATCAGCACGCTCGTGCCGCCAATGGCGATGTTGCCGCTCACAAATATCTGGGCAATAATCGGCAAAAGCGCCAGCAGCCCCAGGCTAAATGCTCCGAATAACGTCAGCCGGTTTACGATTCTGCTGAGGTGCTTTTCGGTCTGCAAGCCGGAGCGGACTCCCTCTATAAAGCCGCCTTGCTTTTGCAGGTTCTCGGCAATTTCTTTGCTGTTAAACGTGACGCTGGTGTAGAAGAAAGTGAAAATGAAGACGAGCAGGAAGTACGTGACCGGATAGATGTAGGCTTGCCAACCGCCGGCGTGGAAGGTGTTTGCCGATGGTGTTTGGAACCAGGTAGCCAGGTTGGCGCCGAGATGAGCGAGTCGTGCGCTGTGGTTTTGGGTGAGCAGGTTGCCGACAAAGCTCGGCACGCTCAAAAACGCCACTGCAAAAATGATCGGCACTACGCCCGCGCTAATAAGCTTCACGGGCAGCACCGTAGTCACACCGCCGTAGGTACGGTTTCCCTGGACGCGCTTGGCGTAGTTGACCGTAATGCGCCGCGCGGCCTCGTTGAGTTTTACGACGAGCCACGTCACCACCACTACCGCCAAGACAATTAACGCGGCAATGAGTGTGCCCTTCGCGCTAATCGCGTAGTTATGGCCAAAAATACGCCAATGGCTGGTATGGTTGAAGACGGAGTTGTAGAGCGTCGCTATGGTGCCCGGCAGACCGCTTACAATACCAACGGTAATAATCAGCGAGATGCCGTTGCCGATGCTCCGCTCGGTAATGAGTTCACCCAGCCACATAAGAAGCATCGAGCCGCCGGTAAGGGCCGCTACCATAAGTCCCCATTGCAGCAGCGACGTGTTGGCGGTAATGTCGCCCACACCACTGTATTGCTCGGCAATCTGGCGCACCAAATAGATCGCGCCAATGGACTGCAGGATAGCCAACGGAAACGTTAAAATACGCGTGTACTGATTGATTTTGCGCTGCCCATATTCCCCTTCCTTTCGCAGATTTTCCAGTTTGGGAATCGCTTTGGTAAGCAGCTGCATAATAATAGAAGCGTTAATGTATGGCCCTAGCCCGGCGATCATAATGGAAAACTGCGCCAGCGCGCCGCCGCTCAGAATATTGATAAAGCTCAGCAGCTGAGGCGTGTTGCTGCTGGTGAAGAGGTTTTGCAGCACTTGCTTCAGCGTGTGCGGGTCAGCCAGCGGGACGGGGATGTGGGCCATAAGACGAAATACCAGCAAGATACCCAATACTGCCAAAATGCGCTTACGCATGTCTTTATGAGCAAGCGATTTCCAAATGATTTTCCAGTTCATGAACCTAGTCTAACCCTTCCCTGTCTCTTTGTCTGATTTCCCCACCAGTATAGCAGCTTTCTCTGTAAGCGAACAATTTCATATTTTTCGTTGGCGGTCCGATATAACCATTGCGCCGAGTCCACAGCTTGACCAGAGCATGCCGCAAAATGAAACAGAGACCACGTTGTTGGTGGTCTCTGTTTACTGCACGGCGAAGATTATTTGGCGGCTTTTTTGCTGGTCGCCTTCTTTTCGGCTTTTTCGGCCTTTTTGGCGCTGCTTGGGCGGGCCAGTATGTCGACCTTTTCAAAGCTGCCGCCAGCTTTTTGAACGGCTTCAAGCGCGCCAGCGCTGATGGCTTGCGCCTTCACGGTCACTTTTTTAGTGACTTCACCGCGGGCTATAACTTTGATGCGGACAAACGGGCTGCTCAGCAATCCGGCCTTGGCGAGCGCTTCGGCGTCGGCAGTTTTGCCACCGAAAGCGTCGAGCTGGCCGGTGTATACAACTTCGGCCTTCGTTTTCAAAGAACGGAAGCCAGGCAGCTTAGGCAGACGCTGCATCAGTGGGTTCTGACCACCTTCGAAGCCCGGACGTTTGTGTGAGCCGGTGCGGGCCATTTGGCCTTTGGTGCCCCGTCCGGCAGTTTTACCCTGGCCTGCGGCAATACCGCGGCCGACGCGTTTGGCGCTCTTATTTTTAGCAACGCTGAGTTCGTGGATTTTCATATATTATGCCTCCACCTTTTCAGTCTTCTTGATTGCTTTTTTTACTGGCTTATCGCCAGCAGTCACCCAGGTGTTGGCTGGGGCGAGCATTTGCAGCGCGGCGATGGTAGCGTAGGCGGCGTTCGTCTTATTGCTCGAACCGAGCGATTTGGACAGCGCGTTTTTAATACCGGCAACTTCGAGCACGACGCGCACGGTGCCACCGGCGATCAGGCCAGTACCGGCACTGGCTGGCTTAACCAGAATACGCGCGCCACTCACTTTGGCTTCTACTTCGTGAGGAATAGTGCCGTTGTGTGTCGGGACGGTTACGAAGTGCTTCTTAGCGACCTCAGTCGCTTTGGTGACGGCGGCGGTAACGTCCGCACCCTTTGCGGTACCAACGCCGACGCGATTTTTACGGTCACCCACCACAACCAGAGCGCGGAAACGGAACCGGCGGCCGCCCTTTACGACGCGTGCAACGCGGTCGATGTGCACTACGCGCTCGTCAAATTGTTTTTCTTCGGGCGCCATTTCGGGACGACGGTTGCGCGGGCCACCTTGGCCGCGGCCGCCACCCTGACCGCCACGGGGCGCGCGCCCTGCGCCGGCTTGTTGCTGAGGAGTAGTTGTCTCTTCGGCCATATTAGAACTCCAGTCCTGCTTTACGTGCTGCATCGGCGAGCGCTTGCACGCGGCCGTGATACAAGTGACTGCCGCGGTCGAGAACGACGACAGTAATCTTGGCAGCTTTTGCCTTTTTGGCGACTTCTTCGCCAACCCATGCGGCGCGTTCGCTCATCGAGCCTTTGGCAGCTTTGCTGCTGACAGTCGAGGCGTAGGCCAGGGTCTTGCCGGCTTGGTCGTCGATAATTTGGGCGGTAATGTGACGATTAGAAATGTGGACGCTCAGGCGTGGGCGTTCCGGAGTGCCGGAAACAGTCGCGCGTACGCGGTGCTTGCGCTGCCACGCATTGTGTAGTTTATGTGCGAGTGCATTCATGGCTATTTCTCCTTCCCACTCTTGCCGCTCTTGCGCAGAATGCGCTCGCCGACGTATTTAATACCCTTGCCCTTGTACGGCTCCGGCTTCTTCAGCGCGCGGATCTCGGCGGCCACCTGGCCAACCTGCTGTTTGTCGATGCCGCTGACGGTAATGGTGTTTTGCTCGGTGCTGGCGGTGATGCCGGCCGGTAGCTTGTAGATTACGTCATGGCTAAAGCCGAGGTTAAATTTGAGATCGGCACCTTGCATGTTTACCCGGTAACCAACGCCGTTAATTTCCAACTTTTTCTCGAAGCCCTTGCTGACGCCCACTACCATGTTGCTCACCAGCGTGCGCATCAGTCCGTGCTTGGAGCGGTTAACGGCTTCGTCATTCTCTCGGGTAACGATAGCTTGGCCATCTGCCACTGCAACGGTAACGCCCGGCATCGTAAACTGCTTGAGCGTACCCTTCGGGCCGGCCACAGTTACGAAATCGGGGTCGACAGTGATTGTCACACCGCTGGGAATGGTGATGGGCAGTTTTCCTATGCGACTCATCGATTTCTCCTTAATATACCTTACAAATTAACTCGCCGCCGACGCCTTGCTTTTTGGCTTCGGTGCCAGTCATCAGACCTTTTGAGGTGCTGATGATAACGATACCGCGGCCGCGCTTGACGGTCGGAATATTGCTGCTGCCGACGTATTCGCGGCGGCCCGGCTTGCTCATGCGGACAATTTCGGTGATGCGGGCGTTCTCGTCGTCACTGTTAATGACGATTTTGAGCGTCTTGCCGACGGTTGCGTCTACAACGCTTACTTCGCGCAGGAAGCCGCTCTTTTTAAGGAGCTCGGCGACGCTTTGCTTCATGTTGGAATGCGGCAGCGTGACTTCGCTCTTACGCACGTTGATGGCGTTACGAATGCGGGTCAGCATGTCGGCGATGGGGTCGGTTGAAACGATATTGCTCATATGTCTTCCTTCCTACCAACTGGCCTTTGTTACACCGGGAATCTCGCCTTTGGAGGCGTGTTCGCGGAATGAAATACGCGAAAGGCCAAAGGTGCGCATGTAGCCATGCGGCCGGCCGGTTTCGACGCAGCGGTTTTTGAGCCGCGTAGGGCTGGAGTTGCGTGGCAACTTGGCGAGCCCTTCCAGATCGCCGAGCGCTTTCAGCTCGGCACGCTTGGCAGCGTATTTTTCGTACATTTTGCGACGCTTCAAATCGCGCGCAATGTTAGACTTACGAGCCATATACTTCTCCTTCTTTTGGCGCTTGGTCGAGCCTTGCCCGCAGGGCGTCACCAGCGCCGCTCTCGAATAGACGACTATCTGCTTCGAAGGTTGCGGCGAGCAGTTTGGCAATCCTCTGAGCAACTTCGGGATCTACTACATATAGGTCTATATGTTCAAGTTCCATTATTTTGCCTCCTTTTCGAACGGCATGCCGAACTTTTCAAGCAGGGCGCGGGCGTGCGCCGGTTCTTGGCAGCGGATGGTAAAGATCGCTTGCAGGCCGTGGCTGGTGGTGGTTTCGTCGAAGGTTAGCTCCGGGAAGACCGACTGGTCGGTGAGGCCGATGCTGTAATTGCCTTGACGGTCGAAAGCCTTCAGGCTGACCCCATGGAAGTCGCGCAAGCGCGGCAGCACCACGGTGATAAAGCGGTCCATAAATTCGTACATTTTGTCGCCGCGCAGCGTGACTTTCAGGCCGATTTTGTTGCCCTCGCGCAACTTAAAGCTGGCGATGGACTTCTTAGCGATGGTTTCCACCGGCTGTTGGCCGGTGATTTTGCGCAGCGTGTTGGTAGCGGCTTCGAACATCTTTTTGTCGTCCTTGGCCTTGCCGAGCCCCACATTAATGGTGATCTTTTCCAACTTCGGCACCTGGTTGGCATTGGTGAGGCCGAGCTCTTTTTTAAGCTCGGCGGCAAACGTGCTGCCATATTGGGCGCGGAGACGCGCAGTGGTGGCGGTCGCTTTCGCTGGTTTTGCAGTTGCGGTAGCCATTACTTGATCTCCTTCCCTGTTTTCTTAAATACGCGGGTCTTGGTGCCGTCTTTTGCCAGGTTGTAGCCAATGCGGCTCGGCTGCTTGCTGGTCGGCTCCACGATGGCGACCTTGCTGACCCACACCGGCTTGGTCAGTTCCACGATGCCGCCTTGCGGGTTGGCCTTAGTGGGCTTGACGTGCTTTTTCACGATGTTAACGCCTTCGACGGTCACTTTGTTCTCGCGAGGGTGGGTTGCCAGCACCTTGCCGGTCTTTCCTTTGTATTTGCCGCTCAACACCACGACATTGTCGTTTTTCTTGATGCGGATTTTGTAGATTTTCGGTTCAGTAGTTTTCATTACAGTACCTCCGGCGCCAGGCTAATGATCTTGGCGTAGCCGAGGTCGCGCAGTTCGCGCGGCACCGGGCCGAAAATACGGGTAGCCTTGGGCAGTTTGTCGTCGCCGATGATGACGGCGGCGTTGTCGTCGAACTTGATGGTTGATCCGTCTTTCCGGCGGATTTTCTCTTGCGTGCGCACGACAACGGCCTTAACGACCGACTTTTTTTTGACGTTACCTTGCGGGTTGCCTTCCTTGACGGTGGCTACGATGATGTCGCCCACGCGCGCGTAACGGCGGCGGGTGCCACCGAGCACGCGAATGCACAAGATTTCCTTGGCGCCGCTGTTGTCGCAGACGGCCAGGCGCGTTTCTTGCTGGATCATTACGCGTCTCCCCCTTCAGTTTGCTCGGCGTCAGCCTTTGCTTCGGTAACCACCGGCTTTTCCTTGGCGGGCAGTTCCGGCTCGGCTTCCACGTGGGTCACGCCAGCCTTTTCAACAATGCGCTTCAGACTGAAGTGCTTGCGAGCCGACAGCGGGCGGCATTCTTCAATAATAACTTTGTCGCCTTCCTGTGCCTCATTTTTCTCATCGTGCGCCATAAAGCGCTTGGTTACGGTGTACTGCTTGCGATACAGCGGGTGCGTGAGACGCACGTGCTCGGTCACGACAATGGTTTTGTCGGTCTTCTTCGAAGCAACTACACCGGTAATTGTCTTGGCCATTACTTTGTCTCCTTTGCGAGCTGTTCGCCAAGCACCGTGAGCATACGGGCGAGGTCCTTACGCTTGCCGCGGATAGTGCGGACGTTTTGGACTTCGCCGAGACTCAGGCGGCGCTTTAGCTCTACGATTTCTTCACGCAACTTAGTGCTCTCGGCGGTGAGCTGCTCGGTGCTGAGCTTGCGAATATCTACAATTTTCATCTTACAGCTCCTCCTTCACCAAGAACTTGGTTTTCACAGGCAGTTTGTGGGCGGCGAGGCGCATGGCTTCACGCGCGATGTCTTCACTCACGCCCTGCATTTCGAACATGACCGTGCCGGGACGAACCTTGGCGGCGAAATATTCTGGGCTGCCTTTGCCGCTACCCATTTTTACGTCCAGCGGTTTTTTGGTCACTGGCGTGTGCGGGAAAATGCGGATCCAGATTTTGCCGCCGCGCTTGATGTAGCGGGTCATCGCCTGACGGGCGGACTCGATCTGACGGCTGGTGATGCGCTCATGGCCTTGGGCCTGCAGCGCGAATTCGCCGTAAGCGATGTAGTTACCGCTGGTGGCTGGGCCGGTAATACGGCCTTTGCGCACTTTGCGGAATTTGGTACGTTTCGGGACTAACATAGTTTATGCCTCCCCTTTGTAGATCCACACTTTAATGCCCACAATGCCGGCGCCGGGCCATAGGGCGCGAGCGCTGGCGTAGTCGATGTCGGCGCGCAATGTGTGCAGCGGCACGCTGCCGGCTACTTCTTTTTCGCGGCGGGACATCTCGGCGCCGTTTAAACGGCCGGCCACTTCGATGCGAATGCCTTGGGCGCCGGCGCGCATGGTAGCGGCGCTGGCGCTCTTGATGGCGCGCCGGAAGCTCATGCGGCGCTCAATTTGATGCCCGATGTTCTCGGCTACCAGCTTGGCGTACAGCTCCGGCTTTTTGATTTCTTCAATGTTCACGCGAGCCGGCACACCGTAGATCTTTTCGATGGTGGCCTTGAGCTCTTGGGCACCAGCACCACCGCGGCCAATGACCACGCCGGCCTTCGCCGTGGTAATCGTAACCGTTACCAGGTTGGGTGAGCGCTCAATATCAACTTTGTTGATGGCTGCCCGCGAACCCAGTTTGTCCTGGATCATGCGGCGGACGCGCAGGTCTTGCTCGAGGTATTTGGCGTATTCGCGCTTACCTGCGAACCATTTGCTGCGCCAGTCCTTGTTGACCTGGAGGCGCATGCTAATAGGATTAACTTTCTGGCCCATTATTTTGCCTCCTTTTCGGCCTTAGCTGGCTTTTTGGCAACGCGAGCTTCACCGTCGACCACCACACGGATGTGGCTGGTACGGCGTTGGAACGGCAGCGCGCGGCCATGTGCCGCCGGGCGGTAGCGCTTCAGGCGCGGCCCGTGTGTGACACTAATTTCAACAATTTTGAGCGTGTCTGGCTTGAGGTTGTGGTTGTGGTCGGCGTTAGCCTGGGCGCTTTTAATCGTCTTGAGCACCGGCAGCGCGGTACGGCGGGGCGTGTGCTCCAAGATGACGAGTGCATCGGCCACGGTGCGGCCGCGAACCAGCGCCGCTACGACGCCTACCTTACGCGGGCTCATGCGAACGCCTTTAGCGATTGCTTGTACGCTCATACTACTTCCCCGCCTTTGCTAGTTTGCCGCCGTGGCTGCGGAATTTGCGCGTCGGCGCGAATTCGCCCAGCTTGTGGCCGACCATGTTCTCGGTCACAAACACCGGCACGTGGACTTTGCCGTTGTGTACCGCAAATGTGCGGCCGACGAATTCAGGTGCGATCGTACTGGCACGAGACCAGGTCTTAATAATAGTGCGGTCTTCCGGCCCCAATGCGGCTGCTTTTTTGGCAAGCTTGGGGTCGATAAATGGTCCCTTCTTTAGTGAACGGCTCATATTCTTACCTCTTACTTCCTCTTCGCCGCATGACGGCTCTTAACGATCATATTGCTGGTAGACTTGCGGCGGCGCGTCTTGTAGCCCAGGGTCTTTTGACCCCAAGGAGTGCGCGGCGCCTTAGCCATACGGTGACGGCCACCGTCACCACCACCGTGCGGGTGGTCAACAGCGTTCATAACCACGCCGCGAACGCTCGGGCGAACACCCATGTGGCGCTTGCGGCCAGCCTTACCAATCTTAATATTTTGGTGCTGTTCGTTGCCAATAACGCCCATGCTGGCGGTGCACTCCAAGCGCACCAAGCGAACTTCGCCGCTGGGCAGACGCACCTGGGCGTAGTCGCCCTCTTTGGCCATTAGCTGCGCGCCGTTACCGGCAGAGCGTACCATCTGGGCGCCGCGGCCGGGCTTCATTTCGATGGCATGGATAGTGCTACCCACCGGAATGTTTTTGAGCGGCAAACGGTTGCCGTTTTCAATTGGGGCTTCCTCGCCGCTTTTAATGCTCTGGCCAACCTTCATGTCTTTGGCGGCCAAAATGTAGTGGTAGGTGCCGTTCGCCTCTTTAATACGGGCGATACGGGCGCTGCGGTTCGGGTCGTATTCGATGTGCTCGATGGTTGCCTCGATGCCACTCGCCAGGTTGAAGTTCACCAGGCGGTAAAAACGACGCACCCCGCCGCCCTTGTGACGGGTGGTGATGCGCCCCTGGTTGTTGCGGCCGTTTTGGGTACGCTTCGCTACCAGCAGCGAGCGCAGTGGCTTTTTGGTGGTAATTTCAGCCGTATCCTGGCTGGTCATACCGCGCCGGCCGGGAGTCGTTGGCTTGTGTAGTTTAATAGCCATTACTTGGTCTCCTTTTTGTCGGCCTTCTTGGCTGCCTTTTTGTCCTGCTCAGGCTCGTCAAAGAATGGCAATTTGTCGCCGTCTTTGAGCCTCACATATGCTTTCTTGATGTCGGAACGTTGGCCAGCAACGGCGCGGCCGCCTTTACGGATTGTGCGCTTTGCTTTGCCTTTAACGTTTACGATGTTCACCTCAACCACGCTGACCTCGAACTGAGCGGCCACCGCAGCAGCCACCGTGTGTTTGTTGGCGTCGGCCGGTACGTCAAAGACGTAGACCGTTTTGCTCAGGGCTAAACCGTAGGTTTTTTCGCTCAGGCGCGGGCGGAGCAATGTCGTTTTACTCATTACTTTTTACCTCCGAGCCATGCAGTGATACTGTCCAGCGCTTTTTCGCTTATCACCATGCTGTCGGCGTTCATGATGTCGAATACATTGAGGTAGTTGGCCTGCACAATGTGTACATTTGGCAAGTTGCGTGTAGCGCGCTCGGCGAGGTCGTCTTTCAGGCTCACCACGACGAGCACTTTGCCGGTTGCTTCGATTTTATCCAGCAGCTTCACTACCGGTGCGGCCTTGCCCTCTTTGCATTCGAAGGTTTCGATAACGCGCACGCGGTTTTCGCTGGCTGCCAGGCTCAAGGCTTGGCGCAGCGCTTGGCGCTTGGCGTTCACATTAACTTTGATGGTGTAGTTTTCGTTGCCGGTCGGGCCAAAGGCAACACCGCCGCCCCGCCAGATGGGGTTACGGCTAGAGCCGAAACGGGCGCGACCGGTGCCCTTTTGCTTCCAGGGCTTCTTGCCACCACCACTAACAAGGCCGCGGGTTTTGGTTTGCGCCAAGTTGTCGCGGCCGTTAGCGAGGTATGCAGTGTAAGCGAGCTTGAGGAGCTCGTGGTTCTCTGGCATGACGGCAAAAACGGCCTTTGGCAGCGTTGCGGCGGTCGCGGCTTTGGTGCCGCCCTTAGTAAAAGTCGGAACGCTCATTACTTGGCCTCCTTGATAATGACGATGCCCTTGCGCGGACCAGGTACAGCACCGGTTACGCCAATGACGCCCAGTTCAGTATCGACAAACGCGACCTTCAGGTTTTTAACCGTCACTTGCTCGTGACCCATTTGGCCGGCCATCTTCTTGCCCTTGAAAATTTTCTGAGGGTACATGCTGCCAATGGAACCGACACGCCGGTAGCTGCGGCCACCGTGCGTCTTGCGTCCGCGGTGGAAGTTGTGACGCTTGATAGTGCCAGCCCAGCCTTTACCTTTGCTGGTGCCGGTTGCGTCGATTTCGTCGCCAACTGAAAAGACCTCGGGGTTAATCGTTTCGCCAACCTTGAGGTCTTCAGTTATTTCGGGAACGCGGAATTCGCGGACAATCTTCGGCATAATTTCGATGCCAGCCTTGGCAAAGTGGCCCACCTGGGGCTTATTGACGTTTTGCTTTTTTGCTTCCTCAAAACCGATCTGTACGGCGGCATATCCGTCGGGGTCAGCGGTTTTGACCTGTGTAATGACACAGGGACTAGCGGAAAGCAAGGTAACAGCTTGCACGGCACCGTCTTCTGCGGTGGTGCTCGTCATGCCGACCTTTCGGGTGATGAGTGCTTTCATAGTGTCTCCGGCGGCGCTTAAAGCTTGGCAGCGCACGGCTCGTTATCCTGCGGCCGGATTCTTATGTCTGACATAAAAATGCTCGGCTCCGGGCGGTTTCTCATCTGTTAGACTCGACCTTCCCAAATCACCAAGTACAGGAAATTTGATATACCAATACATCTTAACAGAGGACGTCACCTCTTGTCAATATGTAGACAATTTTACTTCAATACATATGTGCATGATAGTGCCTATGTCCATTACCGCCGCTTGCCGATGAATCTTTCTAGCATTGCGTCTGTTGCTGCTTTGCCGAAGGTCGCGCCATACAAGTTTATAAAGTGACGCCCGGCAAGTGAAAGTTCAGCATGGGGTGGGCCTTTATGCAATAGCCAACGACTTTGCACGTACTTTGCGGCGATTGCTCCGGCATCGCGGAGATCGCTCGCACTATATTCAGCAAGTTGATAGTTAGTAACAGTAAATCCGGCGTACGGATCATACCGCAGGTGTAACCTCTTGTAGTCGGGCACCAGCCCTCGCCGGGCCAATTCTACGCAGGCATGTATAAGGCCCTCGAAGTGTGTCCGGGGTATAGCGTCCACTTCAGTGGGAGTAAGTTCATCAAAGACTTTTCCGGGGACAGGCTCTACTATGGCTGCGCCATAACCGTAAGAAGTACCCGTTATCATTTGTTCGAGGCCGGCTACCCCAATCCCGCGCAGCAAGGGTATCAGTAGATGAGTAACTGCAAGAGAGCCTTCAGCACTCGAAACGTCAGGTGGCAGCGACCCACGACTGTCGGTGTAAGGCAGCTTCATGAGTGTGCCGTCATTCATTTTGTATACAATATTTTGACCATCAGTTCTAACATAGCCAGGTATAGACTCTGGGGGGAACTCTGCGCTAAGTAAACCCTCTATATGAGTAGCAGCGTCCCTATACGGATCGAAGCTAGGCAGGGGAGGAGGCAGGATCTCTCCTTGATCTGTTTTGTCTAACCCGAAACCCTCTCTAACTGCCGGATTGGTAAGGTCGATACGGGTGGTTATTGACGTCCTATCATAGGCATCGGGATCCCCACCAGTGGCAGTATTAGCCCTCTCCAACGACGAAATGGCTTGGGCGGTTGTGTCGAGCTGCTTGCCATGCTGGTCTAAGAATTCGACATGTGCTTCACCTACCATACGATCTAGTATGCGCAGTATTGCTGGGTGGATAACCGCACTGCTAATACTCGTTGCACCTTGGCGGTCAACTTCGGCGGCAAAAGCTTTTCTCAGTGCGGTCGCACGGCCCTGGCCGCGCACCTCTTCATTTACATACACCATCTCCACCTCAGCAGTGCGCGTTTCCGGGTCTACATTGCCACTTATAGAGCCGCCGCGTGTAACAATAGTTATTTCGTGCTTATCTGGTTCGTGCCATACGAAGGTGGGGTGAGCGTCGCCTGTCTGGGGACTTGCCGTTTCGCCAGGCTGCTGTTCCCTGTTCCCGTCATCTCCCTCTGGCTCATCCATTCTTCCTCGAAGTGGCGGATCCACCGGCGGGGGTGGGGTCAGATTGCCCGCGTCAGCTGGCGGGGATGCGGGCGGTCTGTCACTCGTCCGTTCATCGTCCGCATTGCGAGCCTGTCCATCTTCTTTCGCTGTGTGGGTATACGGATCGGAAGACTCGTCACCAATCGCTGAGAAGTGGCTTTGGGCTGAATAGCCGGGAGTGATCGGACTCAGCTGGTCTTCCCCTGTCAGCATCTCTAGAGAGGAATACGACTCAAAAGGGGGCGTGATAATGTTGTGTGGAGGATGGGAAAAACGTGGTGGGCCTGTATAGGGCCTATAACTCTCATATTCTCGATCGCCGAATTCCATTACTACCTCTTGTACTGCCAATTTTGTAGTAGCAATATCTCACGGCTTCCGAATCAAAACAAGTACGACAGCTTTTTTAAAAACTAATGTAGAGACCGTACGGCGCGAAGTAGCCGACGAGCATCGCGACGAGTAATATAGCATATTCTATTTTGCGGTCCAGCTGGAAGTGCTCATGGCTGGCGAATAGTAGGCCGATGAACAAGCCGACCGGCAGCGGGATATTCATGCTGTTGCCGTGGGACAATTTGACCCACAGCGAACCCAGAATGACATACAGCGCCAACTTTAACAGGTACACGCCATCAAGTTCCTGTGCGCCGCTCTTTTTGCCGGCTATTTTCTTTTTTGGTTTAGCCATTAGCTTTATTAAAGCGTACGCTGCCCGCAAATGCAACTAGGACAGAATACCGTGCGCTAATGCTTGTTTGAGCGCCTTATGGAACTGCGAGTGCGGTGGTGAGGGTAGGTTTTGAGCGCTGAACCAACCGAGTTCTTCTATTTTGTGTGGTTCACCAATGCGCACGGCTTTCGGATTGACACGGACGGCATGCAAGAGGCAGATCCAGTGCGTGCTTACGCCCTACTGCACTCGATGTACTTCGTAGGCAGTAAGAAATTTGACATCGAACGCCTCCACGCACAGCTCTTCGCTCACTTCGCGGCGGACGGCATCTTCGATAGATTCGCCAAACTCAAGTGCGCCGCCGGTAATGTCCCAATTCCCTTGCTCGTCGCGGGCTTTTGGCCCGCGTTTTTGCAGAAGAATCCGACCATGGCCATCGTGCACAATGGCCGCCACCGTTACGCCGATATGGTCGATGCCGCGGCGAAGGTCAATGTGGTCGGGTGCTGGAGTGGTGGGTGTACTCATGCAGCTATAGTAGCAGGTTGGATTGCCAGGTGTATACCGCGCGGTTGGCGCTCGTTTACAATGCGCAAAATGGCAGAGATGGTCCAGGCCTGGCCCGGTTCCGGTGTGTTCGCGGCGCCGAAGGTGTGGAACTGCGGCTCGTCGGGATGTTCGCTGCGATAATGGTACTTTACTTTGCCGTCCCGGTTTACCAGGAAAAATTCGTAGAATTCACCGGCGCGGAACACCGCCCGCAGCAGCCGGTTTTCCAGCTCTGCCGCTTCGTGGATGTAGCCGTGTAGTTGGAGCCCGCAGGCCACTGCGTGCGTTTCGCACGGCCAGGTAACCAGGCTGCCGTGATAGTCGGCAAACGGCATAAGGTCGGCGTGCTGAAGCGACCGCAGGCGAATACCGGCGTCGGTTAGAAATTCATGTTCCATGAGCCGTCCGACGATGGGCTCGACGTACTGCCGCCGGGAGTCTTCAGGCAGATCAAGCAACAGCCGGGAGTTAAGCAACGCGCCGGCGTTGGATGTGAGCGTGGCAATCTGCCGCATGGCTCCCTGTTCGTCGCGGTCGCAGCCCATGGCAAAGTATCGTTCTCCCGGCATCCACAGCCGTTCGACCACTTGCTGTTGCACGGCTGCCGCAAGGGTTCGCCAGGCTTGGCTCTCTTCTTCGCTCGTGGCAAGTTGGGTGGCAGCACCAATGAGGGCGTCGTAGGCATAGCCTTGCACTTCTACTGATGCGATGCCACCGTCGGCATTGGCTGCTGTGCCATCGAGGTGTAGATAGGCATGGTCAGAATCTTTCCAGGCTTGATAGGGTAAGCCGCGAGGATTGAGGCGCTTGAATTCCAGGAGTTGCCACTGCGAAGCTCGTACTTTGTCGGCGATCCAGCGGGCCCCGGCGCGAACGCATTCGCGCATGGTTGTTTCGTGCCCGTCGTGAGTGGTGACGCGCTCATCGAGCAAGTCTGCTCCGTAGCGATCGCAGTAGTGGCACACGGCGCGCACAAACAGCGGCGTGGCGTCCACGGTGCCGTAATAGCGGAGCTCGTCGCCGGTGCCGCCCCAGTTAGGACTCAGCATGGCGAGCACGTGCTTGGCAGTGTCCGTCACTTCCTCACCATTAAAGCGAGTCCGGCGATACTCGTGGTGGATTTTGCCAACTTCTTCTTCGCGCTCACTGTTAAAACTAGTACCTTGCAGCCGAGCCAAGCTCAGCAAGATTTCTTTGCTGAGGGCGGCGTTCGCCTCCAGCAGGTCTTCCGCAACGGTTACCGAATCCCTTCCAAAAATAGCAAACTGATAGTTTGGCCCGGTACTGGCATACACACCGTACCCTTTCGGGGCACGGATGAGTGCCATAAGTCGGCCAGACAGGCCCGACGCATCAGTTTCATAAAAATGCCGGATCATCTCCCGCCGCGTTTCCATAGGCAACGCAGCCCATTCCTGTGCGTTCTCAAAGGTCACCGCTACCTCCTTTGTCAGTGTTATTAATACTTCTTATGTTTAGTGTGGCACAAAAGGAGAACCGGGTCTAGACAAAAATTAAAAATGGGTGGGTATGCACCGGTCGGGTTACGTGCGCTTCGCGCTGGCGATCCGGGCGTAAAGCGTGAGATATCGTTCCGCCATGCGAGT
>Ga0070730_10001003_pt1 | contig 28507 bp, 26 predicted proteins | sample Coa_R1_3_FD_66447 | JGI IMG/M metagenome (GOLD analysis project Ga0070730, IMG submission 66447) | Surface soil microbial communities from Centralia Pennsylvania, which are recovering from an underground coalmine fire - Coalmine... | ecosystem: Environmental > Terrestrial > Soil > Unclassified ... | reverse complement strand
ACCCCGACAAAGCCCTGGGGCGCGCCGCGCTGGCCACCGCCCGGCCGGGCTGGTTCCCCCTGGGGGCACACGGGGCCGGCTGCTCGGCGACCGTCGGCAAGGGCCTGGGCTTGCCCGGCGGCGAGCCCGGCGGCCAGGGGGCCGCCTTCCGGCAGGTCGGCGCGACGCGCCTCGCCGTGTTCACGGTAGTCAACGCCGTCGGCGCCATCGTCGATCGCGCGGGCCAGGTCGTGCGCGGCAATCGCGACCCGGCCACGGGCACCCGCCGCCACCTGCGGCCCGGCCTCGAAGCCCGCCTGGCCGGCGGCGACGCGCCGCCCCGGCTGGGCGGCAACACCACCTTGACCGTCGCCGTCACCAATCAGCGGCTCGACCAGCGCGCCCTCCGCCAGTGGGGCCGCCAGGTCCACAGCTCCATGGCCCGGGCCATCCAGCCGTACCACACCGCCGCCGACGGCGATATCCTCTACGCGGTCACCACGGAGGAAGTGGACAACCCCACCCTCGACGCCCTGGCCCTGGGCGTGCTGGCCTCGGAACTGGCCTGGGATGCCGTCTTACGCAGCGTCGATGCCCTCGGCGCACCTATGCCGCTGGGCCCAGGATGACGCGCGCGGCGTTCTGGTAGTACACCTGGGCCAGCACGTCGTCGGGGAGATGCAGGCCGTAGATCGCCCAGCGCCCCTGGCTCGGGACGGGGCTGGCGCTGTAGCTGAAATACTCGTCGTCGGTTTCGAGGAAGCGGTAGTAGAGCTGGTAACGGTCCAGCCGGGGGGGGGCGTCGAGACCGAACAGGATGCGGTCGGCGTAACGCAGAAAGAAGCGGCGCGCGGTGTAGGGTTGGCGGCCCAGCTCGGCCAGCCGCGCCGAAATATCCACGTAGAAGTTGGGACAGCGGTCCAGCAGCGCACCTACCCAGGCCAGGTTCTCGGCATAGCAGCCGGCATGCGCGCCGATGAAGGTGGTGGCCGGGTGCTGCGCGACCAGGCGGGCCAGCGCTTCGACGATGGAGAGGAAAGCCGGGTAGGGGGGGCTGGGGAAGTGCCAGTCGGGGTGGGCGGCCAGCTCCTCCCAGCGCTCGTTGGTCGCGTCCAGCGGCTGGAAGAAGGCGACCGGGTCGGCGACATGGATCATGACCGGCAGGCCCAGCTCGCCGGCCGTGGTCCACAATGGGGCGAGCCGCGGGTCGTCCACGGCCACCAGCGCGCCATGCTGGTCGCGCACCTGGAGGCCGAACGGTTTCCAGATCTTCAACCCCTGGGCCCCCCAGCGGGCCTGCACGCGTAGCCGCCCGGCCGCCCACTCGCCAAACCGGTCGCCGTGCTCCGCCCAGGCCGCCCAGTCGACACCGCCGAAGATGCGGAAGCGCTCCGGCGCTGCCGCCTTGAAGTGGTCGAGGTGCCGGCGCAGCAGATCCTCGCCCCAGCCGCCGTCCAGATCGACCAGCAGGCGCACCGCCGCCGCGTCCAGCACATCCAGCAACTCGGTCACCGGCCGGGCATCCCAGGCGCCGCCGAACTCCGGCCCCAGGTGGTTATGGGCATCGATCACCGGGGAGCGCGGCTGGAGCACCGGCGTCTCCGGCGTCACGAGCGCGGGCCGCGGGCGAAAGTCGGACAATAGCATTAGAAGGCTCCTTGGTTAGGGGTTAGGGGTTGGGGGTTAGGGGTTAGGGGTTATCCGTTTTACGCTCCCGTCGCATAGGCGATCGCCTGCTCCAGGGTCAGGGCCTGGCCGGCGGCCCAGGCGGCGGCAAAGGCGGGGGGGTCGAGGGCGGCGCGCCCCAGCGCCAGCGCCTGGTCGAGGGGCGCTTGGTCCTTCGGGGTCAGGTGCTGGTTCAGCGCGGCCAGCCCGGCGCGGGCGGCGCTCAGCAAGCGGACCGCCCGCGCCGGCTGCCCCTGCCCGGCCGCTACCTCGCCCAGCCCCGCCAGGCAGGCGACGAGCTCAATCTTATCGCCCAGCCGGGGGTCGCGCCCCAGGCCCTCCGCAAAATATTGCCGCGCCTGCTCTAACGCCCCCTGGTGCAGCGCCGTCTGTCCCAGGTTGTGCAGCGCCATCGTCACCTCGGTTTTGCCATTCAACGCGCGGAAGAGAGCCAGGCTCGCCCCGTAGTGCGCGGCGGCCTGCCCATAATCGCCCCGCAGGCGGGCTACGTCGCCCAGGCCGGTGAGTGCATCGGCCTGGGTCTGTTGGTCGCCCAATTCCTGGGCCAGCCGCAACGCTTCTGCATGGTAGAGGGCCGCCTGGTCGGGGTCGGCGTGCCAGGCGGCAACCGCGCCGAGGTAGTAGTAGCAAATACCAAGCCCGCGCTGGTTGCCCAGCTCACGCCAGAGAGCCAGGGCTTCCGCGCCCGCGGCGGCGGCGGCCGGAAAGTCGCGACGCAAGCCCTGCACCCAGAGCAGGCGGGTGAGGACCCGCCCACAGCCGGCTTTATCGCCCAGTTCGCGATAGAGGACCAGGCTCTGTTCGAGCCAGGCCAGCGCCCCGGCCAGATCGCTATCCATGCTGGCGAGCAAGCCCGCCGCGTAGAGGACTTTGGCCCGCACGCCGGCCGGCAGGGGAGGGTCGGCGGTCGGGGCCAGGGCCAGCGCGGCCGCCACCCAGTGGCGCCCTTCGCTGACGTGACTGCTCAGGCGCCAGAACCAGGCTAAAGCGCCGCTCAAGCGGCAGGCCGTCTCGGCGGCGGCGCGCCGTACCGCCCAGGCCAGGGCGGCGCGCAGGTTATCGTGCTCCAGGGCCAGCCGGGCCAGCCCGCTCTCGGGATGCGCGCTACGTAGCTCCGGCTCGACCTGCTCGGCCAGGGCCAGGTAGTAAGCGGCGTGGCGCGCCTGCCGGGCCTCCGCCTCGCCGGTCTCTTCCAGGCGCTCCCAGGCATACTCGCGGATCGTCCCCAGCATCCCGAAGCGCGATTCGTCGCGCTCCTCGCGCCGCAGGAGGCTTTTATCGATCAGCCCGGTCAGCTGCGCCACCATCTCGCCACTCGTGTGCTGCTGGCCGTTACAGACGGCGGCCACTGCATCCAGCGTCGCCGCGCCGACGAACACCCCCAACCGCGCAAACAGCGCCTGCTCCGCGGGGGCCAGCAAGTTGTAGCTCCAGCCAATGGCCCCACGCAAAGTATGCTGGCGCGCCGGGCCGTACGCCGCCCCCCGGGTCAACGTCCCCAGCGTCCCGGGCCCGGTGCTCCCCCGCAGCCGCTGCAGCAAGTCCGCGGGTGAGAATTCTTTGCTGCGCGCCGCGGCCAGCTCGATCGCCAGCGGCAAGCCATCCAGGTGCGCACAGATCGCCGCGACCGGCGGCGCATTATGCGCCGTCAAGGCAAACCCCGGCTGGACGTCCTGCGCGCGCGCCGTGAAGAGGGCGATGGCCTCGACCTGGACGAGGGTCGCCAGCGGCGGCAGGTGGTCGAGGTCCGGCAGGTCCAGCGGCGGCACGGGGAAGGGCGTCTCGGCGGCGAAGTGGTGGGCGGCGCGGCTGGTCACCAGCAGCTTCAGCCCCGGCGCGGCGGCGAGCAAAGATTCTACCATAGGCGCCGCGGCGGCCACCTGTTCAAAATTGTCCAGCAACAAGAGCAGGTGCTGGTCCCGCAACTCCTCCTGGAGCAGATCCAGGAGCGGGCGGCCCGCGCTCTCCTTAATGCCGAGAGTCTGGGCAATGGTCGTCGGGACGAGCGCGGCGTCGGCAATCGTCCCGAGCGGCACGAACCAGGCGCCATCGGGCACGTCGGCCAGGAGGTCGGCGGCAATCTGGAGGGCGAGGCGCGTCTTGCCGGTACCGGAGGGCCCGGTGAGAATCAGCAGACGCACGGCGGGCTGCCGCAGGAGGCGGGCCGCAGCGGCCAGTTGCGGTTCGCGGCCGATGAGCGGATAGGGCTGGGACGTGAGGTTGTTGGGCAGCTGGTCGAGCGTGCGCGGCGGGGGAAAGCTGGCCGGGTGGGCGGGGTGGCGCACCTGGAACAGGCGCGCCCGCGGTAAGAGGTCTTTGAGCCGGTGCTCGCCGAGATCCTGCAGCACGACGCCCGGCGGCGCGGCGGGCGCCAGGGCGGCCGCCGCGGTCGCGGAGAGGAGAATCTGGCCGGGGTGCGCGGCGGTGAGCAGGCCGCTCAGGTGGACGACGGTCGGACCGCCGTAGGTGCCCGCCCGTTCCAGCAGCGGGCCGCTATGCAGGGCCAGCGGCGCGGCAAGGGACGGGTCCGGCTGCGCTGCGCAGTGGTCCACGAAGGCCAGCGCGGCGGTCAGGGCGGGGCCCGCCGTGGGAAAGGCGCTACCCAGGGCCCCGTCCAAGGTCGCAAAAGCGGTGCCGCCGTGGGCGAGCGCGATCTGCTGAAACAAGGCGGCATCGCGCGCCCGGCTCTCCGCCTGCCCCGGGGGCGGCGGCGCATCCAGGCGGGTACGGTCGCGGAGATCGCAGCCAAGCAGTGTCACCGTATGGCTAGGCGGATTTGGCATACCTCTCCCCCTTGCGCTATCGCTACACGCTCCAGGACACGCCCGATGCTTATCGATATAGGCGACTCTGGCGCTTATTATATCATCTAGCGGAGGCCAGGTGTTAACGACGGCGCTTGACAGCCCTCCGCCGCCCCGCGTATACTCTACTATGAAGTTTTGCGCCCCGCGGCATCCCTCTAAGATCCCGGGCGCATCGCCACCCATTATGGGCCTTTTAGATCAACGCTGATCGCTGACTGCTGACTGCTTAAACACCAAACCACGAGCAAGACACAAAGGAGTGTTGGATGGATTTCTTGTTGACCGAGGAGAACCGATCGGTCCAGAAGCTGACTTTTGACTTCGCGCAGAAGGAGATTGTGCCTTTCGCGCGCGAGCACGACGAAAATCACACGATCAACTGGAGCGTCATCAAGCGCATGGGGGAGCTCGGCCTGCTGGGCGGCCCCATCCCCGAAGAATACGGCGGCGCCGGGCTTGACTATCTCAGCTTCGGCCTGATCTGCGAAGAGATCGAGCGCGCCGAGACCGCTTTCCGCGTCCTGCAGAGCGTCCATGTCGGCCTGAACAGCCTGAGCCTCTTGCAGTGGGGCAACGAGGAGCAGAAGCAGCAGTACCTCAAGCCGCAGGCCCGCGGCGAGAAGTTGGCCACCTTTGGCCTCACCGAGCCGGGCTGCGGCTCCGACGTCGGCAATATCCAGACGACGGCCGTCCGCAAGGGCGATCACTATATCCTCAACGGCTCGAAGCTCTGGATCTCCCTGGCCGATGTGGCCGACCACTTCCTGGTCGTCGCCAGCACCGACAAGAGCAAGAAGCATCACGGCCTCAGCGCCTTCATCGTCGAGCGCGGCTTCGAGGGCTTCAGCACCGGCACGATTCAGGGCAAGCTGGGCGTGCGCGCCGGCAACACGGGCGAGCTGATCTTCAAGGACGTGCCCGTGCCGGTCGCGAACCGGGTGGGCGAAGAGGGCGAAGGCTTCCAGATCGCCATGAGCGCGCTCGACTGGGGCCGCTTCACGGTCGCCACCGGCGCCGTCGGCCTGGCCCAGGCCTGCCTCGACGCCAGCCAGAAGTATTGCCACGAGCGCCAGGCCTTCGACCGCGAGATCGGGCGCTTCCAGCTCGTCCAGCAGATGCTGGCCAAAATGGTGCTGGGCATCGAGACCTCCCGCCTGCTCTGCTACCGGGTCGGCTGGATGAAGAACTACGGCATGTACACGACCCGCGAGACCAGTCTCGCCAAGTGGCACGCCTGCAACGTGGCCTTCGAGAGCGCCAACGATGCCATCGAGGTGCATGGCGCGTACGGCTACTCGAACGAATACCCGGTCGAGCGCTACCTGCGCAACAGCCGCGGCGCGGTCCTCTACGAAGGCACGCGCGAGATCCACACGGTCATGCAGGGCGAATTCGCCCTTGGCTATCGGGAGCAATTTGCCTACCGCTGCCCGCCGCCACCCGCCCCCGGCTTCGAGCGCAAGAACGTCGCCGACCCGGTCACCGCCCTGCGGTTCCCAGCCTGACGCGGGGACGGATCGGGGTCAGGGATCACGTCGTTAATCCCGACCCCTGACCCCCGACCCCTGACCCCTGGTTACTAGAGAAAGGAGCCAATCAATGGCGATTGATAAGGACAGTCCGGTCATCCTCGGCGCGGTGCGCACGCCCTTCGGCAAATTCGGCGGCAGCCTGATGTCGCTGACCGCCGTCGAGCTCGGCGCCTGCGTCATGGGCGAGGCGATCCGGCGATCCGATGTGCCCAAAGAAGACATTACCCACAACATCATGGGCTGCGTGGTGCAGGCTGGCCTCGGCCAGGTCCCTTCCCGCCAGGCGGCCTTCCAGGCCGGCCTGGGCCGGGAAGTCACGTCCGACACGATTAATCGCGTCTGCGCGAGCGGGATGCGCGCCGTCACACTGGCGGGCGACCTAGTGCGCCTCAACCGCCACCAGGTCATCCTGGCCGGCGGCATGGAGAGCATGAGCAATGTGCCCTATTACCTCAAGGGCGCCCGCTGGGGCCTGCGCATGGGCAACGGCGAGCTGATCGACGGCGTGGTCTACGACGGCCTGACCGACCCGCTGCTGCACGTCCATATGGGCGAGCATGGCTCGTCCGTCGCCGCCGAGGAGCACGTCGGGCGCGAGGAGCAGGACGCCTGGGCGCTGCGCAGCCACCAGCGGGCGGCCGCCGGCCAGGAGAAAGGCCGGTTCGCCGACGAGATCGTCCCGGTACAGATCCCGCAAAAGAAGGGCGAACCGCTCGTCGTCGACCAGGACGAAGCGGTGCGGCGGGATACCACGCTGGAAGCCCTGGCTCGGCTCAAGCCCGTCTTCGGCGCCGGCGGCACGGTCACCGCCGGCAACGCGCCCGGCCTCAACGACGGCGCGGGCGCCATGATCGTCGCCTCAGCGGCCTATGCCAAGGCCCACGGCCTCAAGCCCCTGGCCCGCATCCTCGGCTACGGCGAAGCGGCCTGGGATACCCCCTACCTGGCCTATACCCCGGCTATGGCCGCCCACAAGGCCCTGCAAAGCCTCGGCCTCACCGCCCAGGACGTGGACCTGGTGGAGATCAACGAAGCCTTCGCCAGTGTGGCGATCATCAGCGCCCGCCGGCTGGGCGTCGATCCCGCGATCGTCAACGTGAACGGCGGCGCTGTCGCCATGGGCCACCCCATCGGCGCCAGCGGCGCCCGCATCCTGATGACGCTGATCTACGAACTGCGCCGCCGCGGCGGCGGCATCGGCGTCGCCGCCATCTGCTCCGGCACCGCCCAGGGCGATGCCGTGGTCGTGCAGGTCGATTAGAAAACAGTAGGCAGTAGGCAGTAAGCAGTAGGCAGGGAGACGAGTAGGCAGTCGGCAGTGGCAAGGGATCGGGGTACTGCCGACTGCCTATTGCCTACTGACGACTTCGCCCCCACTCGTTACTACTCGCTGGGGCCAGTTTTGGACCAGGATCGTGAGGCCCCAGATCAGGCTGAGGGCGAGGCCGAGGAGCACAAAGAGCGGCACGACTGCGAGCGGGGGCACGGCCAGGCCGAGAATCGCCTGGAGGATCAGCTCCAAGATCGCGCCGCAAATCGCGCCGAGCAGGCCGCCGAGCCCGGCGATGATGGCCAGCGAGGCGGTCGAGAGCGCCAGGCGCCCCAGGATCTGCTTCCAGTAGCTCATCAGGTCTCCTTCCGGTAGCCCGCGCGCTACCGCTCATAACTGAGCCGATACGCAGACTCACGCCCGTACGGTTAAAGCAAAGATCATGCCAGATACCACTGCCGGCGATCCCTGTTGGGAGCCGCCCCCCGCCCCCCTCTATACCGGCATTGCCGAGTTTAACCGGGGTGCCTACTTCGAGTGCCATGAGACGCTGGAAGCGATCTGGATGCGCGAGCCGGGCCCGATTCGACGGCTCTATCAGGGGATCTTGCAGGTGGGCGTGGGCTTCTATCACCTGCGCAACGGGAACTACCGGGGCACCCTCAACTTGCTCGGCTCGGCCGTCGGCTACCTGGCGGATTTCGCCCCCGCCTGCCTGGGCGTCGACGTCGCCCGCCTGATCGCCGAGGCCACCCAGGTACGGGCGGCGGTCGTCGCGCTCGGCCCCGCCCAGGTGCGCGCCTTCGACCTGGCGACCCTGCCCCAGGTGCATTATGATCCGCAGGTGGCCGCCCAGGCCGTGGCCATCCCGGCCCCCGTGGCCGGCGAGGTCCCCGATCCCGGCCATTGGTAGCATAGCCGCGCCCCCGCGCCGAGCCGATTGGCAAGCCGGGCAGGAATTTGCTATGATGGCAGCATGTTCGCGCCTGCCCGTCGCCTGACCCCCGCCGATAGCCCCGCGCTCGATGCGCTCCTGGCGACCACGCCGCTGCCCGGCGTCTATGCCCGCAGCCATCTGCGCGCCCATGGGCTGGGGGCCGGCGGTGTTCAGGCGTATGGTTGCCCGGCGGACACTGGCCCGGGCCGGGGGGTACAGGCGGCGGTCGTGGCCTACGAGGGGATCGCCTGGGCCGTCTGGGAAAGCGCCGATCAGGCCGCCGCCCTCGCCCAAAGCCTGGCCGGTCTCGGCGTCGACTTGCTCAGCGGCCCGCGGGCGCTCGTCGAGCCGTTCCGCGCCCAGCTGCCGCCGGCCGCCGTCGGCGAAGGCGAATATTGCCCGTTCCAGGTGCTGCGGCCGGCCGATCTCCAGGCCCCGGGCGCCGGCCCCCCCGCCCGCCGCGCGACCCTGGCCGATATGGAGCCGTTGATCGATTTCTACAGCCGGGGCTTCTATAGCCTGGCCCAGCTGCCCACCCGCGACGCCTGGCGCGCCCGGCTCACCGAACAACTGGCCCACCGCACCCTCTTCCTGGTGGAACAGGACCGGATGGTCGTCGCCGCCGCGCTCAGTAGCGCCGAAACACCCGACGCCGCCATGATCGGCGGCGTCGCGACTGTGACCGCCTACCGCAACCGGGGCCTCTCCGGCCGCTGCGTCCACGCCCTCTGCACCGCCCTCTTCGCCGCCGGGATCGGCCAGATCGGCCTGTTCTATCTGCCCACCAACATCGCCGCGGCGCGGGTCTACGACAAACTCGGCTTCCACCTTGCGGGCGAGTGGTGGCTGCAACGCCTGGGTCCCTTTTAAGACCGGGGCCGCCGAGGGGGCCAGGGTGGATGGGGCAAGAAAGGATGGAGAAAGGATGACGGAACGCATGCCGAAAATCACCTTTCTGGGCGCCGGTAGCACGGTCTTCGCCCGGAATCTCCTCGGCGATATCTTCAGCTTCCCCGAGCTCGCCGGGGCGACGATCAGTCTGTTTGATATCGACGCCGAACGTCTACACACCACCGCGTTGGTGGCGGCGCGCCTGGCGGCGCGCCTGGGTATCCAACCCACAATCGAGGCCACCACCGACCGCCGCCGGGCGCTGGATGGCGCCGACTACGCGATCAGTATGTTCCAGGTGGGCGGCTATAAGCCGGGCACCGTGCTGGATTTTGAAATCCCGAAAAAGTACGGCCTGCGCCAGACCATTGCTGATACCCTCGGCATCGGCGGCATCATGCGCGGCTTGCGTACTATCCCGGTCTTGCTGGCCATGTGCCGCGATATGGAGGAGCTCTGCCCGAACATCACCTTCTTGAATTATGTCAATCCCATGGCGATCAACTGCTGGGCCGCCGCCCGCGCGACCCGCATCCGCACGGTCGGGCTCTGCCATAGCGTGCAGGGGACGGCGCAACAACTGGCGCGTAACATCGACGTGCCCTATGCGGAAATCAACTACCTCTGCGCCGGCATCAACCATATGGCTTTTTACCTGCGCTTTGAACGCGACGGCGTCGACCTCTATCCCCGCATCCGCCAGGTGATCGCCGCGGGGCGGGTGCCGCGCCAGAACCAGGTGCGCTACGAGATACTCACCCGGCTGGGCTATTTCGTGACCGAGTCGAGCGAGCACTTCAGCGAATACGTGCCCTGGTTCATCAAGCGCGGCCGCCACGACCTGATCCGCCGCTACCACATCCCCCTGGACGAATACATCACGCGCTGTGAGGACCAGATCGCCGAGTGGAACGCCCTCGGCCCGGTGTTGGAGGACCCCGACCCAGCCGCCCTGGGCCGTTATGAGCAGCAGCGCCGCGCCGCCCGGCTCAAGAAACTCGCCCGCCAGGACCCGCAGGAGGCCGCGCAAATACGTGTGGCCCTGGAGGCGGCCCACCGCCCGGAGGCGGTGGGCCACTCAGGCGAGTATGGCTCGCTCATCATCCACTCCCTGGTGACCGGCCAGCCCCGCGTGATTTACGGCAATGTGCCCAATACGGGCCTGATCGACAACTTGCCCGCGGGCTGTTGCGTCGAGGTCCCGTGCCTGGTCGACCGCAATGGCATCCAGCCGACGCGGATCGGCGCCCTCCCGCCGCAGCTGGCGGCCTTGATGCAGACGAACATCAATGTGCAGGGCTTGACTGTGGAGGCCGCACTGACGGGGAAACGGGAGCACATCTATCATGCCGCGATGCTGGACCCGCATACGGCTGCCGAGCTCGATCTCGATCAGATCTGGGCCCTGGTCGACGAGCTCCTCGCCGCGCACGCCGCCTGGCTGCCGCCGTACCGCTGACCCCTGCCCCGCGTCCGGCTAGCGCAAGATGTAGTACGTGCCCCGATTCGACCCGATCTTCATCAGGTAGCCGCGCTCGACCAGGTCGGCGAGGTCGAGGCGGGCGGCTTCGTCGCTGAGGTCGCCGTGCAGGTCGCGGTACTCGCGGTTGGTCAGGCGCCCTGCTTGCTGCGCATGCTCCAGCCCGGCGGCTTGCCGCGGGCTGAGGCCCGCGCGTAGCCAGGCCGCGCTCCGCTGGCGGGCAGCAGCGGCCGCGTCCTCGGGCAGCGGCGCAGCCAGGGGGGTCGCCACCGGCGGGGGGGCCGGCGCGTGGACGCCCAGAGTGTCCGGCGGTAAGTCGAGGGCGCGGGCCGGCAGGCGCACCAGGAAGGTCGTCCGGTCGTTCAGGAAGATCGGGGCGCCGGACCCCAACTCGGCCAGGGCGCGCTTGATGCGCCGGATGCCCGTGCCCATCTCCTCGACCAACCGCAGCAGGTACATCGCCTGCGCCAGGCGCGGGTTGCGCGAATAACGACGCAACTCCAGGGTGTCAAGCGTCACCGGGCCGGCCAGCCCGCCCGGGCTTTCGATCTCCAGCCGGTCGTCGAACAGGCGCACCTGGACTTTCTGGCCGCTGAGGCTGTAGTCGCGGTGCGCCACGGCGTTCGTGACCGCCTCGCGCACCGCCTGGATCGGATATTCGGGCACGTCGCGGCGGTAAATGCCCTCGATCGCGCCCCCGACCCGCATGTTGCGTGTCACGAACTGGGTCACCGCCTCGATTAAGGGGCCGACTGCCCCCCCGATCTCGGCGCGGTCGACAATCAGGCCGGCGACGTCGGTGCCGCGAAAGCGCGCCGCTTTCACCTGGACTTGCGGCAGCAGGTGGTGGGGCGCCCGGCCGAAGAGGAGCAGCCCGGCCACCGTGGGGTGCCAATCTGCCCCCGCGGCCTGGCCGAGCCCGAGCGCCGTGAGCCGGCGCTCGGGGCCGCCGTCCGCCGCGCCGGGCTCGGCCGGCGAGCGCCCGGCTTCCGCATCCAGGGCCCGCAGGTAGGCGCGGACCGCCTCCAGGTCGAGATCGGCCGGGCTGGCCGCGCGCAAGGGGGTCGACTCGTAGTCGCTTGTTTCGTCGCCTATGGTAGGGCCGGCAGATGATCGCGGCATGGAGCAGGCAGCCTCCGGGTCAGGGCGAACCAGCAGGCACAGCGTCGGGCCATGGCCGCTATTATAGCACATCCCATCCGTTGCCGCCGGGATTTACCAGACTCAGGGTATCAGCCGCCAGCTCTGTTGCCGCCGGGATTTACCAGACCCAGGGTATCAGCCGCCAGCTCTGTTGCATATAGGTCGCATACGCGCCATCCCACGCGGCGAGTAAGGCCCGCTCTTCGACCTGCATGCGGTAGAGGTATGCCGGCGCCGGGATCGCCAGCAAGAGGACCGTCCCCACGCCCGTGCCGAGGGCCAGGCCGAACCCGGCCAGGGTCAAGAGGGTGCCGGTATACGAGGGATGGCGCAGCAGGCGGTAGGGCCCGTGCCGGATCACCCCCTGCCCAACCTGGGTGCGTACCGTGGCCGTGAAAAAGCGGCCCAGGGTCGCCAGCGCCCAGAGACGGAAGACGATCCCCCCGGCCATCAGGCCCAGGCCCAGCCAGCGCCCGCCGCTGCCCGGCATAGCGCCCCAGCCCAGCAGCGCACTCAACAGCCCCAGGTTACTGGCCAGGCCGACCGAGGCGATAATCGCCAGCGCCGATGCCCGATCCCCCGGCGCCACCAGATGTACCCCCTCCCGCGCCAGCAGCCCCAGCTCCACCCCGATCCACACCACGCTGAGCCCCAGAAACACCGCGCGCAGCCCGGGCGTCGCGAATCCCAGAGCCGCCAGCACATCCATCCCCGTCAACCCCGACCCCCGCTACCGGATTTTGGATTTTGGATTTTGGATTTTGGATTGGGAGACGAGGAACCGGTGGCTGGTGCCCGGTAACCACTTGTCCACCAATTCAAAACTCAAAACTCAAAACTCAAAACTCGTCCCAGCCCCCCCGTCACGGCGCACAGCCGCGCAGCTGCAAGGCCCAGACGCCGAGCAGGCCCAGCTGGAACTCGTTGGCGGTGTGGGCGTACTCGGGGTGCCACTCGAAGCGCGCCCGCTCGAAATATTGCACCGTATAGAAGTTGCCATTGGTCGGGCTGCGCTCCAGAAGTTCCTGCGAGATGGGGTAGCCGAACTGCGCCAGCCCCCCTTTGGCGGTCCAGAATTGGTAGAAGCCGCCCCCCAGGCTGTGCCCCGTCTCGGCGAAGAAGCGCTGGCCCGCCGTGTTCGGGAAAGGCTCACTCAGCGTAAATTGCCGGTGCGCGGTGTACTGCAAGCCGAGCAGGCCCATCTCCACCAGGTAGCGCGTGCCCGCGTTCTCCGGGTGGAGCTCGAAGCGGTTGCGCTCGAAGTATTGCACCGTATAGACCTTGCCGTCGGTCGCGCTCGCTTCCTTAAACTCCTCCGTCAAGGGGTAGCCGTACAGCGCCAGCCCGCCATGGCTCTGCCAGTACTGCAAGAAGGCGCCGCCCAGGCTATGCCCCGTCTGGGGAAAGTAGACCCGCTCGCGCGTGTTCGGAAAGCCGGTCACCGGCGTGCAGGGGTTGCGGATGCCGCTGATGCTCTGCCAGATGCCGGGATCTTCCTGGCCGAGCCGCCAGATCGCAAAGCCCGGGAAATTGTGTTGCTGCACCAGCCCGGCTTTGGCCTCGAAGCTTTGCTTGTTCTCGTACCAGATCTCGTGGCGCTCGTTGTTCTGGATGTAGACGAGCGACGGCGATTGATTTGTGTAATCATAGGCAAAGCCGTCGCCGTTATTGTACGCGGCCGCGATACTTTGCGTCTCGTTCCAGGTCCGCGGCTGGGCCGGTTGCCGGGGGTAATAGGAGGTGTTCCAATCATAGCCATAGACCCCGATGCCCCAGATGATCTTGTCGCTGCCGAGCGTGCTCGCCGCGTAGTTCGCCACGTCGTTCAGCCAGGGAAACGGCGCGATCGGCCCGGCATCGCCGGTCGCATAATGCTGGTCATAGGCCATGACGAGGAAGTAGTCCGCCCAGGGCCGCAGATCGCGATAGCTAAAGGGCCCGGCCCAGCCGGTCGCCACGTCGGCCGTTTTCGCCGGCAGAGTCATCGCCACGAGCTTATTGTTGGCCTTGAAGTCCCGATAAAGGAACTCCATAAACGCCGTCACCAGCGGCTGATCGCTCGCGGTGATCGCCTCAAAGTCGATCGTGATGCCGTCATAGCCGTTCTGCAAGACGAGGTTCCGCAGCTGCGCGATGACGGCGTTGCGCTTGACTGGGTCGAGCAACACGCTGTGGAAGTTCTGGTAGCCGTTGCGGTTCTTGACCAGGGGCAGGTTCTTGATCCCTTTGGCCCGCAACAGGTCGTTCACCACCCCCTGCGCGGTGCCGCTGACCACGCCGTTGCCGTCGACGTTGTAAAACCAGGACGAGACATAGTTCAGCTGATCGGCGTGCGCCTGCAGCGATTCCAGCGAGTTCGGGTTATAGGTGACGTAAAAGCCCCAGCGGATGCCCACGGCCGCTTGCGCGGGCGTGGGGGACGGGAAAGGAGCCGGCATCAGCAGGCTCAGCAGCAGCAGGCTCAGCCCGACCCCCCGCCAACGACACGCTACCTGCGGCGCGCCCCCCCGGGACCCGCGCGCCCTCCCCATCCCTCGTATGTCCAATCGCATTGCCCATCCTCCCTGACGAAACTTCTTAGCCGCATTATAGCGCAGCTTTGCAAGTTATGTCAATATGCGAACCGGAAACAACGGCCCCTTGTACTATTCTTGGCACGGGCGCTCACCCGGCGGATGCCGCAGCACCGGCGTAACATCCCGCCCCCGGCCGCCACTTTGTGGAACTTTGGTTGCCTCTATACCGTCTCAGGTCAAAAGGGTGTATAATGGCATCAGGTTAGCCCCTGCTGAGGGACGTGTGCCTGTTGCGGACCAGGTACCATGAGCCGACCATTACTTGATTGCGCCGGAGCCGGCCCCCTGGGCCGCCCCGATCCGGCCCCAGTAGCTATGTTGGAGCTCTGCAGCTTAGGAGTCGACGGGTCTGCAGAAAGATTCGTGTATGTATATGCACAATACGGAGCCGCTTGCCTGGACTGCTTTCTCGACGCTGCGTCGTGTGCAGGTACTTGCCCTGGGCTACGACCGCAAACCGCATAAGCGCTGGACCGGGTGGATCCTGGAGGACTCGCCGTCGCTCGTCGTGACCTATCGTCCGCCCCAGGCCACGGTGCTGATCCGCGACCATGATCCCTGGATCGCCCAGGCGCCCGCGGTTTGCCTGTTCTGGCCCGGCCGCTATTATAATCTCTCCTATCTGCTCGACACGAACTCCGAGCTACAGGGCTATTACGTCGACGTGACCACGCCGCCGGTTCGGCGCGCGGGCTATCTCGAATATGTCGACCTCAATCTGGGCCTGATCGTCGGCCCGGATCTGGAATATGCCGTCGACAGCGAGGAGATCACCGCCTCCTATCCGGACGATCTGCGCGGCCAGGCCCGGGAGGCCCTGCAAGCCGTCATCGCAATGGTCGAAGCCCACGATCCTCTCTTTGGGCCGCCCCGCCACTGGCTCGAAGCGCTGGATTCGTCCGACCGCAACACCCTCGACGAGATCGCCGCGATGCTACGCTAGCAGCGGCCGGGAGCAACGCTATGGTCGATCGTGACAAGCCGTGCTATTTAACACCTGCTGGTAAGGTGAAACTAGAACAAGAGCTCGCCGAGCTGCGCACCGTCCGGCGCCCCGCCCTGTCGGAGAGCATCCGCCAGCTCAACGGCTTTGGCGGCTCCAGCGAGACGGAGCTCGACGAGTTCATGAACGAGCAGTCGCAGCTGGATGCGCATATCAAAGACCTGGAGTTCGTGCTGCGCCATGCCATTATCATCGCCGAGGGCGCGCTGCGCGGCGATAAAGTCGAGATCGGCTGCCGGGTCACCGTGCGCGATAGCGCCGGCGAAGAAATCCCCTGGACGATCGTCGGCTCGGCCGAGGCCAACACCCGCCAGGGCAAGATCTCCAACGAGTCGCTCGTCGGCGCCGCCCTGATGGGGCACCGCGTCGGCGACGTCGTCACGGTCACGGCCCCGGCCGGCCCGCAAGCCTACACCATCCTGAAAATTGAGTGACCGACCTTATGCCCACCACCCCTGAGTCATACCCTGGCCTCCCGTTGGGCGATCAGGAGCAACAACGCCTGGCCAAGCTGGACCAGCTGCGCGCGGCCGGGCTGGACCCCTATCCTCCCCGCTATAGCCGCACCCATACGCCCGCCGCCGCGCTTACCGCGTTTGCGGCCTGGGAAACCGCCCATCCGCCCGCCGCCGACGGCACCCGCGCCACCGATCCCTTGCGTGTGCGTACCGCCGGCCGTGTGATGGGCCGGCGGATCATGGGCAAGGCCTCCTTTGCTCACATCCAGAGCGCGGAGGCCCGCCTCCAGCTCTTTTTCCGCGCCGACGACCTGGTCACGCCGCCGTATGATTACGAGTCGTTCAAGAAGCTCGTCGACCTGGGCGACCATCTCGGGGTGGAGGGTTTCTTGTTCCGCACCAAGACCGGCGAGCCAAGCCTCCATGTGGAGCGCTTTCAGCTGCTTAGCAAGAGCCTCACCCCGCTGCCCGAAAAGTGGCACGGCCTCCAGGACCAGGAGCTGCGCTACCGCCAGCGCTATCTCGACCTGATCGCCAACCCGGAGGTCCGGCGTGTCTTTCAGGGGCGCAGCGCCGTCGTCACCGCCATGCGCCGCTACCTGGACAGCCACGGCTTCCTGGAGGTGGAGACCCCGGTGCTGCAGCCGCTCTACGGCGGCGCCACCGCCCGGCCGTTCGTCACGCACCATAACACCCTCGACCAGGACCTCTATCTGCGCATCGCCGACGAGCTTTACCTGAAGCGCCTGATCGTCGGCGGCTTCGAGAAAGTCTACGAGATCGGCCATGACTTCCGCAACGAAGGGATCGACGCCCGCCATAATCCTGAATTCACCATGATGGAGTGCTATGAGGCCTATGGCGACTACAACAGCATGATGGCGCTGGTCGAAGGGCTCGTGGTCTACATTGCCCAGGACGTCCTGGGCACACTCCAGATCCACCACCGGGGCCACGCGATCGATCTGACCCCGCCCTGGCGCCGGGTCACCATGCGCGACGCGCTGCGCGAGGCCAGCGGCCTGGATTTCGCGGACTACTACGACGACCAGACCGGCTTCTACGAGCGGGTCCGCGCCCTGCACGTCGAAGTGAACCCCACGATGACCTGGCCGCAGATCCTGGATGCCGCCGTCGGCACCCTGGTCGAGCCCACCCTGATCCAGCCGACCTTCCTGACCGATTACCCGGCCGCGATCTCGCCACTGGCCAAGCGCAGCCTGACGGACCCGCACCTGGTCGAACGCTTCGAGCCTTTCTGCTCCGGGTTCGAGCTCGGCAACGCCTTCAGCGAGCTCAACGACCCGCTGGATCAGTATCGCCGGTTCGCCGAAAGCGCTGCCAATCGCCGGGCCGGCGACGAAGAAGCGCACCAGATGGATCTCGATTTCGTCAATGCCCTGCTGGTCGGCATGCCGCCCACCGGCGGCCTCGGCCTGGGCGTCGACCGGCTGGCCATGGTCCTCTTTGACCAGCCTTCCATCCGCGACGTCATCCTCTTCCCGCACATGCGGTCCCGCTAACAGGGGCCGGCTCCCGGGCCGGTCTGCAGGAATGTCGTACCCCCCGCCCCGCGCCGCCCGGCGCTTCGATACCCGTTCGATAGGGCTCGCCTACAATGACCATGTCCTGGGTGACCAGGGCAACAGCCCCCGACCGGGCCGGCGCGCCGCCTCCTGAGCCAACGCAGTGCGGCTCCGCAGCCGATCGGGGGCCATCTTTATGCCCGCCCCCCTTCTGCAAAAATGTCGCAACCTTTCCCCCGCCGGCCGGTCCGATTTGACACCTATTCGACACCTTTATCCTACAATAGGGGCGTACTGGTCACCCAGGACCCCCAGCCCCCGATCGGCCGGTGTCGCCCGCTGAGCCAACGCAGCGCGCCTCGCCCCCGCTCGGGGGCTATACTTTTCGCCGTCAGCCGTCAGCCGTCAGCCGTCAGCTTTCAGCTTTCAGCAACAGCTATTATACTGTGGAGAAGATCCCAGCCGTAGGGACCCGGCATGCCGGGTCCGCTAGGGGACACACGTGCCGGCCGTAAGGACACGACGGGCCGGATCCGTGTGGGGCGCGCACCAAAGAAAAGGGTGAGATTGTCATGACGAGCAAAGAGGCCCGGCACACAGTGGCGCTCCAGCAGCTGCGGGAGCTGCGGGACACGCCCGCGGCGCAGGTTCGCTACGCCATGGAGCTGCTCGACCGCGAGCGGGGGTTCCGGGTGGTGGCCGCCGCCCTGGCGGTGCTCGCGGCCCACCCCGGCCCGGGCACCCGGGCGAGTGTGCTACCCGTCTACGCCTACTATGATGCCGACGGCGTCAAGCGCGACCCGAGCTGCGAACTGCGGGTCGCCGCCCTCACCGCCCTCCAGCCGGTCGCCGAGGCCGCCGATAGCGCGCTAGCGGAGCGCGCCGTCACGACCTATGAATTCCTGCCGCCCACCCGCGCCGAAAGCGCCACCAGCATCCGGGCCGCCGGGCTGCTGCTGCTCGCCGGTCTCGACCCGCCCGCGGCGAGCTATCATGCCGTGCGGCTGCTGACCGACCCCTACACCGCGCGGATGTCCGGCCAGCCGGCACTCACCGCCGCGCGCGTCCTGGCCGACCAGGGGCAGACCCTGCCGCTCTATTACTATGCGGTGGACCCGCGCGACAGTCCTGCCGAAGTGCGTGCCGAGTGCCTGCGCAGCCTTAGCGCGATCCCGGCCACGCTCCTCGCCGGCCTGGTCGCCCAATACCGCGAAACCCGCGAGGACCTGGTGCTGGCCGGGCTCTTCGACCTGGTGCTGGAGCACCCCGCCGGGCCCGAGTACGCCGCCTGGATCGCGGAATTCCTACACACCACCCGCCGCTACCCGGTCTATCACTACCTGGTCACCGCCCTCGTAGCCACCCGCCAGCCCACCCTCATCGCCCTGCTCCTGGCCGCGGGCCAGGACGAGTCCGATCCGCGCAAGCGCGAGATCCTCGCCCCAGCCCTGGACCTGGCCCATGGCGACCCCGCCGCCGCCGCCCTCGCCGCCGACTTACGCCGCATCCCGTGAGCCCAGGTCCCTCTAGCTACCAGCGATCAATTCGTCCAAACTGCCGACTGCCTACTCGTCTCACTGCCTACTGCCTACTGCCTACTCGTCTCACTGACGACTCGTCGGGGCGCGTTATTTGCTGTATAGTAGAGCACGCCAGCCAAAGAGGAGCACCTGATCCGAGCTTATGGACACCCAGATTACTTCCACCCCCGAGGACTCGCCCCTGCCGGAGCTCGTCGATCCCGCGGCGCCCGCCCGGGCCGCGCCGTCGGCCGAGGCGCAACGCGCCGACCACGCCGCCCATTTGACGCCGCTGGCCCACGACCCCACCATGCGCGTCAAAGTGATCGTCAACCCGACGGCCGGCAAAAAGGGCGGGATCACGACCAATGCCGCCGGCCCGGACGAGGTCCGTAGCGCCCTCGAAGCGGCCGGCATCCAGGCCGACCTGTTCGAGACCCGCGGCCCGGAGGACGGCACGGTCCTGGCCATGGAAGCCCGCCAGGAAGGCTATGGCATGGTCGTCTCCTGCGGCGGGGATGGCACCACCGACGACGTCGCCGCGGGCCTGATCGGCACCGATACCGTGCTCGGCATCATCCCCCTCGGCAGCGCCAACAACGTCGCCCGCATGCTCCATGTGCCGTTCGACGTCGCGGGCGCCGTGCGCCTGCTCCAGGAAGGCGAGGTCCGTTGCATCGACGTCGGGCGGATCGGCGGCCCCCAGGGCCGGGTCTTCCTCGAAACGGCCGGCATCGGCATGGACGCCGAGCTCTTCCCCTTGCTCAACCAGGTCGACAAGGGCGCCTACATGAACCTGTTTGACGTCTTGCGCACCTTCGTGCGCTCCCGGCCGCACCGCATGACGCTCTGGCTGGATGGGCGTCGCGTGCGGGTGCGCGCCCTCATGGTGCTGGTCGCCAATGGCCCCTATTGGGGCTACTCCATCCCCCTGGTGCCGGATGCCAAGGTCAACGACCAAGCCCTCGACGTCCTCGTCTTTGAAAATTTCAGCAAATGGGAGTTCCTACGCCATATCCTGATGGCCTTCTTCGGTCGGGGCAAAGTGCGCGACCCCCGCACCGGCCACACCGTCAATCGCCGCGTTTACCACCCCAAGCAGCGCTATTACCGCGCCCGGAAAGTCCGCATCATGAGCCGGCGCCGCATCCCCGTGCATGGCGATGCCCGGCTGGTCACCCACACCCCCGTGACGATCCAGGTCGATCAGCTCGCCCTCAACGTCGTCGTGGGGCAAGGCGAGCACGTCACCACGGACCTTGACTAGTCTACGCGCCGCGGGGGACCGCCTGCCGCTCGCCACGCTGCTGGCCGGGGGGTTGCTGCTGGCGCTGGTGCGCTTCAACAACATCTTTTCGCTCAACGGGGATAATGCTATTTACCTGTTGCTGGCCCGCAATCTGGCGACGGGGCAGCCCTACAATAATGCCGGCTTCCCCTGGGGCTACCCGGCCCTGCTCACGCCGGGGGTCCTGCTCTTCGGCCCCACCCACCTGCTGCAAGCCATCCCCTGGCTGAAAGGGCTCTCGGTACTCGCCTTCTTGCTGGCGATCGGCTGCCTGTATGCGCTCTTCCGCACCCGGCACAGCCGCCTGGTCGCCTGGGCCACCGTGGCCCTCTTTGCCGTCAACGATGTAGCCCTGGTCTATACCAACGATCTGATGACCGAGCTGCCCTACCTGGCGGCGACGGCCGCGGCTCTGCTCTACTGGGCCCACAGTATCGACCCAGCCCCCCGGCCGGCCACCGATCCATCGCCGCAGCCCACGGACGCGGCGATCTCGCGGGGGCCGTGGCTCCTGGCCGCGCTGCTGCTCGTCTTGCCCTATTATCTGCGCACGATCGGCCTGGCCTTGCTGGCCGCGCCGCCCCTGATCCTGGCCTGGCGCCGCCGCTGGCGCGCCGCCCTGGGCCTGGGTCTGGCCCTGGCGGCCCTGGCCCTGCCCTGGATCATCTTCAGCGCCACGACCGCGCCCGACCGCAACTACACGGCCGCCTTCTGGTTGCGCGATCCCTACCATCCCGAGCTCGGCCGCCTGTCCGGCCCCGGCGAGTTGCTCAGCCGCGTCACCGACCGCGTCAGCCTGTACAGCAACACGGTGCTCCCGGCCATGGTGCTCCCCCAGCCCGCCGATCCCGCCGCGCCCTGGCGCCAGGCCGGGGGCGGGCTGCTGGTCCTGCTGGCCGGCGCCGGGTATGGGCTACGTCTCTACCGGCGCGTCGAGCTGCCCGAGGTCTATGTCGCGGCCTTCCTGGTGATCCTCTGCAGCTGGTGGTGGGCCGGCGACCGTTTCTTGTTGCCGGTCTTTCCCTTCCTGCTCCACTACATCGCCGAGGCGCTGACCACGCTCGCCGCCCTCGCCGGCCGCGCCTTGCGCACTCCCCGGCTGGTGGGCGCGGCCGCGGTCGTCCTGATCCTGTTGCTGCTGCCGAACCTGGTGCAGGATGGCCAAACGATCGGGCAGAACCTCCGTTACCTGCGCGGCGACCCGGCGGCCGATGGCCTGACGCCCGAAGATCGGACCTATCTCGCCGCCTGCGATTGGCTCCGCCAGTACACGCCCGAGGGCAGCGTGCTCCTGGCCCGCAAGTCCTCGGTGACCGAGATCTATACCGGCCGCCCCACTGAACTGATTCCCCTCATCCCGCCCGACCAATACCTCGGCTGGCTCACGAGTCACCACGTCCGCTATGTGCTGGAGGATAGCTTCGCCTGGTCCACGCACACCATCCAGTACCTGCGCCCGGCCATGGCCCAGTATCCGGCCCACTTCCGCCTGCTCGCCAGCCTGCCCACCGCCGTGCCGGCCGATCCGCCCACCCGCCTCTGGCAGTTCACGCCGTAGGGCGGCTAGCAAGAAGCACAAATAATGCCGATATGGTACAATAGGTCGGGTGCCCTGCACCGCGCCGGTTCCACGTAGTCTTCACAGAGGAAGTGACCATGCCTATTTATGAATATCGCTGCCCCGATTGCAAACGCCGGGTAAGCGTCTTCTTCCGCACGATGAGCGCCGCCCAGAGTGGCGCCGCGACGGCCGCCTGCCCCCAGTGCGGGGGCCAGCACCTGCAGCGGCTCGTCTCCAAAATCAGCTTTATCCGCGCCGATAACCTGGGCGATAACCCGAACCTCGGCGGCGCCACCACGACCGATGAGCTGGCCGACGAAAGCCTCTACGGGGGCTATGGCGATGATCCGGAAGGCTTCGGCGAGATGATGCAGGGGGTTGACGAGGACGATCCGCGTAGCGTGGCCCGCTGGGCCCGCCAGATGCAGCGCCAGACGGGCGAGGACCTCGGTCCCGGATTTGACACCGCCCTGACCCGCATCGAATCGGGCGAAGATCCCGATAAAGTAATGGACGAGATGGAGCCCGCCTTCGGCGACGCGGGTGGTGCGGCCGGCGACGACGCGGGCGCGGACTTCGATTAGCCCGCCACGCCCATGAGCTTCGTGTCACTTCGTGTCGATGGCGGCTAAAATTCGTGTCCTTCGTGGATCTGGATCACTGCGAGAGCAGCTCAAACCGCACCCGCTCACGGTCGCCCAGGACCCGCATCCAGAGGTCATGGACGGCGCTGGCCGTCTGTTGGCCCAGTTGCAACATCAAGAGTGCCCCGATCAGGAACCCGGCGACGGTGCCCAGGACCAACCCGATCAGCAGATAATTTGGTTGTGCGCCCGTGCCGTCGATGCTCGCCATTGAGTGTCTCCCGATCTAAGCTGGTCGCGCCGGGGGGCCGGCGGGTGGGGGACGCGTGTCTCCCGATCGAAACTGGTCGCGCCGGGGGGCCGGCTACTGGACGACGAGGACGCGGGGCGCTTCCGCCCAGAGTTTTTCCAGGCGGTAATAATCACGGGTCGCCGGGTCGAAGATATGGACGATGACCGCACTATAGTCCAGCAGAACCCAGGTCGCTTCCTGCATCCCTTCGACGTGGGCCGGATCCAGCCCGGCCTGCTTTTTTAGCTGCTCGTCAATTTCTTTGGCGATCGCACGCACCTGGCGATCGCTCGTCCCGGTACAAATGACAAAATAATCGGCAATCACCGACAGACCGCGGATGTCCAGCATGAGCAGGTTTTCGGCCTTCTTATCCAGGGCAATTTGTACAATCAACCGGGCAAGCTCGTTAGGGTCCAGGTGGCTCTCCTTCGCTCCCACTACCGGAGCCGCTACACGCGTTTCAACCAATGAATGACGTCCTCCCTACTAATAAACACCAGATCTCCAGGTTCCGTGTGCTTATAAAACGTAATCGGGCGCCTTTCCGTTTCATCCCGCCACGCTCAGGGGGCCGGCAGGATCTGATCGATCTTCCACTGATCGCCGCTATGCATCAGATGCACCAGATAGCGCAGCGGGGCGCCCCCGGTCGAAGTGATCGTGACAATCGACTCGCCGGCGCTGTTGTCGGGGGCGACCGCCAGGGGCGCCGCGGGCTGCACGACGGGGTTGGTCAGGCTGCCGAGCGTCGCCGCCAGGTTGAGATCGGGCAGATCATGGCTGGCCTTGTACGTATTCTGGAGGTTCCCTTGCAATAAGCTACCCGCGCCGGGATAGTCCTTTTGCAAATGGCGTTGGAAAAATTGCTGGCCGGCGGCGTCAAAGCGGTTGGCGGTGCCGCCAATTATGCCGGTGCCCAGCCCAATGGCCAGCAGCCCGACGACAAACAGGCCCACGCCCAGCAGTAGCACCAACGGATTCGACCGCCGGCCGACCGGCCGGATGGCATCCACATACGGAGCAGCAGGCACGGCGCCGGCGGCCACCGGGGCCGCATAGCCAGGGGAGGGCTCGACGAGGGGAGGCGCGCCCGCGGGGGCCGCGCCCCGCGCGCTCGCAGGGGTGAAAACTGCCCCGCGCAGGGACGGGTCGAGGCTGGTGTCGGCCCCGGATGGTGGCAAGGGCGTATCGCACAGGCTGCAAACTGCGCCGGTCTGGCCGGGCGCGCCACAATTCGGGCAGATCCTGCCCCGCGACAGCGTCGCATCCAGGTCGTTAAGGCTGCTCAGGTCCGAGCCGTTATCATCCCAGTTCAGCCCGCCCACCCCGACGGAGAGGTCCCCGGCCGCCCGCCAGTCACTCGCCAGGGGCGCGCCCCCGAGGGGCGCCGCCGGCGCCCGCCCGGCCGGCGAGCTCGCGGGGGCCGGGGCCCCCGGCCCCGCCGCGTAATCCGTCCCAGGGGCGGCGGGAGGCGGCGCCGGCGGACTCGCGGGGGCCGGCGGCGCCCCGGCCGCGGTCGCCTGGGCGATAATATCGGGCAGCTTCGGCAGTGGGGCCGTGACCGGCGGCGGGGTCGTCCGGCCGGGCGCGGCGGCCGCGGCGCCGCTCACGCCCGCGGCCGCCGGCGCATTGGCCAGCCGCGAGGCCGCCCAGCGCTGGCCCACGCGGGCCTGCTCGTTGCCCGGGTTGATCGCCAGGACCCGCTCGAAAGCGTCGAGCGACTCCTGCGGGGTCGGGGCCACCGCCGCCAGCCAGAGCCAGCCCTGCTCGTTCTGCGGGTCGCGCCGGACAACCTGGCTCAATAATTGATATGCCTCGGTTTTGCGCTTCGCCTGCGCCGCCTTAATACCCAGCTGCAGCATGTTTCGCAGGTTGGCGTCCGATTGATCCATCACGCTCGCTCCTCAAAGGCCCGCCGCCGCCCGCACGCGTGGCGCGTCCGCCTCATCAGTGGACATAACTACATCTCTGTTATTATAGCAGGTCTGGCTTCAATTGCAACCCTGGGTGACGAGTCGGCAGTCGTCAGTCGTCAGTCGTCAGTTTAGACGAAGCGGCCAGGATGGTGTTTGACAAGCCCCCGTCAGGTCGGCTATATATCCAATACCGAACCGATAGAGCGTTTAGCCAACCCGCCAGGAAAGGGCTCAACAAATGCGCCAAGCACGATCGTCGTTCCCCCATCAACAACCGACTGCCGCCTGCCGACTCTCGGCACCGTCAACACTCCCTCATCTACTGACGACTGGCGACCGACGACTGACGACTACGCCAACGTTCCCCCGTCTACTGACGACTGACGACTGGCGACTGACGACTACGCCATGCCCCGCATAGGCTTCGGCTACGATGTCCACCGGCTGGTGGCCGGCCGGGAGCTGCGGCTCGGCGGGATCGTCGTGCCTTTCGAGCTGGGGCTGGCCGGGCACTCGGATGCCGATGTGCTGCTCCACGCCATCACCGACGCCCTCCTCGGCGCGGCTGCGCTGGGCGATATCGGCACCCACTTTCCGCCGAGTGACGATCGCTGGAAAGGCGCCGATAGCCGCGATTTGCTGGCCGGCGCGGCCAGCCTGCTGGTGCGGGCCGGCTGGCAGGTGGTTAATCTGGACAGCACCATCGTCGCCGAGCGCCCGCGCCTCGGGCCGCATATCCCGGCCATGCGCGCGGCGATCGCTCGCGTCCTGGGTCTGGACCTCGGCCAGGTCAGCGTCAAAGCCAAGACCACCGAAGGGCTCGGCTTTACGGGCACCGGCGAGGGCATGGCGGCCTACGCCACGGCCCTGATCGAGCCCGCGGCGGCCACGGGGGCCGGCCCGCCATGAGAGCGCTGATCCAACGGGTGCGCGAGGCGGCTGTGACCGTCGCCGGCCAGGAAGTCGGGCGCATCGGGCCCGGGTTACTCGTCTTGCTCGGGGTGGGGCACGCCGACACCCCGGCCGATCTCGACTACCTGGTGCCGAAAATCGCCCACCTGCGCATTTTTGAGGACACCGAAGGCAAGATGAACCGCTCGCTGATCGAGGTCGGCGGGGCCGTGCTGCTCGTCTCGCAGTTCACGCTCTATGCGGACACCCGCAAAGGCCGCCGCCCCTCCTTCACCGCGGCCGCCCCGCCCGCCCTCGCCACCCCGCTGGTCGACGCCTGCGCGGCCGCCTTCCGCGCCCTGGGCCTCCCGGTCGCCACCGGCCGCTTCGGCGCCGATATGCAGGTCGCCCTGATCAACGACGGCCCTGTCACCCTCTGGCTGGACAGCGCCGAGCGCCTCCTGCCGCGGAATTGAGCCCCCTGCCCGTAGCGGCGACGCAAGGTCCACCTATTGTACAGTCAAGAGGATCAATCGGATTGTGCTTCATCCACGGGGCCTCAAGGCCCGTGGCTTTCGCACGGCAAGGAGTTGTAATCGGCCGGGATATCCACTTGACGTAACTAATCGCCTGTACTATAATGGGCGTAATCCACAGGCCCCTTTCTGCCGGACACGGAGTGACGCACGTTGCGCAGAAAGGCCAGAGGGCAGCCAATGGCCCCGCGCACACTGAACGACAGCGAGCAGACACCAACTCCGCCGGCGATCCGCCGCCCCGTGCCCGCTGCCGGCACGCCCTATCCGGGCGCCCCGCCGCCCCGCGCCCACTGGGAGCTGGAGAGCGTGGCGATCTTCTGCGGCGATCTGCTGCGCCCGGTCGCCTGGCTCGGCACGCAGGTTCTGCTGGTCGCCCAACCGACCCTCGCCCTCCTGGGCGCGGCCGCCCACGGCGACCGCCTGGCCCACTATCTCGATGCACTCGACTCGCCCGCGAGCGCCGACCCCCCCACCCGATCCGAGGAGGAGCTGTCTTGCTGATTGCCAACGGGCTCGCCGTCCTCATCCTCTTTGTTTTCATCCTCGCGATCCTGCTGCTGGCGCCGCGTATTCGCCAGGGCCGGCAGGTCTATTTCCGGCCCCTCCCCGGCTTCAGCGCCGCTCGCGAAGCCATTGCCCGGGCGGCCGAGCAGGGCCGCACCACCCATCTCTCGGCCGGGCCCGGGAATGTCGGCGACACCACCAGCGGCACGGCCGAGACCCTGGCCGGCCTGCACCTGATGGGCCGCACGGCGCAGCGCTGTGCCGCCAGCGGCACCCCCTTGCTGGCGACCACCGGGGGGGCGCTCGCCTTCTCGCTGGCCGAGAACGTGGTCCGCGGCGGCTTCGCCGAGGTCGGCCGCCTCAGCGAGGTGCCCGTGGTCGGGGCGGCCTCCAGCGCCTCCGCGCCCGTGACCCTCGAAGGCCGCGCCCAGGGCGTGCGCATGCTGGCGCACCGCGATCCCCTGGCCTATGCCGCCGCGGCCGCCGACCTCTCGGAGTGCGAAGGAGTCAGCAATGCGCTCCTGGTCGGCGCCTGGGGCCCCGAATACCTGCTGGTCGGCGAGGCCCAGGGCCGGGCCGGCGTGCAGGTCGTCGCCGGCGCCACCGACCCGGGGGCCCTGGCCACGATGCTCGTGGGCGCCGATCATACCCTCCTGGGCGAGGAGATCTTCGCCGGCGGGGCGTATCTGGATGCCCACCCCGCCCACCAGGCGAGCCTCCTCGCCCAGGACACGGTGCGCTGGCTGATCATTGTGGTGCTGATTGTCGGGGTCCTGTTCGCGACCCTGGGTGGGAGCGTCGATAACCTGCTGTGGGGGGTCAGCCCATGACGCGCCCGCGCCAGGACGATAGCGATTACGCCGCGGCCCCGCCCGCCCGCGGGCGCCGCCCGGCCGGATCGCCTGCCCCCGTCCGGCCCCGGCGCCAGACGAACGGCTTTGTCGCCCTCAATATCGCGATCAGCATCCTGGTCGGCGGGCTCGTCCTCTTCGGGTTTTTCGCGCCCGGGGCGGCCGTGGTCGCCGTCCGCCTCTTCTCCAGCTGGACGACGACCATCATTGTCTTTGCCCTCTTGCTGGGCTTCGCCAACCTGCTACGCGTCCATGCCGGCCGCATCCGCACCATGCAGGCCGGCTGGCCCTATAGTGTCGCCCTGGTCGTGAGCGCCTTAACCGTGCTCGTGCTGGGTTTCTATGGCAACCAGACGGTCGGCGATCCGAGCGTGCAGTGGGTTTTCACTAACGTCTACCAACCGATCGGCAGTAGCCTGTTTGCCCTGCTCGCCTTTTTTGTCGTGTCGGCGGCTTTCCGGGCCTTGCGCGCCGGCCCGAGCGCCGCCTGGGTCTTGCTGGCCGTCGCCGTGCTGGTGATTGTCGGCACCGCCCCCTGGAGCCAGCCCGGGGGGCCCTTAGGCATCCTGGCCGAGATCAAAGACTGGCTGATCGCTTACCCGGTCCTGGCCGGCCTGCGGGGCATCGTGCTGGGCACCGCCCTGGGCGCGGTCGCCACCAGCTTACGGGTGTTGCTGGGCATCGATCGACCCTACGTCAGCTAACGTCAGTTAAAAATACGTCAGTTTCAGTTAAGGATACGGGCATGTACTGTACCCATTGCGGAGAACATAATCCCCGGGGCAGCACCCAGTGTGGGCAGTGTGGTACCGCCCTGGCCCCGCCGCCCGGCCGCGGCACGCCCAACGGGCGCCGCTGTCCCATGTGTATGGCCGTCAATACGCCCGAGGCCAGCTTCTGTGCCGCCTGCGGCGCCCGCGTGGTTCCGCTCGAAGACCTCGACGAAGCCGAGCTCGATTTTCTGCGCCCGCCGGAGCCCCCGGCCCCCAAGCTGAGCCCCGAAGCCGAAATGGCCCTGGCCCTGGAACGCCAGCGGGAGTTGTTCGCCACCGGCGAAGATAAGCCCGTCGATCCCGCGGTCGCGCGCACCCTCGCCACCCCGGGGGCCAGCCCCCGGCCGCGCGGGCTCTTCGGGCGCGAGTCGACGGGCGGGGACGAGAGTGGCCTGAACTGGCTCGACGCCCTACGGGGCGACACCGCCGGGCCGGCGCCATCCCCCCCCCCCGCCCCCGGGCCCCCCCCCCCCGCCCCCCCGCCCCCCCCCCCCCCC